>Ga0335070_10010303_pt1 | contig 10927 bp, 4 predicted proteins | sample Lox_Sample_13_FD_206722 | JGI IMG/M metagenome (GOLD analysis project Ga0335070, IMG submission 206722) | Soil microbial communities from Loxahatchee National Wildlife Refuge, Florida, United States - Lox_Sample_1.3 | ecosystem: Environmental > Terrestrial > Soil > Wetlands | place: USA: Florida... | reverse complement strand
ATCGGACCCACAGATCCAGATCACGACAATCGCACGAGAGAAACAGGTCCGCCAGAATTGGCCCCGTCACTTCCAGGTCGCTTGCCAACGGCTCCGAATCGAATGTCAGGACATCCTTACGATTCGACAGCTCGCGATAATCATGAGCACCTGACGAACTGTAACGATTGACTACTGGCTCCGCAGGATCCGAAACGAACGACACAGCCTTTGCGTTCTGCTTCAGCGCGCTGAGCCCCAGATGCCCACTCGAACTCGCCAGATAATAAGCCGTCTCCTTTGCCGGTGGCGGCCAGCTTTCACTTTCCTTCCATCGATCCTCGCCCATGACGAAGTAGCGCACCCGCTTCTCGCGGTCGACTCCGTTATCAACTCCGCGCAGGTAGTGATCCATCCATCGCAAAACTGTCTCGTCGTAGTCAATCGCCGCCTGCGAACCGAATTCCCGCTCCCCCGCCTTACTCTTCTGCGTAGACGCTACTCCATGAACCCATGGCCCCAACAACAAATGGGTGCGCGCATTGCCACCAGCGCGCGTATGCAACAGACCCATAAAATTAGTCGTCGCCCCTTCCGGCCCGTAATTATCGTCATACCAGCCCGAAAGATTTAGCACCGCCGCATGTACCCGGCCATATTTGTTACGTAGCTCCGCCCAATCCCACCACGGATCCTCCGGTGGATGACTGAGCCAGTCGTAGTAATAAGGTGCGATGCCTCGCAGTTCCTGAAGTTGATTCAGGGGCAAAACCGCCAGCATCTTCGGCCCTGCCACCGGCCACTCTTTCTCAGCTTCCTCAGGTGTCCGTGGCCCAGGCAGATTTTTCTTCACCCGGATATCTGGAGCGATGTTGTCCCAGATCCACTCGATCCACGACATGTCCCAGGTTCCATACGCGTAGAAAAAATTCTGCGGCGTGGAAAACGTCATCGCCGGAACCATGGCCTTTAAATGCGGCGGAGTCTCCACCGCCGCAAGCCACTGCACCGCTCCCGGATACGACAATCCAAAAGTCCCGACCTCCCCGTTCGACCACGGCTGCCGCGCCGCCCACTCGATGGTGTCGTAGCCATCGCGGCCTTCATTTTCGTAAGGACGAAACTCCCCAGACGACGCATATCGCCCGCGCACATCCTGCACCACAACCGCATAGCCGCGCTCCACCGCATGCTGAAACGTGGTGTACTCCTTCAACGCCGGCTCTTTGCCGTACGGCGTTCGGTACACCAGCGTCGGGAAACGCTCGCCGTCAGCCGGGCGCATCACATCCGCTCGCAACATGACTCCGTCGCGCATCGGCACCGCGACATCTTTCTCGAAAACAGCTTTGGCGGAACTTTGAGCCTGCGCCGCACCTATGAGCAGAATGAAGATTGCAAATCGCATGAAGGCGTAGGCTAGCACTCTCGAGGGCGCTCAACAAGCGCTGTAAGTCTACCCAGTACGCAACACTATTTAGCTCCAACTTCTGCTAATGTATCTGCGAATGCAACGCACGTATTTGGCCGTCGCCATCGCCCTCACTGTGCTTGCAACGCCCGCGCTGGCGCTTTCTCTTCCCACGGGCTACGCGCTCGTCTCGCTCGTTGGAGTGTTTCGTTGGATCGCCATCGCGGCCCTGGTCGCTTACGCCTGGCTGCGGCCGTCGCTGACCAAATGGATTTTTGTCGCGATGTTCCTCGGCGCAGAGCTCGGCCACGACTTCCCCGCTTTCGCCATCCACCTCCGCCTGCTGGCGCAAATCTTCCTGCGTCTGATCAAAGTCATCATTGCGCCTCTGATCTTTGCCACCCTCGTCAGCGGCATCGCCGGCCACTCCGACTTGAAGAAGGTCGGCCGCATGGGCCTCAAGTCGATCATTTATTTCGAAATCGTCACCACCCTCGCCCTGTTTATCGGGCTTGCCGCCATCAACATCGGCCAGGCCGGCTCAGGCGCTCAGATTCCAACCATCGAGAATTCCGAGACGGTCAAGGTCCAGGCCCTCTCGCCCAGCGAGACCATTCTTCACGTCTTTCCTGAAAACATCGCAAAATCTATAGCGGAAGATCAAATTCTGCAAGTAGTCGTTTTCAGCATCCTGTTTGGCATTGCAATGGTGATGGTAACCAGCGATGACAAGCGCCGTCCCATGTTGGCATTCGCCGAAAGCCTCACCGAGGTGATGTTCAAGTTCACCAACATCGTCATGCTTTTTGCCCCCCTGGGCGTCATGGGAGGGATCGCCTACACCGTCGCTTCTACCGGCATCGGCATCCTCGCCAACCTTGCGCGCCTGTTGCTCACTCTCTACGTCGCGCTCTTCGCCGTCCTCATCTTCGTCTTGCTCCCGGCTGCATTGGTCGCCAAGGTGCCGCTCCGCCGCTTCCTCCAGGCTGTGGCTGAACCCACGTCGATCGCGTTCGGTACCGCCAGTTCCGAAGCCGCCCTGCCCCGCGCCATGGAACGAATGGAAGAAATTGGTGTCCCGCGCTCAATCGTGGCCTTCGTCATGCCGACCGGCTACAGCTTCAATCTGATCGGTTCAGCCCTCTATCTTTCCGTGGCGTCCGTCTTCGTTGCACAGGCGGGTGGCCTGCATCTGAGTCTTGGGCGTCAGCTCTACATCATGCTGGTGCTTATGTTGACCAGCAAGGGCGTGGCCGGAGTTTCCCGCGCCTCAATCGTGGTGCTCCTCGCCACCGCCGGCACCGTGGGACTTCCCACTGAGCCAATCTTTATCCTGCTTGGCGTTGACCAGCTAATGGACATGGGAAGGACCGCACTCAACGTGTTGGGCAACTGCCTCGCAACCGTGGTCATTGCCCGATGGGAAGGCGAATTTAAGCCAGCTCCTGAAACATCCCCGCTTTTGGATTCCCCGACGACCCTCTAAAAAATCTCTTGCACTAAATTAGGATGACGTTACAATATGGCGGTCTTCGTTTACTAAATCGATTTAATTGGGCATTTTTCGCAGGTCGTGAATCGTTACAGGATGGCAGTCGAAACGCGGCATCAGGAGGTTCTTCCCTATGGGTAAGCGACAATTTAAGGCAGTGGCTTTCGTAGTGCTCGCGCTTGCGACCGCGCTCTGCTGGGCCAGCATTACTGGCAGCATCTCGGGTGTGGTCACCGATCCCAGCAATGCTGTCGTCTCGGGCGCCTCGGTCGTGGCCACCAACGTTCAGACCGGAGTCGCCGCCACGGTCACCACCGATGCCAAGGGTTTTTACAGCTTTCCCAGCCTGGCCGTTGGCACCTATGACGTTCAAGTGACCCAGTCCGGCTTTCGCACCTACGACAAAACCGGCGTAGCAATCGATGCGAACTCCGCTGTAAGAATCGACGTCTCCCTGCAGGTCGGCGCTGCTGCCGAAAAGGTCGAGGTTCGCAGCGACTCGGTTCACGTCGAGACAGAAAGTACCCAACTCGGTCAGGTCATCACCGGCACCACGATCACGGCCATGCCCCTCAACGGCCGCGCTTACACGAATCTGCTCTCCCTGCAGCCCGGCGTCTCTCCCTACACGACGCGGGATACCGGAACCGCCGATCTTGGCGACCGCTCCGTCGACGGCGATCTCAGCCCGGGCAACCAGTCCGTCAACGGCCAGCGCGAGACCGCCAACGGTTTCATGGTCAACGGATCGAACGTCGAAGAAGGCCGCAACAACGGCGCCGCCATCATCCCGAATCTCGATTCCATCGCCGAGTTCCGCATCATCACCAACAACTTCGATGCTGAGTACGGCAACTACAGCGGCGGACAGATCAACGTCGTCACCAAGTCTGGAACCAACGCCATTCACGGTAGCGGATTTGAATTTCTGCGCAACACGGCGCTCGACGCGAAAGATTACTTCTCACTCCCCACCGATCCGACACCAGTCTTTCGGCAGAACCAATTTGGCGGAACTATCGGTGCTCCAATCCGCAAAGACAAAACTTTCTTCTTCGTCGACTATCAGGGAACCCGTCAGACCCGCGGCCTCACCGAAAACCAACAGATGCCGTCGCTCGCGAATCGCTCGGGCAACTTGTCGGATCAGGCCGCCAACTTCGTCACCACCGACGAAAACGGAAACCCCGTGCCGACGACGGTTCAGGGTGGTTACTTCGCCAACCTTTTGTCGAGCCGGTTGGGCTACGGAGTCGCGGATGGCGAGCCTTATTACACCCCTGGTTGCACCAGCAGTGCGCAGTGTGTTTTTCCCAATGCGCTGATTCCACAGAAAGCCTGGTCGCCGGCCGCCACTCAACTCTTGCAATTCATTCCCCAGCCGAATTCGCCAAACAACTTTTACGAGACATCGGCGTTCCCGCAAACTCTCCGCGATGACAAGGGCGGCGTTCGTATTGACCAGAACACCCGCTTTGGCGCGTTCTTCGCCTACTACTTTATCGACGACTACTTGCTCGACAGCGCTTATCCTAGCGGCGGTTCAACCGTCCCGGGCTTCAGCGGCGTCACCTCGGGCCGCGCCCAGCTTGTCAACTTAGGTAACACGAAAAACATCGGAAATTTCTCGGTCAACGAATTCCGCTTTAGCTATCTGCGTAACACTCTGGCGCTCGCCACACCGCAAGGCGGATTGGGTCACACCCTGTCCTCCCTTGGCTTCGTTACCCCGTGGAATGGAACGACCGGCGGCATCAGCGCGATCGAGCCTGCCCTCGAGGGCGTCCCCTACATCAGTTTCAACAATTTCACCATGGGAGTTCCCCAGGTCAGCACGCGGCAGTTCAACAACACCTTTCAGTTCCTGGACAACTTTTCCAAGGTGATCGGCACTCACACCCTGAAGTTCGGCGGCCAGTTTCACTACGATCAGATCAACGAAAGAAATTTCGCCGCCGAGAATGGGCAGTTCGGCTTCTCCGGATCTGAAACCGGAGTTGACTTCGCCGACTTCCTCATTGGCGCTCCCGACAGCCTGACCCAGGCCAGCCCGCAGATTCTCGATTCGCGCAGCAAGTACTACGCTCTCTTCGGACAGGACAGCTGGCGCGCTACGTCCAACCTTGTTCTCAATTACGGCCTGCGCTGGGAAGCCAGCATGCCTTGGTACGACACCCAGAACAAGATCGAGACCATCATTCCTAACGTGCAATCGGTTGTGTTCCCCGGCGCTCCCAAGGGATGGGTTGTGCCTGGCGACCCCGGTGTTCCCCGAACTCTCGCGCCGACGCGCTGGCACAATTTTTCTCCCCGTTTGGGCCTCGCCTATTCTCCAGATGTTTCGTCCGGCGTGCTCGGCAAGATTTTTGGCGGCCCCGGCCGTACCAGCGTCCGCGCCGGCGCCGGACTGTACTACACCTCTGTCGAAGATCTCTCGCAGTTTCTCGAAGTCGGCGATCCGCCTTACGGTCTCTATTACGGCAGCTCGAATCCTCCGCTGCTCGAAGCGCCTTACTTAGTTCGCTCGACCGGAGCCAGCGTCGGCCAGAAATTTCCCTTCATCTTTCCGCCAACCAATGTTTCCCCGTCCAACCCGGATACGAATTTTGACTGGTCGCAGGTCGAACCAATCTCTTACGGATACTCCTTCGATCATCGCAACCGCCTGCCGTACTCCGAGCACTATGAGTTGTCGATCCAGCGCCAAGTAGGATCGAACAACGTGATCACCCTCAGCTACGTGGGTAATCAAGGGCACCGCCTGGTGACTTCGATCGAGGCCAATCCCGCGAATCAGGCTCTGTGCCTCTATTTGAGCGATCCCGCGAACCTCGCTCCCAACAGTGCTCCGCCCTGCGGCCCCTTCGGTGAAACACCGCCGACCGGCTCGGTTTGGATCACCAACCCCGGCGCTTCTCAGTTCGCCGGCAAAACCTTCCCGACGACGCGTCCATTGGGCCCGGCCTTCGACACCAATCCGCTGGTCTCAACCGTTGCAAACTCCCGTTACAACTCGCTGCAGATAAGTGTCGAGCACAACAGCGGATCACTGACTTATCTCGCCGGATACACCTACAGCAAATGCATGGACAACGCGTCCGGCCTGGAAGACTCTACTTATCCCTTCGATCCCGCTCGCAGCGTCGGCCTGTGCGGCTTCGACGTCACCCACAACTTCGTCTTCAGCTACAACTGGCTGCTTCCCTTCGAGCGCTGGGTGAGTTCAGGCTGGGCCCGTAAGCTGGCTGGAGGCTGGAGCTTCTCCGGAATCACGACGTTCGCAACTGGATTGCCCGTCAGTCTGAGCGAGAACGACGACAACGCGCTCATCGGCGCTAATGCCGTGCCAGTCGATGTTCCAAACTTCGCCGGTGGGCACGTGCTCGGCGACACCAATCCGCGCCATGGCAATCCTTACTTCAATCCTTCCCTGTTCAGCAACGAACTGCTCGGCCAGTTTGGAACCTCGCGCCGCCGCTTCTTCCACGGGCCGGGCATCAACAACTTCGACATGGCTTTGTCGAAGGTCACCAAGTTCACCGAATCGAAGCAACTCGAATTGCGCTTTGAAGCTTTCAACGTTTTCAACCACGCGCAATTCAACAATCCCGACGCGGAAATCAATGACGGATTGCCATCCCAGGGCGGCACATTCGGCCTGGTAACCAGCGCCCGCGATCCCCGCATCATGCAAATCGGAGCCAAGTTTCTTTTCTAGGGGAATTATGATCGTGAAGACTTTGTGTTTTTTGTTGTCATCCCGAGCGAAGCATTTGACCGTAGCGAATCAAACAAAAAGAACTGTCATCCCGAGCGAAGTCGAGGGACCTGCTTTTCTGGACGTAGTCACGAATTTGTGGTCGTCCCGAGCAAAGCGAGCGCCTGCCTTCAGCCTGTCGAGGGCGATTTGTAGCTTTCTCCTTCTCTCCACCCTCTCCCTCGCCCAGACGATCCGCGTCGACGCCGCTCACGCCACTAACTCTTTCATCCCTACGCAAGCCCTCGGCGCCGGCATCGACCGCATCTCTTCGGCCGCAGCCGAAAAATATTTCAGCCAGCCGGCTTCCGAAAAAATTCTCTCCGCCGGATGGCAGACGGTCACCTATCGTCAGAATACGGAACTCTTCGTCGAAGATTGGCACTGGAACCCGCAGGGCACATGGAGCGATCCGGCCGGTAAAGGCTACTTCACCGGAAGCGCCGTCCCCGGCGAACCTATCAAGCACTCATACGGCTATTCCCTGCCGCATCGCGGATTTACTCGCAACGACGGCACTGAAACTCACGGCTACTCTCGCCTGACCGACGGTGACGAGAACACGTATTGGAAGAGCAATCCCTATCTGACGAAGCCCTTCACTGGCGAGGACGACTCGCTGCATCCGCAATGGGTGCTGATCGATCTCCAGATTCCTCAGCCCATCAACGCGCTGCGCATTTCGTGGGGCGCGCCGTACGCGAAGCAATACCTGGTGCAATATTTCAACGGAGACGAAGCCATTAAATTTCCCGCCAAGGGTGCCTGGGTAACTTTTCCTTCGGGCGTCGTCACCAACGGCACAGGCGGATCGGTCACCTTGCAGTTGACCAACTTGCCCATCACCATCCGCTTCCTTCGCGTATGGATGACCGAGTCCTCCAACACATGCGATTCGCACGGTTCCGCCGATCCCCGCAACTGCCTCGGCTACGCGATCCGCGAGCTTTACCTCGGCACCAGGGATCAATTCGGCTTTCACGACCTCGCCCGCCACACTCCCGACCAGGACCAGACCGCCACTCAATGCTCCTCCGTCGACCCCTGGCACGAGCCGTCAGACCTCGGGCCCACCACGCGCGAGCAAGTTGGACTCGATTCTTTCTACACCAGCGGCTACACGCGTGGTCTTCCCGCGATGATTCCCATCGCCATGCTTTATGGCATTCCTGAAGATTCCGCTGCCGAAATCGCTTACGTCGAAAAGCGCGGCTATCCGATTTCTTACGTCGAGATGGGCGAGGAGCCCGACGGCCAATACATGTTGCCGGAAGATTACGGCGCGCTCTACCTGCAATGGGCGACCGCGCTCCATAAAGTCGATCCCAAGTTGAAGCTCGGCGGCCCTGTGTTTACCGGCCAGAACGAAGATATTCTCTCCTGGCCCGACTCACAAGGCCGTACTTCGTGGACCGGACGCTTTCTCGATTACCTGAAGTCTCACGGCCGCATGCAAGATCTCGCATTCTTCCCTTTCGAACACTATCCTTACGAGCCATGTAAGATCAGTTGGAGCAGCTTGTACGACGAACCAACGCTGGTGAGCCACATCATGCAAGTGTGGCGCGACGATGGCCTGCCCCCTGACGTCCCCATGTTCATCACAGAATCGAACATTGCCTGGAGCGACGGCGAATCCTTCGTCGATATTTTTGGCGCGCTCTGGCTCGCTGACTACGTGGGCGCGTTCTTTAACGCAGGTGGAAAGGGACTTTACTACTTCCACTATCTCCCCATGGGCATAACACCCGGTTGCAACGAATCCATGGGGACCTTCGGGATGTTCACCGCGTCGAAAACCTACGACGTCGAGCAACCGCTTTCGCAATTCTTCGCCAGCCAATTGATTAACAACGAATGGGTGCAGCCCGGCAACGGCGTTCACAAAACTTACTCAGCCGCCGGTGACATCTCCGACGCCGCCGGCCATTCTCTGGTCACCGCCTATGCGCTACTCCGTCCCGACGGCCAGTGGTCACTGCTCGTCGTGAATCGTGACCAGGAGAACGTTCACAAAATGCGCATCGAGTTCGATGCCTCCGGCCGCACCAACAGCTTCAACGGACCGCTAAGTGTATTCACCTTTGGCAGCGCACAATATCAATGGCATCCGACCGAGCACGGTGGCTTCCCCGATCCCGATGGGCCTGCGCTCAAATCCAGCATCACCGCAAGGGCCGACACGCTTTACGAATTCCCCAAGGCATCGATCACCGTACTTCGGGGCAACGTCTCATCCGGCAAGGCTTCGGACCGCTAGACATGGATCACGACGCCTCCACGCCGACCCGATTTCCGCACCGGATGCTGCAGGAAATCTATGAGCAGCCGGATGCCATCTCTGCGGCAATTCACCATCATGTGAGTGGCAGGGTAATTTTCCGTGAGGGTCTCGGCTCGATCGAAGCCGCATTGCAGAAGTGCAACCGCATCATCATCGCTGCCAGCGGCTCCAGCCGGCATGCCGGTCTGGCAGCCGAAATCATGATCGAAGATTTATCCGGCATCGCCGTCGATGTCGAATACGCCAGCGAATACTGCTACCGTTCCACCCATGCCACCGCCGCACCGGTTGTCATGGTCATCACCCAATCGGGTGAGACTGCCGACACCATCGCAGCCCTTCGCGTCGCTCGCGATCGCAAAGCCAATACGTTGGCCCTCTCTAACGTCGCCGGATCCACGATTTCGCGCGAGTCCGACATCAACTTGTTGACCTATGCCGGGCCGGAACTTTCCATTCCCGCCACCAAGAGCTTCACAACTCAGCTGACCGTACTCTTCCTGCTTGCACTGTTCCTCGCGGTGAAACGCAACCGTATCTCTCCCGAAAATTTCAATCGTTATCTCAGTGAACTCGAAAGCCTCCCCGATCTTCTGCGCGACCAACTGCCAGCCTGGGACGCACAGGCTCTTGCCTGGGCGCGCCAGTACAAAGACGCGCAGGATTTTCTCTATCTCGGGCGCGCCGTTCACTACCCGATCGCCCGCGAAGGCGCACTCAAGCTAAAAGAGAGTTCCTACATTCACGGTGAAGGCTATCCCACCGGCGAGCTCAAGCACGGCCCAAATGCCTTGGTGGACGCCGATTCCCCGGTCGTCATCCTCGCCACTTGTGATGGCAGCGATCCCGACTCCCTGCTGCGCTATCAGAAAACTTTGGGCGTGATCGAAGACGTGAGCAAGCAAGGCGGCAAACTGCTGGCAATTGTTTCCGCTGGCCACCACAAGGCGCAACCTTTAATCAATAACGCCATCTCGATCCCGCCAGCCAGCGAACTGCTGTCTCCAATTTTAGAAGTCGTTCCCCTGCAACTCTTCGCGTATCACGTTGCGGTGCTAAATGGCTGTGATGTAGACCATCCCCGAAACCTCGTCAAGGCGGTTACCCGCGAATGAACTTCCCCGGCGCCGTTTCGTGGAGCAAAACATAAACATGGAGACTTCCGCCCCGGCATCGTCCGCAACCCTGAAGCGCACGCTCAGCTTGTGGGACCTCATTCTCTACGGCGTCATCGTCATTCAACCCACTGCGCCCATGTCGATCTTTGGCGTCCTCAGTGAGCGCGGCCGCGGCCACGTCGTCACCGCCATCCTGATCGCCATGGTGGCCATGCTTTTCACCGCCGTCAGCTACGGCCGCATGGCTCGCGCCTATCCCAGCGCCGGTTCCGCATTCACGTATGTCGGCCAGGAAATTCATCCCGCCCTCGGCTACATCACTGGCTGGAGCATGGTCATGGACTACATGCTCAACCCCCTGATTTGCACCATCTGGTGCGCACAACAAGCTAACGCGTTCGCACCGGGTGTTCCGGTTGTAGTCTGGAAGATTTTCTTCGCCGGGATTTTCACCATCCTCAATCTTCGTGGCGTAAAGACTTCCGCCCGTATCAACGCCGGCATGGCCGCAGGCATGGGTGCGGTCATTGCGGTCTTCTTCGTCGCCGCCGCACGCTACATCTTAGGGCATCCGCACGACCCCGGATTCTTCTCTCGCCCATTCTTCGATCCCCACACCTTCAGCACCGGCGCCGTCTTCGGCTGCACATCAATCGCAGTGCTCACCTACATCGGCTTCGACGGCATCTCCACCCTATCGGAAGAAGCTGAGAATCCACGCCGCAACATTTTGCTGGCGACCGTTCTCACGTGTTTGGTCATCGGGATACTGTCAGCGGTCGAGGTTTATGCAGCGCAACTGATCTGGCCCGCGTCCGAGCCATTCCCCAACGTCGACACCGCTTTCGTCTATGTCGCCGGGCGTGCATTACCGATTCTCTTTGCA
>Ga0335070_10010302_pt1 | contig 10928 bp, 7 predicted proteins | sample Lox_Sample_13_FD_206722 | JGI IMG/M metagenome (GOLD analysis project Ga0335070, IMG submission 206722) | Soil microbial communities from Loxahatchee National Wildlife Refuge, Florida, United States - Lox_Sample_1.3 | ecosystem: Environmental > Terrestrial > Soil > Wetlands | place: USA: Florida... | reverse complement strand
GCGAACGTGGTGCCTGCACCGGGATTGCTTTCCACGCGAATCTTCCCCGCGTGCTCCTGAATGATGCCGTATGTCACCGATAGCCCCAGCCCCGTTCCCCGGCTCTGTCCTTCTTTCTGTGCTGTTTTCGTGGTGAAGAATGGATCGTAAATTCGCTGAATGTGCTCGGGCGCGATTCCCGAACCCGTATCACTCACCCGCACGCTCACCATGTCACCATTCGTCGTTGCAACCGTCAGCGTGCCTCCCCCGGTCATCGCATCCTTGGCATTGAGGAACAGGTTCAGAAATACCTGCTGCAGCCTGCCGGGATTTCCTTCAATCGGAGATATATTCGGCGTCAACTGCGATTCCACCCGAACCTTGGCCACCTTGAACTGGTGCTCGAGCAGGGCGAGCGTCTCGGTGATGACTTTGTTGATATCGACGCTGGCAAACTCCGTTCCGCTCGTGCGAGAGAAGTTCAATAGGTTATTTACTATCTCAGATGCGCGGAAGGTCTGCCGGGTGATCTTCTCCAGCAGCCCAGATTTCTGCGGGTCCCCCTGCAACTGCTTTGCGAGCATCTGCGTATACGACGAGATCACCGCCAGTGGTGTATTCACTTCATGCGCCACTCCCGCCGCCAGCAGCCCGATCGACGACAACTTGTCGGCTTGTGAGAGCTGGCTCTCGAGCTCCACGCGCTCTGTGATGTCATCCATGATCACGAGCCGCCCAATCACCTGGAATTTGCGCGTGACCAGCGGCGCGATCGCGACGTTCACGGTACGTGTTTCCCCGGCCGGAGTCGACAGCCGAAACTTGTAAAGATTATTGATACCCGCGTTCTGCCGCACTCGATAGAACTCTTCCACGAACTCCGGCGGAAAGACTGCCCGCAACGGCTGCGTCAGCGCTTGCCACCGCGGCAGCGCGTACATGACCTCCATCTGCGCATTCCAGCTCTCGATGCGGTCCTCCATGTCGAGAGCCATCACACCGATGTTGATCGACTCCACAATGTTCTCGTTGAAATCTTTCAGGCGCTCGTACTCGGCAACCTTCTGCTGCAGCGAGGCATAGAGCCGCCCGTTCTGGATCGCGATCCCAAGATATCCACCCAGGGTCTCGAGCAGTTCGACATCTTCGCTCGAAAGGTAATCACCCTTCGTCGTTTTGCCCAGCCCGAGCACTGCAACCGTCTTCTGCTGGGCCCGGCAGGGAATGTAGTAATTCAGATCCAGCCGGGCAATCGCTTCCTGCGAGTCCAGCGTCTCCCGCGGCACCTGATGCGTGTTCTCGAAAAACATGTGCCCGCCGGCATTTGGTCGAGGCATGTTTAGGAACGAGAGATCCAGCTTCGACATCGGATTCATCCCGATGGACTTCGTGAGAACGAACTGCTCCGAGTCCTCGGCGGCGCGCAAAAAGGTGGCAATGCGATCCACGGACAGCGTGCGCGACAGCCGGTCGAGTACTGACGACAACAGCGTGTTCAGGTCTGTCTCCGAACTCAGTTCGCGGCCAAACTCGATCAGCGTGCGCCGGTAGTCATAAACCGTGCGATAGAAGAGATGATCGACGCGCTCCTGAATCCATTTGCGGACCGGATCGAACAGCAGTGCCGTTACCACCACTGCCAGGATCAGTCCCACGGTTCCAGTACTCGGCTGACGGCTGTGGACCAATGTCGCGACCCCTGCGACCAGTCCGAAGTAGAGCCCGACGACGGTCGCGGCTGCCAGCGTGTACACCACGCCGCGCTTGAAGATCAGGTCCACATCCATCAGGCGATAGCGGAAGATCGCGTACCCAAAGGTGAGCGGGAGAATGACCAGCGAAAGCACCGAAAGCTTGATCAGCGCCGGTGGCACCCAATCCATCCGGTGAGGGAATACGAAGTGCAGCACGTACAGCAGCGTGAAAGGGGTAATCGCCAGGATGGTTCCGCGCGTCACCCACTTCAATTGCTGACGCAGGATCGTGCTGCTTGCCCGGGAATAGCTGTACCAGAGGAAACTCGCAGCCAGCACGAAAAATACCGCGCCATACGACAAGTCGATCCGATCCACCGCCCTGCTCAGTCTGCCGCTTGCCTCCAGCAGACGCATTGCGGCCAGCCGTATGCCCAGCAGAATTGCTCCTGGCACGTAAATCATTGCCGCGAGCAACGGATACCTCTTCAGGAATTCCCGCTTCTCCGGGAAGGTCAGCACGAAGTGCAGGAAGAGCGCCGGCAGGAGTACCCAGGCAGCGACATTGCTCCAATAAATCTCCCAGTCAAATGCGTCAAACTTCGCCGTGTAATGGAAGGAGTACGCGGCAAACGAGACAAGACAAAAAATGTAGAAGTGCGTCGAACCGGGTGCTGTCCAGCGCCGCAACAAGACGTACACGCCAATTCCCAGATAGATGAGTGCGATCCCGCGCAGGTAGTTATTCAGCGTCCGGTTCGCTGGCTCAAGAATAACGATGGAATCCAGCGACACCGAATGCCGGACCAGCGAGTACGTGGCTTTCTGCCAGACGCCCGTGCGGTAAAGCTGGCGCTCCAACCCGGAGGTGTTCTTTACCTCTTGCCCATTCACCGCAATCAATTGGTCGCCCGGCTTCACCCCAGCCTTAGAACCCGGGCTGTCGGCCTCCACATCGTCGGCCACCAGCAATCCACCGTGCTCCACCCACTTCACGCCGTCATCGGGCGCGGTGGCCTTGCGCTCCGACTGGAAGTTGAGCCCGGCGAAAACCACCGCTGCCACCGTGAGCAGGAATAACAGGATGGCGACAAATCGACCTTGGCTTTCCCGGTTCATGGATTTCAGTTGTTGCCCCCAACCCCTCCAGGGCTGACGGGAGGGGACGTCCACGACAGCTTCCCCTGTACCGTGTTTGAGCAACTTCACTGCCACTTAGTTACCCCGGAAGACGAGCTAAGTACTTTGCAGAAAGGCACTTCCAAAATTATAGATGCACTTTCGAACGCCGGCTATGCCTTTTGGGAGGTTTCTGTGGAATTTTGTATCCGCCATTACACGGAAATCTTGAGCTTACAAATTCGGAAACGGGCCGACTTCACATAGTGGGATGATGAATCTGGGATACGAGATGTGGAATCTATCGTTGACTAATCTGAAGTCACCCTCCTGTACAAATTTCGGGGGCCGTCACCTAAAAGGATTCTCCACGCTAATGCCGAAGTAATCTTGGCCAGCTCTCAAGTCTTCCGAAAAGATCTTCTCCGAACCCGCACATTCGGCCGCAGCTATGATCATTCCGTCGTAAAAATGCACACCATAAGCTTTGTGAGCTTCGACCGCGCGCCGGACGAGTTCAGCATTGGGCTTAATTAAAGGGATGGGTGCAAGCGTATCCAAAATGTCGACCACCACATCCGGGGCAGCTCGAGGAGTAACCTTATGAAGAAGAGTCGCCGCAAACTCGGCCAAGATCTGGGTCGAGAGAACGAACTCTCCCGCGACCGCCCTAACTACCAAATCCCGCGCTATCCGTTGCTTGTCCGGATTGCGGTTGTCATAGGCATAAACAAGTATGTTGGTGTCGAGAAATTCATGACCGCTCATAAAGGTCTTCCCGCTTCCACGTCTTCTTCCCTATGTGGAATTGGTACTGCTCGAAGGTTCTCTCCACTGCTTCGCGCTCTCGGCGCTTGCGTCCGGTTCGGGCGTATTCGGCGGCCAGTTCTTCCAAATGGGCACGCACCAGCCCAGTGAGCGTCGTATCGCGCTCAACCGCGATTTTGCGCACCTCCTTCACGAGTTTGTCGTCCAGCGAAAGAGTGATGTTCATACACCCATAATATGTGGAACCCATATTCCGTGTAAATGCGCTATGACTCTTAATGCCCCGAACCCTTTGCTTTTGAGATCTCCGTGGGTTCGTCATCCCAATCGAACGATAATGCCCGGGCAGTCGTCTCGATCGGTGCGACCTCAGGAATATCTTCTGCCACGGAAGCTCCCAATTCGGCGAACTTGCGCGCTGACACCAGGACGCGGCTCTCCAGAGAACCGACCGCTTGGTTGTAGGCGTCGACTGCCCTGTCGAGGTTCGTGCCCACGTTGGTGATGTGGGCCGCCAGTTTCCGCAGGCGGTCATGCAACTCTTTTCCGATGGCGCTGATCTCCTGCGCGTTGCGCGCCAACTTCTCCTGGTTCCATCCGTAGTTGATCGCCTTGAGCAGTGCGATCAATGTCGTCGGCGACGCCGGAATCACCCGGCTCAAAACCCCGTGCTCGATCAACCCTGTGTCCTGCTCGAGCGCCGCGCTGAAGAAGGTCTCGCCGGGGAGAAACATCACCACAAACTCAGGAGTGGAATCGAACTGCTCCCAGTATTTCTTACCGCTCAGGGTATTGATGTGCTCGCGCACTTGGCGGGCATGAGTCGCCAGACATGACCGACGAACCTCTTCATCGCTTGTTTCAAACGCATCCAGAAAGGCCTGCAGCGGCGTCTTGGCGTCGACCACAACGTGTTTTCCACCCGGCAGTTTGACGATCAGATCCGGGCGCAGGCGCCCCGTCTCGGAGAAGATCGTTTCCTGCTCGGCGAAATCGCAGTAGGGCAGCATTCCCGCGATCTCGACCACCCGCCGCAACTGGATTTCTCCCCACCGCCCGCGAACATTCGGAGTCCGCAACGCGCGAACCAGATTTCCAGTCTCGGACTGTAATTCTTTCTGCGTCGCAATCAGCGACTGCACCTGGGCCTTCAGATCGCCATATGCCTCGCCGCGGGCGATCTCCATTTGCTGGATTTGCGCGTCGACCTTGCCCAGTGATTCCCGCACTGGCGCTACCAGGTCGGCCACTGCCTTTTGCCGCGCTTCCAGATCTCCCTTGGCTTCGCTCTGGAATCGCTTCAACGTTTCCTGAGCTACCTGCAGGAAAGAAAGATTATTGCTTTTCAGCGCGTCAGCCGCGAGCGCCTTAAACGCATTCTGCAGGTCTTCGCCGGCTTTCGTAAGCAACTCGATCTTTTCGTTGCTAGTCTTTCGTTCCGATTCGAGCGCTGATTCCGCCCTCGCACGGCTCTCCACCAGCTTCCTCTGATCCTCCAAAAGCCGCGCCAGATCGGCCTTCGCGCCGGTTAACTCCTTTTCCAGCAATGACAAACGGGCCTGTAGCGCCGCGGTGTGGGAGCGCAGTGCCAGCCACGCAAGCACACTTCCGAACAACAGGCCAATGACCCCACTGATCCCTAGTTCCATAGACGCCGGTAACTTCTAACGCCCGCCTCCAACCTCTAGCCTAGCATCAGCAACACAGTTTGGCCTGAACGACCTCAAACGAAAGGATTGAGGCGCAAGATCCCTCCCAGGATCCAGTAGGCACGAACTGGATGCTTAGGTCCCCTATTCGATGGTTTGCGGTCGCGCTCGGCACGGGTCTGCTGACCCTGGCGCCTGTGGCCCGTATTCTGGCGGCCGACTCGGGACAATCCACCCGCCGCGCCACTCTCAAAACGGCATCTGCCGCCACTCCCGACATCCCCTTCGGGGAATATGAATTTCAGGTCGAACAGGACCTGCTTCAACTGGCGAATCAATCGCGCCAGGGAGTCGGCGCTCCGGCACTCACACTCGATTCCGGACTGACTGCTGCCGCACGTGTCCACGCTCAGGTCATGCTCGAAGCGAATCAACTCTCGCATCAATTTTCCGGAGAGCCCACGCTCGTGCAACGTCTCGCAGCTACCAGTAAGCTGCAACTTGATCAGGCTGCCGAAAACGTCGCGCTCGACTACAGCGCACAGGGCGGCCACGAACATCTGATGCTCTCACCTCCGCATCGCGCGAATCTGCTCAACCCGGCTTACAACGTGGTTGGGTTGGGCGTGGTTCGCAATGGAGACCGTCTTTTCATCGTGGAAGATTTCGGCCACGCGCTCCCGGCTTACTCCGTCGACGAAGTGAAAAATCACATTGCTGCTGCGGTCAATCAGATGCGGCAGAATACCGGCCACCCTCTACTGCTTCGCCATGATCTGTTGACTGCCGACGCCGCCGCCTGTTCGATGGCTTACGCTGACAAGCTCGGAACGGCTGCCGTGCGCAAGCTTGCTGCCAGCCTTACGGTCCTTACCTACACCAGTCTGCATCCAGAGACTCTTCCTGCCCAGGCGTCGCACGCGATCCGCAGTCCAAACCTCCAAAGCTTCTCCGTCGGCGCTTGCTACGCGCGCACCCAGACGTATCCGACAGGTGTGCACTGGATCGTGTTGTCATTGCAGTAGTCTTCGCGGGCAGCGCAACTCCCCGATCGATTCTTCGACGCCGTTAAAACGTCTGTACATCCCAATTTGCATCTTGCGTAATTCTTTTGTTTTCGGTGATGAAAGGGACCGCGGCCGCGACCCCTGATTCGGTCTCGAACTACTTCGCGGGAACGGCGTAATGAGCGGCCACCAGCCGCCACTTTCCTGCCTTCTTGATCCAGATGTCGGTAAAACGGTCGCGATAATCGTAAGCCCGTTTGTTGTCTACGCCCTTTTCGTGATAGACGCCCGTCACGACCGCCGTGTCGCCGTGCATGCGAATCTTCATCTCCGGAATCTCCGCCAGCACGACGTGGGTTGACGAACTGGCGCTGTAACTGAGGTATCCCGTCTTGCTGTACGTGCTCCCGTCCTCGAATGTGATGACGAAGTCGTCATCGAGGACCGCGGCGAAGACTTCGACGTCTCGGTGCTTGTAGGAATCGAGCATCTTGAATTCTAGGCTTCGGATTTCCGCGGCGCTGGACGATTCTTGCGCCATCAGCGAAGGCAGCGGAAATGCCGTCGCGCCCAGGACCGCGATCAAAAGCCAACCTTTGCCCATATCCGAGAGATTCTTCACCGGAGCGTGGCAAGCGGCAAGGTTCCTTTCGTCACCCCCTCCTGTGCTACGCTTTCCGCTGGCGTAGGCTGCTGTGTCCATGGGATCTTCCGATTCAGACCGTTCTCCGCAGGCTGGATTGAATGCAGGCATCGTTTCGTCGATCCGGATCGGCACCGCCGGATGGTCGTACAAGGACTGGGAAGGAATTTTCTATCCCCCGGGTATGCGGCAACGCCGGGTCCATCCTCTCGAATATCTCGCGCGCTTCTTTGATACGGCTGAGATCAACACCTCGTTCTACGGGCCGCTGAAACCGGAGCTGGCGAAGTTGTGGTCGAAGCGAGTGGCTGACGTCAATCCACGATTCCTGTTCACCGCCAAACTTTACCGCGCGTTCACCCACTCGCCCATCGCGGTCATGGAGCCCACCTCGGCAGCGACGATCCGTCCTACCGATGAAGACGAAATCAAGACTCGCGAAGGACTCGACGCGCTCGCCAGTGAAGGGAAACTCGGCGCGCTGCTCATCCAGTTTCCGGTTTCGTTCAAGAACACTTCTTTAAACCGCGAATATCTCGAACGCCTGTTGCGGCAGTTCATCGAATATCCGCGGGTGGTCGAAGTGCGCGACTCAAGCTGGAACAATCCCGACACATTGGCCGAGTTCGCACGGCAGAACGTCGCCTTCTGCAACATTGATCAGCCAGTGATGGGGAAATCTCTGGCCCCAACCGAGCATGTCACAGCCCCAATCGCCTACATTCGACTTCACGGGCGCAACTACGATCAGTGGTTCGACTCTGACAACCGCAACGACCGCTACAACTACCTCTATAAAGAGCGGGAGCTCGAGGACTGGAAAGAACGCATTGAAAACGTCGCGCACCGAGCACAGACCACATACGTGATCACCAACAATCACTTCGAGAGCAAAGCCGGAGTGAACGCGCTCGAGTTGAAGGCGATGATCAGCGGCAAGCGCTCAGCCGCTCCACCCACGCTGATTCAGAGGTACCCGGAGCTACGAAAGTTCGCTGATCCTGCTGAAGAAGGAGACAGTCCCGCTTCCGGCGATCAGCTCTCGCTACTCGCTTGAGGCCGCTCACTGCGGGGCGAACTCAAAACTGCGCACGACCACACCCTGATCTTTCGAAGGTGTTTTCTCGAAGCACCAAAGATTGATCCCCACCGGCAGTTTCTGTTGCGGAATGTCGGTTGCGCTGGACGAGTAGGTCTCAGTCTTGATCACGTCGCCTGTTTGCCCGAGCGGTTGAGCGCCATTCATAAGCGTGAACACGATGCGATCGTGAGACCACTGGAAGCGAGCCGTTGTGAGCGTTCCGCCGACGACGTGAAAGTTGTCTTCCCAGATTGACTTGCCTGTCGGCGTGCGGTGTCCAGTCGCGGGATAGACCGTGAAATCCGCATCGCAGTCGCCACAGGTCTTGTTCCACTGTGAAAACTCGATATCGATCTCGTTCTCGGCGTTGACTCCGATGTGATGCGCCGGTCCGTAGGAGAACAGTCCGAGCACCGTGTGCGGATCCATGTTGTAGATATCCCCCTCCACCACCCATTGGTAAGTCCCGAAGCCGAGGTTATCCACGGTGAACAGTTCCGAGGAGGTCCATTTGCCATCGCGTTTTACGATGCCCAGGTGCAGGTAACCCTTCGCGTCGATGCTGACATTTGACGGATCTCCTTTGGCGACGCCTGCCATGCCGCCGCGGGTGACTTTCCACTCGCGGCCGGACCATGCGATGGTCTGCGTCTGGGCGGAGGATGCGAACGAAAGCACGATAAGGCAGATGGTGACGGCAAGAGCTAGCGATTTTGACATGGTCCAGCGAAGTCCTTGTAACCGGAGTCGACAAAATTCACATCAGTTTTGCCAAAGTATTAAGTATAGGGCAGTTAAGCTCCTGGTACGGCTTGAGATCAGCGCAAAATGTTAAAAATAAATCACTTAGATGCGAGATATTACAGAATAAGGACTTAGTTAGCCCTGAACGCTCTGAACCCTGAGCCCCGAAGTCCTGAGTTACGAGACAGGGCTTGGCATCGCCGCACGGACCATTTGCAGTGCACGTACGCACGCTTGTATTGTGCGCTTTTGGTGGCGAGGGTCAAGGTTGGAAGTCACAAGGAGGGCAAGTTTGGCTGTGGAAGAGTTTGACGCGCCCGACAGCTGCCCCACTCAAGCCAAAAGATGGCTTGAGTGGGCCGCCCCAAGCCAAGAGACGGATGATGTGCCGAGGGCTGTCCCCGCATTCCCGCAACGGCAGCTCACCCTTTCGCGAATTTTGCGGAGAGCTCCCCGATTGAGGGTGCGCTACTCAGGTTTATGCTGCCGGACTTTGTTTTTCTTCTGTGGGTGATGCATTCAGCGCGGGTAACGCAATGTCGAGCCACTGTCCAATTCTCAGGAACTGGCGGAGCCAATCCGGATTGACATTTTCGTTGTAGTGTTCCGCGAGAGCTTGCGAGAACTCATAGTAGGTGTTCTGCGCCTTCCAGAGATTCAGGCTGAAAGGATAGATGCGCGATAAGGCGAGCAGCGTCTCGATGTCTGCCAAGGCGGCCATGTCCTCCGGATTCTCCGTCCAAACATCCATGAGCCGATACATCCGTTCCCGCATGGCCAGTTCCAGAGTGCCGCCGTCGAGGTGAAAGCCGCTTCGCCGGAAACTCTCGAAGATCGAACGGACTCTGTCGAGTTCGGTCGCCTGATCGGCAAGCGCGCGGCGCAGAGCGGCACTGAGAACAAATTCAGTTGTGAGCCGCAGGATGGGTGGCAGCGGCTCACCCTGGTCGGCAAGGAAGCTCATAAGCGGCGCGTGCTCCTCATAAACCCGGCGATAAAGCGCTTCGGCACCGCCCAGGGCCGAAGCGACGATCTGTCTGATGATTTGCTTGCGCTCGTCCTGAAACAGGGATTTCAGTGAGTAGCGCGAGCCAGAGAAGTGGTAATCGATGAGACGAAGACAGGCTGGAAGGTCGGCCGCGCAAAACGCTTTACCGGCTTCGTCGATGAATCCCTCGAACCAAGGCTGATCTCCGAGCGCTCGCACGCCTGCACTGAGATTGTGATCGCCAAAATGAAGGACTCCGAATCCTGCGCGCAACGATGTGTCAGTGGTGTCGGAGGTGATAAGGGCGATGCCTGCCGCAAACTTCGTTCTGCCGGCTTCGAGGACCTGACAGCGTTCCAGGGTCACGCGATAGCAGAAGACGGAACTGTGTCCGTGGAAGCCGCGAAAAACTGAGCTGATCGCGTAGTGGGCGCCGACTCCCAGGAGATCGAGCATCGACGGTCTGATAAAGCGTTCGAAAACGTGGCGGCCATTGCCGCAATCGCGCACATTGCTCCATGCGTCCTGTAAGAGGTGGAGGAAGAGTTCTTCCCGGTCTTCGCCGGTGATCTGCCGGGCCAACTGCAACGCACGAGCAGAGTATTGCAGGATCTGCAGTGTCGCGGGGCCGGTCAGGTCGTCGAAGAACCATCCGCAGCTGGTGTACATCAGCAGGAGATGGCGCTGCATCTCGAGCAATCGCAAAGCGAGAATCTTCTCTTCCGCAGAAAACGCGTGGCTGCCGTGCCGAGCATAGAAGGCCTCTTTGCTTTCAGACGAGCGGTCGAGCACGATCTGGATGTAGGCGTCGCGAGCGCCCCACGCGTCGCCGAAGAGTGCCGAGGCTTTCTGTTCGTACATGGCGCTGAGTTCGTCGCGAAGCCAGTCGAGAGCGTGGCGCAGAGGCCGGCGCCATTGTTGATTCCAGGGGTTGCTGGTATCGGAGCGGCAGCCGCAATCCGACATCCAGCGCTCGATGCCGTGCATGCAGCTCCAGGAAGTCCGCTCAGCGATCTCGACTTCGTGGGTGGGCGGATGCAACGCGAGGAACTCGCCGTAATTGGTGATCCGGGCGAACTGGTGGCGTTCCAGGTATTCGAGCGCGTAAGCCAAGGCCATGTCGCCATGCGGTGAATGATGACCGTAGGTTTCGCCGTCGGTGGCAATATGCACCAGCTGAGGCCAGTCGCGCTCGGCATTGAAACCGCCGAGCAGGCGCTGGGCGAAGCGCTCCCCGTTGGTGAGCAGGCTCT
>Ga0335070_10010301_pt1 | contig 10929 bp, 11 predicted proteins | sample Lox_Sample_13_FD_206722 | JGI IMG/M metagenome (GOLD analysis project Ga0335070, IMG submission 206722) | Soil microbial communities from Loxahatchee National Wildlife Refuge, Florida, United States - Lox_Sample_1.3 | ecosystem: Environmental > Terrestrial > Soil > Wetlands | place: USA... | reverse complement strand
ATGTAAATGGCTCTCTTCGCCCTATGTTGTGGAGGGCGTATAAATTTATCGGTTTTTTGTAGTAACGAAAAGGTTTATGACATAACAGCCGTAATCAAGTAAAAGCTCTCACCGGGGTTAAAACCATGGATTCGGATACAGGCGGCAAGTCAAAGCACGATTTTAGCGACATCATGTCCATGCTGGGCGATGAGAAGAAGCCCGCGCCAGCCGCCGCCAAAAAGCACGAGACGCCGAAGCCCCGGGACGACTCGTTCGTCAAGAAGCTGCTCGCGGATATCGAGCAGAAGAACGCCGAAATTTTAAAACTCAACTCGGACAACATGGCCCTAAAATACTCCATGAGCGAGAAAGAGATGGAAATAAAAAGACTCCAGGGCCAGTCCGACACCCTGCGCGAGCAGTCCGAGAGCCTGAAGGCCCAGGTGATGGCCCTCAACCAGCAGATCGAGGACCTCAACCGGTTCGTCAACGACGCCCGCCTGAAGCTCGGGGAGATGGACGCGGACCGGGCGAAGCTAACGGCCCGCATCGCGAAGGAGGAGGAAGCCCCGCCCGAGGAAGAGGACGTGGAGTCGATCTTCAAGCGCATCGCACTCAAGAGGGATGAGCCTGAAGAGGGGGCGGCGGATAACGGCGCCGATAAGAATTCCCGGAAAAAAACTGGCACCGCCAAGCTCTACGACCTTTAGGCGGTCGGGGCTATCAATGCTTTTTATAATTCCTGCCCGGAAATGATATTCCGACATTAAAATAATAATCTACGGTCGCATATTTTTCAGCATGAGCAAAATCACTAAAGAGTCTATTTTAAATATGGCTCAAGACCTCGACGTAAAATTCATCAAGCTACAGTTCACCGACGTGTTCGGGACGACCAAGAACGTGGCCATACCCGTCCAGCAGCTGGAAAAGGCGCTTGACGGGGACATCATGTTCGACGGGTCGTCGATCGAGGGGTTCGTCCGCATCGAGGAGTCGGACATGTACCTCAGGCCGGACGTGAACACCTTTTCTCTCATACCCTGGCAGAGCGAGTACGGCAACGTCGCCAGGCTCATATGCGACGTGTACAGCCCGGACGGCAAGCCGTTCGAGGGCAGCCCGCGGAACATCCTGAAAAAAGTCATCAAGGAGGCGGAGGAGAAGGGCTTCAGCATGAACGCCGGGCCCGAGGCGGAGTTCTATCTTTTTGAAAGGGACATGGACGACATGCCGACGACGAACTCCAAAGACCACGGCGGCTACTTCGACCTGTCGCCCGTGGACCTGGGCGACGAGGTGCGCCGGGCCATGGTCACCGCGCTGCAGAGCATGGGGTTCGAGATCGAGGCCTCCCACCACGAGGTGGGCGAGGGCCAGCACGAGATCGACTTCAAGTACGCCGACGCGCTGACCACGGCGGACAACGTCGTCACTTTTAAGTTCGTCGTGCGGAAGATCGCCATGCAGTACGGGCTCCACGCCTCGTTCATGCCCAAGCCCCTGTTCGGCAAAGCCGGCTCGGGCATGCACACCCACCAGTCCCTCTTCAAGGGCAGGAACACGAACGCCTTCTACGACGAGAACGCGAAGTACCAGCTCAGCAGGACCGCCATGCACTACATCGGCGGGCTGCTGGACCACGCGAGGGGCTTCACGGCGATCACCAACCCGCTCATCAACTCGTATAAGCGGCTGGTGCCCGGCTACGAGGCGCCCGTGTACATCGCCTGGTCCGAGAAGAACCGCTCGCCCTTAGTGCGCATACCTGCCCGCCGGGGCCTGGGCACGAGGGCAGAGCTTCGGAACCCGGACCCGGCCTGCAACCCGTACCTCGCGCTGGCCGTGACCCTCAGGGCCGGCCTGGACGGCATCAAGAAAAGGACCGACCCCGGAGATCCGGTCAACCTCAACATCTACCACCTGACCGAAAAGCAGAAGAAGGACCTTAACATCAAGAGCCTGCCCGCGAATCTGAGCGAGGCGCTTGACGAGCTCGAGGCCGACGACGTCATCCGGAGCGCCCTGGGGCCCCACGTCTATGAGAATTTCATGACCGCCAAGCGCATCGAGTGGGACGATTACCGGACGCAGGTGCACCAGTGGGAGATCGACCAGTACCTGAGCGTCATATAAACCGGGAGCTTTCCCCTCTTTCCCTTTTTAATAGATTACAAGGTACTTTTCATATAGGCTGGGGTCATACTCGTACTCGATGGTTAGCTCATACCGCCCTCCGCCCAGGATGGACCGGTAATTCCCGGACGGCACCATGATGCCTCCCTTTTCGACGCCCTCGCTGAACCTCACGCCGTCCAGGACGAGAGCTTTTCGGCTGCCTTGCACCTCGTAGAAGATCGTGCCCCCGGCCTCGCTGGAGCCGAAGGTGACGTTCGTCCCTGAAGGCAGGGAGAGCATTATCGTCTTTGTGGCGCCGGGCGGGGAGGCCGGGTCCGCCAGGTTCCGCGGGGCCGAGGCGAGGAGCGCCTTACAGTCGATGGAAAGATCTAAAAGCTGCCGGTCCGCGGACGCAGTGCTCACCAGTGGCATGGCCCGGCTCAGCCCCAGGCCCGTGAGGCCGGCGATTGACGCAAGGACCAGGAGGGATGCCGTGAGCGCCACGGGCAGAGAGTCTACCAGGGCAACGCCCCCAGCAGCACGACGGAGGAGACGTAGGCGAAGAGCAGGGAAGGGCCCATTGGCATTCCCGGGCCTTCTTTTAGAGAAGCGATGTCCTCGGCCGACAGGGGGCCGCCCTTCGTGCTGGCCGGAGAGGGATCTGCCATCGCCCTCCGGGCGGGCATGTAGACCCCGTGCTTTAGCAGAAGCGCAAGCGCGAGGCAGAGCGTATAAGCCGCGATAAAGTATAGAGGCGGGTAGCCTGGCGACAGGAGCAGGAACAGCGCGAGGACGAGCTTCGCGTCACCGCCTCCCCATAAATGGCATCTCCACAGCCCGTAAACGAGCCCGTACGATATGACGCCCGTGAGGATTGCCATATCCATGGGATACCCAAGCATGCAGCGGAACATCATCAATGCCAGCCCCGACAGGATGAGCGGAAAAGTCAGGCGGTTCGGTATCCTCATGGTCCGGCGGTCTATGGCCGCCGCGGCGGCCGCCGAAAGGCCTCCCAGCGCGACGCAGGCGATGTCAGCCCATATAAACATCCGGCTCGCCTCCCCCGTGCTCGCTTTCCCTCGGCCGTATCTTAATGACGTGGTATGACTCGGTGGCGTCGTCGATGACCACGGCTGCGCCCCTGCCGGTGCCCAGGCGGGCCATGGCCTCGGGAACGGGCTCGTTCACGTACGTCGGCCGGGCCGATTCCAGCGCCTCCAGGTCGTCCTGTAGCGTTAAACGATGGCAAATAATGAGGTCCGCCTGGGAGAGGACCTCCTTTCCCAGGGCCGAGGGCCGCTGGGTTGCAAGCACCAGCGACAGCCCAGGCTGCCGGCCCTGGCGCAGCCACTCGCCGTTGAGCGCCCGGGATGCCCCCGTGTCGGCGCCTGCGTCCATGAACATGTGGGCCTCGTCGATGAGCAGCCAGACCAGCGGCTTCTCTCTCCTGCCGGCCTCAAGACGGCGGGCTTCAACGCGCACGTCGTAGAGCGCCCGCGCCATCGAGGCCACGATGGCCGATCTTATTTGAGGCTCGTGGCCATAGCCACTCAAATCGAGTATGTTCACCGAGCCGGGCTTCAGCAGCCCGTCGAACGCGGCGCCCCTCGAAAAAAGCCTCCATGACGCCACCATCCGCAGCAGGCCCGCCAGCGTGCCACCGGGCTTTACCTTTTTAATGAGTTCCTCTATATCGAAAGGCCCGTCGTCCAGGGTGTTCATGAGCTCGACGCCGGGATCACTTAACGGCTCGATGTCCATGAGCTCGCAATAGTCGTAAAAAGACAGGGAGCCCGCGGGGATCTCCAGCGGCAGCGTGCCTTTATGCCGGTGGGCGGGCGGGGCAAACACCCTTACGGTATCCGGCTTCCACCGGCCCATCCCGGTAAACACGCCCATGGTGTCGACGACTATGACGCAGAAGTTATCCCTTATCCTCTGCGGCAGGGAAGCCATCTCTTCGATGATGACGCCCATCGTATAGGATTTTCCGTAGCCCCGCTTGCCGCAGATGAGCACTGCGTGCGGCTTGAGGACGTCCAGGTACAGGCCGGCGCCCTGGGAGCCGTCCAGGGCAAGGTACCTCCCGAGGTACAGCAGGCCGTGCTCTCCTCCATCTCTCCGCCCCAGCAGATAGCGCTTCTCATCGGACATACTTATTTACAATATATTGAAAATAAATAAATCTATCCCCTGGCCCGCAAGTATTTATCGGGCGGCGAGAATTCTTTTCTCATGAAGTATCCGTGGAGGTTTTACGAGAAAAGCGTGGGGATGTGGATCGTCGAGTCCGGCCGCGGCGTCCACTCGTTCCCGCTGGAGACGAAGGGCCTTGACCTGGAGGGCGTGTCCCGGGAGTATTTCCACTATTTCGACGAGGCCATGGCGGCGCTGGGGGAGAGGTTCGCGCCGACCTCCATCGAGTATCCGCCCGGAGAGACAGTGACCGAAAGCCCCATACCGCTCTACCTTGTCCAGGCGAAGCAGCGGCTGTTCGAGGCCTGGCGGGAGGACGTGAAGCACTGCGACCGGTGGGCTCCCGGCGCCGTGTTCCGGGGCCTCTCCGAGGTGGCCGTCCAGGTGGAAGGCAAAGTGATCAGCACGCAGCTCCCGGGAATATTAAGCGTCATGTTCAGCGGCGTGCCGGGGAGCGACCGGTACGCGCTCGCGCTCTCGACGAACTGCGATATCTGGCTCGACAGGACCATATCCGGCGAGGCCAACCCGGTGGGCAGGGCAAACGCCCTCCGGCTCGAAAGATCGCTGAAAAAGCTGGAGGAGGCGCTGGACGGCAAGGTCGTCCACTACGCCACCGAGGTCGAGGGCGTGAAGCTGAGCGAGCACGGGTTCGCCTACGCGGCCGGCACCTGAGTAATGAGGCGCTTCACTTCCTCGTCGCTCAGATCAGGGAAACTCTCGTAGTAGCCGGCCACGGCGAACTGGCCGTACGGCTGAACGGCCAGGCTGACCACCTCGTCTGCCTCCTTCTCGAGCCTGCCCACGGAGGACTCGGGACTGCAGGGGACGGCGACGATGACCCTTTTTGGCCGCTCCCGCTTAACGGCCCGCACGGCGGCGACCATCGTGTATCCCGAGGCAAGGCCGTCGTCCACGATGATCACGTTCCTGTGCTTCAGCTCCGGCTGAGGCCTGTCGCCCCGGTACTCTCTTATCCGGCGCAGGACCTCGGCGAGCACCTCGCCCGCAATCCGCTCGATATCCTTCGCGGACAGCCCGCAATACGCTACCAGACGCTCGTTCAGGACGATGGTGCCGTCGGGGGCTATCGCGCCGAACCCGGCCTCCGGGTCGGAGGGAATGGGCAGCTTCCTGGGAATTATGAGGTCGAGGGGCACTTCGAGCCGTTTCGCGACCTCATAACCTACGGGCACCCCGCCCCTCGGTATGGCCAGCACCACGGCGTTATGGCGATAGATGAGCAGATGCTCTGCCAGCCGCCGGCCGGCGTCCCGCCTGTCCCGGTAGATCATTGGGCCCGGGCCATCTCGACGAGCGGCTGCAGGCTCTCGCCCTTCAGCGAGCGAATGATGGCGTCGCAGAAGAACCCCAGGTCCGAAGGCTGCCTCGAGAATATGTACTGGCCGCTGGTGACCACCGGCTCGTTCACGTAGGCCGCGCCCGCGTCCTCGATGTCCACCACCAGGGATTTCCAGCCCGTGGCCTGCTTGCCTTTGAGCAGCTTCGCCGTGATGAGGATCTGCGCCGCATGGCAGACGGCGGCGATGGGCTTGCCGGTCCTGTCGAAGTCCTGGACGAACCTGATGACCTCGGGGTAAATGCGGATATGGTCGGGCCCCTGGCCGCCGGGTATCACAAGACAGTCGTAGTCGTCCACGTTCAGGTCCCTGACGGCGACGTCCACGGTGGCGGGCATGCCGTGCTTGCCGGTGAGCGTCTCGCCCTTTTTTATGCCTGCAACCTTCACGTCCGCGAAGGCCTCGTATCTCAGCCGGTACAGCGGGTACATCAGCTCCATGTCCTCGAAGCCGTCCCCGGCCAGCAGAACGATCCTCTTACCTTTTAGCTCCTCCATTATAGTCCTCCTTTTTTATTTTGTTCGCGCCCCGGATACTTGAATGGTTTCAACGTTATGCGCGAACGGGTTAATTATATATCGTTTGATTGCAATTTAGTAATTTGCAATTTGGTGTAAATATGCTCGAGGGCATGAACGCTATTTATCGTATGGTAAGAGCCCGGGCCAGGGCTAAACAAAAGGGCGCGGGGCCAGGATGCGCCCTGACGTTCAGGCAGGGCCGGCACGGCACCGATGCCGTGGCCGCCTGCTCCCGGTGCCCGGGAGGGTCGAGCCTCTCGGATCCCGATTGCCGGCTGCGCCTCGTAAAGAGCCTGGCGGGAAAAGCCTGGATGGACCGCCTGCTCCTGGAGAAGAACATCGTTCGGGAATATGGCTTCGACGCCCTCGCCCCGCTGCTCGGCCTGGTGACGTTCTACGAGGACCTGCGCCTGCACGCCGACACGCTCTACGCCTGCGGCTGCGGCCAGTGCGGCGAGCTTCGAAAAGAGAGCGTCGCCGCCTGCGTGGACGATATCATCGCATCGCCCGGGGAAGCCAGTCGCATCATCGCCTCCATGCCCGTCCACCCGGGAAAGGGCGTGCCGAAATGCAGCCTCTGCATGGAGCGCTACTCGGCCTTTTTGAACGATATGGCGGAGACCGGCCGGAGGCTCGAATATAAGGATTCGCTGCCTTATGTCAGGCCCCGTTTCTCCAGCTCGAAAATATGGATGGAACCGCCGAAGGGGGCGGCCTTTTTGCGCTCATACGAGGTGGAGGGGGACGCCTTCGGCCCCCCGCTCCATGTCACGCTCTACGGGCTGGCGGAAAGCCTCGAGAAGATGTACTTCATCCAGCCCTGGGAGTACGGAATGGAAGAGGAGGACATCGCCCTTCTGTCCGAAGCCCGGCAGAGGCTCCTCACGAAGCGGCCCCGGACCATGGAGTTCATGGACGCGGCGAACATGCGCCCCCTCTTCGCCAGGTACGGGAAGGAGGCGCTGGCCGTCTCTGCCGACTCGAACGGCATACTCATGGTGCCGGCCCGGCTCGAGCAGCTCACATCGGCCCTGGTCAAGTACACCTGCGGCTTAGGAATACTGGAGGACATACTCAAGGACCCCCACATCGAGGACGCTTACGTGAACTCGCCAGTGGGCTCCAGCCCCCTGCACGTCGTGGTGGACGGCGAGGAGTGCACGAGCAACGTATTTTTATCCGAGGCGGACGTCGAGTCGACAATCTCCCGGCTCCGGGCCATATCGGGCCGGCCCTTCTCCGAGGCTAACCCCGTGCTGGACATGGACCTTGGAGAGTTCAGGACCCGCGTCTCCGTCATCGGGGACCCGCTGTCCCGGGGCCTGGCTTACGCCTTCCGCAGGCATAAAGCCACTCCCTGGACCCTGCCCCAGCTCGTATCCCGGGGAATGCTCACGCCCTACGCGGCCGGTTTATTATCGTTGCTGGTGGACGGGCAGTCGTCCGTGCTGGTCACGGGCACCCGGGGCGCCGGCAAGACGTCGATGCTGGGCGCCATGATGCTCGAGATCCCCCAGAGTTATCGTATACTGGCCATCGAGGACACGCCCGAGCTGCCCCTGGAGGACATGCAGCGCTGCGGGTGGAAGGTCCAGGGCATGGGCACCAGGTCCGCCCTATCGGGCTCCGGCGCGGAGTTCCAGGCGTCGGACGTGCTGAGGGCCGCGCTCCGGCTGGGCGAGTCGGCGCTCATCATCGGGGAGGTCCGGGGCGCCGAGGCCGTCTCACTCTACGAGGCAATGCGCGTCGGGGCGTCCGGGAACGTGGTGATGGGGACCATCCACGGCGCCTCCTGCCGGGACGTCTACGACCGCGTCGTCCACGATATCGGCGTGCCCCCGGCGTCCTTCAGGGCGACCGACGTCGTGGTCGTCTGCTCGAGCGTGAGAAAAAACGGCGGCCAGGCAAAGGAGCGGCGCCTGACGCAGATCGCCGAAGTATCGAAGAGCCGCTGGGAGGATACCGGCGGCGCGTTCAACGACCTGCTCGTTTATGATGCCGCCGAAGGCGGCCTCGCTGCCACGGACCGCATCGATACCGGGCGCTCCGAGGCGCTCCAGGGCATCGCGAATAAATGGGGCCTCCCGATCCGGGCCGTCAACGAGGAGATCCGGGCCCGGGCTCTGTTCATGGAACGGGTGGCGGATGAGCCCCGTGCCATGGAGGCGGCCGCCTATGCGAGGTGCATCAACGCCTACAGGGCCATCTGTGAGAGCGAGCGCGGCGTCCCCGGGCGGGCCATCAACGCGTGGTCCAGGTGGTTCGAGAAGGAGGCGGCCCGTGGAGGCTGAAAGCTCCTACGTGGAGGCATGCAGGGCGTCATTCCGCGCCCTGGCATCGGTGGCTGGCGCAGAAAGGCTCGACGAGTACGCAGGCCGCTACGCGAGTAAAGGCCTGGTCGCATCGCTGGGCTTCGCCGGCCTTGAGATCAAGCCCTCGGAGGCATTTTCGCTCGCCTTCATGGCCGCCATGGCCTCGCTGGCCATCGTGGCCATGGCAGGAATCGCGGCCTTCGCCCTGGGCCTGATGGATACGGTAATGGCCGTGGTGCTGGTCGTATGCGGCGGGATGCTGCCGCTGCTCGCGTATGCGTACGTGGGCGAGTACCCGAAGCGCCGGGCCGCCTACTTGAAGGTCCATTCGCTGGGCGACGTGCCGGAAGTCGTCAGCTACGTCGTGATGGCCATGAAGCTCAACCCTAACATCGAGCTGGCCCTGAAGTTCGCCGCGACGAATTCCCGTAGGCAGCTGGCGAAGGACGTGAAGAAGCTTATGTGGGACCTGAACGTCCGGGCCTACGACAGCCTTGACATGGCGCTGGGCGCCTTTGCCGAGGAGTGGGGAGGCTACAGCGAACACTTCAAGCGGGCCGTGTTCCTTATTAAGAGCGCGGCCGACGAGAGGGACGAGGCCATGCGCACGCTGACCCTAAACCGGGCCCTGGACGTGGTCCTCGCCGGCACTAAGGGCCTGATGCAGTCATTTTCCAGCGCCCTGCACTCGCCGACGCTCATATTATACTCGATCTTCGTGATGGTTCCCCTTGCCCTGGTGGCCATGCTCCCTGCGGCCGCGATCATAGGGCTGCGCGTGAACTCGCTCGAGCTGGCGCTGCTCTACGACGGGCTGTTCCCCATGGCGACGCTCGTGTACGCCCACTCCATCCTCCTTAAGCGCCCTGCCGCCTTCACGCCGCCCGATTTACCCCACATAAAGCATAGCCTGCCCCGCTGGGCCTGGGCGGCCCTGGCGTGCGCAGGAGGCGCCGCCGTGGCGGCGCTGTACCTCTTCCCCGTCGGCCTGCCCGTGGCCTCCACCATATTTTTAGCATGGGGCGTTACAGCGGCCATATCCATATACTGCCTGGGCGTGTACACGCCGTATAAGAAATTAAGGGACGACCTCAGGAAGATGGAGGACGAGTTCGCCGACTCGCTCTTTGTCCTGGGCCGGCGCATCGCCGAGGGCAAGTCCCCAGAAGACTGCTTCGCCTACACGGCCGCCATGACCGGGGGGACTTCCGTGGGAAAGGCCTACGCCCGGGCCGCATATAACATGAGATGCCTTCGGACCACGCTCCGGGATGCCGTGCTCTCCCCCGAGTACGGGGCCTTCTCCGACGTCTACTCGGACCGGATAAAGGCTACGATAAGCATGCTGGTGGAGAGCTCGAGCAAGAGCGGCGAGGTCGCGGGGAACTCGGTCGTGAGGCTTGCCGACCACCTCAAGGAGCTGCAGTCCATCGAGGACGACGTCCGGAAGATGCTCTACACCATGACAAGCATGCTCAGGACGACCTGCACGGTGTTCGCTCCATTTATAGGAGGCATCACCCTGGCGCTCTCGCAGTCCGTCTCGGACGTCGTGGCCCATACGCTGGCCGGGCTGAGCGAGATGCCCGAGAGCGCCCGCCAGTACTTCCCCATGATGCCCCAGTTCAGCGCGCCCCTCGTGTCTAACGACGAGTTCGTCCTCGTCATCGGCATCTACATCATCATGCTGGTGATCATTTTGCTGCGCTTCGTCGGCGGCATCGAGCATGGCGACGACCGGTACGAATTCATGTACAGCGTCGGCATGTCGCTTCCCGTCGCCATGGCCGTCTTCACCGTTACCACGGCGCTCGCCAATTCTGCCTTCGGGAGCATGTTTTAGTTGCAATATGATGAAAATTATTTATAGGATGAGCGTATACTTACTAACATATAATTACTAATAAGTGATGTATATGCGGAATAAAGGTTTCAAGGGCGACGAGAGGGGCGTGGAAGGCCTCCCCGTGCGCTTAATTGTCGTGCTCGTGGTCGGCGTGATCTCGCTCTCGGCCATGGTGGCCGCCGTGAACAGCTTCAAGCCCCAGAGGACGCTGACCGCCGCCGTCACGGAGGTAAGCAGCAAGGACGGTAACCTCCTGCAGGTCAGTAATGCGGGCGAGGGCGTGGTGTCGAAGACGTGGACCTGCTACGTGAACGTCACTGACGACAGGGGCGACCCGGTGAGCGGCGCCAGCGTCATCGTCCACGGCCTGGGCGGCGCCGGCTCCGGTGTCACGAACACCAGGGGCGTGGCGTACATTTCCAAGACGAACGACATCCGGCTCAACGCCAACCAGAATATCGGGTATATGGCGCTGGAGGTCAACGCCCCGGGGTTCTACCAGTACAAGAACGAGAACGCGCTCGCCGTCGTACGCGTGAATTGATCGAGAGTTTCACCACGGCGACACGGAGGCACCACGGAGTGCACAG
>Ga0335070_10010300_pt1 | contig 10929 bp, 11 predicted proteins | sample Lox_Sample_13_FD_206722 | JGI IMG/M metagenome (GOLD analysis project Ga0335070, IMG submission 206722) | Soil microbial communities from Loxahatchee National Wildlife Refuge, Florida, United States - Lox_Sample_1.3 | ecosystem: Environmental > Terrestrial > Soil > Wetlands | place: USA... | reverse complement strand
CATCGCCTGTGGCGGCGGCGCGCTGCGGCCGACCCTGGTGCAGCGCCAGGGCAAGCGCGCCATGTCGGCGGAGGAATTGCTGCGCGGCCTCGACTTGAAGCCCGGCCAGCGCCTCGGATGACCCGCTTCAAGCTCACCATCGAATATGACGGCGGCGACTTCGTCGGCTGGCAGCGCCAGGAGAACGGCATGAGCATCCAGCAGGCGCTGGAGGAGGCCGTCTTCCGCATCACCGGCGAGGAAACGCTGGTCCAGGGCGCCGGCCGCACCGATGCCGGCGTCCATGCGCTGGGGCAGGTCGCGCATTGCGACATCGAGAAGGAGATCGCGGCGGAGAAGCTGAAGGACGCGATCAACTATCATCTGAAGCCGGCGCCGATCGCGGTGCTGGCGGCCGAGGTGGCGCCCGCGGAATTCCACGCCCGCTTCTCGGCGACCGGCCGCGCCTATCTCTACCGCATCGTCAATCGCCGCGCGCCGCTCTCGCTCGACCGCGGCCATGCCTGGCTGGTGAACGCGCACCTTGATGCCGCGGCGATGCATGCCGCCGCCCAGGTGCTGATCGGCAAGCACGATTTCTCCACCTTCCGCGCCTCGCTCTGCCAGGCGCAATCGCCGGTGAAGACTCTCGATCGTCTCAGCGTCCACCGCATCGCCGAGGAGATCCAGATCATCGCCGAGGCCCGCTCCTTCCTGCACCACCAGGTCCGCAACATGGTCGGCACGCTCAGGTTGGTCGGCGAAGGCAAGTGGTCGAGAGCGGACGTAGAGGAAGCGCTGGAAGCCAAGGACCGCACCAAGGGCGGCCCGACGGCGCCCCCGGACGGGCTCTATCTGACGCGGGTACGCTACGACGCTGACTGATACTCAGCCGTCATCCCCGCGTTAGGCGCGGGGATCCACGCCTTGGGCCGCGCATGATGGAAAGGCGTGAATGCCCGGACCAAGTCCGGGCATGACGGAGTGGTGACAGGTGCTCGTCTCTAAAACCACGCCCGCCCTCTTGCGAGAGCGGGCGCCTTAGTCACTTCACTCTAAGCGGCATGCGCGCTGCCGTTCGCTTTCGGCCGGTCCGCGGCGACGTCGGCGACCGGCTCGCCGGTCTTCTCCGCGAGCAGGACCGAGAGCAGGGCCTGCATCACGTTGCCGCCGCCGCCGGTGGCGCCGCTCGCAGCGCCGCCGCCGATCGCGATCCGCGGCACGATATCGACGCCGGATTTCTCCAGCGCCTCCGCGAAGCGGTCGGCGATCTGGCGGCTCAATTGGTAGCGTGGGCCGCCCGAGGCATCGACCTGCTTGGCGATCGCTTCCGCCTCGGCAAGACCGACCTTGGTCACCCGCTCGGCCTCCGCGCTCGCCAGGGCCACGATCTTCTTCGCCTCGCCTTCGCCGAGCAGGCGGATGCGGTCCGCCTCGGCTTGGGCGAGGGTCCGGGTCTGCTCCGCCTCCTGCTGCGAGCGGGCGAGGCTGGCGCGGCCGTGGTTCTCCTGCATCTTGATCGAGAGCTCGCTCTCCGTGATGCCGGTCTGCTGCTTCGCCCGCGCCTCCATCTCGCGCAGTTCGCGCTCCTTCTGGGCGGCGATCGCCTGCCGCTCATAGGTGCCGACCTGCTCGTCGGCGATCTGCCGCTGGCGGAGCTGGGTCAGGATCTTCTCGATCTGGTCCCCGCCGCCGGCGCCGGGCGTGCCGATCAGCACCTCCTGGAGCTCGAGGTTGTACTGGGCGAACTTGCCCTTCATCTCCTCGCCGGAAGTGCGCTGGATCTCGGCGCGCTCCTGCAGCAACTGGATCAGCGTCCGGGTCTGGGCCACGTTCTTGAAATAGGCAGAGACCATCGGGTCCAGCGTCTGCTCGACCAGCTTCTTGATGTCGCCGAAGCGCTGCACCACCAGCGGCGCCTTCCTATAGTCGATGTGCACGACCACCGACAAAGGCAGCGTCGGCTCGAACGCATCCTTGGTGATCAGCGACACTTCCGCCAGGTTCTCGTCGTATTTGTGCGAGCCGGTGGCGGCATGGTCCCACTTCAGGATGAAGTTGGTCGTGGGCACGGCCAGCACCTTGCCGGCATAGGTGTTGAACGCGTACTTGCCGGGGAGCAAAGGCTCGGCCCAGACGCCGCGCTTGCCGCGCTCGACGAGCTCGCCGTGGCGGTACTCGGCGCCCGACGTGTCCTGGCCGTCATCGCCGGTATAGGAGACGACGACGCCGACATGGCCGACCTCGATCACCGTCTTCTCGATCCGCTCGGCGGTCGCGAACAGCCGGTTGATGTAGTAGGTGCCTTCCACCAGCACCTGGAGCTGGCGGCCGCGGCAGCCGCCGGCGGCGAGGAAGCGCTCCGGATCCTGGAAGTGGTTGTGGAAGGTCGCGGCCTTCATGGGATCGTCGCCGACTGTCGGCGCGATGATCTGGCCGGCGGGCAAAGCAGGCCCGTCATGCACCGTCACGACGCCGATCGAGTCATTGGCGTCCTTGATCACCACGGGCTCGAAGCCCATGCGCTCCTCCAGGAGAGCGCGCATGCGGTCGAACAGCTCCGCCTCGCCGCGCTCGAGCTCCAGCGCATGCACCTCGTCATGCGTCAGGATCACGAACTGCGCCAGGTTGATCGCATAGGTGCCCTCGCGCAGGATCTTGCGCTGCGGGCCCTTCTGGCCGCCATTCGCCAGGAAATGCGCGACGTTCTGGAAGTCGTCGGCCGTCACGTTGGAGGCCAGCGTCTGCGTCGCCGGCAGCGGCGCGCCGTCGCGGGCGAAGACATAGCCGATCTGGCCCTGCGGAATCGTCACCAGCGCCACCCTGTGCAGGCGATACTGGAACGGCAGGAAGAAGTGATAGCCGCCGCGCAAGACCTGCGGTTGATAGCCGGCCTCGCCGCGCAAGGCGATGAAGCCGCCTTCGACCGAGCCCCGGAAGCTCCACAGCTTCTCGACGATGGCGATCGAATTGTTGGGGATGTAGCGCACCATGCCGGCGCTCATCAGCACGATGAGCACGAGCACGCCCGCGCCGGCGGGCAGCAGCCAGCCGGGCAGGGTCGCAAGAAATTCAGACATGAGGAGTCATCCTCCCAAGCGGGCCCATCCGGCCCGGCAGAAGTGGCATGGCCCCGGTCGGGCCTCCCACGGTGAGGAAACGAAGTGGTCCGCGTGGACTGTCACATCCATACGCGTTCCGCGCGATTATGCGTATTCAGCGAAATCGTCTGCTCTGCCAACGCGTTGGACATCGTTCGCGAAACGCGAAGGTGGTCACTTAGCCCGCGAACGATTCTCAGATTCGTTTGCTCATATGCACGATGAAGCCGCCGAGATAGGCGCTCTCGCCATCGACGCGATAGCCGAGCTTCCGGTAGAAGGCGACGTTCCCCGCGAAGAGCTTGTTGGTGTAGAGCCGCACCTCGGCAAGGCCAAGCGTGCGCGCGAGGTCTTCGGCATGCGCCATCAGCCGGTGCCCATGGCCGCGCCGCTGCCCGGCGGGCGCGACGGCGAGGTTCTCGATCAGCAGGTGGTCGGGCTCGAGGATGCACTCGACCAGCCCCATCAGATGCCCGCCGACCTCGAGCAGCTCGATCCGGTGATCGCGCACCGCGTCGTCGTAATGCGCGGTCATCGGCTTCGGCGCGCGGCCGATCACCGGGACCCATTTCTCATAGGCGGCGCGAGTGAGCGCCGCGATCGCCGCGGCGTCCGCCGGCCCGGCGCGGCGGATCTCAGCGCGACGGATTTCAGGCATGCGCCGCCAGCCAGCCCGGCACCTCCCGCATGGTCTCGAGCCTGGCGTAGCGCGGCTCGTCGGCCGGCGGCTCGGCGCGTTCGTGCGCCCAGGTGATGGGGTAGGGGATATGGATGCCCCAGAGCCCCGCCTCCAGCGCCGGCAGCACGTCGGACTTCAGCGAATTCCCGATCATCACCGTATTCTCCGGCGCAATGGAATGCCGCCGCGCGATCCGGCGATAGGTCTCGGCATCCTTCTCGCTGACGATCTCGATCGCGTCGAAATGATCGCCGAGGCCGGAGCGCGCCAGCTTCTGCTCCTGATTGAGGAGGTCGCCCTTGGTGATCACGATCAGCCGGTACTTGCCCTTCAATGCCGGCAGCGTCTCGGCGACGCCGTCCAGGGGCTCGATCGGGTAGTCGAGCAGCGAGCGCCCCAGCTCCAGGATGCGCTCGATGGTCTTCGCCGGCACGGCGCCGCGCGTGAGATCGATGGCGGTCTCGATCATGGAGAGCGTGAAGCCCTTGACGCCGTAGCCGTAGAGCCGGAGGTTCCTGCGCTCGACCTCGACCAGCCGCGCCGCCATGTGGTCAGGCTCGCCGTACTCCTCGAGCAGCGAGAAGAACTGCTGCTGGGTCAGGTGAAAGAGCGACTCGTTGTGCCAGAGCGTGTCGTCGGCATCGATGCCGACCGCGACGATGGTCATGCTGCGTCACCTGCTCCTGGCGACGGATGATCCGAGCGGTGCATAGACCAGGAGATTGAGATCGGGCTCGCCGTTGACGGCGAAGCTGGTGTGTTCGAACAGCATGTTGCCTTTGCCTTTGACATGGATGGTCTTGATGCCTTCGCCGCTGGCCATGACGTCGTGCCGCCGCCAGAGCTGCCGGAACTCCTGGGACCGCTGCTCCATCTCCTGCGCCAGGGCCTCCATCGCCTGGTCGCCGCGGGACTTCGCATAGTCGGCGCGGAACTTCGCCACCACCGCCGGCGCGTCGGCCGACCAGTTCGGCATCCGGTCGCGAAACTCGGCATCGAGGAAGACGAGGCGCAGGAAGTTCCGCTCGGCCGGCTGCCGGCGCGCAAAGCCGAACAGCTTGTCCGCATGCTTGTTCCAGGCGATCGGATCCAAGCGTGTGGTGCGGATATAGGCGGGGAAGCGGGCGAAGTCGTCCAGCACGCGCTGCAGGGCGGGCGAGATCTTGCGGGTCGGGGTCGGGGCCGGCGCGGTGTCGCGGCCGATCAGGACGTAGAGATGCTGTCGCTCGGCGCCGTTCAAGCGCAGCGCACGGGAGACGTTCTCCAGGAAGTCGGGCGAGACGCGGATATCACGGCCCTGCTCGAACCAAGTGTACCAGGTGAGGCCGACGCCGGCCAAGGACGCGACCTCCTCGCGGCGGAGCCCCGGTGCGCGGCGCCGCGTGCCGTTCGGCAGTCCGACATCCTCGGGCGAGAGCCGTGCCCGGCGGCTCTTCAGGAAGTCGCTCAGTTCGCGGTGCGTGCGGGCGAGATGCGGCTGCGGCATGGTGGTTTTACTAACAGGATAAATTCCAATCTGGTACCAGGATCATGCGACGCCAAAATGCGCCTGATCGCGCCGCCCGTCCAGCCGGGATTATCCGCATCAGGAGTACCGCATGGCACTCGCCCAATCGCCGACCGTCGCCGTCGTCGCTGTCGAAACCGCGCCGCGCCGGCGCTGGTTCGGGCTCGCCGTGCTGCTCGCCGGTTCCTTCATGACGGTGCTCGACGCGATGATCGTTCAAGTGGCGCTGCCGAGCATCGCGCGGGATTTCGGCGCGGGTTCGGCAGCGGTCGAGCTGGTGATCGCCGGCTACGGCATGGCCTATGGCGTGCTGCTGGTGACCGGCGGCCGGCTCGGCGACATACACGGGCGGAAGCGCGTGTTCCTGATCGGCATGGCCGCCTTCACCTTCGCCTCGATCCTCTGCGGTCTCGCACCGAGCGCGCCGCTGCTGGTCGCGGCCCGCGTGCTGCAGGGCGCGACCGCGGCGCTCATCCCGCCCCAGGTCTATGCCGCGATCCGCACCGGCTTCGAGGGCGACGATCGCCGCCGCGCCTTCGGCGCCATGGGCCTCACGCTCGGCCTCGCCGCGGCCTTGGGCGAGCTGATCGGCGGTGCGCTGATTGCCGGCGACGTGCTCGGCCTCGGCTGGCGCCTCGTCTTCTGGGTCAACCTGCCGATCTGCCTCGCGGCGATCGCAATCGGCTGGCGCTATCTCGATGAATCGAAGTCGCCGGCCGATGCGCGATTGGATCCGATCGGCATCGTGCTTCTCACCCTTGGCCTCGGCTGCCTGCTCGGCGCCCTGGTCTCGCTGCGCCAATTCGGTTGGTTGGCGTTGCTGGCGATCCCGCTCCTTGCCGGCTTTGCATGGCACGAGATCAAGTTCGAGGAGCGCGGGCATATGCCGCTCCTCTCCCTCCGGCTGCTGCGGATCCCGGCCTTCCGCACCGGCGCGCTCATGGTGCTCGCCTTCTTCTCGACCGCGAACGCTTTCTATCTCGCGCTCGGCGTCCTGCTGCAATTCGGCGGCGGCATGAGCGCGCTCGCCGCCGGTCTCGTCTTCACGCCGATGGCGGCGGTCTATTCCGCGGCCTCATTCGGCGCGCCGCTGCTGTTGCGCCGCCACGGGATCGCGGTGCTGCGCTGGAGCGCGCTGCTCTACGCCATCGCCTTCACTCTGCTCGGGCTCCAGGCGGAACCCGCGGGCGCCTTCGCGGTCTGGCCGCTGATGCCGGCGCTGCTGCTGGTCGGCCTTGGCCAGGGCCTCCTGATGACCCCGCTCCTGAACGCCGTGCTGAGCGTTCTGCCGGAGACCTATGCCGGCATGGCGGGCGGCGCCATCAGCACCCTGCAGCAGCTCGGCAACGCCTTCGGCGTCGCCTGCCTCGGTCTCGCGCTCTTTGCCCATCCCACCGATAGCGGCGTCGCGACCTTGCACGGCGCCGCCGCGATCGACAGCTTCCGCGACGCCATGGTGCTGGAACTCGTAGCGACCTTGGCGACCTACGGACTCATTCGTCGGTTTCAGCGTCTCGGCTAGAGGAGTCCGCGCTTCAACCCGTCGATCCAGCGATGGGCGATGGCGGCGGCTTCCTTCGCGCTGAAAGTCTTCGGATCGAGGCAATGCTCGAGCCAAAGCCCGTCGAGGAGGGCCGTGAAGGCGAGCGCCGCGGGCTTCGCCTCGATCGCAACGCCGATCTCGCCGCCGAGCGCCGCCATCATCCGCTCGAGGATGCGGCGATACTCGCCATAGACCTTGGCGTGGATCGCATGGATCTCGGGATCGCTGCGGGTCAAGCTCCAGAAGGCGAGCCAGACCGCGAGCAGGTCGGGATCGAGCAGCGGCGGACGGAAGCTGGCATCGACGAAGGCGCGGAGCCGCGCCTCGGCTGAGGTGCCGGCCGCCACCAGAGCCGCATCGAGCACGCCCGCGATCTCCCGCCCGGTCTCGCGATAGGTCTCCGCGACCAGGTCCTGCATGCCCTCGAAGTGGTGGCGCAGCAGCCCCGGCGAGACGCCGGCCTCCGCCGCCACTTGCCGCACCGACGTGCCAGCGAGGCCGTGGCGCGCGAGACAGCGCCGCGTCGCCTCGATCAGCTGTTGGCGCCGCGCCTCCGGCAGGTCGCGAGTGAACTTCGGCCCGGCTTCGGCTTTGGTCGGAATGGCCCGCTCCACAATCGTACGCCCATAATTATACATCCGTAAAATAGCCGCTTGCCGACTATTATACGAATGTATAATAGTGTCGCCTTGTAATCCGCGAGGGAGGCGGCCGTGCTGCGCGAAGTGACCACCGAGGGCGACACCGTTTGTGTGACCTGGAGCGACGGCCATCGCGTCCGGCTGCCGCTGCTCTGGCTCCGCGATCACTGTCCCTGCCCGCAATGCCTCCATCCGGAGACGCGCCAGCGTCTTTCCGACAGCTTCGTCGGCGATGCCGGCCTCGCTGCACGCCGCATGGGCATCGCCGGAGATGCGTCGGCACTCGAGATCGAATGGGCGACGCCAGTCGGTGCCGCACCGCATGTCAGCCGCTTCGGCGGCGCCTGGCTCCGCGAAACCGCCGTCGTCTCCGATGTCCCGGCAGCCGACCGCATCCTCTGGGACGAGGAGCAGATCGCCTCGCAAGTCCCCGCGGTGGCCTACGACGCCCTGATGGCGTCGGGCGCCGCCGGCGATCGCGCGCTTCAGGACTGGCTGGAGCGGATCGAGCGCTTCGGCTTCGCCTTCGTCGAAGGCGTGCCGGCGACGCCCGAGGCGACCCAGGCGGTGGCGCGCCGCGCCGCCTACATACGCGAGACGATCTTCGGCGGCTATTACGACTTCACCGCCAACATGGAGCACAAGGACACGGCCTATACCTCGATGGCGATCGGTCCGCACACCGACGGCACGTACAGCTTCGATGCGCCGGGCTATCAGATGTTCCATTGCTTGGGCGTCGATTGCACGGGCGGCGACAGCGTGCTGATCGACGGCTTCAAGGTGGCGGCGATCATGGAAGCGGAGATGCCCGAGCTCTATCGCGTGCTGACCGCGGTCGAGGTCACCGGCCAGTACAGCGACCACGAGAAAGGCATCCACCTGTTGGCGAAGCGGCCGGTCTTCCGGCGCGATACCGCCGGCCGCCTCGTGCAGGTCAGCTACAATCCGCTCGACCGCGCGCCGCTCTTCCTGCCGGAACGCGAGCTCCGTGCCTTCTACCGGGCCTACGGCGCCTTCGCCGCGCTCTGCAACGACCGGCGCCTGCAATATCGCCGCCGCCTGCTGCCGGGCTCGCTGGTGCTGTTCGACAACTGGCGCCTCCTGCACGCGCGCGACGCCTATCAGGGCTATCGCCGCCTCGCCGGCGCCTATCTCAACAAGGAGGATGTGGAGAGCCGGCTCCGCGTGCTCAGGCTGCGCGCCGCGGCGCTGCCGGCTGCAGCCTGAGGAGCGGCCTCGGCGCGCGTCTCAGAACAATGGTCCGCCCGCCATGGCCACCAGCAGGCCGATGATGATCCGGCCGAGCACGTATTCGACGACGACCAGCGCCGTCGCGATCTCGAAGCCGACCTCCAGGAGCCGCTTGAAGGCGAAGAACTCGCAGGCGGTGACGAAGATGAGCGCCACGAGGCTCAGCCCGTCGCCCCAGCTCCGGTCGAGCCCGTAATAGGTCGCGATCTCGACCGGCAGCTGGATCGCGACCGCCAGGACCGAGAGCCAGTTATAGACCGCGATCGCGCCGTAAACGCGCCCCTCGCGGTCCAGCAGCCGGGCGCCCATCAGCAGCAGGAGCGGGAACGCGACCCACATCAGGACATAGCCGATCAGCTCCGCGGCGCCGATCCGGGCCGGGTCCGCATCCTCCGGCCATTTGGCATTCAGGTTCAGCAGCAGCAGATAGAACGGCAGCAGCGGCAAAGCGAGCCGGAAGGATCGCTTGGCGCCGTCCTTGGAGAGGTCGAAGAAGCCGGCGAATCCCGCGTCGAACCGGGCGAGCCGCAGCAGGCCCCGCAAGGCGATCTCGAATTCGGCGAGGCTGATCATCATCGGAGTCTCGCCCGTTTCGACCTACTTGATCCAGTTGATGATGTGGTCCTCGATATCGCCGGCGTTGCGCTCGGCGACGGCGCGGCCGCGGACCGAGATGCCGGCCTGGTGCACGGTCTTGGGATCGCCCGAGACCAAAGGATGCCACCACTTCAGGTCCTTGCCCTCGCCCAGCAACCGATAGGCGCAGGTTTCCGGCAGCCAGTCCAGCCGCTTGATGTTGCGCGGCGTCAGCTGGACGCAGTCGGGGACGATGTCCTGGCGATGGCGATAATCCTTGCAGCGGCAGTTCCTGAGGTCGAGCTGCTTGCAGGCGACATTCGTGAAATGGATCTCACCGGTATCGGCGTCACGCAGCTTTTCCAGGCAGCAGCGCCCGCAGCCGTCGCACAGGCTCTCCCACTGCTGTCGGCTCATCTGCGACAGCGGCGTCGTCTTCCAGAACGGGGGATCGGAGGCGGCGGCCATGCGAGAAGCTAGACATCTCCCCCGGGTGATGCAAACGCGGGTGATGCCGACGCGTCTCCTTCCCGGGCGACTCCGGAAATCCCGCCTCGAATCGCCGTACGCGGGGCGGTCAATTGCCTTTCGCAGTGACTGAGAAGAATTTACCGAAAATTTGATGCAATTTTTACTTTCGGCGAATCACGCGGAATTGTATAAGTCGAATCAACAGTTTCGGGGAATCGATTCGCTGGCCTTCCAGGCGAGTCGACAGTGCTTTTGGGATTGGGATGGCAAACTTCGCCCGTGACCGACGGTCGCCTGACGGCGCATCGCTCCATGGGAATCTGATGCGCGGCGGTGCCTCGGTGACGACGCTGGCCATCCCGCCGCGCCGTCGAGCCTTCGACCTCGTCGAATCGGTCGTAACCCAGCGCGAGGCACCGGTCGCCGGCGCGGAACGACCGTTTACCGCCTACGAAGCTGCAGCCGCGGAGGCCCTGGCCGCCTTGGCGCGCGCGATGGCGCCGACCCTCGACGAGGTGCGCGAGATCGCGGCCCGCCACGGATTGTCGGGGTCGACGGCCGATCTCCTGCGCGAGCCCAGGCTCGCGGTGCTGCTGGCCGACCGGTTTCCCTTCACGCCGCCGGATGCCGCCGCGTGCCGTGCCTTCTATGAAAGCGACGTCGATGCCTTCCGGACCCCGGATCTCTATGAGGGCCGGGAGATCCTGATCGGCGGTCAGGTCGTGGACCGCGATTGGCGTGCGGAGGCCTATAGCCGGGCCGAGCGGATCGTGGCGATGCTCAGCTACGATCGGCGGGTCTTCAAGGATCTCCTGATCTACTCCTCGGCGGCGACGCGTTTGCGCGATGGGCGGATCGGGCCGGTTCCCAAGGGCGGCTGGGAGAGCGAGGTCGCGGCGCCATTCTTCAGCCTCAAGGCGGGCGACGTCTTTCCGCTGCCGGTGCCTTCGTCGCTCGGCTTCCACGTCCTGATGATGGACCAGATCACGCCCGGCCGGCGCCGCTCCTTCGCCGAGGCCGAGGGCGACGTCGCGCACAGGCTGGTGACCAAGGCCCGCATCGCCGCCGCTGCGCGGCACTTGCAGGCGCTCCTGCGGAAAGCCGACGCCGACCGCTGACCTGCGCGCGCCGAACGACGCCGCGGCCCACCCAACGGAACAATTCCGCCTTGCCGCCCG
>Ga0335070_10010299_pt1 | contig 10930 bp, 12 predicted proteins | sample Lox_Sample_13_FD_206722 | JGI IMG/M metagenome (GOLD analysis project Ga0335070, IMG submission 206722) | Soil microbial communities from Loxahatchee National Wildlife Refuge, Florida, United States - Lox_Sample_1.3 | ecosystem: Environmental > Terrestrial > Soil > Wetlands | place: USA... | reverse complement strand
CCCGAGATCGGCGCCCTCGTCGCGCAGCCAGACCGGCATGGTGGTCAGGTAGATCGCGGCCAGCGCCTTGGTGCGCATCATGCCCAGAAGGCCGGCCGAGCCGATGCCGGCCGCCTCCAGCGTCCACGCCATCGAGCGCAGCAGGCGCAGCCCGCCGCACAGCGCCGCGACCGGGTCGCCCGGGGCGTCGCGCAGTACCGACGCCAAGCCGTCCTTGTAGGGCTGCAGCGCCTCGAAGCGGCGCATCAGCACCTCGAACAGGCGCTCGCGCGGCGTATCGCCGTCGCTCGGACCGGCCGCCAGCATCGCCCCGTCGACCATGTCGGCCAGCGCCATCAGGATGCCGGGCTTCGAATCGACCACGGCATGCAGCTCGGCGAGCGTCATGCCGGCGGTCTCGGCGATCTCGCCCAGGGTCAGCGAGCGCCAGCCGCGCTCCGCCGCCAGAGCCAGGGCGGTATCGACGACATGCCGCTTCGGGTCGCCCTTCTTCGGCTCGGTCTTCTTGGCCATGGTCCTCTCGTCGCGCCCTTATTGTTGAATGATAGCATAATCGCCGCGCCAGGCGAGCGCAGCCGGCGCGACGCTTCTCTCACGCACCTCGCCTGTTGCAGGGCTGCACCAGGCGTCGGTGAAACGCAGCAACGCTGTTTTCATTCCACGGTCGCTGTGCGATGCTGGAGCGCTGGCTTTCGGGCGCCGGGGCAGGTAGCGCAATGGTTGTACGCGGGGACGAGTCGAACGACGCGCCCTTGTTGACGCGCGAAGAGGAGGTCGACCTCGCCAAGCGATCGGTCGCAGGCGACCGCGCGGCGATGGCCCGGCTGATCAGCGCGCACCGCCGCTTCGTCATCAAGATCGCGCGCAAGTACCGCAATTACGGCCTGCCGATGAACGATCTGGTCCAGGAGGGCACGATCGGCTTCATCCAGGCGGTCAAGCGCTTCGACCCGTCGCGCGACGTCCGGCTCAACACCTACGCCATGTGGTGGATCAGGGCGTCGATCCAGGACCACGTCATCCGTTCCTGGTCGCTGGTGCGCGTCGGCACGACGGCGGCGCAGAAGGCGCTGTTCTTCAAGCTGCGCCGCATGATGGCCGAGCTCAAGGGCAGCGCGGACGCGCTCGGCGAGGAGTTCCTCTCGCCGCTCGCCAAGCGCTTCGGCATGCCGCTCAAGGAGGCGCGCACGGTGGCGATGCGCGCCTCGGGCCTCGACCAGTCGCTCAACCGGCCGATCGGCCGCGACGACCCCGAGGAATGGCTGGCCCAGGTGCCCGACCAGCAGCCGACGCCCGAGGACAATGTGGTCGCGGCCAGCGACCGGCATTTCTGGAACGGCCTCCTGACGCGCGCCTTCGCCGCGCTGTCGCCGCGCGAGCGCGCGATCATCCGCGGCCGTTATCTGCGCGAGCGCGGACAGACGCGCGAGGCGATCGGCCGCGAGCTCGGCATCTCCAAGGAGCGCGTGCGCCAACTCGAGGCGCGCGCGCTCGCCAAGCTGCGCCAGTTCCTCGGACCCCAGCGCCAGGGCGCCAATCTGTAGTACCGCGCTTTTGTCAGACAATCTCCCCGATTTCGTCAGACAATCGGGGTGACCGTGCCGCCGGTCAGGCGGATCAGCTCGTCCGGCGTCAGCCGGAACACACAGCGCGGCGTGCCGGCCGCGGCCCAGATCTCGGCGTGCTGCAGGAGATCCGCGTCGATGAAGAGCGGCACCGACTCGCTGAAGCCGAGCGGCGCCACGCCGCCGATGGCGAAGCCGGTGCGCGCGCGCACGAAATCGGCGTCGGCCTTGCCGACCGGCTCGCCCAGCACCGCGGCGATGCGCGCCTCGTCGACCCGGTTGGCGCCGCTCGCCACCACCACGACCGGCCGGTCCGAGCGCGTCGCGCGCAGCACGATCGACTTGGCGATCTGCGCGACGGCGCAGCCACAGGCGCGCGCGGCGTCGGCGGCGCTGCGCGTGCTGTCGGGCATCTCGACGACACGGTCTTTCATGCCCTCGGCGGCAAGGAGATCGGCGATGCGCCGGGCGGCCGGCGGCAGGGCGTCGGCCACGCGCGCTAGCCCGCGAGCTCGCGCGACCGCCGCGTCGCGGCGGCGACGGCCCGCGTCATCAGCGCGCCGAGGCCGTCCGGGGCGGTCAGCACCTCGAGCGCCGCGGCGGTCGTGCCGCCGGGGCTGGTGACGGCCTGGCGCAGCGCCGCGGGCGGCTCGATCGAGCGGCGCAGCAGCTCGCCGCTGCCCTCGACCGTGGCGCGGGCCAGGCGCAGCGCCAGCTCGGAGGGCAGGCCGGCGGCGATGCCGGCATCGGCCAGCGCCTCGACCAGCAGGAACACATAGGCCGGGCCGCTGCCGGAGACCGCGGTCACCGGGTCGAGCAGCGCCTCGTCCTCGACCCAGGCGACCTCGCCCACGGCACGCAGCAGGGCGTCGCACATCGCCCTCTGCTCGGCGGTCACCCGCGCGTTGGCGCAGGCGACCGAGATGCCGCAGCCGATGGCGGCCGGCGTGTTCGGCATGGCGCGCACGATCGCCGCCTCGGCGCCAAGCACCGCCTCGAAGGAGCCGATGGTGCGGCCGGCCGCGATCGACAGGAACGCCGTCGCCGGGCCGACAAAGCGGCGATAGGCCGGCAGCACGCCGGCCATGGCTTGGGGCTTGACCGCGAACACCACGACGTCGGGACGGAACTCGGCCGGGAGCCAGGATACGTCGTCGACCCAGGCGCCGAGATCGATGGCGGCAAAGGCCGCCGGGCGCGGGCTCGGTTCGACGATGGCGATTTCGGTAGCGGGCTGGTGGGCGGCGAGCCAGCCGTGGACCAACGCGGAGCCCATCTTGCCGCAGCCGACCAGCAGGAGGGCGCCCGGAACCGGGGCGCCGGCCCCGGGATCAGGCACGGCTCAGGCCTCGCCGACGGTGTCCAGCAGCGAGGCGGCGATGGCGTCGGCCGGGGTCTTGCCGCCCCAGATGACGAACTGGAAGGCCGGGTAGAACCGCTCGGATTCGGCGAGCGCGATGTCGACCAGATCCTCGAGCTGCTCGACGCTCGCGCCCTGTTGGCCGCGCAGCAGCGTGGTGTGGCGGAACACCGGCGTGCGCTCGTCGCCGGTCAGGTCGAAATGGCCGAGCCACATCTTGGCGTTGACCGCGGCGAGCAGCTCGTGCACCGCCACCTGGCGGGACTTCGGCACCTTCATGTCCATGTAGCTGGAGAAGTGCATGGCGCTCAGATCGCTGCTCCAGGAGAAGTGGAGCTGGTAGCTGCCCCACTGACCGGTGCATTCGACGACCAGCTCGTCATCGCTCGAGCGGTCGAAGGGCCATTGATTTGCGCTCAGGATTTCTTCGAGAAGGTCGAGAGGATTGTGGGCATTCTCACGAACCAGGACTTCCGTCGTCATTTGCGCGCCCTCCTCTATCGGCCAGCAGCGCCGTGACACTGGGAGCCATCTTCGGCTCCCGACGTTAACCAAACCCTAAAATCGCCAACAATTAACCATCGAGATTTTGTGGCTTCGCCCCCGTCGCACACTACGGGCGGTAGCGTGCCAAAATGCCCGACTCCCCGCAAGTAAGAATTTGCGGTTTACGGCGCCTTATCCACAATATTTAGCGGTCGGTGATCGGGCCGGACTCGCGGAGGGCGTCGGTCTCTTTGTTGAACGGCGCCTCGGGACGGGCGTTCCCGGCGGCGAGCCGGGCCTCCAGGCTGGCCAGCTTGGCGGCGAGAGCCTCCTGTTCGGCGCGCGCCCGGGCCGCCATAGCCTTGACCGCCTCGAACTCCTCGCGGCTGACCAGCTCGGCCTCGTCGAGCAGCCGGCGCAGCCTTTCGCGCACCAGCGTCTCGACCTCGCCCTTCATGCCGGCGGCGGCGCCGAGGGCGCCGGTCATCAGGCGCGCGATGTCGTCGAGCAGCCGGCTGTTGACCTGCATGGGCGATCCTTTCGTGGGGGGTCCGTCGATAAGGGGCAGTCGTCAGCATTATGGCGAGCGCAACCGCCCGGCGGCAAGGCGGCTTGCGAGCGAGTCCCGGCGCTCCTATAACAGGCCGCCGGCCCGTGACCGGTAGAGGACCGTCGCAAGGATGACATGACGTGATCGTCGTTACCGGTGGCGCCGGTTTCATCGGATCGAACCTGGTCGCCGGGCTCGAAGCGCGCGGCGAATACGAGATCGTCGTCTGCGACCGGCTTGGCAGCGATCAGAAATGGCAGAACCTGGCCAAGCGCGAAGTCGCCGCGCTGGTGCCGCCCGACGAGCTGCTCTACTTTCTCGACAACAACGCCTCGCAGGTCCACGCCGTGTTCCATCTCGGCGCCGTCACCTCGACCACCGAGACCGACGCGGACCTGATCACCGATACGAACTTCGCGCTGTCGCAGGCGATCTGGGACCGCTGCGCCGCGCACGGCACGCGCTTCATCTACGCGTCGTCGGCGGCGACTTACGGCGACGGCAGCGCCGGCTTCGACGACGACGCGAGCCCGCAGGCGCTGGCCAAGCTCAGGCCGCTCAACGCCTATGGCTGGAGCAAGCATCTGTTCGACCGGCGCATCGCGCGGCTGCTCGCCGGGCCGGCGCGCCGGCCGGGCCAGTGGGTCGGGCTCAAGTTCTTCAACGTCTACGGCCCGAACGAGTACCACAAGGGCGCGATGAAGAGCGTCATCGCCCAGATCCTGCCGCAGATCGCCGCCGGCAAGCCGGCGCGGCTGTTCAAATCGCACCGCAAGGACTACCAGGACGGCGCGCAGAAGCGCGATTTCGTCTGGGTCGGCGACTGTGTCGACGTGCTGCTCTGGCTCTACGACAACGACGGCATCAACGGCCTGTTCAATCTCGGCTCGGGCCAGGCGCGCACCTTCGCCGACCTGGCGACGGCGACCTTCAAGGCGCTCGGCAAGGAGCCGAACATCGAATACATCGACATGCCGCCGACGATCCGTCCCAAATACCAGTACTTCACCGAAGCCAAGATGGATCGCCTGCGCGCGGCCGGCTACAAGAGGCCGTTCACGTCGCTCGAGGACGGCGTCGGCCGCTATGTGCGCGACTATCTGGCGACCGGCGATCCCTATGTCTGAGTTTCCGGCCGCGCGCGCGGCGCCATGCGAAGTGACGCGACGTCCATGCTGCTTGCCCTGACCTTCCCCGCGATCGATCCGGTGGCGATCAGCATCGGGCCGCTCGCCATCCGATGGTACGCGCTCGCCTATGTCGCCGGGCTGATCCTCGGCTGGCGCGCGGTGCGCGGCCTGGCGCATCGCCATCCCGGCGTGATGAGCGACAAGGACGTCGACGACCTGCTGCTGTGGGCGACGATCGGCGTCGTGGTCGGCGGGCGGCTCGGCTATGTCGTGGTCTACAACCCGGTCTATTATCTGCACCACCTGCAGGACGTCTTCGCCATCTGGCAGGGCGGCATGTCGTTCCACGGCGGCCTCGCGGGCGTGACCGTCGCGATCATCGTGTTCTGCCGGATGCGCAAGCTCAGGCCGCTGCGCGTCGCCGATCTGGTCGCCTGCCAGGTGCCGATCGGCCTGTTCTTCGGCCGCATCGCCAATTTCATCAACGGCGAGCTGTGGGGCCGGCCGACCGACCTGCCCTGGGGCATGATCTTCCCCGATCCGCGGTCGGGCGGCGTGCCGCGCCATCCGAGCCAGCTCTACCAGGCGCTGCTCGAGGGCGTGCTGCTCTATCTGATCCTCTGGCAGTGGCGGCGGCGCACCGGCGCGCGCATGCGCCCGGGCGAGCTGACCGGCGTGTTCTGCGTCGGCTACGGCATGGCGCGTATCGTCGGCGAGCTGTTCCGCCAGCCCGACCCGCAGCTCGGCTTCCTGTTCGGCGGCGCGACCATGGGCCAGCTGCTGTCGGTGCCGCTGGTGCTGCTCGGCCTGTGGCTGATCGTCCGCGCGCGCATCCGCGCCGCCCGGAAGACGTGAGCGCGCTCGCCGCTCACCTCTACGCGCTCATCAGGAACGAGGGGCCGATCACCGTGGCGCGCTACATGGCCGAGGCGCTCGGCCATCCGCAGCTCGGCTATTACGCGACGCGCGATCCGTTCGGCCGCGGCGGCGATTTCATCACCGCGCCCGAGATCAGCCAGATGTTCGGCGAGCTGATCGGCCTGTGGTGCGCCGAGATGTGGCGCCGGCTGGGCCGCCCGCGGCCGATCCGGCTGGTCGAGTTCGGCCCCGGCCGCGGCACGCTGATGGCCGACGCGCTGCGCGCCATCGGCCAGGCCATGCCCGAGCTGCGCACGGCGCTTGCCGTGCATCTGATCGAGACCAGCCCGGCTTTGCGCGCGCGCCAGACCGGCAGCCTGCGCCAGGTCGAGGCGCAGTGGCACGATCGCTGGGACGAGGTGCCCGAGGGCCCGGTGCTGGCGATTGCCAACGAATTCGTCGACGCCCTGCCGGTGCACCAGCTGGTACGGCAGGGCGGCCAATGGCGCGAGCGGCTGGTCGGATTGGCGGCCGACGGCGCGACGCTGCGCTTCGAGCTGTCGGCGGACGCGCCCGCGGCCACGGCCTTCCTGCCCGCCCCGCTCGCCGCCGCGGCCGGCGCGTTGCCCGACGGCAGCGTCGTCGAGGTGCGCCCGGCCGCCCTCGAGATGGCCCGCGCGCTCGGCACGCGCATCGCGGCAGAGGACGGCGCGGCGCTGATCGTCGACTACGGCCACGCACCGAGCGCGCCCGGCGACACGCTCCAGGCGGTGCGCGGCCACCGCTTCGTCGACGTCCTGGCCGATCCGGGCGAGGCCGACCTGACCGCCCATGTCGACTTCCAGGCCTTTGCCGAGGCGGCGCGCGCCAGCGGCGCCGCGGCCTGGGGCCCGGTCGCCCAGGGCCGCTTCCTGCGCGCCCTCGGCATCGAGACGCGCGCCGCGACCCTGCTCAAGGGGGCGAGGCCCGAGCAGGCCAAGGCGATCGAGCAGGCCATGCGCCGCTTGATCGAGCCGCCGGAAATGGGCAGTTTGTTCAAGGTGCTGGCGCTGTCCCGCGCCGCATCCCCGCCGCCCCCCGGATTCGAGAGCGCCCCGTGACCGTGCAGTCGAAATCCACCGCCACGCCCGAGATCGTCGAGGCCGACAGCCTGCGCGGCATCAGCGGCATCCGCCATGCCTTCTTCAGCCGGCGCGGCGGGGTGAGCGGCGGCCTGTTCGCGTCGCTCAACTGCGGCTTCGGCTCGGCCGACAAGACCGAGGACGTCGCCGCCAACCGCGCGCGCGCCGCCGCCGCCCTCGGCGTCGAGTCCGGCGCGCTGATCACCGCCTATCAGGTGCACAGCCCCGAGGTCGTGACCGTCACCGAGCCGTGGCGCCCGGGCGCGGCGCCCAAGGTCGACGCCATGGTGACGCGCGTGCCCAATCTCGCGCTCGGCATCCTGACCGCCGACTGCGCGCCGGTGCTGTTCTGCGACAGCGAGGCCGGGGTGATCGGCGCGGCCCATGCCGGCTGGCGCGGCGCCGTGACCGGCGTGCTCGAGGCGACGGTCGCGGCCATGGCCGAGCTGGGTGCCGAGCCGGAGCGCATCGCCGCCGCGGTCGGGCCGTGCATAGCGCAGGCGTCCTACGAGGTCGGCCCGGAGTTCCCGAAGCCGTTCCTCGACCAGGATCCGGCCAACGCCCGCTTCTTCGTGCCGGCAGCGCGCGCGGGTCATTTCATGTTCGACCTCGCCGGCTATTGCAGCGCCCAGCTGCGCGCGCTCGGCCTCGCCATGGTGTCGTGGGTCGGGCGCGACTGCTGCGCCGAGGAGCAGGCGTTCTTCAGCTATCGCCGCACCTGCCTGCGCGGCGAGAAGCAATACGGCCGGAATCTTTCGGCCATCGTCATCGAGGATTGAGGGCGCCGTGCCCTATCTGATCTGGTTTCTGGTGTTCCTCACGGTCGGCATGCTCGCCACCTGCGTCGCGGCGGTGAGCTGAGGCGCCTCACGCCTCGGCCGGATAGCGCTCGCGAAACTCCGCCATCAGCCGCTTCATCTCGGCCTTGCCTGCGGCCACCGTCTCGGGCCCGTCCCAGGCGCGGTGGAAGCCGCGGCCATAGGCCAGCGCGTTGCGGTGGTAGAGCCAGGCGTTGAAGCGGTTGGCGACCCAGTTGTTGCGCGTCTTGGTGACCTTGCCGGGCACGCCCATGACGATCGAGTTGGGCGGGATCTCGGTGCCCTCCTTGAGGAAGGCGCCGCCGGCGACGATCGAATTCTCGCCGATCCTGCAGCCGTCCATGATCGTCGCGTTGATGCCGATCAGGCAATTGTCGCCGATGGTGCAGCCGTGGATCGTGCAGTGATGCGTGATCGAGCAATGCGCGCCGATATAGGTGCCGCAATGGCTGCCGACGTGGACCATGACGAAGTCCTGAATGTTGGTCATGGCGCCGATCTCGACCTCGTAGAACTCGCTGCGCACGACCGTGTAGGGCCAGAGCGAGGCGTCGCGGCCGATCCTGACCTTGCCGTAGATCTGCGCGGTCGGGTGGATGAAGGCCGGCGACTCGAGCACGACGTCGGGACCGAAAGACGGATGGGGTGCGGCTGACATGAGGCGCCTCGACGGGGATTGAACGCAGTCCCGCAGTCTGCCGCGAAGCGGCCGGCAGGGCAAATTCCCGCGCCGGCCCGCCGCCTGGCAATCGAGCCGTAGCCGCTTTTCACGCGCGAATGATAGTCTCGGCGGCAGACAGGGCCGAGGTGACCGATGACAGCCGGTTCGGAGACGGTGAGCGCCGCGATCATCGCCGGCGCGATCGGCTTCGTGGTGCTGGCGGGCCTGGTGCTGCTGCGCGGCCTGACCGGCGGGCGGGTCGAGGTCAAGCTGGCCGACGCGGCGATCGCCATCATCCCGGTCGTCCTGGTGCTGCTCGCGACCGGCCAGATCCAGAAGCTCGCCATCGGCACCGAGGGCATCACCATCGAGACCGCGCGGGACGCCATTCTCGGCGCCTCCGCCACATCCATCACCGGCCAGGTTTCGCCGCTGCCGGTGGCGCCGGTCGAGGTCGCGGCCAAGGGCGGCACCGGCGAGATTCCGCACCTCATCGCCCAGGGCGTCCAGGGCCTCAATTTCCGGCTCAACGCCGGCTACTATGTCGGCCAGGCGATCGAGGAGTACCTGCGACAGCTCACGCCCTACCCGGCCTTTCGTTTCGTCATCGTCACGAAACCGGACGGCACGCTGTTCGGCGTGATGGACGCGCGCAAGCTGCAGCAGGTCGTCGCCCAGGACACCGTAGGGGTCAGCTGGAGCCAGTTCGCCGACATCATCAACCGCGGCGACACCGCGGCCTTCGACCGTCTCGCCAAGCTCACCGGCTTCATCGGGCGCGACCAGGCGCTGACCAAGACGGCCGACAAGCACGACGCGCTCGAGCGCATGGAGAAGCTCGCCGCCGACTGGCTGCCGGTCGTCGACGACCGCGGCATGTTCGTCGGCGTGGGCGACCGCTCGCGGCTGACCGCGAGCCTGATCCTCGACGTCACGGCGCGCCTGAAAGAAACAAAATAGCCGGCCGCGAAAACGAAAACGCCGCCCGGAGGGGCGGCGTTGCGGGGCGTCCGATCGGACGGCGCTCTTAAGCGATCCAGCCGCGCTCGAGCTTGAGGCGCAGGCCCTCGGCAAAAGGACGCGGCACGACGCCAAGGCGGTCGCGCAGCGCAGCGACATCGAAACGCTTGGTCTCGGCGGCGCGGCGCAACTCGGCGGCGTTGAAAGGGGGGCGGAGACCGAGCGCCGCCAAGAGGCTCGCGACGCCGATCAGGAGCGCCGACGGCACCGGCAGGATATAAGCGCGCCGGCCGACCGCGGCGGCGCAGGCGCGCACGAACGCCGCGTAGGGTATCGGCTCGGGCCCGGCGACGACGATCGAGGTGCCGACTACATCGGGGCGCGCGACGGCCGCGGCGAAGGCCTCGACCACGTCGTCGACGAACACCGGCTGCACCAGATGGCGGCCGCCGTCGGGCAGCGGCACGACGATCGGCAGGAAGCGTGGCCAACGCCGGAACAGGCGCAAGAGGCGGTTGACGTTGCGGTCGTCGGGCGCGCCGTAGATCATCGAGGGATGCAGCATGACGCCGGGCCTGCCCGAGGCGAGGAACGCCGCCTCGCCTGCGCGCACCGCGTCGGCGGCGGGATCGGGCAATTGGGTGAATTTCCGCGTCGAGCCGGTCAGCACGACGCGCCGGCATGACACCGGCAGAGCGTCGAGCACGGCCGCGGCAAAGCGCGCATGGGCGAGGCTGACGACGATTTCGGCGTCGGCGAGCGCGGCGCGTACCGAGCCTGCGTCCTCGAGATCGGCGATCCGCGGCTCGACCGCCGCCGCGATGCGCGCGAGACGCCCGGCGCTGCGGCCGATGGCGATGACGCGATGGCCGTCGCGCGCCAGGCGCGCCGCGACATAGCGGCCGGTCTTGCCGCTCGCGCCCAGGACCGCGACGATCACCGCGCCTCGGCCGCGAGGCCGAGGAGAGCGAGCTGGCGCGCCACGACCTTCGACTCGTCGTAGAGCGCGAGCGCGCGGGTGCGGCCCGCGGCGCCCCAGCGCGCGCGCAGCGCCGGGTCGGCGACCAGGCGATTGAGCGCGCGGGCCAATGCCGCGGCATCGTCGACCGGCACCAGAAGGCCGGTCTCCTCGGGCACGACCTCCTCGCGGCTGCCGCGGATGTCGGTCGCGACCACCGGCAGCCCCGTCATCATTGCCTCGATGATCGAGCGCGGCATGCCCTCGCGATGGGACGGCAGGGTGAAAATGTCGGCGGCGCCCAGCAGGGCCGGCACGTCGCGGCGATAGCCGAGGAAGCGGACGCGCTTCTTGAGCGCCGGATCGCGCTCGACCTCGGCGATCGCCGCGTCGATCGACGAGGCGTGGTCGCTCGCCAGGCGCTCGCCGACGATCCACAGCTCGGCGTCGACGTCCTTCATGG
>Ga0335070_10010298_pt1 | contig 10931 bp, 11 predicted proteins | sample Lox_Sample_13_FD_206722 | JGI IMG/M metagenome (GOLD analysis project Ga0335070, IMG submission 206722) | Soil microbial communities from Loxahatchee National Wildlife Refuge, Florida, United States - Lox_Sample_1.3 | ecosystem: Environmental > Terrestrial > Soil > Wetlands | place: USA... | reverse complement strand
TTCCTTTAGGTGCGGCCGTTCGTGCAGGCCGCGTGCCGGGCGCGACGTCCGCGGGCCGACCTGCGGCCGGGGATCGACAGGGGGCAACAGTCGGCGCGGCTCCTGGCCGGCCAGCAAAGCGCCGCGATGGTGGGCGAGCTTTCGATTGGGCCGGAGCTCGTCCGCCATGGCGGCGCCCTCCGTCAGGCCGGGCGCGAGGCGTCGGGCAGGCGCGGGGCGCGCCGGCCTGGTCCATGCGCGCCCCGTGACGGACCGAGGCCTCGCGCGAGAGCCTTGGCGCGGCGTCCGAGCGGGCGCGACGCGTGCTCGGCGGTCGTGGTGATTGGGGCACGCGGCGTGCCCGCGAGGTCAGGCGCGGCCTCTATTCGGCTTGAGGTTTGGCCAGGAGAGCGACGAGACGGACGAGGGCTACGGTGGACTCGTAGCAGAGGAGCGCTGCACGCTTGTCTGCGGCTCGGTCATGCTGGAGCGCGAGCGCGGCCCGGATGGCCGCCCTTGCCAGTGCGCGGATTTCCTCGTTGCTCTCGCCCGCGAGATGGACAGCGACTACAGCCTCGAGCATACGCTTGGCGTCGGTCGGGCTGGCCTTGACGCCGTCGAGGGTCGGATGCCGTTCGGGGTCGAACACGGCCTGCGCCAGGGAGATCAACGTTTCCCGGCACAGCAGCCCTGCCTGCTGGAAGTCCTCCTCGAACGCAGCATCGTTCAGGCGAGCCTTGGCGGCGGCGACGTGCCGGTCGACCTTTTCCCAGCCGGTGCTGATGGCAACCGGGGGAGCCTGCTTGCGTCGGCGCTCTAGCCGGTCGTAGCCAGCCATGGTGATTCGGTAATGTGGCAGGGCGGACGTGTCGGTGCGCTCGATGAGCCCGTCTTTCACCATCGAGTTCACGATGAACTGCAGGCCCTTCGCACCAAGTGCCCGGACGACGGTGTAGTCCTTCTCCATGCTGAGAGGCACCGGCGGGCCGCCTGGAGAGGTGTGCCCGTCGAGATATTCGAGGACGAGGTCCACCTGCTCGATCGGGCTGGGTAGCGGATTCTCAGCCAGCAGCTGCTTAGCACTCGACGAAGACAGCTCGATGGTTTCGCCGCGCTCGGTCGCCCTGCGCGTCAGGCCCGAGAGCCTGTAGCGGTCCTCCTGCGGGTAGCCGTGGAACAGGGTGGCGTCCAACATCATCGTCACGTCGTAGACGCCGCAGGTCGTGCAGGTGACGCGTGTGGCGGTCCTTACGCCGCCGTCCGGAGCATAGAGGACGCTGCGCTCTTCGGCGAAATTGCCGCAGAGCTTGCAGACGGGCCGCTCCATCTCACTTCCGATCGGTGCTACGGCTGCTCCCCTGGCCGTGGGTCTTGAGCAGCGACTCCAGCACGTCGAGCACAGTCTGCTGCTGCGCCGCTGGCAACTCCCTGATCCGCTCGACGCGGCGTAGCAGCCGACCCTCGCGGCGGCTCGTCGGGGCTGGCGTGGTCCGTCGTTTGGGGGCGAGAAGGTCGTCCGGTGGGACGCGTAGCGCGCTCGCAAGCTTCGCGACCTGCTGCAGCGTGAGTGCTCGTACCCCGCGCTCGACCGCGGAGATGGTCGTGAAGTGCGTCCCGATCGTGCGTGCCAACTCCTGCTGCGTCATGCCGTGCTTGAGGCGAACGGCTCGCAGCCGTTCGCCCAGATCCTTTTTCGAGAGCACGACGTGCTTCGGAGGCTTCGGCATGGCCGGTGGCAGTATACGAGCCGACGTGCGGTGCCCTGGCGAAATCACCAACGAAGAACTAGACAATCGCGCTTAGTTAGGTGTAGCCTTCCGACGCTCGCTGAAAGTCGCACCGGGGGCCTTGACAGGGTTTTCGCGCCCGGGTCGTTTTCGAGCGTCTTCGGGGGGCGGGCGGGCCGGCACCGGGCTCGATCTTGGCGGATCCCCGACGCCGGCCCGAGATCAGAGGAGAGACTGGCCCACCTCGATCCGGACGCAAGCTAACCCACCTCTCCTCCCGCAGTCCACAGGGAGGGCCCAGTGCTTCAGACGGACGACCTCTTCCTCGGAGCCTTCGGGCTCGTGCGTGGCGGCGAGCTGCGCAGCGTCGAGGTGCGCGGCACGAACGGGCGCCGGGTCGCGGTCTTCACGATCGCGGGCTCGGGCGCCGAGGAGGCCGCGCGGGAGTTTCACCGCGGCCCGGCCCTCGTAGACCTGCGGCTGCTGAAGTCGGAAGTCCGGCGCTTGAAGGATCTCGCCTTCGATGCGCTGCGTGCAGAGGAGAGGAGGGGCACGGATGCAGGTCAGCAAGGAAGGCATCGAGCGTATCCGGGCAGCGAACCCGATCGAGGCGGTCGTCGCTGAACGAGGGATCGCGCTCAAGAAGAAGGGCCAGCAGCTCGTCGGCTCCTGTCCCTTCCATGAGGAGAAGACGGCGAGCTTCAACGTCTCTTCGGCGAAGGGGCTTTACCACTGCTTCGGCTGCGGGGCCTCGGGCGACGTGATCGGCTTCGTGACGAAGCGCGACAAAGTCGGCTTCGCCCGGGCGCTCGAGGTGCTCGCACGGCGTGCTGGCCTCGACCTCGAGACGCTGATGGAGGAACGACCGCGCCTCCAGCAACGAACGCCGCTCGCGGCGCTCACGCCGCCGCCCTCGAACGGCGACGGCAAGCCACAGCCGAAGGACAGCGCCGAGGGCGCGCCCCTCCAAGGCGCGCCGCAGCGGCCGAGAGCAACAGCTCTCCTGCCCAAGGTGATCGAGCACTACCACCGTACCTTCTGCCAGCGGGAGGACGCGCAGGCGTACCTCAAGCAGCGCGGCATCACCGATCCGGACATCTGGAAGGCACACCGCATCGGCTACGCCGACGGCTCGCTGATCAAGACGATCCCGAAGGCGGGCGAGCTGCACGACGCGCTCCTCGAGCTCGGCGTGATCACGAGCGAAGGCCGTGAGCTACTCGGCGGCTGCATCGTGGCGCCGATCCCGGACGCGCTCACCGGCCAGTGGACGAGCCTCTACGGCCGCGGCATGAAGACGCCCCGGCACTGCTACCTTCCCGGACCCCTTCGCGGTGTGGTGAACTTCCAGGCCGCCCGCACGAGCGACGAGGTCGTGCTCACCGAATCCATCTTCGATGCGCTGTCGTTCCACCAGGTCGGGGTCGCAACCGCGATCCCGATCTACGGCACGAACGGCTTCACGAGCGACCACCTCGACCTCTTGAAGCGCGAGCAGGTGAGACGTGTGGTCCTCGCGCTCGACAGCGACGAGGCGGGCCGACGAGCGACGGATGCTCTTAAGGGAAAGCTGGAGGCGGCGGGCATCACGGTGCGGGTCGCGAGCTTCCCGGCAGGGACGAAGGACGCGAACGAGCTCCTCGTCTCGCGAAACGGCGATGCCGCCGCGGCGCTCAGAGACGTGCTCGACCAGGCGGAACCGCGGCAACGGGGGCTTTGGGGGCGCCCGACGACCGCGGTTCCGCCGGCTCCTGCGGCTACAACGCCCCGCGCCGAGGGGCTCACGCTCTCGCGTGAGGGCGTTACCTACCAGGTCCGCGTGCACTCGCTCCTCCTCGGACGGCTGCGCGCGACGGTCAAGGCGACGAAGGGAGAGAGCTTCCACGTCGACACGATCGATCTCTACGCGTCGAGGAGCCGCAGCGAGTACGCCAAGCGTGCGAGCAAGGCGCTCAGCGTTTCCCTGGACGCGATCGAGACCGCGCTCCTCGCGCTCCTGGTCGAAGCCGAGAAGGCCGCCGAATCGCAGCAAGAGCAGAAAAACGAGGCCTCGCTGCCACCGATGAGCGAGGCCGAGCGGTCCGAGGCGCTGTCCTTCCTTAGGAGAGAAGACCTCCTCGACCAGGTCGCCCGCGATCTCGACGCCCTCGGCTTCGTGGGCGAGGAGACGAACAAGCGGCTCCTCTATCTCGTCGCCGTGTCGCGCAAGCTTGAGGACCCGCTCTCGGCGATCGTGCTCTCCCAAAGCGGCGCCGGGAAGAGCGGTCTCACCGAGGTGATCGAGCGGCTCTGCCCGCCCGAGGATGTCGTGCTCCTGACGCGGCTCACGCCGCAGAGCCTCTACTACACCGAACCGGGCTTTCTCGACCGCAAGCTCGTGATCGTCGAGGAGCGCTACGGCTCGATCGAGGCCGACTACTCGATCCGGGTGCTGCAGAGCCGGAAGAAGCTGATCGCTGCGGCGCCGGTGAAGGATCCGCAGACCGGGAACATGCGGACGAAGGTCTTCACGGTCGAGGCCCGCGCCGCCTTCATCGAAGCGACGACCGCGAGCTCGGTGAATCACGAGAACGCGACGCGGTGCTTCGAGCTGCAGATGGACGAGACGGAAGAGCAGACGCGCCGGATTCACGAGCGCCAGCGCTTGGTGCGGACTGGTCGAGGTCTCCAGCTCAAGGCTGAAGCTGAGGCGATCACCCGCCGGCACTGGAACGCTCAGCGGCTCCTCGAGCCTCTCCCTGTCGTCATTCCCTTCGCCGACAAGCTGAGCTTTCCGTCGAGCTGGATGCGGACGAGGCGCGACCACGCCCGCTTCCTGAACCTGATCGAGGTCGCTGCCTTCCTGCATCAACGTCAGCGGGAGAGAACGTCAGCCGGCGCGATCGTGGCCTCTCTCGCCGACTACGCGGCCGCCTACGGCCTCGCCGGCGACGTCTTGAGGGAAACCCTCTCGGACCTCAAGCGGCCGCTTCGTGAGGCCCTGCAGCGCGTCCAGGAGCTGGCTGCCACGGGCGACGACTCGGTCAGCCGCCGCGAGATCCGTGAGGCTCTCGCCGTGCCGGATTCGACGGTGCGCCGCTGGCTTGCCGAGCTGGTCGAGCTCGAGTACCTGGGCGTCGCCGAGGAAGGCCGCCAGGGCGCCGGCAAGACGACGCGCTACCGCCTGGTCGAGCGCGGCCCTCGGGCCGACGTCGTCCTCGGCCTCCTCACCCCGGAGCAGCTCCGTGCGGCGCTCGGCTAGAAACCGCCACCTCGCCAGAAACCGCCAAACCGCGATGGCGGTTTTCATCTCTCGATAGGTGAAGGAGATGACCCCGAAACCGCCACCTCGCCAAGGAAACCAGCAGGGCAGTGTGTCCGCGAAGGGGCAGCACCTCCTCGGGCTCTATGCCGAGGACCTCGAAGCGCGCTATCCGGGCCGGACTCCCGAGGAGTACCTCCGCGGCGTGCGCGTCTTCTTGGCCTGGCTCGACAAGCAAGGCATAGCGCTCGCGAGCGTACGGACAGAGGACCTGCTCGCGTACCAGAGTGCGCTTGTCTCGGCGCGGAAGAGCGACGGCAAGCCCTACGCCCTCTCGACGCAGACGCACCAGCTCGTGGCGGTGAAGGGCTTCTTCCGCTTCCTCTACCGCCGCGGCTTTCGACTGAACGACCCTGCGACGACGCTCGAGCTGCCTCGTGCTGACGTGCGGCTTCCACGTCTGGTGCTCACGCCGCGCGAGGCGCTGCGGATTCTCGCCGCTGCTGCCCGCGGACGCGACGCCGTGGCACTCCGCGACCGCGCGATCCTCGAGACCCTCTACGCGACGGGGATCCGCGTCTCGGAGCTAGCGAAGCTCACGCCCTACGACGTCGACACCGAGGAGCGCGTGCTGCGCGTCGTGCTCGGCAAGGGAAGGAAGGACCGCACCGTGCCGCTCACGAAGGCGGCCGCGGCAGCGATCGAGAGCTACCTCGCGAACGGCCGCGCCGAGCTCGTCGCCGGCAAGAAGACACCCTTTCTCTTCCCGGCCGAGCACGGCGGGTATCTCCACCGCGCGCTGCTGAGCCGCATCGTCAAGCGCTACGCCGAGGCGGCCAGGATCAAGAAGCGCGTCACCTGCCACACCTTCCGCCACAGCGTCGCCACTCACCTGCTGCGTGGTGGTGCCGACATCCGGCAGATCCAGGCGCTTCTCGGGCACGCCTCACTGGCGACGACGGAGCGCTACACGCGGGTCGAAATCTCGGACTTGAGACAGGTGGTCCGCCGTGCGCATCCGCGAGGCTGAGCGAGCCTTCCTCGAGCGGCTGCGAGCGCATCACTACTCGGACGCGCTCGAGCGCCAGGCGCGGCTCACCCTGGATCGGCTGTCTTCTCACTTGAGAGAGAAGCGCGTTCGCGACCTGCGCTCGGTCCGCGAGCGAGACCTCGTCGGCTTCGTGAGCGCGCTCTCCCGGCTGAAGAACCGCACCGGCGAGCGGCTCTCCCTCGCGAGCATGAACGCCTACACGAACGTGCTGCGCCGCTTCTTCGGCTTCCTCGAGGCCTCGGGCGCCATCCTACAGAGCCCGGCCGCCGAGCTGCCGCTCCATCGCGTCGATCCTCTCCCGCGCGTGCTCTCGCAGCAGCAAGCGCGGCGGCTCATGGAAGCGCCGGACGAGAGCGCCCTCGGCCTGCGCGATCGCGCGCTCCTCGAGCTGCTCTACGGGACGGCGATCCGGCTCTCGGAAGCTCACCGGCTCGACCTCCAGGACCTCGAACTCGCGGGAGGCCTTCTGCTCGTGCGCGCAGGCAAGGGCAGGAAGGACCGGATGGTCCCGGTGCCGCGCGGGGCACATGCGGCGCTCTCCCGCTACCTGCAGGAGGCGCGAGCCCAGCTCGTCCGCGACCCGCAGGAGCAAGCGCTCTTCCTTACGCGGCGCGGCCGCCGGCTCGGCCGCGTGGCGATCGGACTCCTCGTGCGCGACTACGGCATCGCCGCGGGTGTGCGCGTCTCGCCGCACGGCTTGCGCCACGCCTGTGCGACGCATCTCCTCGCGGGCGGTGCCGACGTGCGGCACGTGCAGCAGCTCCTCGGTCATCACGACCTCAGGACGACGGCGCTCTACACGCGGGTCGAGATCAGCGACCTGCGCGAGGTGCTGGCGCGCGCGCACCCGCGCGAGCGCGAGAGCGGCTAGACTTCGAGACCGTGAGGCAGCAGGCTATGGCCGCCGCACGCCGGGAAGGGCACTTCTGGGGTGTCTCTGGCGGTGTCGAGTCTGAATTCGTTCCCAAAGACTCCGCTGGGAACAGAACCGCAGAGCAGATAGACGACGCCGTCACCTCCGCCTCCTACAACAACATGAACCAGCTGCTGAACCAGCAGGCAGGAGGCGCCCTCGTCTTCAAGGGGACGGTGAGTGAACCCGCGAACGTGACCGTCGCCGGCAAGCCGGTCACAGTCACGGTGGACAACCGCTTCGAAGGGCAAGCCGCGGTCCCGAGCGGCACGGGGCAGGTGGTCGTCGCGGCCACGGACCCCTCAGGCAACCTGCGGACGAGCACCTACCAGGTCAGCCAGGGTGCCACCAGCAAGAGCTTCACCTACGACCTCAACGGCAACATGACCTCCGACGGAACCCGCACCTACGAGTGGGATGCCGAGAACAGACTCGTCGCGGTGAAGGAGGGTGGCAACACCATCGCGAGCTACACGTACAGCGCCAGTGGCATCCGAACGAGCAAGATGGCCTCTGGAGTGACGACCAGCTACATGCTCGAGGGTGACAACGTCGTCGAGGCACGGCTCAGCACGGGTGGTGTGACGCGACACTACCAAGGACCTGGGTTCGACAACGTGCTTGCGGTACAGGACGGAGGCGGTCTGATCACGTACCTCACCCGGGATCACCTGGGCAGCATCCGGGAAGAAACGGCATCCAGTGGAGCCATCACGCTGCGACGCGATTACCAGCCGTGGGGCGCTCCGACGGCGGGAGCAGGTAACCCTGGGTGGGCCTTCACCGGACGCGAGAACGAAGGTGACGCAGGACTGCAGTACAACCGAATGCGCTACTACAGCTCGACGCTGGGTAGGTTTATCTCGGAGGACCCTTTCCGACGGCCACCGTACGGGGCCCTTTACGTCTACGCATCCAACAACCCGTTGGGATTCATCGATCCATCCGGACTCGTTGACTGGGACTGTACGGTCAGGATGGCGGGCGTGGGAGCGCTCGGTGGCGGAGGTGGCCTCTGGGCCACGTGCCAGGCTTGTGGCCCGTCGAAGAAAGTGAAGAAGGTGCAGATCACCGGAGCGTGGGGTGGCTTCGTCGGCGGCATCAAGTGGGTTCCAGGCGGCTCCAGCAGCTCCAGGTACACCTTGGTCGACAAGCGCCCCAAGGACTCTGAGCCGGACGAAAAGGTGTTCGAAGGCAACTTCAAGTACGTTGGCGTCACGGCAGCGGCCGGTAAGGGCTGGAGTGCCTCTCTGTTCATACAGATCGGTGAAGCACGAAGCTGGTTCGATGGAGGTCCTCCTGAGGGCTGGAAGAACTTCGACCTCTCGTTGACTGTCACGCTGTACGGCAAGGTGACCGACGTGAAGGTCGTGCAATGACGGCACCCCTGGATTCGAAGGTGGGTGAGCTATGACACGCACACAGAAAATGGCTCTTGGGGTGGCTTCCGTCTGGCCGATCGCCTACATGATCGTGACGTTAGCCGTCATCAACCTGGTGGATGTGAAGAGCATTGTCGGACCCGCGCCGCCGAGCGAAGGACTGCCCATCTGGTTCATCGTGCTTCTCGGCACCTACGTGGCCACCGCGATCTTGGCAGTGGCGATCACACTCTTCTATCTCTGGTGGCTCTTCAGTGGGGGCCGCGTGCCGCGGCCGAGAAGAGTGCCGTGGGCGGTGGCCCTTCTCTTGTTCAATGTCCTAGCGGTGGTGCCGTTTTTCTGGCGATACGTGTGGCGTAACGATAGCGTAACTCCGCATTGACTGGTGCATGCCGCCATGCCGCGACATCGCGGCGGCCTTCTTGAGGGTCCGGCTCCGGCGCGATGGCTGGGGTCGCGGCTGATGGCTGATGGACGAGCGATCCGTCCAACTCGGCGATGCAGCTGACGACGCCGGGCGGGGATCGGGCGTCGCAGCTGATCGCGCGGTTGGCCGGGAGCGCTCGCCGGCTTGATGGCGCTTGGCCCTGGCTGTGGCGCGCCTCCGCCGGACCAACGGCCCCGCGCCTGCCGGGCGCCGTCACTGCGCCCGCAGCGCCGGCGAGGACGTGAGCGTGCTCGTGCCGGCGCCCGTCGCCGCGCCGTGGCTTCGCTTCGGCTGCGGATCGGTCTGTCACGCGCCGTGCAAGGGGCGAGTGGCGGCACGGCGCGCGCCAGCCCGCGGCGGTGGCGGTCGCGGCTGACCGATGGCCGCCGGTTGGCCCGGCTTGGCGCCGCGTGGCGGCTCGGGGCGCGAGCGACTTGACGGCACACAACATGTATGTGTAGGCTGGATGTGTATGCCGACGAACCTGGCGATCGACGACAGGCTGTTGGACCAGGCGCTGAGCGTGGGCGGCTACCGAACCAAGCGGGAGACCGTCAACGAGGCCCTGCGCGAGTTCATCCAGCGGCGCAAGCGTCTGGAGCTGCTGAAGCTGGTGGGGAAGGTCGAATACGACCCCCGGTACGACTACAAGCAGGAACGGCGGCGCCGGTGATCCTCCTCGACACGTCGATCCTGTCTCGGGTGTTCAGACGACGGCGCCCCGGCCCGCAGGAGCGGCAACTGCACGCGACCTTCGAAGACCTCATGAAGAGCGACGTCTCGCTCGGTCTTCCTGGCATCGTGCTGCAGGAGGCTCTGAGCGGTCTCCGATCCGAGAGGGTCTTCCGGGACCTGCGGACCAAGCTGCTCGGTGCGTTCACCATCCTGCCCGCGTCGGTGGATGACCATCTCGAGGCCGCCCGCGTGAAGAACCTCTGCATCAGCAGGGGCGCGAACGTGTCGGGCATCGACTGCCTGATCGCCGCCACCGCCATCGGCGGAGGGCACGAGCTCTTCACCGCGGACCAGGACTTCGAAGAGATCCGCCGACACACGAGCCTCAGGCTCTTCGACGGCCACGGCGGCGCCTGACGAGCCGGACCTGCCGGGCAGCGCGCTTCAGGACCTCTTCGCTTCGTCCGCCCCCACGCCGGGGAGCATGTGCTCCGGGGCCGGCGAGTCGAGGAACAGAAGGCTCAGGCGGGGCTGGCCGTCCGGTCCGATCGAGATGTTGCGGACCTCGGCCCTCGTCTTGAAGGTGCCTTCGATCTCTTGGACCTGGAGGATCGCGCCCTTGACGACGGGGAGCGTCGACGCGCGCACCTGCGCGCCCCAGAGGCTCACGTCGTCGGTGACCGTCTTCTCCTCGACGGCGACCCCGCCCGGCGCGTGCTCGGCCTCGAGCTTCAGGCTCAGGCGCGCGACGTGCCTCGCGAACTTCCGCCGCTCGACCGGGGTCGGGTCGCCGGGCATCAGGAAGAGCCCCGCCGGGAGCGAGTCGGCGCCGCGCGGCGGGTGCTTGCCGAGGAAGACGACGCCGATGCGCAGGCCGCCGCCGGGGACGGGGCGCGCGTTGCGGACGAGCGTGTAGACGCGGTACGAGGGGTCCGTGAGGTCGTACTGCCGGAAGCGCTGGGGGAGCGGCAGCGAGAGGTGGAGCACCTGGCCGAGGACGACGGTCCGGTTGATCCGCAGGCCCACGCCGCCCGCGGAGGCGTCCTCGCAGGTCGACATCTCCTCCCAGGTCGTCCCGTCGGGGTCGCGGCCCTGGATGCGCACGGGGAGCCTCATCGGCACCCGCCGCGTCTTGCGTCGCTCCGCGCCGCGCTTCTCGTCGGTCATCGGGCGGCGGGAAAGCTAGCACAAATCGGCTAACCTTGCCCCGATGAGCGAGGGCGCCATCGTCGTCGAGAGCCTCACGAAGGCGTTCCGCCGGCAGACGGCGGTGGACCACGTGTCCTTCCAGGTGGCCCGCGGCCGCTTCTTCGGCTTCCTCGGCCCGAACGGCGCCGGCAAGAGCACGACGATCAAGATGCTGACGGGGCTCCTCCGCCCGACCTCCGGCGACGCGGTGATCGAGGGGGTGCGGCTGTCCGCCGACCTCCTCGGGGTCAAGAGCAAGATCGGCGTCGTGACCGAGGAGCTGGCCCTCTACGAGCGGCTGACGGGAGAGGAACACCTCCTCTTCGCCGCGCGCATGCACGGCCTCCC
>Ga0335070_10010297_pt1 | contig 10931 bp, 6 predicted proteins | sample Lox_Sample_13_FD_206722 | JGI IMG/M metagenome (GOLD analysis project Ga0335070, IMG submission 206722) | Soil microbial communities from Loxahatchee National Wildlife Refuge, Florida, United States - Lox_Sample_1.3 | ecosystem: Environmental > Terrestrial > Soil > Wetlands | place: USA: Florida... | reverse complement strand
ATGGGCCGCGAAAGCCGGTTTGCCTTTGATCCACAGCCCATCGTGGGGATCCAGGACTATCTGTTCCGGGTTTCCGAGCAGTGGGATGCGGCGCTGCTTCGACTGAAGACCTTCGTGGAGAACGGCAACCCAGGTTAGCGCGTACGCGATACGCGCCAACCCGGAGACATAGGTGTGCGTCAGTGCGGCTACTTCCCTGCTGCGGTGCCCGCCGCTCCGAACGTGAGGGCGGTGTCTTTGCCGCCAAAGTCAATCTCGCTGATGACATGGCTGCCCGCCTCATCGGTGGTGACAACCTGATTGGCAGCGGGCTTCTTGGCAAGAGTCTTCACCTCGCCGTTGGTGCTGGCGACTTCCTTGCCGCTCTTCATGAACTTTACCTGCGCATTACTACCGCTCACGTCATACTTCACGACGTAGTCACCGGCGGGAAGGTTCGTCCCGTTGACGGTAGCATCCTGGTATAGCGTGACGTTTTCACTCTTCGGCTTCGCGAACGCGCTGATGGTAACTGTGAGGGCGAGTGCTAGCAGAGCGAATCGTACTGGGATTTTTGTCATGACTGATCCTCCTGATGGAAGTCGGTTGTGGCGGCTCCACTTCTCAGCGCAACGAGCGAGATCGCCGGGATGAAGCAGGACCGGATTGCCTGCTCTGCCTCAGGTTTCGCCGGAGCCACCAGTCCGCGGGCGAAACGTGCTGCGTCATTCCCTTGAGCAAGGGCCTTCACTGTCACCCATCGCCCTTGTTCGATACGCAAAGGGACGGCGCTGGTTCGGCGAAGGGAGCCGCGAGGTCTTGGCGCTGCGGGATGCAATTCGAAGCGCTGGCATTGCGGTTTGAATCCGGGGACTGGCGCTCGTCACAAAGTGTCAACGCTGGAACGAAATTCTCGCGTGACGAGATCACGGGAATCGGAGATGAATGGCTGCGTACGAGAGATAGAAACTGGGAGCGTGTCTGCTCGTATCCACACCCTCGATGAGTCGATGACGGCAGTACCAGGGGCACTTCGACTCTGGTGGGTGTCCGCGGCCGCCGCATCTACTCAGAATTACTCTTACCATGCGACCTAGCTGTTTGCCGTCTTGCTGAAGTCCATCTTCGACAACGGCAGTTCGCGCACGCGCTTGCCCGTTGCCGCAAAAATCGCGTTGCACAATGCGGGCACGAACGGCGGCACGCCGGGTTCGCCCACGCCTGCGGGTGGAGCGTCGTTCTCCACGATGTGCACATTGGTTTGACGTGGCGCTTCAGGAAGACGGGCGACTTGGTAGTCGTCGAAGTTCGATTGCTCGATTACGCCATTTTTCGCGGTGATCTCACCATAGCGCGCAATGCTCGTGCCAAAAACCGCCGCGCCCTCGAACTGCGATTTGGTGCGATCGGGATTCACCACGGTTCCTGCGTCAATGACGTAATCCACTTGTGGGATGCTGATTTCGCCGTCGGCGTTTACCTCAACCTTCACGACACAGGCGACGTAGGTGAGGAAGCTGCGGTGAAAAGCGAAGCCGTAGCCGACGCCATTGCCGGACCTCTCTTTGCCCCATCCCGACTTCTGGGCCACCTGCTCGATTACGTGGCGCATGCGCCCCGTGTCCACCGGATACTCGTCGAAGGAGGCGCCATAGTTGGGGTAGTCCACGCCGAGCGCCTTGAAGTCGATCTTGCGCGGCGGGCCGATGAGCTCCAATTCGTAGTGGACGCGGTCGGCGTTGGCGTTGGCGGCAAGTTCGTCGGTGAACGTCTGGATCCCAAACGCGTGATAGATGTTCGCCACGGAGCGCAGCCATCCGATGCGAACGTGCGCTGGAGCCGGTCCGTTCTCCACGCGCAGGTTGGAGAGATCATAGGGAATGTCGGTAAAGCCCAACTGCATTTCCCCGGCACTGCCGTATTCGTCGCCCGCCTGGAAGGTCGATCCAATGGGAGGAAACACGGAGCGCTGCAACCATGCGGTGGGACGACCCTTGGCGTCAACGGCGGCCTTCATGTGTACCGCCGAAACGGTGTGGTAGTAGTCGAACTGAATGTCGTCTTCGCGGCTCCATATCACCTTGACCGGCTTGCCCGATTTGCGCGAGAGTACAGCGGCCTCGACGGCATTGTCGGGTTTCGACTTGCGGCCGAAAGCTCCGCCGAGCAGGGTGACGTGGCAGACGACATTTTCCTTCGGGACCTTGAGCGCGGAGGCGATGGACTCCTGCACGGCTTGCGGATTTTGCGTCGAGGTCCAGACTTCAACGCGATCACCGCGCGCGTCGGCCAGGGCCATAGGCGGTTCCATCGAAGCATGCGCCAGGTGCGGGATGTAGTAGTCGGCCTCGATGACTTTGGCGCCCGAGACAAATTCCTTTTCCACGTCACCCTGATTGCGCCACACCTTGCCGGGCTTGCGCGCGGTTTCCTGCAACTGCCGCTTGAATTCGTCTGAGTTGTAGCTGGCGTTGCTGCCGTTGTCCCATGCGATCTTGAGCTGCTTGCGTCCCTGGAATGCGGCCCAGGTGTTGTCGGCAAGAACCGCGACGCCTCCCAGCGGCTGAAAGACACACGGTGGCTTGAAGGTCTCGATGGTGATGGTGTGGCGCACCCCTTTGATAGCGAGCGCCGGCTTATCGTCGAGCCATTTGACGGTCCCGCCGAGCACGGGCGGATGCGCGATGGCGGCGTAGAGCATGCCGTCCACTTTCGCATCGAGGCCGAATCCGGCCTTGCCAGTGCAATAATCGCGGAGATCGTAAGGGTTCTCGCCCTTGCCAATGTAGCGCCACTGCGAGCGCGGCTTGAACTTGATCTCACTCTTGGCCGGCACAGGTAGTTTGGCCGCAGCCTCCACAAGCTGGCCGTAGTCGGCCTTGCGCCCGCTCGGGCCATGAACGACCTGATGCAGCCCGGTCGTGCATTCCGTGGGCGAGACACCCCACTGCTGCGCGGCCGCGCGCAGCAGCATCAGGCGAGCGGTGGCTCCGGCTTCGCGCATGGGGTTGAAGAAATCCTTCACCGACTTGGAGCCGTCAGTGTCCTGCGAGCCGTAGCGCGGGTCGCCGATAGCCTGAATGATCTTCACGCGCGCCCAGTCGGCGTCGAGCTCGTCGGCCAGGATCATCGGCACCGAAGTGCGACTGCTTGTACCCATCTCCGAGCGGCTGGCCACGATGTAAACCGTGCCGTCGGTCTCCAATCCGACGAACACGCTGGGATGCAGCGCCGCGTGGTCGATGATGTCGCGTGCGATTTCAGCGGCGAAGGCGGCGTCCGGCAGATACCGCACGGCCAGGACGAACGCTCCGGCAGAGAACATCGTCTTCACGAAATCGCGGCGGCTGACATTCTGAATTAACGCGCTCATGCCTTCACCCCCGCCGCCTGCTTGATCGCCGCGCGGATGCGCTGATAGGTTCCGCACCGGCAGATGTTCCCTGCCATGGCATTCTCGATTTCAGTGTCCGTCGGCTTGGGTTTCTCGGCCAACAGCGCGACAGCTTGCATGATCTGTCCGGACTGGCAGTAGCCGCATTGCGGGACAGCATGCTCCATCCAGGCGACCTGTACTGCATGCAAGCCGTGAGGTCCGGCGAGGGCCTCAATGGTGACAATCTCTTGTCCGGCCACGGCACTCATAGGAATCGAGCAGGAGCGCACCGCCTTGCCGTTACTGTGCACTGTACATGCTCCACAGTAACCGATGCCGCACCCGAATTTGGTGCCGCTCAGCCCGGCGATGTCGCGCACGTACCAGAGCAGCGGCATCGTGGGATCGCCGTCGAAAGAATGCTTCTTTCCGTTGAGCTTGAACTCGATCATCGAGCCTCCAGATTCTCAGTAGTGTAACCGCTGGGGCGGGTTGTCATGCATTGAGTCCCGTCCTTTCTTGTCACAAGGCGGATGTGCGCTTCGTCACACACATTTTTTTGTGACCCTTTGAAATCAATGGCTTAGGGGAAAAATCTTGCTAAGCCATTGATGTCATTGATGGTTACACGTATCCATGTCTCGGCGTATGAGTTAGCAGGCCATATTTTTGCCTATTCTTCGCCTTTAGGTCTGACGGCGTTACGAGACCGGTCCTAGTCCCAGCCCATCCGCTTGCGCAGCGATGTGATGTGTGCCGTGTGGTGCGCCGAGTGCCAAGCGTAGAGGGCCAGCATGCGATTCAGATCAAGCACGCCAATCTCGGGATGCCGCAGGGTGCGGGCGAAGTCGGACGAGTCCATGGCCCGGAGCAACGTGACCCAGCGGGTGTGGAGAGCGCCAAGCAATTGCAGCGAGGCGTCGATCGGCGTGTTGGCGGTGTCAGGCAGCTTAGCCCACATGTCTTCTTTGTAGGGCTTGATGGTGGGCTCGTACTCCGTGAGCGCCAGTTTGAAGCGCACGTAAGCGTTGGCGTGGCTGTCGGGCACGTGATGCACCAGTTGGCGAACCGTCCAGCCTTCAGGCCGGTAGGGGGTGTCGAGTTGCGCGGGAGAGAGGCCCGAGACGGCCTGCTGGAAATTGTCCGGAAGCTTGGCGAGAACGTCGATGTAATGCTCGCGGCGTTTGGCCATCTGTGCTTCGTTCTCGGGAGCGACCCATTCGAATTTGCCAATGGGATAGCGTAAGTCTTCCGTCATCATTCACCTTCCCTGCGCAGATCAGAATTGGCGACAGTCTAAAGCAGTTAGACGGTCGCGGTGCGAGAGAGTCAGAGGCCCCTCTGAGCTTTGCAGGCTTGAATTGCCAGTCGAAGGTTTTCGCCAGCGAATGGCGTCCTTCGACTGTGGCGGCCCAATGAGCGGGCCGCCTTCGCTCAGGATGAAACAGCAAGTTAATCTGGCGCTCCGCTAATCAATCGAGCGCACGCTGTCGGAGGGCAGCAGTTCCACCGAGCACGGGCCGGGAAGAAGTTCCGGCTTGGGCGGTGGCTCTGCCTGGGCGCCGGCCGAGGACGGCGCGCCGGATTTCCCCGCTTTCTTCTTCGTGGCGTCCTTGCTGGCAGCCTTCTTCGACGGCTTACCCTTAGCGGGCGATGGAGGCGCTACCGTCCCGCAGGTCACCGTTCCGCGCCGCAGCGCCCGCACCGACGACGGATCGGGAAACGCGATGCCGAGGCTGGCGGACTTCACCGTCGCGGTCAGGGCCTTGATTTCCGCATCGCCGCTGACGAACTTTACCTGCTCGAGCTTCGCGGGCGAGGCGAGCACGAAGAAGTCGCCCGTTCCTTTCCCGGAGGCGTCGAGCTTACGTGTGCGCTGGGACTTCAATTCCGCTCGGGCTTTCTCCACGCGGCTGTCGATATCGGTGGTCACCCCGAGCGCAGCCAGACGGGCACGCGCTTCTACGCTCGGCGACTGCCCGGTCAAGGAGTACAGATAGTAGCGGATAGCGTCGTCTTTGTTGCCGCGCTTCTCGGCGATCTCGCCCAGGTGTTCGCTGATACTGCCATTGCCGTTGGCTTCCCAGGCGGCGCGAATGTAGCGCTCGGCGGCATCGAGGTTGCCGCGCTGGTATTCCACCCAGCCTTTCGTGTCCCACACGTTGTACAGCAGGTTAGCGGTGAACACATCCTGCAGGCGCAGGTTATCGAGGTTGACGTCGCGTAACTGCGTCTCGATGGAGTTGATGGCGGCGTCGGCGTACTGATTGGCGCGATCCAGTTGGACGTTCTGTTCGGCCAGAGAGTACGCGATGTTGTTCCACACCACAGCCGTGGGCGCGAGCGCAATGGCGCGCTCGAACGAGGCCATTCCCTTCTCGGTCTGACCGGTGGCGATGTAGGCCTGGCCCAGGGAGACCTGCATCAGCGGGTTCTTTTCCTGCAGCGAAGAGGCCTTCTCCAGTTCGGGGACGGCCTCGTTCCAGCGCTTGAGCTTGCTGTAGAGCAGGCCGAGGCTGCCGTGGGCATAGCCGTCGAGCGGATTGACCTCGATCGCCTTCTGATATTGCGCCATGGCCTCGTCATAGCGCTGCATGCCTTCATAGGCCTGCCCGAGGTTGGCATAGGCGTATTCGTCGTACGGATTGGCCTCAATCTGTTTCTGGAAGGCGTCGGCTGCCTTCTGGTCCTGGTGCAATGCGAGGTAGGCGCGCCCCAGGTTGTTCCACAGGCCTTTGTGCTTGGGATCGGCCTTGGCCACTCGCTCATAGAGATCGACGGCCAGGGCAAAGTTGTTGTTGTTGGCCGCCTGCGTGGCCGAGTCAAACAGATCGTCGGGCGACTGATTGGTGCCCAGGCCGGCGGTCCCCGGAGATTTGTTGTCGAGCGTGATGCTCTGCGCCTGGTCGGCCTCGACGGTGCGGCGGAAAGCGGCATAGTCGTCGCGGCGGTCGCAGGGGATTTCCTTGAGCAGCGTATGCAATTCCCGCCTGGCAACCAGCTTCCCCTCGTCGAACTTGTAGCTCGAGTGGTATTCCGCATAGTCGCGCTTGACGTCAACCCCGATGGGCAGCCGCGCCGTGTACTTTTCGGGGATGGCGATCTCGACTTCGGATATCGCTTCCGTCGGCGCACCCAGCTTAATGGGCTTCTGGCTCTTGCTGTCCTCGTCAGGAGCCGGGGGCATGCCGATGCCGACCACGGGCATCGGAAGCTTAGCCTCGGGCGCGGACCAGTCGAAGTAATTGCTCACCGTCACGTCGAAGTCGACCTCGAAGGGCTCGTCAGAGTCTGCCGGGTCACCAATCTCCAGGTTGGTAATCTCGCCGCCCTTCATCGGCGAGTTGGCCAGCATCATGTCGAACACGTTCTTCCACTTGTTGTTGGGAATCTGGCGCAAGGCAAAGCGCATGCCCAGCTCTGCGTCGCCGCGCACCTTGGCGGTAAAGTGCGCGGTCAGCTTGCCGGTCTCGTTCAAAGACCCCTTCACGCTGCTGCGATCAAAGCTCGCAAAGGGGAGGTTCGCCGGGGTGCGCACCAGGGCCGACCCGCCGTCGGGCAGAACGGCGAGCGCCTCCTTGTCGCGCAAGGGAAACGCCAGCATGCGGAAGGGAGCGACGCCGTTGGTGCTGTCGAGCCAAATGTCCTGGCCATCGACGGCAACGCGGGTGATGACGTGATCGAACTGCGAGGGCGACGGGATCTCGGGATCGAGTTTGTGCTGCGAGCCAATGAGGATCGAGGTTGACTCGAAGCCCTGCGCGGCCAGCAGAGCTTCCAGCAAGGTGTTCTTGTCCTTGCAATCGCCGTAGCCGTTGGCGAGCACCTCGGAGGCGGCATGCGGCTGGTAGCGGCCCAATCCAAACGACAGGCTGACGTAGCGGAAGTCGCGCGACACGAAGTCGTAGAGCGCCTTCACCTTGTCCATGTCGGTGGCCTTGCCTTCGACCAGGTGTGCGGCTTTGGCCTTGATAGCGTCGTTCGCCTGGCGGCGATCTTTCTCCAAGGCCGCGTACCAGTCGCCCAGTTGCTGCCAACTCTCGAACGTGGTGAGCTGCACTGACGGGATTTCGTCCTCGTCGCGCCGGCGCATCCAGTGCTTCCTGGGCTTGGCTGAATCGTCGTCGTCTTCCAGATGCGAGTGCTTCCAGCGATAGATGCGGCGGTCGCCCTCCTCCGTAATCTTCGGCTCCGCGCCGGGCTCGCTCTTGAGCTTGATCTGGCGCGACTTTGGGACGTTGATCTCCAGTTGCTCGTCGAGGACGATGCCGCGGTCGCGAAAGTCATAGCTGGTCCAGAATTGTCCAGGCGTGAGCGGGTCCACGATGGTGCGGACGTACTGATACTCCAGCACGTCTCCGGGGCGCAGCGAGGGCACGCTGATGTGTTTTTCGTGGTAGTCGGTGTACATCAGCGCGTTGGGATAGGTCACGTCCTGAATGGCGGCTTCCTGCGCCGTGACGACCGTGCCGTCGGGCTTGACGACGCGAACATAGGCGACCTCGAGGTTGTCGCTGAGCGCGCTGTAGCCGACCTTGAGTTGCCCCAGAGATTGCACGCCGCTGTCGCTGTTGATCTTTATGCGCGCGTCAACTTGTTCGCGGCCGGTGCCGTCGTTCTCAAAGCGGAACGATTCAATGTAGTGCTCGGTGACGTAAGCTTCCTGGGAGTAGTCGGGCGAGGGCTTGGTTGGAGTGCTTGCTTTTTGCGCCCAGAGAGATGAAGCCAGCAGTAACAAGCAGAGGAATGAGTGCCGGGCCGTGCGCATAAAGGTATAGGAACATGGTACGCGGGATGACGGGCGATGGGAATGAGAGGGACCGAGTATTGACCCTGACGTCCGCCGGAGCGCACGACAAGGGCGAAGCACCCACGTCATCGCGATTCGCTATTCCGCCTGACAAATTCGCTTGGCGGCCAGGGGCCGGAAAGCCGCAGCCGGACGCCTTCCGACGGCCCGGCACTGCGCAGCGCTGCTATGAAACGCTCGCGGTCGTCACGCGCGATCAGTGCGAACCACAGGTGCTTGCGGCGGTCCTGGCGGGTGCGCCATTCGCGGACGATGCCGGCAGCGATCGACTTCAATTTCGCATCGATGGCCGCAATGCGGGATTCGCTTTCCTGGCGGCGCTTGAGGTAGTCACGGCCGCTGATAGGAGTCGCTAGGTCGGCCTGGTCATCAGCGGACCATGTGGCCGTCAGATCGTACTGCACCGTGTCAGCGAGGCGGGTAAGGGCCTCGAGGTAGTACTCACGGTGTTCGGCGATGACCGCGTCGATCGAATCGAGATCGGCGACGACGGCGGGGAATGGAAACGAGATCGCAGTCGTGCGCGTGATAATGTCGCGCTGCACGGCCAGGTACTTCTGCTCCGCAGCCTTGCTGGCCGGACCTGCCACGAGCGTTTCGGGATTGGCGACCTCGCTCCAATAGATGCGAAGACCTCCAGTATCGCGTACCAGAACGGGTTGATCCGATACGCCAGTGATGCCGGAGATCGATTCTGCGCTGGTCAGGACGACGCAATAGAGAAGACAAGGCATGGGGGCGAACGAATTTCAGCGTAACACGCCTTACGTTGTCGCTGATCAGTACAAACGGGAGAGCCTCGGGCTCTCCCGTCGAGTGTTTTACACCGAGTGTTGATGAGCGCTTTTACCGTCGCGGACCGCGGCCACGACCACGATCGCCACCGCGTCCACCGCCCGGACCTCCACGACGAGGACCGCGGTCACCACCATCACGGCGCGGCGGACGTCCGCCTTCTCGATTGTAGTTGGGCTCGTCGGCGGCTTCGTGACCACCCTCGAACGTCACTGGCACGCCTTCGCCTTCCGGCGGCCCTTCTCCTCCGCCCATCTTGGCACGCTGCTCCTTGAGGATGGCCTTGCGCGACAACTTGATGCGATTGCCTTCCACCGCCAGAACCTTGACCAGAATCTGGTCGCCTTCCTTCAACTCGTCGCGCACATCATTGATGCGATGCTCCGCCACTTCGCTGATGTGCAACAGGCCGTCGGTGCCGGGGAGGATTTCGACGAACGCGCCGAAGTCCGCCAGCCGAGTCACCTTGCCGAGGTAGGTCTTCCCCACTTCCGCCGTGGCGGTAATGTCGGAGATCATCTGCAGCGCCTTCGACGCCGCCTCCTGGTCGCTCGACGACACGTTGACCTTGCCTGTGTCGTCCACATCGATCTTCACGCCCGTCTGCTCGATGATGCCGCGAATCACCTTGCCGCCCGGCCCGATGAGGTCGCGAATCTTGTCGGTCGGTATCTGCACCGTGTAGAAGCGCGGCGCGAATTCGCTCAGCGTGGTACGCGGCTCGCCGATGACCTCGTTCATCTTGTCGAGGATGAACAGGCGGCCGCGGTGGGCCTGCTCCAGGGCTTCACGCATGATCTGCGGCGTGATGCCCATGACCTTGATGTCCATCTGCAGGGCGGTGATGCCTTCGCGCGTGCCGGCAACCTTGAAGTCCATGTCGCCATAATGATCTTCGGCGCCTGCGATGTCGGTCAGGATGGCATAGGCGTCACCTTCCTTCACCAGGCCCATCGCAACTCCGGCCACCGACGCCTTCAGCGGAACGCCCGCGTCCATCATGCTGAGCGAACCGCCGCAGACCGTCGCCATCGACGACGAGCCGTTGGACTCGAGAATGTCGGAGACGACGCGCATGGCGTACGGCCAGTCGGCTTCGTTCGGCAGCACAGCCGAAAGAGCGCGCTCGGCGAGGGCGCCATGGCCGATCTCGCGGCGACCGGCGCCGCGCAGAAATGCCACTTCGCCCACCGAAAACGGAGGAAAGTTGTAATGCAGCATGAAGCGCTTCTTGGCTTCGCCTTCGAAGGCCTCCAGCCGCTGCATGTCTTCCCCGGTGCCCAGCGTGGTGGTGACCAGCGCCTGGGTTTCGCCGCGGGTAAAGATCGACGACCCGTGCGTGCGCGGCAGCACACCAACCTCAATCCAGATATCGCGAATCTGGTCGAACTGCCGCCCGTCCGGACGCCGCTTGTCGTTGATCACCTGCTCGCGGAAAATCTGTTCGCGCAGGAGGTCGAAGTACTTGCCGGCCTTCTTGCGCCCCGCTTCGTCTTCCTCGGGAATCGCGGCCTTCACTTCGTCCTTCAGCTTCTTAATGAGCGAGTAGCTTTCGTTCTTGGGATACTTCTCGGTGTTCACTGCATCGGCCAACTGCGCGCCGATCTTCGCGCGCAGCTCGTTGATGTAGGCTTCGTCGATCACCACCGCCTCGACTGTGCGCTTCGCCTTGCCCACCTTCTGCGCCAGGTCGTCGATGGCGGCGCAAATCTTCTTGATTTCTTGGTGGCCGAATTCGATGGCCCGCACCACCGTGTCTTCGGAAACTTCCTTGGCGCCCGACTCGATCATCACGATGCCGTCGTTGGTGCCGACCACCATCAGGTTCAGCTTGCCTTCGCGCTGCTCGTCGTAAGTCGGATTGATGACGAACTCGCCGTTCACCTGCCCCACGCGCACCGCGCCAATGGGACCGTGGAACGGAATGTCCGAGACGCTTAGCGCCACCGATGCGCCGTTGATGCCCGCGAC
>Ga0335070_10010295_pt1 | contig 10932 bp, 8 predicted proteins | sample Lox_Sample_13_FD_206722 | JGI IMG/M metagenome (GOLD analysis project Ga0335070, IMG submission 206722) | Soil microbial communities from Loxahatchee National Wildlife Refuge, Florida, United States - Lox_Sample_1.3 | ecosystem: Environmental > Terrestrial > Soil > Wetlands | place: USA: Florida... | reverse complement strand
CAGAGCCGGTGAGTCCTCGCTCGCGGCCTGCTTCGCGGACCGCCTCGGGGAACACATCAGCCGGCCACGGTCGAATCCCGGCGGATTCCTTCCTTGGATTTTCCCCGGCTGGGCGATGGGGGCGACGGTCCGAATTCCTGATCAGCGGGGCGATGCCGTGCAGACTTCCGGGACCATGATGAATCAGGACGTGAGCGCCTTCCGCCGCCTGCGGCGGAAGGCGCGGCGGCTCGGCAGGGCACCTTTACCAAACCGGTTTCTTTCTCTCATAATACCAGCCACTCGCCGCAACCGATCAACGCGCGAGCCGCGTAGAGACGAACGCGCGGCGAGACAATGCCCTCCGGCGGATTGCCGGAGGGCGTACCCGTCAGGCCAGGATATTCCGGGCCTTGTTGAGCAGGGCAACGAGACTGCCATGGAATCGGACGTACCGGACAGCTCGAAGCGTCTGATACTCTGTCTGGTCGCAGACGAGCAGGCGGTTGAACGCTTCCCCACGGCCTTGCGCTACTTGCAGATCGGCCTGATTGACGAGCCCATCGACACGATCATCGTGGTCTCGGAGCGCGGCCGGCCCATCTGCCTGGAAGGCGGCCCGGCCACGATCATCGCCTACCACGACATGCAATGGCCCCTGACTCGCTGGGGGTACAAGTTCGCGGCCGATGCGGCGCGCCGGAAAGTCAATTCTCTGCAGCATGACGCCCCGGTCATCGTTCACGCTCTCACGGCCGCCTCGGCGCAAGTGGCCGTCGAGATCGCCGAGGCGGTTCGGGGAGAGCTCGTCCTGACCATCTCTTCCATCGCGGAGATCGAAGACTCGGTCGTCTCCCGTTGCTGCGCGAAGGCGGCGACTCTGATCCTGCCCTCCCGCCAGCTCGAGCAGGCCCTCGCGGCCAGCCCGCTGGCAGGCAAGACAACGGCGGTTGTACCCGTCGGCGTGGTTTCCACTTTCGCCCCGGCCGCATTCAGCAATCCACAGCGAGCGCCGTCACTGGTTTATGCGGGCACTCTCTCCAATGGCTCCGCGGTGGAGTCGCTGCTGCGGGCGGCGAAGCTCGTTCTGGCGCACGACCCGAATCTGCTTGTATTCGTGGTGGGCAAGGGGCCGGCCGAGAGCAACCTGCGGCACCTCTCCGACTCGTTGGAGCTGCATCCGAACGTTACTTTCACCGGCCGCCTGGAGCACTGGCGCCTGGCCCTGGAAGCCGCCGACATCTTCTGCCTGCCCGCCAGTCAAGGGACGTTTCACGAGGAACTGATTCATGCTCTCGCCACCGGCCTCGCGGTGGTAGCGCCGGCCGACTGCGTCTGCGACGGCTTGATCGACGATCAGACGGCCCTGCTCTTCCCCGGCGAGGATCACGTGCGCATGGCGGCACAAATCAGCCGCCTCCTCGCGGACCACGCCCTGGCCCGTCGAATCGCCGCGGCCGGCCAGTCGTATGCCCGCGCCAGCAACTCGGTCGCCCGCATGGTGGCGGAGCACGTCCGCATTTACAGAGAGCTCGATCCTCGGGGGCGCACGATTCCCATGCCGGTAGCCCGATAGGACTTTTCATACCCGGGCGAGGGGCCACGAACGCGGGGGGTGGAAGCGCGAGGCGCGTTTCCGGACTGTGACCACAGGTCCTTCGATTGATTCCATCCGGTGGGGAGCTATAGAATGGGCACAGGGCGAATCTGTCGCCATTCACGTGATCGAGGGGAAATCAGGGCGCCGCACGTCGGCGCCGTCAGCCAAGGGGGGACTAAAGCATGATCCTTCGCAAAGTGCAGTCAGCCACTATCGGCGCATTGATGATGGGCTCGCTGGTCATTGCGACCGGCTGCCACAAGCCGGAAACGTGGTCGTACACCGGCCCGCGCGTTTATCTGATCGAGGGCACTTCGGACGAGGCGTCGGACGGCCTGGCCGTCATACGCCACGAGCTGGAGCAGCAGGAGATCAACGCCAAACTGTACACGCCGGACGACTGGCTGAAGATCGTCGTTGACATCGACGCCAAGCCGGACGAGGAGGTCATCCTGGTCGGCCACGGTCACGGGGCGTTCCTCGCCACGCAGGTGGTGCGGCACTACGCCCAGCAGCACAAAACCAAGTTCATCGACGCCGTCTTCACCGTCGACGCGTTCAACAAGGACTGGCCGCACAATGCGTGCGAGCGCGGCGACCAGGCACCGCACACCCAGCCGATGCCGACTCCCATCGGACACAACGCCATCAAGGTCCGCAACTACGTGCAGGCGAACCCGGACAGCAAGCGCTGGGGCAGCGACCTGGTGAGCACGCGGGCGTCGAACATCGCATTGAACCATCCGTACTACTGGTACGACGACTACTGGGATCGCCGAGTGGTCACCGGCCAGCACATCGCCGAGAAGATCGAAGGTGCCGACGTGACTCATGAGACGATTGACAACCAGCAGGAGTTGGTCCAACGTATCGTGATGATGTGCCGGAAAGCGGCGCTGTCGCCGTATCATTACACCCCGGCCGAGCACCACCCGGATGGCAAATCCGAAGAAAAACCAAAGCCGGAAAAATCGCCCCGAAAAGGCAAGGCGGCTTAACCAGGAACATCATCAACCCTTATGGAAGGCTGCCTTTCTGATGGCGGCACTGGCGGGGATCGCCAGTGCCGCCTTTTTTGCGCAGATTTTCTCTCGCCAGGGCATGCTGGCGGCGGCGATGCGCTCCGACTACGAAAGCCTGGCGAATGCCGGCAAAGGCGGTGTTCGACGTTCGGGCGCTGTGACGCTCAACGATCTCTTCGCCGCCCGCGATGCGGCCTATCGGTCTCACCCCAAGGCAGCGCCCCATGCCGCAGTGGCCCGGCTGCTATTTGAGCTGCCGGCTATCCAAGGAGGAGAGACAGACCCTGCTGCCGCCATGGCCGAGGTCCCGCAGGCGGAGGCTGCCGACCACGACAACCTGGTGGCGCGGCTGGCGTACGCTGCCATCGCTGATCTGGCAGCCGAGGAAGACGCCAAACGGGGAGGAAAGACGCTCTCCGCCGCGGAGCGTTTTGCTGCCATCCGCGCGATCGTTGACGCCGCACCGCCCGCCAGGCTGGCCACCCTGTACAACGCCGAGTTGACGGAGGCCTGGCACGACGTCGTCGAGCGCTTCGTCAGACGGCCCGATGTCGCCATCACAATGGCCGCAACGCTCTCACATTACGAAATCACCGACCAGTATGCCGCGCTTCCGATCATTCAGCGGCGGCTGGCCGCCCTGGCGAACGATTTGAGAAGGGAGGGACAAACCGCAGACGCCGACCACTGCACTCGCTGGATCGCCCGGCTTACGCTCGGCCTGATCGACGCGGACCCCGATGCCGGCACGCGCCTGCTGTGTGCCGATCTTCTCGCCCGATCGCTTGACGCACAGTCTCCCGCGGCGCGCAGTCTCCGCAATCTGCAGAGCGACTTCATGGCCGCGGCGGCGTCCGCGCCGATCGACATCTGCGATCAGGCATGGAGCCCACCGCGGGCAATCGCCCCTTCGGCCTACAAATGGGCCTTCTACTCGCTGATCTTCGCGTCTGTTCTGGCTCTCATTGCCGTGGGCGGTGGCATTCTCTTCGGCGTTTCATGCGTAGCGGCAGTCGTCGGCAGTATTGCCCGCGGCAGCCAAGCGGCAGCAGTGAGCATGAAGAGATACCCGGTTCATCTCAGACTGCTCGGCGCACTGCTGCCACCCATCGCGATCGCCTCACTGCTGGTCGGCTATCTGAACTGGTACGGCATCTACTCCCAGAATTGGGGGCTGGCAACGGGAATGTGCGTCATCGCCGCGGGGTCGCTGCTTGCCATCGCTCTGGCCAACCTCCACGTCGCGTCCGGGACAAAGCACGCCCGCCTGCGAATCGCGCTCGTCGTTGTTGCGATGCTCGTTGGGATTCTCTTGACCGTGACGCCGCCGCCGGTCGTGACCCGAATCTGCCGGCAATTGGATTTGGCCGTCGGAGTGCTCTGGATTCTCCTCCTCGGGCTCACCGTTCTCGTGGTGGCGGCGATCGCGATCTGCCCGGCACGATTTCGGGCCATTGCCGCGGCGGCCGCGATGGTCTGGTGCCTGAACGCCTGTCTCGCCCTGGCGGTCTTGCAGTTCCATCGCTCCGCCGACGCGCGCTACCAGCGCGCCGTCGTCGCCGCGCGATTGGACGAATTGCCCGCCCGGCTGGGATCGGATTGGAAGCAAAAGTACCTCAAACCAGCCCTGGACGCCTACGATATCTCGAAGCCATGAACGCCCAGATCATCAGCACAGGAACGGAGCTGACCATCGGTCAGGCGGTCGACACCAACGCCGCCTGGCTCTCGCAGCAGCTTGCCGCGCTTGGGATTCCCTGCGAGAGGCACGTCGCCGTGCCGGACGATCAAGCGGCGATTACCAGTGCCATCATCGAGGCGTCGCGGCAGGCGCGCGTGGTGCTGGTTACCGGGGGGCTGGGTCCGACGCCGGACGACCTGACCCGCCCGGCTCTGGCGGATGCCCTCGGCCTCGAGGTCCGGCTCGATCAGGTCAGTCTCGAGCAGATCGAGGCCTTTTTCCGCCAACGCGGCCGACCCATGCGCGAATCCAACCGCTGCCAGGCGATGCTGCCCGTCGGCGCCGATCCTATCGAGAATACCTGCGGCACCGCCCCGGGAATGCACGCCCGGCTGAACTATGCCGACATTTATGTCATGCCCGGCGTTCCCCACGAAATGAAGGTGATGTTTGAGCGGGATGTCCGCCCGGCGATCGAAAGTGGCGCGAGAAATGATTCTCGCACCAGCGATGTTCGGACCAGGGTTTCCGGCAGCGGCGGTGCAGTCATCCTTCAGCACACATTGCGGACCTTCGGCATGCCCGAGGCTGAGATTGGCGAGAAGCTGGCTGATCTGATGCAGCGGGGCCGCAACCCGGCCGTCGGCACAGGCGCATCCGACCTGGTCATCTCCATCCGGATCAATGCCCACGGCGCAACCGCCGGCGAGGCCCGCGAACTGCTCGACGCCGATGTCGCCGAGGTCCGCTTGCGTCTTGGTCATTTTGTGTATGGCGAAGGTGACGAGACGCTGGCCCATGCCGTAGCCCGGTTGCTGATCGAACGGCACAGGACGATCGCGACAGCCGAGTCGTGTACCGGCGGCCTGATCGCCAAGCGCCTGACGGATGTATCCGGCTCCAGCGCATATTTCATCCAGGGCTTCGTGACCTATGCGAACGAGGCCAAACACCGTTTGCTCGGCATCCCTATGGAGGTGATCGAGTCGTACGGCGCCGTCAGCGCCGAGGTCGCCGAAGCGATGGCGGCCAACTGCCGCCGCCTAGCGGGCACTGACTACGCCCTCAGCGCCACCGGCGTAGCCGGTCCCACCGGGGGCACGCCCGCCAAGCCGGTCGGCCTGGTTTACATCGCCTTCGCCCACGCAACCGGCGCGATCGTCAAGGAGCTCCGCATGGGCGAGACGCTTCCGCGCGACGCCATCCGCGACCGGACCGCGAAAGCGGCTTTGAACCTGCTGCGGCTGCAACTCATCGAGCGAGAATAGCCCAGTCATGCCCTGGACCGGCTGGCGAATGTCGGACCAGCGGGCATCGCGGTTTCGTAATGAAAAATGGGCTCGGTCATGCTTAAATGTAAGGATGGCCCGGCGAGCTATTTCGGGCTGCTCGCCACGTTACCCATCCACCAGGACGATCGTTCAGTCTCAACCAAACAGGGTGTAACATGAGCAAAGCAGGTATGACTTTCCTCGTCGTCACCACAGTTCATTTCGCGCTGGGATGTCAGTCGCCCAAGCGGGCCGATTCGACGCCAGTCCGGCAGGAGCCCGCTCGCGGCACGCCGTCGGTGCAAACGAGAGAATCCCAGGCGGCAATCACCCCGAAGGAAGCGTTGGCTATGCTGAAGGAGGGCAACGCCCGGTTTGTCGCCGGTCGACCAAACGCCCGCAACCTGCCGGCGAAGGTTCGTGCGACGGCGTCCGGCCAGTACCCGTTCGCCGTGATCCTGAGCTGCCTCGACTCACGCCAGCCGGTGGAGCTGATCTTCGATCAGTGCATCGGCGATGTCTTCAACGCTCGCGTCGCGGGGAACGTGCTCAACGACGACATCCTGGGCAGCCTGGAATTCGCCTGCAAGGTCTCCGGGGCGAGGCTGATCCTGGTCCTGGGCCATTCGAATTGCGGGGCCGTGAAAGGCGCGATCGACCGCGTAGAGCTGGGTCATCTCACCGGGCTGCTGGACCGGATCAAACCGGCGATTGCCGCCGTTCCGGCGGATGTCCAGCCGCGCGACTCGAAGAACGCCGAGTTTGTGCAGAAGGTCGCCGATGCGAATGTCCACCTCGTGATGCAGCAGATTCGGCAGCGCAGCCCGATTCTGCGGGAGATGCTTGATCAGCATCAGATCGGGTTGGTCGGCGGCATGTACGATCTGGCGACGGGGCAGGTGAGCTTCTTCTCGGAATGAGCGTCGGTCTGGCGACGGAATGACAGCACTTCAGGCAGGTACGATGCACGGGCGGGTGGCCCAGGCCCTCTGGACTTGGGGCATTGATTTCGCAGTCGGAGCAGTTCCGCGAGCACGATGGCTTTCACGCGGGTGATCAAATCTATCCCCCAGGTTCAGAGGGCCTGGGCCACCCGTCCTGGGTCATGCGTTTGGGGCAACCTCACCGTCAGATCTTCCCGCCGACGATCTCCAAGATCTCCTTCTCTTTCACGATCGCCTGCCGTTCGATCTCTGCGCCCTTGGCCAGGATCTCCGCGACGAACGCCTTGTCCTCCAGGTTGGCGCAGTTGATCTTGACGTTCAGATACGCGCCCATCACGGCTGATCGGGCACACAAGGCCCCCACGCCCGCGTCGGAGACTGATGCCGGGTTACCGATCTCGGCCATGGCCTTGATCTCGTCCATCGCCGCCAACGCAACCTCCATCACACGCAACGGCACTTCCACGGCGCCCTTGGTCGCGGCCTGGATGGCCCTGTGACGCTCGGCCTTCTCTGCCTCGCTGCCCTTGGGCAGGCCGAAGGCGTCCATCACGCGGCTGAACGCGGCGGTGTCTTCGTCGATCAGCCGCAGCAGCTCGACGTAATGGGCCTTGCCCTTCTCCGCCCAGTTGGAAAACTCCTCCCAGCGGGCGTCCCAGCCGCGCTTGTGCGACGAAAGGTTCGCCACCATCGTCGCCAACGCCGCTCCCATCGCTCCGATCGACGCCGAGATCGACCCGCCGCCCGGCGCCGGCGATTCTGAGGCCGTTTCCTCCACGAAATCCTGCACCGACATATCGATCAGCCGCTTTCGCTTCTTGCCCGACCGCGCGGCGATGGCGTACTCGATGATTTTCTCCTCGGGCTTGAACGGATACAGATCGTTCAACCCCAGCGACTTGACCGCGATCTTGATGAGCTCCCGGTCCGACACGCCGACGGAGCGCTGCTGCTTCTTCAGGAAATACCGCCCAGCGTCGAGCATGGCCCGCAGCGGAATCATGCCCACCAGCTCCGAGCCGGTCACCCGGATGCCCCGCTCTGCCGCCTTTTTGCAGGCCTCGTCGAAGGCGACGTGGACCGGCGTGATGCTGATGTTGGTCAGGTTGATCGAGATCTGGGCGACGCCGTACTCCTCGATGTACCAGCCGATGGCCTTGCAGGCCTTCAAGGAGCCGGGGATCCAGACGGTGTGGCCGTGGGCGTCCTTGACGATTTTGCCCGTGACCGGGTCGCCCTCGCGCTTCTCACGGCCGCGCTCGCGGATGTCGAAGGCGACGGCGTTGGCCCGGCGGGACGAGGTGGTGTTCAGGTTGACGTTGTAGGCGACTAGAAAGTCGCGGGCACCCACGGCCGTCGCTCCGCTCTTGGGGTTGAACTCCGCCGGACCAAAATCGGGCTTCCACTCCGGCCGGCTCAGCTTGTCCTTCAGGCCCTCGTATTCGCCGGCGCGGACCGTGGCCAGGTTCCGCCGCTCCGGCTTGAAGGCCGCGTTCTCGTAGCAATAGACGGTGATGCCGACTTCGTCGCCGAGCCGCTTGCCCAGCTTGTGGGCCCACTCGACAGTCTCCTCCATAGTGATGTTCGCGACCGGCACGAGCGGGCAGACGTCCGTCGCCCCGAACCGCGGGTGCTCGCCCTTGTGGCAGCGCATGTCGATCACTTCGGACGCCTTGCGGACTGCGCGAACAGCCGCTTCCAGGACCTGCTGCGGCTGGCCGACGAAGGTGACGACGGTGCGATTGGTCGCCTTGCCGGGATCGACGTCAAGCAGCATGACGCCCTCGACGGTCTCGATCTGATCGGTGATCTGCTTGATGACGGCCATATCGCGTCCCTCGCTGAAGTTGGGGACGCACTCGATCAACTGGTTGGTCATTGCGCTTCGTTCCTCAATAGGGTAGGCTCCGCCCGTCTGCGTCGCAAAGCCATCCTCAACGGCGGGCAGAGCCCGCCCTACCTTGCTCCGCCCACCTTTGCGGCAATCAGATTCACGGTGGGCAGAGCCCGCCTTACAAAGCCTGATTCTCCCAATTCTCCAAAACCACGCGGCCGCGCTTGATGACCGTGCGGACCGCGTTGACGCCGACCTGGTAGGCCCAGCGGTTGACGTTGGGCACGTCGAGGATCAGCAGGTCGGCGAGATATCCGGGGGCGATGGCGCCGATCGAACCGGCCCGAGCGATCGCGGCTGCGGCGTTGGCCGTGCAGGCGACGAGCGACTCCATCGGTGTCATCTTGAGCAGGGATGCCGCGATCGACATGATCAGCGGCAGCGACTCGATCATGCACGAGCCGGGGTTGCAGTCCGTGGCCAGGGCCACCGGCAGGCCCGCCGCGATCAGCTTCCGCGCCGGGGCCGGTGGGGTGTCGAGGAAAAACGAGCAGCCGGGCAGCAGGACCGGAATAGTTTTCGACCCCGTCATCGCAGTGATAGTCTCGTCGTCGATGCACTCCAGGTGGTCGGCGGAGACTGCTTCGAGCTCGATCGCGAGCCTGGTCCCGCCGCTATTGGTGATCTGCTCGGAGTGAATTTTGGGCTTCAGGCCGTGACGGACGCATTTCGACAGATAGTGCCGCGACTGCTCGACGTTGAACGCCCCGCGCTCGCAGAAGACGTCGGCAAATTCGGCGAGGCCATCGGCGCGAACGCGGCTCAGCAGCATTTCGTCAGTGATTGCCCTGATGTATTCGTCCGATCGGCCGTCGTACTCCGGCGGGATGGTGTGCGCGCCCAGGAATGTTCCCACGATGTCGATCGGCGACTCGGCGGCGAGCCGCTTGATGGCCAGCAGGGTCTTGAACTCGTCGTCCGGCGTCAGGCCATAGCCCGTCTTCGCCTCGACGGTGGTCGTGCCTGACGCCAGCATCCGCCGCAGCCGCGGCGCCGCGCAGCGCACCAGATCGTCGATGGTCGCTCGCCGCAACGCCTGCATGGAGCTCCTGATTCCGCCGCCGGCATGCATGATGTCCAGGTACGTGGCCCCGCCGATTCGCTGCACATATTCATTTTCACGCGAACCCGCAAACACGACGTGCGTATGGCAATCCACGAGGCCGGGAACCACCGTCCCTCCGTCCGCATCGACCGTCGCATCGTACGAGCCGCCGGGGGTCTCCTCGGCTTGGCCGAACCAGGCAATGCGATCGTCCTCCAGAACCACCGCGGCATTCTCGATCACGGGCGGCGACGAGAATGCCTCGCCGGACACCGGTCCCGGCGGCACGGCAACGAGCTGGCGGATATTGTTGATGAGCGTGTTCACCGGCGAAGCACCGTCGAGCCTGGCAAGTGGTCTGGGCTGATGGTTCGGCGAAGGCGCGTCATTCCTCGATCGCCTTCTCGAAGATAATCAGGTTCTCCGAACGGTCCGGGTCCCAACGAATGCCCACGATGTTGAAGCCGGTCGCGATACACAGGTGGAGGATCGGCCGGTGATCGTTGTGGCACTCCATGCGGATGTACTGGTAGCCGTGCTCCCTGGCCCAGGCGGCCTCGGCCTCATGGATCTGCGTGGCGATGCCGCGGCGGCGGAACTCCGGGTGCACGCCGAGGAGCCACGAGAAATATGTGTTTGGCTTCAACTCGAAGCCGGTCGCGAAACCCACCGGCCGTTTGTCGATCTGGGCGAGGAGTATCAGCGGGTTGTGCCGCCCGAGGAACCGGCGGCGGAAGAAGGCCACGTCGCGGCCCGGGCGAAATATCTCGTTGTACAAATCGGCGACGGCCGTCAACTCGCTCGGTCCGACGACCACGATCTCCGCGTCTGCCATAGTGTGCATCCTTCCCGCAGCCACGCCAGCCGGGCATTGGCGGCACGGCCACGGCTGCCTGTACATCGGATCATCTAATGATCGCCCATGTCTTGATGATCCGCAAGCATGATAGCGGCAAGACGCGGCAAGGGCACGAGTCCATCCTGTGGGGGGACATACCTGGCGACCGTCCTGCGTGGCGGGTGTGAGCTGTCCGCGTGCGTCGGGGCCGCAAAGGCATAGGCGGGCGATGGATGGCGACCTCTCGCGCTCATACGAACGCGAGGGACACGCCCGAGTCGCGGGCATCGCGAGTGGCGCGATTCGCAAACCCGCCTCCGCCCGGGATGAAGGAAGCGTACTGTTGTGGGAAGACAACGCCCCATTGAGAATGGAAGACGAGAAGCTGAATCGGCCGATTCAGAAACTCACCCGCCGGAACATCCCGCCTTCAAACGACGGCCCGGGGGATACCGGCCGCTGAGCCACAAAGGCGCGGCGTGGCGGCTGCGCTCGCCGCGCGCCGTCACGCCGCCAAGGTCGAAACATCCTCCACCGTCCTGAGCGGCAGGCCGTCACTTTGGCGGTGGGTTGGTGAACAACCCACAGAAAAGGGCCGCAAGAATCTTCCCGCCCCTTTTTTCGGTCATCCGGTCATCGCGACGATGGCGGCTCGCAG
>Ga0335070_10010293_pt1 | contig 10934 bp, 7 predicted proteins | sample Lox_Sample_13_FD_206722 | JGI IMG/M metagenome (GOLD analysis project Ga0335070, IMG submission 206722) | Soil microbial communities from Loxahatchee National Wildlife Refuge, Florida, United States - Lox_Sample_1.3 | ecosystem: Environmental > Terrestrial > Soil > Wetlands | place: USA: Florida... | reverse complement strand
AACCTGTGGGTCGGAGTGGATGACGGGCTGTATTTGTTTAAGAATGGCATCTTCCGCCGTCTTCCTGAACGGAATCACCAGCCTCTTGGGCTAGTGTATGGATTGGCCGAAGACAGCGACGGAAATATCTGGGCGGTGTGCGCCGGAACGGCTCGGCTTGTGCGTATTCGTGATTTCCAAGTACAAGAGGGGCTTTCTCCAGAACAAGTGCCGGCGTCCCGTATTGCGCCAAATCCGCAGGGAGGAATTTGGATTGGCACTCGCAAAGGGGAACTCGGATTGTATCGCAACGGTGCGCTTCAGAATTTCGCTGTAAATCCAGATCCTGACAGTCCGCTTGCCAATCAGATCATCGCCCAACCTGATGGCTTCGTACTCGCTGCTTTCGACGACGGGCTGATCGGACTGCGGCAAGGAAAAGTGCAGCGAATGACAAAGAAAAATGGACTGCCCTGTGAGGGCGTGTTTTCCTTCATTGAGGACGGCGAGAAACGCTGGTGGCTCAATACGCAGTGTGGGATCGTCGAGTTTTCAGATTCTGAACTCGAGCGATGGTGGGCAAATCCAGAGGCGGTAGTCCAAACCCGTCACTATGATGTGCTGGATGGAGCCCGTCCCTCGGGTCGACCACCGTTCAATTCAGCGGCCACCTCGCCCGATGGACGCGTGTGGTTTGTGAACTCAGGCGTGGTGCAAATGGTGGATCCCGCCGGGTTGTTGCAAAAGGCGCTGCCGGCCGAGACATACATCGACTCTGTAATCGTTGACCGCAAGGAATTTGCGGCAACTGATAACCTGGAGCTACCTCCTCATCCACGCGACTTGCAGATTGATTACACTTCGCCCACGTTTACGGTTCCGCAGAAGGTGAAGTTTCGATACAGGCTTGACGGCTACGACCATGACTGGCACGTGGCCGGTACGCGCCGGCAGGCGTTCTACACTGACTTGCCTCCCGGCAAGTATTCCTTCCGACTAATGGCAGCCAATAGTGACGGGGTGTGGAATGAGAACGCCGCCAAATTAGAATTCTCTGTCGCTCCAGCGTATTACGAGACGAACTGGTTTCGCGCTTTCTGTGCCATCGCGTTCTTGGCCCTGCTGTGGGCTATCTACGAGTGGCGTGTCCGACAGCTGCAACATCAGTTCGAGATGACACTGGACGCGCGGGTCGGCGAGCGTACACGCATCGCGCGAGAGTTGCACGACACTCTGCTCCAGAGCTTCCACGCCGTGCTCCTGCGGCTGCAAACGGTTTCCTACTTGCTCCCGGAAGGAGAGCCCAAAAGGAAATTGGACAGCACGATTGAACAAGCCGCAGGGGCGATCACGGAAGGCCGGGACACGGTCAAGGGCTTGCGTGATTCCGCGGTGCAAACCAACGCGCTTGCTCTGGCCCTGCGTACTCTCAAAGAGGATCTTGTCGCTGGCTCCAGCGACCAGCATCCTGAGTTCCGTGTCGGGGTTGAGGGCGAGCCGCGAGACCTGCACCCGATTCTTCGCGACGATATCTACAAGCTCGCTGCGGAAGCGCTTCGCAATGCGTTTCGCCATGCCCAGGCGAAAAACGTCGAAGTTGAAATCCATTATGACACCGAGCGGTTCCGACTGCGCATTCGCGACGACGGCAGGGGCATCGACCCGACAGTGCTCGCAGGCGGTGGCCGCGAAGGTCACTACGGCATTCTTGGGATGCGCGAGCGCGCCAACATGATCGGCGGGAAACTGGAAATTCAGAGCAAGCTCGATGCCGGCACGGAGTTGGAGCTGAGCATCCCTGCGAAACTCGCCTACCGGAAATTGCAGCGGCGTTCGTGGCCGAAGTTCCGCTCTGCCGGAGAAGAAGATCAATCCAAAGCGGCAGGCGTGGAGTCATGAATGACTATGGCGATTTGAACTCGCATCGTTGGCCGCTGACTTCTATTAAATCTTGCTGTTCCCGTGTGATTCGATGTACAGCGTGGCGCGGCGCTGGTGCACTCTCCTCCTTTCCTTTCATTTTGCCGTAAACGGCAGCACGCGCTGACTGTGAAAGAACGGCCGCACTTTCCCGGACGTTGTTGATTCCTCAGCAATGCGGAGCTTCGGGCGCTTGCGGTGTGCATGCCCGCAGAGCGAAAGCGCTCTCCCCAGCATGGCTTCGCGTGGGCACGTCAGTTGCTTTGGCACTCGCGGCGACGCGGCATAAATGGCTGCACTCCATCGGGCACGCTCACCTAGGTTTTGAATAGATTCAGCGATCAGGCTCTTCTGCACGCTAAAGATGCCGACCTCCAAAAGGCATACACAAGCGAGCAACACTCTCACCGCTAGGCGCACCAAACCTGGAAGCAGTGACTCAGTTTAATGACAGAGCTCCTGCGGGAGCTGCCAACGCAGCAAGGGAGGTTTGGACTTGGAATTGCTATTCTGAGGCAGGACGGGGTGGGGCTCACGGCCAAACCTCTGCGCAAGTTGAGATTTTCACGGCATGGCTGCATCCGTGCTCCTGCGATGGAGTTTTATGCAATACAAGAAGTTATGGATGGGGCTGGGTTTGGTCATGGGGTTCTCCTTTACGGTCCCCGGCGTTGTGGGATACAAGCCGATCAACAATGCGCCGCCAATCCCCCAGCAGGTAGTGACCGCAGATGGGCAGCTGCTGTTTACGGGTGAGACGATTTGCGACGGTCAAAGCGTCTGGCAATCGACCGGTGGTCAGGAGGTCGGCACCATCTGGGGACACGGCTGGTCCCGCTCGACGAGAACCGCTCGTTGTTGCATAGTCATAGCCAAAAGACGAACCCAACAAAAAGGACGGATATCGTTCACGGAGGCGGTATCGGGCGAATAAACGCAATTCTGGTCCTGCCCGACTTAAGGGTTTGTCAGCGAGTACGCGCCTGACAACTACTTCCGCAACCATCAACCGGGAGTTAACATGCTGAAGCACTACCCGATAGGAGCTTGAAAATGTCAACTGTTCCCGCATCCTCCGCGGCGCCGGCCCCCGCGTCTGAGCCGGTTCAACCGACGAAGCTTCCGGCTGATGAAGGACATGGCACTCAAAAGCCTTCGTCCGGATGGATGAAGTACCTGACTCCCATCTTGGTGCTCCTGTTGGCAGTCGCCATCCTTATTACCATCACGCGAAACTGGAATGCATGGGAAGGCGGCCATGTCGAGCAAGTTACCGATGACGCTTATGTCCGCGGTGATGTTACGCCGCTCAGCACGAAGGTTGCGGGAATCGTGCAAAGCGTGCTCGTCTCCGACTATCAGCAAGTACACAAGGGCGAACTTCTGGTGCAACTGGAGGACAGCGACTACCAGGCACAAGTCGAGCAGGCAAGTGCTGCGGTAGAGGCTGCCAAAGCTGCCATCGACAACAATCTGCGCCAGCGCGAATTACAAGACGCTCGCATTCAGAGGGCACTGGCCGGGGTCGATCAGGCCAAAGCGCAGATCGCGGCGGCGCAAGCCGGCAAAGAGGCAGTGCAAGCCGAAGTGGTGCGTGCCCGCTCCGAACGCAAGCGCCAGGAAGGCCTCTATCAGACCCGTTCCACGACGCAACAGAGGCTCGAACAAGCGGTAGCCGACGAAGAGCGCCTCACCGCCCAGTTTGCTAGCCGGGAAGCCGATCTGGAGCAGGCGCGTACCTTGTTGCGCAGCAACGAACTGGCAGCAGAAGCGGAACGGCGACAGAAGATCGTGTTGGAATCGCAGGAAATGCAACTCGTCGCCGATGAACGCGCCAGGGCAGCGAATCTGGTTGTGGCTCAGGTGAACCTTGGCTATACCAAGATCTCCGCACCCGGCGATGGCAGCGTAGGAGAGCGCCAGGTGCGCCCCGGGCAATTGGTCTCGCCGGGCACGCAGGTGATCGCATTTGTCGACCGTACGCGCTGGGTGCAGGCGAACTACAAAGAAACACAGCTCACAAATGTAAAGGTTGGTGATGCGGCGGAGATCAGGATTGATAAATATCCCGGCAAGGTGATCCATGGGCGCGTAATCGAGATCGCTCCCGCCAGCGGATCGCAGTTCGCTCTGTTACCCCCGGACAATGCGACCGGTAACTTCACCAAGGTCGTGCAGAGAATTCCGGTCAAGATCGCGCTCGACGATACCGAACTGGCGCGCAGTTTGCAGCCGGGGCTCTCGGTAACCGCAACCGTCCGAACGAAGCGGTAAGCAAGGGGTCGGAGATGCTACGGCTCAAGCATATTCTGATGGCGACCGATTTTTGCCGCATATCCACCGCCGCACTCAGTCATGCCCTGGGCATCGCAAAGCGCTGCCACTCGACAGTTTCTATATTGCACGTCATCAATCCTCCTTTCTTTGACATGACGCGAGAGGACTTGTCAACTGCTCTCGACTGCGCAGAGCGGGAGGCGAAAAAGCTGACAAAACAGCTGGAGAGCGAAGGCTTAGTCGCTGGCCTCAGCGTGGATGTCGCGATAACGGTCGGCCCCGTGTGGCCGACGATTGCCAATGTGCTCGCAGAAAAGAACTCTGGACTACTCGTGCTGGGCACTCACGGCCGTTCAGGGCTGGGCAAGTTCGTACTAGGCTCGGTGGCAGAGTCTGCCTTCCGGGAGGCGCCTTGCCCGGTGTTGACGGTTGGGCCCATGGCAGCAACATGCAGGACGTCGGGCGGCGCAGCGAAACACCTCCTTGTTCCGACGGACCTGTCACCAGAATCCACATATGCGTTGCGTTACGGCTTGTCCCTGGCGAGAGCGACGGGCGGAGACGTAACCCTGCTGCACGTACTGAAGCTGCGCAAGAAAGCGACCGGCGAGGGCGCCAGTCAGGCCGCACTGGTGAAAGGCCGGCTTGACCAGTTTCTCAGCGAGCATCCAGATGCGGCAACGATGGTCGTGGCGCGGGTGGAGTTTGGAGACCCAGCGCGATTGATCGTGAGAGTCGCTGAACAAAGCGGCGCCGACCTCATCGTCATGGGGGTGCGCGCCTGGTCAGCCGAGGGTCCGCCTATGTGGCAAACGGCTTACAACGTCTTGCTCCAGGCGCACTGCCCGGTGGTATCGATGAAAGTTCCCCTCGTCTCCGCAAACGAGCCCTGAACGAGAGGAAAAAGTTAGGCAGGAACAAAATGTCTACCGCAATCACTATTACGCGGCCAAGGACGCCGGAAGAGTTCGCACGTGCCGCGGCAGGGGCTGTGCCCTCTGAAATCTCGGACAGCCCGTTGCTCGGGATTCTGGGCGTCATTATGGGTGCAGGCATTGTCACCCTTACCAGCCGCATGATCTCCCTCGGCCTTGCCGATTTTCGCGGTCATCAGGGATTTAGCTTCGACCAGGCCGCATGGATTGGTACGGCGTACGACTGTGGTTTGATGTTTATCGGCCCCTTCATCGTGTATGTCGGTGGTCTGATAGGACCCCGTCGCATTCTGCTCACCGGCGCCGGCATCTTTACTGTCCTGCTTATCTTCCTGCCGTTGGTGCACAGCTACAGCCTGGTGCTGGCAATGGCGTTATTGGGAGGCTTGACCTCGGGCACCTTCTATCCGCTCACGCTCACCTTCGCACTGCGCAACATTCCGCTGCGATTTCTCCCCTACACCATTGCGCTCTACGCCACTTCGGTTGACGGAGCGGTGAATGTTGCGCCCACACTTTATGGCTGGTACAGGAACAACCTGTCGTGGCACTGGATGTTCTGGAATTCCGCAGTCATCACACCGGTGATGATGCTTTGCATCTATTACGGGATACCGAAAATCAAGGCACCGAAGCACGACGGGCCCGTGCCCAGCTTCGCCGGATTTCTGTATGCCGGCTTGGGGCTCGCCTTAGTGCTGTCTGCCTTCGAGCAAGGTCAGAGGCTGGATTGGTGGCGTTCCGGCCTGTATAACGCGCTGTTTTGGAGCGGCGCATTCCTCCTGCTCTGCGCCCTGCTGCGACGACTGCTCGGTCCCAACCCGCTGGTCGCCCTTTCCTACCTTTGGAAATGGAACACCATATTGCTTGGGTGCCTGCTGTTCTGGTTTCGCTTTGCCCTGGCGGGAACCATCGTCGTCCTTCCGCAATCGTTGGCCGTTCGCGGCCTCGACGCCGACCAGATTGGGCCGGCTGTGATCTGGTGCGCGATTCCCTTGTTGCCGCTCGCGTTGATGGCCGGGTTCCTGCTGGCCCGGAGGGTTGATCCTCGCCTGCTGTTCGCGGCCGGGTTGGCGTGTACCGCGCTGTCGGCGATATTGAATGCCAATTACGACAGCGCGTGGGCGGCTGAAAACTACTACCGCACCGAACTTGTCACCGGCGTAGGCCAGGCCTTCTCCTTCATTGGACTGGTGGGCTGCATCATTCTACAAGCCGTCTCCGTGGGGGCCCTGTCGAAGGCGGAGTGGGTCATGACCACGTCGGCCTATTTCCACACCATTCGCATATTTGGCGGAACGGCAAGCGCCATCTACGTGAGCCATTTCCTGGCCGAGCGCGAAAAGCTGCATTCCAACCTTCTGCTGGGAATGCACGCGAGCCAGGGGAATTGGATTACCGACTGGAACATTCGGGCGATGACTGCAGGAGTCTATGCCAAGTCATCGAGCCTGGCGGCCGCGGGGTCACGTGCCGTCGACTTGATCGGCAGCCGGGCACGTCTTCAAGCGTACTCGCTGGCTTTTGTCGATTCATACTTACTGCTGGCCTTGGAGTGCGCCTGTGCGCTTGTTTTTGTCGCGCTGTTGCGCAAGCTACCAATAAACTATGACGACCTCGCGGCCCTTCAGCCGCGCAGGAGGTGAAATCATGAAACGGAAGTTGCAGATTGCGTGGGCGGCTCTGGCCTTGTCCGCTGCTTTCGCCTACGGCGAGCCCGACAACGCAGCTCCTCCGCGACATGTCACATTGCATGAGGCCGTTCAGCTTGCTCTCGGACACAACCACCTGGTCCGCATCAACGAATACAAGGTGGAGGAGAAGCAGCATGCGAAAGAAGTCGCCAAAAGCGCCTACTTCCCTTCCATAAGGAATGACAGCAGCTTCCTGCACCTGACCGACACCCAACTGATCGAGATTTATACCGGGAGCCTGGGCGTGGGAGTCCCTCCCGTGAACACCATCATCAACCAGGGCGGCCGCAATCTGACGACCAGCGGCACGCAACTCACGCAGCCGCTGACCACCTTGCTGAAGATAAGGCCGGTCAATGACATGGCACAAGCCGAACTGAAGGCCTCGCGCAACACGGCGCAGCAAACAGAGAACGATGTGGCGCTGAAAGTCCACCAGCTCTATTACAAGATACTGATCGCCGAAGTTCATCGCAGTGCGACGGAAGCGAGGATTAAGGCGTCGCAGGACCTGCAGAGTGAACGCGTGGAGCAGGTGAAGTTTGGCAGTACGCTGGAACAGGAGCTGATCGAAAGTCGCGCTCAGCTCCTACAGGCGAAACAGGATTTGCTGACCACGGATTTACAGTTGTCCGATCTCAAGCTTCAGCTCAACGATGCCATGGGTTTGCCGCTTACCACGCCGCTGGATCTCGATCCCAATGCCGAGGACTTCGGGGCGGAGTGTGAACGCGAGACCTGCGTCAAGCTGGCGTTGGCGGCGCATCCGGAAATCACCGCGGCGCAGCATGAGGTAGAAAAAGCGGCAGCGGCCGTTCACCTTGCGAAGGTCGACATCGTGGTGCCGGACACGTATGCTTTCGCGCGCTATAGCTATCAGAATAATGTCCCGTTCCTCGCCCGCAATTTCGGAACGTTTGGGGTTCATTTCAGCTACGACCTCTTTGACTCCGGACGCAAGCGCGCGGTGCTGCGCGAACGTGAGGCCCAGTTGTCGCAGGCGAAAGAGAACCTTGCACGACTCAGCGACGAGGTCGAGCTTGCGGTGCAGACGGCTTACAACAAGCTGGAACGGACGCAGCAGATGCTGAAGGTATCACAAGAGTTGCTGGCGCTGCGCACCGAATCGAGTCGCGTACTACGACAGGAACTCGAACATGGAGCAGCCCTCAGCTCACAGGCCGACCTGGGGATCGCTCAGGAATATGACGCCAAGACACTCCTCCTGCAATCTCAGCTTGATTACACGCAGGCCCACGATGAAATCGTACACGCGATGGGCCGCACACCTGAGTAATACGGCGGCTGATCACGCGGCCTTAGAGCGTGGTAGGCGTTGGTGCCCGGGAGGTAACTATGATCCATGAGATTGTCATCTCGGTCATTCTTGTATTGCTCACGCTTTCTGTGCAATGCGTCGGTGTCGCTACGCTCATTACGTGGTTGCGGCAGGTCACGGCCAAAGAGATTCACAAGGGTAGTTTGTTTGAAGCCGCCTTCCTGGTGATGCAAACCACGATTGCCGTGATTCTCGTGCACGGAATGGTCATCCTCCTCTGGGCTGGCTTCTTCCGCTACTTGTGCTTTCAATCCTGGGAGCGGGCGGTTTACTTCTCAGGAAGCACCTACGCGACGGTGGGATACGGTGATGTCCTGCTCCCGCAGCAATGGCGGCTGCTGGGTCCGTTGGAGAGCATGGTGGGCGTCCTGATGTGTGGAATATCGGTGAGTCTTTTGTTTGCGCTGGTCACGCGTCTGGTGGGAAGCGACGTGCGGGCTTGATGCGGCAACGGGAGTCGAATCTCCTGCGCAACGAACCTGCTTCCCGGTTCGTCTCGCAGTCTTCCAGGCGGGTTAAATGGATGAAATCGTCCACCATCTTGAGAGGCATAGCTACTCGTTGCTGTTCGCCTGCGTTTTCGCGCGCCAGGTCTGCCTGCCCGTGCCCGCCATTTTGTTCCTCATCGCCGCAGGCGCGCTCGCGGGTAATGGCTACCTCAATATTGCCCTCATTATTGGTGTGAGCGCCGTTGCTTCGCTGCTCGCGGACTCAATCTGGTATGAAGCGGGACGGTTGCGTGGAAACGACGTCATACATTTCATTCACCGCTTCTCCTCGATGTCGGATGCCAACTTCATCAACATCGAGCGGCGGTCTGCGCGATACGGCGCGAAGGTCCTGCTCATCTCCAAGCTCTTTATTGGGCTTGATGCCATAGCGCCTCCGCTCGCCGGTATGTCGGGTATCAGCCTCTTACGTTTCCTACCCTTTGATATGGGTGGCGCAGCAGTCTGGGCAGCTACGTATGCCGGACTCGGTTACGCCTTCCACTCGGAACTGGATAAGGGACTTGCTTTTGCTGAGCGGTTGGGAGTTGTGCTGGCTGCTCTGCTGGCTTCCTTCTTCGCGGTCCTGATTGGTCGCAGGCTGGTCCAATGGTATGGGCTGATCCAAGAGCTTCGCCTGGCAAGAATCACGCCCCATGAGCTGAAGCAGAAACTCGACCGGGGAGAAAAGGTCTTCATTGTCGACGTAGAAGGCTGCGTGCTGCATCACCCTACTGCGACCGCCAGCATCCCCGGCGCAGTCCGGATTGATGGCCGCAGGCTGGTACAGTATCGAGACGTCGACGTCCCGCCGGACTGGCGTACCCATGATGTCGTCCTCTATTGCTCTTGCCCGGCCGAATTTACCAGTGCGTGCGTCGCGCGTCTGCTGATGCAAAAGGGCGTCAAGCACGTTCGTCCCCTTGCCGGGGGTTTGCAGGCCTGGATCGACTTAGGTTTGCCCGTGGTTCCGATTGACGACAAATTCCGGGTAGGTAAATCCTGAGTGCTTGACGCAAGACGCCGTATCGACAGCATCATGGTGACGAGTGGGCTAGGGCGTAATGCCGGCCTCTTCGCACCAAAGACTATCTTTAACCATTGGCATGGCAATCAAGGTCGAGGTCGAGGAAAATTACGTTAGAACGCTGTTCTAAGATTGGTTGCATGCGGAAGATGTGGGGAAAAGCGGGCATCCTATTCGGCGTCCTGCTGGCGTGGTGTGCTTGCGCTTCCGCTCTCGATCCGTCGCTCGAAATCAGTCAGTACAGGCACACGGCTTGGACGTTCCGGGACGGGTTCTCTGTGGGCAACATCTTCGCGATCGCGCAAACGTCGGATGGGTATTTCTGGCTCGGAGGGGAATTCGGCCTGTTCCGATTCGATGGTGTTCGCGCTGTCCCGTGGCAGCCGCCGCCGGGACAGCAACTGCCTGACAGGTTCGTCTTCAAGCTGCTCGGCGCGCGCGACGGCGCTCTTTGGATTGCCACCTTTGAGGGCCTTGTAACCTGGGATGGCACCCGGTTGATCCGGCATCCCGAATTCGATCGACGAAAGGTGCAATCGCTGCTCGAAGACCATGAGGGAACGGTCTGGGCCGCCACGCGTAGCAGTGAAAGCCGATTTGCCCGGCTGTGCGGGATGCGAGCCGGCATTACCCAGTGCTTTGGTGACGATGGCGTGCTGGGCAGATTCGTTACGGCTATGTATGAAGACCCCGCTGGCACTCTCTGGGTGTCTGCCGAATCGGGCTTCTGGCAATGGAAGCCCGGAGCTCCACAACGTCGATCGACCGAGTCACGGGACATCAGTGCCATGGCTGACTCGGAGAACGGACGAACCTTGTTAGCCATTTACGGCGGCGGGCTCTTGCAACTGGCGGGCGAGAAACTGAAGGCATATTCCATTCCCGGATTAGATTCGAATCGACCGCTCCCCGACCCTGACGTCAATGCCAATGAGCTCCTCCGGGACCGCGACGGAGGTCTCTGGATTGGAACCGTGGAGCATGGGCTCATCCATGTGGGGCACGGCCGGAGCGATGCATTTGCTAAGTCAGACGGCCTTTCGGGCGACGTCGTGCTCAGCCTGTTCGAAGACCGGGAAGGCAACGTCTGGGTCTCCACGACGGGTGGGCTCGACCGGTTCAGTGAGTATGCCGTCTCGACTGTGTCTTTCAAACAGGGTCTGGCCAGTGATGCCGTTGCTTCCGTGCTCGCCGACACCGATGGGAGCGTTTGGATTGGCACGCACGAGGGCCTGACACGGTGGTGGAACGGCCAAATTTTCAATTATCGAAAGG
>Ga0335070_10010292_pt1 | contig 10935 bp, 4 predicted proteins | sample Lox_Sample_13_FD_206722 | JGI IMG/M metagenome (GOLD analysis project Ga0335070, IMG submission 206722) | Soil microbial communities from Loxahatchee National Wildlife Refuge, Florida, United States - Lox_Sample_1.3 | ecosystem: Environmental > Terrestrial > Soil > Wetlands | place: USA: Florida... | reverse complement strand
ATGCAGAAGTATCCGGGCGCGGTGTTCAACTTCTCGCAAAATATCCAGGACAACGTGGAAGAGGCCATGTCGGGCGTAAAGGGCGAAAACTCGTTGAAGCTATTTGGCGACGACTTCGATGTTCTCACTGAAAAAGCAGAGAAGATTGCTGACGTCATGAGCAAGGTGTCGGGCGTAGCCGATCTGGGTGTGTTTAGGGTCAATGGGCAGCCGAACCTGCTGATCTCGATCGATCGGGCCGCAGCCGCACGTTACGGGCTCATGGCAAATGACGTGAACTCCGCCGTGCTCGGCGCGGTCGGCGGCATCACCGCCACACAGGTCCTGCAGGGTGACCGTCGCTTCGACTTCATCGTGCGCTATAAGCCCGAGTACCGGCAGGATCCGGAGGCGATCAAGAACATTTTGGTGGCGACTCCGGATGGCTCGAAGATCCCGTTGTCGCAGATCGCGAACGTCAGCATGCGCAATGGCGCGTTCATGATCTATCGCGAGAATGATCGCCGCTACATCCCCATCAAGTTCAGCGTGCGCGGTCGCGACCTCTCATCCACGATGCAGGACTTGCAGAACCGGCTCGAGCGCGACGTGCAACTGCCGCGAGGGTATCACTATGAGTGGGCCGGCGAATACGACAGCCTGCAGAAGGAACAGCGACGCCTGACGGTGATCGTTCCCATAACGTTAGCAGTAATCTTCCTATTGCTATATCTGGCGTTTAATTCGGTTAAGGACGCGGTGATCGTGCTGGCCAGCCTGCCGCTGAGCCTCACTGGTGGATTGCTGTGCCTGGTGATCACTCACACGCCGTTCAGCATCTCGGCAGCGGTTGGGTTTGCGTCCGCAATCGGCGTCGCGACACTCGGCGCACTCGTGGTGCTCAGCGCGATTCGGCGTGAGCAGTCTGTCGGACTTTCGCAAATTCATGCCATTCGGGACGGTGCGCTGGAAGAGATGCGACCGATTCTGATGGCATGCCTGGCGGCGGCTCTGGGATTGCTGCCCGCGGCGGTTTCGCATGCGATCGGCGCCCAGGCACAGCAACCCCTGGCGCGAGTGGTCGTTGGAGCCATGGTGACCACGATTCCCATGGTGTTGCTGGGTTTGCCCGCTTTCGAAATTTTGATGGCACGGCGGAACCAGCGCTTCAATGGCGCAGGACAGGAAACGCAAAGCTCCGGGATCGGCACGAGTCCTGTGACCTCCGGTAACTTTCAGTAACGTCCTTTCACGGATCGCGTAAAATCAGCGGATGGGGAACGTCGGTATTGACGACGTCGATTGCTGGCCTGCCATCCCGCTGAAAGATTGGCAGGATACCCGTGCCACCCTGCACATGTGGACGCAGGTCGTTGGCAAAGTGCGCCTCGCGCTTACACCGCTGGTCAACCACTGGTGGAATGTCCCGTTGTATGTGAGTGCCCGCGGACTCACCACCTCGCCTATCCCGTACGGCGATCGTCTGTTTGAATTGCAATTTGACTTTCTCGATCAGCAACTCGTGCTGCAGATGAGCGACGGTTCCCGGACGGTGTTGCCTCTGACGCCGATGTCAGTTGCGGATTTTTATCGTGAAGTGATGCACATGCTACGGTCGAATGCTATCGAGGTGAAGATCTGGCATATGCCGGTCGAGATACCCGATCCGATCCCGTTCGATGAGGATCAGGTTCACGCGGCGTTCGATCCGCAAGCCACACGGAGGTTTTGGAGAGTCCTGCAGAGTGTGGAGTGTGTGTTCGAAGAATTCCGCTCCCGGTTCATCGGAAAGTGCAGCCCAATTCATTTCTTCTGGGGCAGCTTTGACCTGGCGGTGACCCGGTTCTCGGGACGGCGGGCGCCGGAGCGACCCGGAGCGGATCGGATCACGCGCGAAGCGTATTCGCATGAAGTCAGCAGCGTGGGGTTTTGGCCAGGAGGTGGCAACATCGCGGACGCTGCATTTTATTCCTACACAGCTCCCGAGCCGCCGGGGTTTCGCGATTGGCCGGTTCGACCTGCAACCGCCCGTTACGATGCCCGGATCAGCGAATTTCTACTGATGTACGACGACGTGCGCACAGCCTCTTCGCCCGGCACTGCGTTGCTCGACTTCTGCCAGTCCACTTATGAAGCGGGAGCCACGTTGGGAGAGTGGGACCGAAACGCGCTGGAAAGACAAACAGGGCCAATTCTCGAGAATATCGCGTAGCAAGTTGATGTCGCAATTTACGCGATCGACGGCTCTTCCGGCGATTAGGGCTTCGGCGTGCGACCGGTTTTCCAGTTGACGGCGAAATATGTTGCTGGAGTGCTGCCTGCGTTCTTCAAACTGTGCTCTTTGTTGGAGGCGTTGAAGATAATCGAGCCTGGTCCTGCCTTCACCCACTTACCCTGCGATAGCGTTTCGACGGTTCCATCCTTGATGAGCACCAGTTCTTCGTTCGGATGATGGTGGGGAGGATGCGAGGAGGCGCCGGGATTGAGCGTGGGGCTCCGTCGGCTCGCGCGGAACGGAGACCTGATCGTGAATAGCGGCGGAATCCGTGCCCAAGGGGAAAGTCGGATGAAGCGGTATGACGCTCTGTTGGAATGTAAATATTTGTTGCAACTCCGATTCGGCGATTGACACCAAACCCAAAGCACTCGTTAGAATTGCGGGTAATGGGGTGTGCCTTTCGACACCACTTGCGGTGGACATGCTCATTCTTGGTTCCCAGACGCCGTGTCGCGTCAGTCGAACGTGTCGCAGTCTTACCCTATTCCTGTTTGCGCTCGGTCCATTCGCGACGGTTCTTGCCCAAGTAACCACAGGGCCGGTAGCGGCCCGTCCTGCGCCAGCAAGTCACATCGACCTCTCTGCTTTTGGTTACAGGGAGCCGACAAGGATGGACCGGCTAGACGAGGGGGTGTCGAGTGAGTCCCTCCTTTTCCTGGATGCGCAGCATGTTCTCGTGACGTATGAACAAAAGGGGCTTTTTCAGCGCCAACCCAATTGTCCCCCATGGCACCAGGATCGGATGGTGCATGCCATGGTGCTGGACCTCACGACGAAGGCCGTGGTCAAAGAAGCCGACTGGTACCTTCATGACCGAAAGCGCTATCTCTGGCCATTCGGCGCGAATCGGATCCTGCTGCGCAAACTGAACGATCTTTATGTAGTCGATGCCGAGCTCCACGAAAAGCTGCTGTGGAGCTCGCCGAAGGATCTGCTCTGGGTTTCGGTGACTCCCGATGTCAGTCAGATCATTGTAGAAACGACGGCAGACACAAAACCGGGAGCGGACAAGGACTCCTCGCCTGCGAGCGTCGAAACGAAAGCGCCTCCGGCGGCACCTGCAGACCCGAAATACGTGGCGCAATTCCTGGACGCGAAAACGCTCAAACCGGAGCGGACGGTGCCGTTGCACCGGTTGGTGGAATTGACCGGTACAAAATGGGGATACGTCGATCTGGTCGATGGCAAAGACAACGTTTGGCTGATACGGTTCGGGCCGAATCCACAGCAGCGCAAGAACATTACGCGCGTTCGTTCGGTGACGATGCCGAGCGTGCTGTACTCCAGCGACAACTCACTGGTAGTCGGAAGATGTGCGGGGCCAACTTGCCAGTACCCAGTTTCTTCATTTTCCCTGACCGGACGAAGATTGTGGCGACAGAATTGGCCAGAGTACCGCTGGTTCCCTGCCGTTGGGTATGACGATGATGAAAGCCGGTTTGCGATAAGTGCGCTGCGCATCAATCACGATGCACTGCCGCCGAAAACGAGTGCCAGCGGCCAGGAGAATCCGTATCAGACCGACCTTTCTCAGGTTGACGCGTTTCAACAGCAGGTTCAGATTTTCGACACCGCCACGGGAGACATTTTGTCGAAGGTGAGCGTCGAGCCGGCGGTGATGAGCGGCCAGAACTTCGCTATTGCTCCTGACGGCGGAAGCCTGGCAGTGTTGCAGCATACCTCTCTCGAACTGTTTGCCTTGCCTTCGCCTTCGAAAGCACAGCAATCGGAGTTTGCAATCCTGAAGGCGGATATACCGACTGTGTACGCGGTCGCCTCATCGCCTGAGGCGGTTGCAGGATCAACTGACGCGACGGGTGCGACGATTGCCGACCTAAGCAACGCCAGCTCAAACCAACCGCCTGCTGCGACAAGCACGGTGTCGAGCACATCTCCAGTGCCGATGGCATTGCAAGAGCCAGGAGGTTCCGGCGAGCCCGCTACGACGATCAAGGTCACCAGCAGGGCGGTGATCGTCGATGTCGTGGTCACCGACAGCAAGGGTCACCCTGTGCACGGACTCCCACAAAAAGACTTCCACGTCAGTGAAGACTCAACACCCCAAGAAGTTCGTTACTTCCACGAGGTTTCCAACACCAGTTTCCAGAAGAAGGCGACAGCTGCATCGACGGCGAATTCGGTTCCGAAGTCGGCGGACTCCCCGGCGGAGGAACCTGCCAAACCTGCGCTATCCGCAAATACGTTCAGCAATGAAAGTAAGGCTCCTGAGCCGGGGGCGGTTACGCTGATCCTGTTCGACGTGCTGAACACCCCGCCACAAGACCAGGTGTTCGCGCGGGAACAGTTGTTGAAGTTTCTCACCTCGAAACCTGCCAACCTGCAAATTGGGCTGTGCACGTTAAGCGCGGGTGGCTCGCACCTGCGCATGGTGCAAGGGTTCACCGCAGATGAGAACCTGCTAATGGCCGCCGCCAAGGGAAGCAAAATCAAACAGGCAGTTTCGGGTTACCAGGGATCACAGACCAGCACTTCGAACGATATAGACACTGTAAGCCAGCTCGCGAGCGCCTCGATCAGCAACGGCTTTCAAGGATTGCTGAGCGCACTGCAAACAATGCAGTCGGAAGAGCAGTCGATGAACACAGACCAGCGGGTGGCGGTCACGGTCAACTCGTTCATGATGCTGTCGCGTTACCTGGCGGCACTCCCGGGCCGCAAGAATGTGGTTTGGCTTTCGGGATCGTTTCCGATCTCCATCCCCTCTTCTTACGCCGGCGAAGATCCGTCGCTGAGCAATCGAGATTACTCTCGCGCCGTCAAAACCATGACCAACCTGCTGGCGGAAGCGCAAATTGCGGTGTATCCGGTGGACGCGCGTGGCAACCAGGGGTTCACTACGTTCAGCGCTGAGAACCTGACTGGAATTAACACGACCGCCTACCATGGTCCGCAGGACTTGAACGGCAGCAACCTGGCCACGCCACAGTCCGAGGTCCCGGGCGACCAGGCACTTGCGACGTTTGCGGCCGAACGAGCAAGCCTCTCGCAAGTGGCCCAGGCTACCGGTGGCAAAGCCTTCTTTAATACCAACGGGATCGGGCAGGCGATCGCGACGGCGGTGGAGGAAGGGTCCAACTACTACACTTTGTCCTACACGCCGTCGAACACGAACTACGATGGCAAGTTTCGAAAAATTAAAGTAGGACTTGAAGACAAAGGATACAAGCTGCACTACCGACAGGGGTATTTTGCCGTGTCCGCCTCCGCTGACGATCTGGAAGCGGCCCGGTTGGCCAGAATCGTGGCCATGCAGCATGCGTCGCCACCTTCGCGGCAACTTTTGTTTTCCTCGGAAGTAATCCCCGTGGGGCCCAAGAAAAAAGTCGAGAGGGCAGAGCTTGGACAAATCTTGTTGGGACCGAGCAAGGCGCCGCTTCTGCCGGCACGAGTAGAAGCACAGCATTTGAGCGTCGACTATTCCTTCAAGGCTGCCAACTTGAGTTTCACGTCCAGCGAGAACTCAAGCTATCGCAACTCATTGATGCTGATGGTCGGTTCCTACGATCAGAACGGCAGGATGATAAGCGCGAACTCGGCTCTGGCGGTAACCGACTTGAAGGCCTCGGACTACCAGCAGGTCCTAGGTGGAAACGTTACGCTTCACCAAGATCTCGATATCCCCGCGAATGCGAACTGGCTGCGGCTGGGCATCCAGGATCAGATCAGCAACAAAATCGGCACGGTGGAGTTTTCGCTGCCGTTGCCCGTTCCACCGGGAATGCCACGTAAAGCTACCGAAATACTGCCCGAGATTGAGCCGGATTAGTTATCCGCCATGGTGAGTCGCAGAGCTCACCGCCGACTTCCGCTGGCATAGCGCCGCGGCACCTACGATTCCGGCGTCAGACCCGAATTTGGCGCGCAACAATGGAGTCTGCCACGCGTTCGGCACGATCGAACACTCGGGCAGCTTCTTACTGATGTGTTCGAACCATTCTGAGAAAAGGGCGCTTAGACCGCCGCCGATGACGATTGCAGCCGGTTCGAGCAGGTCGATGACGTTGCCCAGCCAGACAGCGTAGAGATCCGCAGTTTCGCGCAAAATATCCGTGGCGAGTGGATCGCCAGCGCGCCACGCCGCGGCGATCATACGCGTGGTGATCTGACAGGGATCTGTCCCCCACAGCTCGGTATTGAAGTTACCGTTGGCGGCGATCCGCGCGCGGGTACGGCGAACCATCGATGGCCCCGAAGCCATTCCCTCCAGGCAGCCTCGCTTCCCACACTCGCAATGGCATGGAGCGTTAATGTCGATGGTCATGTGCCCGCCCTCGGGGGCAATAGCAGTGTGACCATAATAAAGCTGCTTATGCAGCACGAAGGCGGTTCCGATGCCCGTGCCGATCGTAGCGCAGAAGACAGAATCGTATTCAGCTCCGGCACCCCAAAGCGCCTCGGCGAGACCGGCTGCGTTCGCGTCGTTGTCCACAACCGTGGGAATTCCGTACTCAGCCCGGATCGCGTCTCCCAGCCGGAAATTGCGCCAGCATGGCAAATTGGGACTGGAAATCACCACGCCCTCCGGCAGACCGAGTGGGCCGGGACTGGCAACTCCAATGGCAGCGACGCCACCCGGCATTCCGTCTAATACGGCACGAATCGCGGAGTGGACGCAATTCATAGCCTGTTCGGCCGAACCAGTGACGTACATCGGGAATTCCGCACGGCGCAGCACCTCGCCCCGGGAATCGACCAAGCCAGCGGCGACTTTGGTGCCGCCAATATCGACACCGATCGTGTTACTCATGGCTGCCACCCGAAACCGGGACATTCACCACATCCAGGTTCCAGCCGTCGACTTCAAGAGATAACTTCTTCGCTAGCATGGTATTCGGCAAGTAGCGTGCGTCGATCTCGCGCGCTTCTCCCGGCATCAGGGCAATGTAGTTGTCATCCCAAAGGACCGGCAGAACCTCTTGCTTCGTAGCCTGATCTCGAAGCGCCAGGTGGACCTGGAACGCCAGCTTGTCGGACGTATTCCGCAGCTTCACCCGCACGCGCTCTCCCTCAGGCGAACCTTGTACCGCGGCTGTTCCCTGCACCTTCGCTTTGGGTAGTTGCTGAAGGGCTGTCATGTCCTCGAAGGAGGCGATGGGGCTGAAATCGGTGTCGGCGGTCTTGTCCCATGCGACTTCTGACTCCTTGGCGGGCAACCAATAGAAGTTCGAACTGACGATGTGATTGGCACTGTCCGCTAGCGTGAGCTTCACAAAATAAGTGGCGGGCGCCTCTGGAAACGGAGGAACGGTCGCGACTGTTTTTGTGCCGTCGGCATCCACATCCACGCTCGCTTCCTGATCGAAGATGTCCTTGAGGTTGGTGTCGAGAACGGCGATTGTGGCTTTCAAGTTCTTGCGACCTTCGGCATAGCTGTTCACGACGACAATGCCTCGGTCGTCGTAGGAGTACTGAATGTGCAGTGGTTCGCACGCCTTCTTGGTGCCGAAGTACCCGCCGGCCGGCTGCAGGTAATAGTCATAAAGATGCCAAATGATGGAAGGCCAGGCATTATCCATCATCCACTGGATCACGCCGGTTGAGGTGTACTTGTTCTTCGCGAAAGCCTCAAACATCGCCCGCTGGCCGTCGTAGTCCATGGCTTGCGCCTTCTTCTGGTAGTCAGCGAGATTGGCGGCGGGACCATAGGTTTTGTTCATCGCTTCGGTGTAGCGGTCCACGGTCATGAACCGCTCACCGCCAGCATGGAAATTCCAGACTTCGCCGATCGGCCAAAGGTTTTCTTTGGGCACAAAGCGGAGGAGAGACTCTTCGACCGGAATTGCCGGTCCGGGACTGGTTTCAGTGTTAAAGCCCCACGCTCCACCCCACTTGCCCGGATCGGTGAGCCAATAGTTGGGCGGCTCGTAGTCGTAGGGGCCGGTCATCTTCACACCCGAAGGGCCAGTAACGGTCGTAGGCTGCGACGATGCAGAGGAGATGGTCGGGTTGGGCCAGTTCGTTTCTTTCTCTACCTGCAAGTACGCTTGCTCAATGTTGGCAGGGGGAGGGTTATCGCTTCCGTTAAGCCAGACAAGCAGGCTGGGATGGCTGCGCAGGCGGCGCATCTGCGAACGTAGCGATGCCGTGGCGATATTGTCCATGCCTGGCTGCCACCTGGACCACTCCTCCCATACATCGCAACAACACCACCCGGCCATAACGAGCAGCCCTTTCTCGTCGGCGATGTCGAAGAACTTGTCGTTCTCGAGTTGGCCTTCAAGGCGGATGGTGTTGAGGTTCATCGCCTTCACGTACTCCATCTGCGCTTCCAGCCGTCCGTTGGGGTGGCGCATCAGCATGTCTTGCGCCCAACCCCCACCGCGGATCAGGACGGGCTTATGATTGATGCGGAAGAGGCGGGCCCCCTTTGCTGTCACTTCTGACGTGATTTCGCGAATGCCGTAACGAATGGAAGCTTCGTCGGAAACCGAGTTGCCGACCACGAACTTAACGGAAAGCTTGTGCAGGGTGGGATCGCCCATGTGCACTGGCCACCAAAGTTGAGGATTCTTGACATTCAGTGCCGGATTTTGGTCCGGAGTGAAACTGACGGTGCGTGATTCGCGGGCGTCGAGCCTTACCGCCTGCGTTAGCATCTGGCCCGGTCCTAGTTCGGCGACGAGCTTGCCTTCGACCGGCTGGTCCGTGAGGTTTTGGAGATCGGCATTGACCGTGAGCTGGGCGGAATCGGTGGAATCGGCCGGCAAGTGCGTGATCACCTGTGGGTAACGCACGGTCACGGGACCGGAGAACGTGAGATAGACGTCTCCCCAGAGACCCATGTTTTTGTCGGGCGGAGTCGGATTCCAATCGACAAAATTGATGCCAAAGTCATCGAGCGTGGGTGAAAGGACCTGCACCGCCAGCGTGTTTTTCCCTGCTCTAACGAATGGAGTGATATCGAATTCCTGGATATGGTAGGCGCCAGCTACGTCTTTCGCATCGGCAATCTGCTTGCCATTCAGCCAGATGTTGGCGCGAGCATTGATGCCTTCGAAATGAATCGACACACGCTTCTTCGCCTGCGTCGCGCTCAGTTCGAACTGGGCCCGATACCACCATGGCACGGCATACGGACTGTCGGGCGGCATCGGCAAGCGATTGAAAATCCCACCGATGGGATAGGCCATTCCCGGCAGCTTACGCAGATTGATGGCGGTGAAGATATCGCCGTATTGTTTGAATTCACCGGCGGCGTCCTGTGCCGCGACAATGGTGGCGGGGACGGCAGTAGATAACCAGTTCTTGGGGGCGTACGAGGACTTCGAAACGATCTCCCCGGAGTCAGTGAGCTTCGCGGAGGATTGCAGCAGCCATCCGCGATGCAACGGCACGGGGTCGTTTTGCGCAAACGAGAGCGTTACAAAGAGAAAGACGACAGCTGACGCACAGCGAGCGGCGGTGATCAGCGACTTAGACATAAGTGCCTCGACTAGGTATGAAAAGGGCCGGCTTGGACCGGCCCGTATCTAGAATGTGAACCGGGCACCGAACTGGAACTGGCGCGGAGAGTTGACCGTATTAGTGATCTGTCCAAAAGAGGCCGCGACACTCGGATCGGTGGTAACGCTGTAGAGATCCGGCACACTCGGCATTCCCAGTTGTGCCCTATTGCCGACGTTGTAGCAGGAAATATCGAACCGCAACTGCCTGGTCTCACCCAACGCAAGAGTCTTGTAGAGCTGCAGGTCCAGATTGCGTGCACCCATGGTACGAACGCTATCCAAGTAAGCGGGCGCGCTACCGGCTACGAACGGGCTCGAGGGAAACGCAAAGCAGCTGGGGTTGAACCAGGCTGAGGCGGTGTGCGGGGCACCGACGGCTGGATTGCAGATCAGGTCAGGCCGCTGATTGAAATACGAAACCCCTGCCCACGAACCAGCGGTCGGTGAGGCAATGGGAATACCGGTACTGAGATACAAAATGCCGTTGATGGTCCAGCCTCCGAGAATTGCGTTACCCGCGCCTTCGAGATTCAGGGCTCGCCCGTGCCCCATCGGCAAGTCGTACGACGCCTGCCCCGTGAACTGATAGCGCACATCCTGCGGGCTGACCGCCCATTCGTACTGCAGGTCCTTCCAATCCTGGGGCGCGCCAAGGTGAGATCCCACAAACCCCAGCGGAGGGTTTCCGTCGTTGGTCATGAGCTTGGCCCAGGTGAAGGAACTCAATACGGCCAGATGGTTCGAATACCTTTTCTGTAGCTTGGTTTGCAACGAGTTGTAGAAGGAATCGCCCGCCGGATAGCCGTGAACGAGAATGCCGTTACCGTCGCCGTAGTTGCCGTTGCCGAACTGCGGATACTGCTGCAATGCCACCCACAATGGAACGGTCGCGGCCCCCGAGTTGGCGTTGTTGGCAGGCAGGATATTTGCCCACTGATTCGGCACCATCGTGCAGCTTGGATCGGAAGTGTCGACGCAGAGCGAGGCTCCATACTTCCCGATCGTGGCGAGATCGAGCGTGTTCAGATCGGCGCTCGCGAACGGCAGGAATATACCCCGGCTGCCCACGTAAGCCAGGCTCAGGATGAAACCGGCCGGCAGCTCGTTTTCGATTCCGAAATTGAAGTTGTAGGTCGTGGGAGTACGCTGCGATTGCAGCACCGTGTTGAGAGTCGTTCCCAGGTTGTTGCCCAGCCCAGTCGGCGTGCTGGT
>Ga0335070_10010291_pt1 | contig 10935 bp, 11 predicted proteins | sample Lox_Sample_13_FD_206722 | JGI IMG/M metagenome (GOLD analysis project Ga0335070, IMG submission 206722) | Soil microbial communities from Loxahatchee National Wildlife Refuge, Florida, United States - Lox_Sample_1.3 | ecosystem: Environmental > Terrestrial > Soil > Wetlands | place: USA... | reverse complement strand
GTTATGCCCAACTCAGTGCGGTCTACCTGAGCGATTATCTGCTTGGCAACACGAAGTCCCCTCGGGAGACTCTTGAAAAAGGTGAAGAGCTGGCGCAAAAAGCCCTTGCCATGGATGATTCCATACCCTTTGGACACGTCATGTTGAGTGCTTTCTATCTTTTCAGAAGGGAGTATGAGAAGGGGACTGCTGAGGCGGAACGGGCTGTAGCCCTCGATCCCAGCGGATCGAATTCCTGTTTTCAATATGCCTCGGCCCTGGTCGCTACATGCCGGCCGAAGGAAGCCATCCCAATGCTCCAAAAATCAATCCGACTCAACCCCAACGCTCCGGCCATGACCTTTGTATTTTTTGGCCATGCCCTCCGGATGGCGGGTCGGTTTGAGGAGGCGGTTTCGGCATATAAGAAAGCGCTTCAGCGTGTGCCTGATTATATCGGTGCCCATATTGGTCTGGCGGCTACCTACAGTATGATGGGCCAAGAGAAAGAGGCCCGTGCTGAGGCTGAAGAAGTCCTCAGGATAAATCCAAAGTTCTCACTGGATTACTATGCAAAGACAAGCCTTACCTTTAAGGATCAATCAGAAATAGATAAAGTTGTTAACGCCCTGCGCAAGGCGGGGCTGAAGTGAGTGTGGGGTGGCTTGTAAAAAAGTCTCCCTCCATTTAATCATGGGTACTTCTTTCCGTAATCGTTAACCCTCAGCATCCTCTCAGACCGTAGACTCGTAGCTGCAAGCTGCAAGAAGGGTTATCTTGACACTGCCCGTCAACTCAAATGCTGGTCAATATTCAGATTGAAAATTGGAATTGAATCTGTTAGAAATAAAACCTCTTATCATAATTGGGGAATAAACTTACCGGAGAAAAAAGATGATTCGTTTTCGTAAAAATGGTTGGATGGCTATCCTCTTCTTCGTTATTTTTGTGGTTGCCTTCCCAAATCAAATCTTTTCCAAGACGACCACAACCTCAAAGACCCACAAAGCCTCGCAAAAGGCGAAAACGCATGACAAAACCGAAAAGTCCCAGGCCAGCCAGACGACCTCTGGAGGCCTTCAATGTGATGCTAAGTCGGCCGTGTTGATGGACGGCCTCACAGGCCAGATTCTCTACGAGCAGAAGCCGGATTTGAGAATTCCCCCTGCCAGCTTCGTCAAAGTCATGACACTCTATGTTGTTCTCGATGCCATTCGCGCAGGCCAAATAAAGATGGATGATATGGTGACGGTGAGTGAAAAGGCCTGGAAAAGAACGTACAAAACCAATAGCTCATCGATGTTCCTGAACGTCGGAGAGCGGGTCAAGGTTGATGATCTATTGAAAGGGGTCGCTATCGCTTCCGGAAATGATGCGTGCATCGCTCTGGCAGAACACCTGTCGGGATCGGAAGAGGCATTTGTTTCGAAGATGAATGAAAAGGCCAAGCTCCTGGGGCTAAAGGATTCTCAGTTCAGGAACCCCGACGGAATGCCTGCGGCGGACCAATATACGACGGCCGTCGATATGGCCACATTGGCAAGACGGTATATCGAGGACCATCCGGAGGCGCTCGTCTATCATTCTACGGTCGAATTCGAATACAACGGGATTCATCAGGAGAATCGAAATACCCTTCTCCAGAAAAACATTGGAGTGGATGGATTAAAGACAGGCCATGTTCAGGAAGCGGGTTATCACCTGGCCGCCACAGCCAAGAGGGACGGGCAGAGGATGATTGCTGTGGTGATGGGCTGCGACAAGATGAGGAAAAGAGGACCCGAGGCGCAGAAACTGTTGGATTACGGCTTTAAGAATTTCTCCACAGTGGAAGCCGTTAAGAAGGGCGCACCCTTTGGGCCTCTGAAGGTGAAAAGAGGAAAGTTGAATCAGGTCGCCCTCGTCGCTGCAGAGGCGGGGTGGGTGACGGTGGGGAAGGGCAAGGAAAATTCGGTTTCCGCCGTTCCTCAATTGCCAGCCTTTATCGTGGCTCCCGTACGAAAAGGGCAGGCCGTAGCAAAAGTTTCTGTCCAGAACGAAGGCAAGGTGGCCAAAGAGGTCAATCTCCTTGCCTCTTTGGATGTGGAAAAGAGTTTAATTCCTCCCTGGCCGATTTTGGTCGGAATCCTTTGCGTGCTTGTCATCATCGTTGGCTTTGGGCTGTGGTGGATCCGCCGACCCAAAACGAAGAAATATATATAATGCTGACGCCCCCGAGACCTTAGAGAAGATACCTAAACAGGACTCTGTCAATGCAGAGCCGTGGAAATTGGCCCCAGGAGGATCTTCTGCGTTTGCATTAGGATCGCGGCTGAGAGGTGCGACGCTCGGTTCCGATCTTCAAAAGGGTTTCATCAAAGTCCTTGGGGGGAGCTTCCATTCCCGGCCTGGCCATTAATGAGATCGCTTGCTCCGGGCAAGTGGTGACACATAATCCACAGCCGACACATTTCTCATCTTTGATCTCGGAACGTCCATCCCCTTGCTTGATCGCCTCCACTTGACACCGCTCGATGCAGAGACCGCAGTCCGAACACAAATCCGGGTCGATCTTGGCCAGGTAGTATGATGAGATGACATATTTAGACTTGGAGACTAGTTTGGCAGCTTTAAGGGTGGGGCAACAGCAGGAGCAGCAACAGCAGATAAATTGCAATTCTAGGGCGTTGGTTGGGGAGAGCACCAGGCTGGACTCCTCCGCCAGGTCGAGGATCTTCATGGCTTCGTCCGTTGTGATCAGCCTCCCAAACTTATTGTCGATATAGAACCGGGCAAACTTCCCGAACGCAAGGCAGGTCTCTTTCGGACGATCGCACTCCTTTCCTAAGAGTTTTTGTTCTTTGCGGCAGATGCATTCCGACACCGAAATCAAATCCTGCTGTCTGACCAGTTCCCTGATCTTGTTGTAAGGGGCCACACCGGGGAGGGCCTTGACCGCCGACTCAACCGGAATGACACGAAGCTGCTTCGTCCTTACCGGACCTATAGCCATACCGAAATAGGGCAAGTACTCCTCGAACATTTGAGAAAATTCGCTGTCCAGGCTTTTCAGTTGGAACTCGTAGATCCCAATCATGAATTGGAAGGCCTGATATTTCACTTGGTCTCCCTCGCGGACTCTGAAAATAAGCCCTTTTTGCGCCATGTCCTCAAGCTTAGCGGCCAGCTCGGGCTCCTTCTTTCCCAAACGGGCCGCGATCTGCGGGAGCTCTTCCGGTTCGCTCCGAAGATTCATGGTTAATTCAGCCTCTTCAGGAGTGAAGAGCTTCTTGAGAATCCTCAGTTCGACTCCGGTGGGCGTCGTCGGAAAGCCTGTAGGCAAAGTATCCAGGAAACCTCTTAGCCTTTCATAAATATCGTTGCTCATTTCCATCCTCCTTCAGGTTTATTGTGGATTATATTATAAAATAAAAATCTTCTTCAATCTTGGCCTAAAGTAACCCTAAGGACGTACTTAAAAATATCTTAAATTATCTGTGAAGTCCAGAGGCGCATCTCGGTACTTATTTAACAGACTTAACTACGGTGGCGTTCCCCTCCAGTTGACCATTAGGCTGGCCCGTTGTCGATGAAGTCGGAACAAGGCCGGCCTCAGGTCGCAGGTCATAAAGTTGCATGCTGTCCGTGGTAAGGATTGTTCGCCATAAAGCTGGGTCTACGAGCTTGCCGTTCGATCGAACCCAACGAACAACCCGTTTCCCGGCTGTGCGGGCGCCCATCCTTCGACTGACGATCGCAACGTCACCAATCATCACAAAACGAACCTGCTTGGCGCCCACCATTCGCGCGAGCGTCTCGGGGGTTACAGCGGGATCAAGTCCATGGAAACCACCTCTTGCCATCACGGCCTGACCCGTGTCGATGATGATCGGTGCGGCAAGCTGGGTGGTTGATGTCGCCATTAAATATTGTTCGCCCTTACAATTGGCATTCAGGAAGCCTACCAATCTCGAGGTATCAACGAACTGCTCGACTCTACTCCGCAAACGCGCGTCAGCGCCGCCGGATGTTGCAACCACGCGGTATAGGTCAGCCGAGGGGAGCAGGCCATGAGTCGGTAACAGCACCGTACTCAATGTCCAGGCGAAGGGGACAACAAGCAGCGCGACAAGTCCCAATGCAAGAGAGGCCACGCTCAACACACGGGTCGCCTGATTCGCGAAAGGTCGAAAAAAGATGAAGATCAGCCCTCCTGCGGCGGTGATGGTCCCGCCGATGAGCGCACCATGTAGCCAGATGTTCCAATCACCTAACCGCCCGGTGAGGGTGCCGAGCGTCCAACCGAGGGCACTTGCCTGGATATAGAGCTGCCAGACAGCCGTCACCAGCAGGGTCACCGGGAGAAGGCCGGCATACGGACTCCCTTGACGGTAATCAGTCCACAAGCTCACAATACCAATGCCGGCCAACGCCGCCAAAGCAGGCGCCATTGTTGCAAGATAATAAAAATGTATGATGCCGCCCAAATAGCTATACACGCTAGCGTAGGCCAAGATCCAGCAGCCCCAAGACAGCAGGAACAAGTGTTTCGCGGTGAGCGGTCTACGGAATCTGTTTTGACGCGCACCCATGACGAGTGCAATGACTGCAAAGGGAAATAGCCAGGCCATCTGCGCAGCCAGTTGGCCGTTAGCCAGCCGCAGGGGGCCCGTTGGGGTGCGCACGAAAAGCCGTGAATATAAGGCGCGCATGACAGGGTCTGCCTCGGGATTTGTGCTGGAAGCTGATTCCCCTTCCGAACCTGCAGCTTGTCTTGTTCCCGGACCGGGCAAGTTGGCTGCCAAGGGTTTCACTGGTGAAACGAACCGATTAAACGCGTTATGGCCTATCACAAGCTCCAGCATCGAGTTTCGATGACTACTGCCAACGAACGGCCTGCCCTCCGCCGGCGTCAATTCGTACATAAGGACCCAAGGCAGAGACGTTGCGACCACAATGATCGTAGCCATCGCAGGTGAACGAACCGGCGCTGCCAGTGCTGAGGCGCACCGAAAAAGTACACTACAAAAAAAGCTGGAAGCACGATGTAAGCCGCTAGCATCTTGACATTGAACGCGAGGCCGATCAGCGCGGCAGACAAGAACAGCAGTCGGGAGTTTCCTTCTTCAGCCGCCTTCAACAGAGCCCAAGTGGCCAACAGGAGAATCAGCACAAGGCAACTATCGGTATTGTTCGTTCGGTTGACCGCAACCCATACTGGCGTAATTGCAAAGAAAAGGGCCGACAATAGGCCAGCTGATGAGCCGAAACACCTTCGTACCATATGAAAGAGGAGCCATACTGACCCAACGCCCTCAAGAACCTGGGGCATGAGGACGCTAAACGGATGGAAGCCGAATAGCTTGACGCTGCCAACCTGAAGCCATATCGCAACCGGGGGCTTGTCAACGGAGATGAACCCGGCCGGGTCGAAGGCGTTGTAAAGGAAATTATGCCAGTTCATCGCCATGCTCCGTACCGCGGCTGTGTAATACTCGGCACCCCATCCATTCCGATCCAAGCCCCACAAGCGGAGCACCAGAGCAAGGATGAGTACTGTGACAAGCGCGATTACCTCCCACCGGTGGCCATCCTTGTCGATTCTGTCGGCAGTCGGGCTAGAGTACGGTGCGTCTGGCCTGTCACTTCTATTCACTCTAGTGTGCACTATCGATCTCCTTTGCCTGATTGGCGTAACTAATGAACGCCGACGGATTATCTCTTAAACGGACTACATCTCGGATCTTACCAGAAAGGTCAAACCCAATCGAACATTTCACCTGGCACTGAGAACAATCCTCACAAACCCTGGTGGGAATTTTCAGAGACAATATGAGGTCTTGAGCATGTGTAAGATTACGATAGCCATGAGCATACATATAGGCGCGCATTAAATCAGGGATAGATAGGTGCTCCGGACATTGCGCCAAACATTGCCTGCAACCCTGGCAGTACAATCCAGAAAGAGAAGCCTCTTTTTGCAGGTCTTTCTTTTCAGAGTCTGTGAGTGAGGGATCTTGCATAACAGCAAGGTCAATATTCATCTCTTCAAATGTCGTGAATCCAGAGACGATGGTATGTACGTTTGGATCCTGGAGAACCCACTTCAAGGCTGCAGCGGTATTCTTCGCGGTGTGCACAATATCTGGACCCGCCCCGGATTGCTTTCATCCCAACAATTCCAATTCCAGCCTGCGCTGCTGTGGCAATGACATTCCTCACCTCAATGTAATGCTTCTGTTGAAAATTATAGGATGTCAAAATCATATCGTAGAATTTCGAATCGACGGCAGCATGAATGACTTCCGGCTCATTCATGTGGGTGGTGATCCCTACAAAGCGAGCCTTCCCCTCCTTTTTAACCTTTTCCAATGCTTTCAGAATCGGTTCATACAGGGCCGACTCTTTCTTCCGTACGTCGGGATGGTAATAAACGTCTACATAGTCCAGTCCTAAATTTTTAAGGCTGAGGTCCACTTTCTTTAGAAAAGCTTCTTCCGTTGCGTCTTCCGTATAAAGACCGGTTATTTGATTTTTTGGGAGGCCCGCTGTGGTGCCAATGACGTAAGAATCCCTGGGACGTCCTTTAAGCACTTCTCCAATCATTCGTTCATTTTGGCCCCTTTGATACGCTTGAGCGGTGTCGAGCATCACCATACCGGAATCCAGCGCCACCCGGACAAGGTTCGGATTATCAGTATTCATCACTCCCATGCTGATCACCGGAACCTTGATCCCCGTCTTCCCAAAGGTTCGGTAAACAAATTTTTTCTCCTTCCCTTTTGCTTCAACAACCCTCAACTCCTGTTTCATATCTATCTTAGGGAGAAAAAATAATATGCCAAACCCGGCGAGCGTCGATTTCATGAAATCCCTTCTACCCATCGACTTGTTCCTCATGGTCCCTTTCTTCCTTTCAGAGCATAGCGCATGGCGCCTTCACCTTTTCTTCTCCGCTTAGGGAGCAGGTAGCGAATACAGGATTAAGTCAATATATTCAAACCCATTATGTATTGTTTTTCTAAGGTCGAACCCTACCTTGGTAATTTAACCGTACTTGTTTCTAATGACAATGGTAAAGGCTCACCAGCGGGGGTCAACGGGTTGATGCTAACTCACGTGCGGAAAGCCTAAATTGTCACCCCGCCAGTTCTACAACCGATCAGTTTCTTCTGCCTTCCAATGGAACTCGGGTTTGCTTTTTAGCCTCTCGCTAACCCCGCCACCCTTCTCGCCATTCTCTGTTTCTATGCCAGTATCGTTCGCGCTCCCATCTCGCCCAGTTCCTTAGCAAATACCCATAAGGGATTCGACGGTATCTGGGAGGTACGGTGTGATAGTTTGGCGGGAGCACTAACAAGACTCGAGGGAGCCTAAGGGGATCAAGATACACCCATGGTCCGTTGTAGGACTGGGCGAAGTACCAACGTCCTGCATAAGGACGGTACCAATAGCCATGATAGAAGAGAATGTCCACATCAATGTCCGGGACCACGTACACATATGTTCCAGGTATCACAGCCACTTGAGGAGGATTAGGGAACACGTATTCTGGCGGAGGGACATTGACGTCGACCTGAGTTCGGGGCGTGGGAGAGGTGACACCACCCGAAGTAGATGGAGCTGGGGGAGGGAGTGACGGAGGCGGTGCCGTTCCGGGCGCCTGTTCGACTCCAGCATACTGACTTTCGATATTCACAATGAGATCCTCAAACGCCCTCATTGTCTCATCCTTGTGCATCGGTAATTTGCCGGAATCCACTGCCGCACCAATAGCATTTTGCAACTCACCTAGAATATCGGGCGTCACCGGATAATCCGCAATCCATCCGTTACGCGGTGCAATACCCATTGAGGATAGTGTACTCTCGGCTTCTGCCTCACTCTTAACCGGTCCTATCTTCAGTGCCTCAACCAGCTTCATTGCAAAAGAACCTTCGCGTAACAAACTCTGTCCAGCTGGGGGGGCTTCCATTAGATTCGGCTCTGGCTGTGAATAATGCCGATACCTTCCACCTCGTAGAGGACGACACTGGGTAGCCACTACTCTGTCTTGAGAAAAAGTGACCCGACAAAGAGAATTAGTGTTTAAAAAATGATATTCCCAGGTTTCAACAGCTTTCCCATTAACAGTCCTAAAACTGATAAGGTCTGTTTTCCCCCACAAAGAGACCACTTCTTCTTTCGTCATGTTCGGTTTAATATCTGAAACATGACGAGGGTGGCATGAAGAAAAAACGAAAATAAGAACAACAAGAAGAAGTAGAAAAATGATCCTCTTTCTTCTCATCTTACCTCATCTCCTTTCTCTCTCTCACCCGATCCGCATAGGTCTTCTTCTCTATTATAATGTTCATCATGAGTCCTCCTGTACGTTCCTAAAAAGGAACTTGCTGAAAAGTATCATGCCTCATTTTTCGATTCGAGGTGTTTGTCCTATTTCGGCAATTCAGGTCTTCATGTCAATTGTCACCCGGTTTCTTACGCCGGGTTGTCTGTCAAAATGCGGTCATATTTGGCCTTCGCTTCAGTCTCTCTTTTCCGCGGTTTCCAAGTGCTCAAAACAGCCAAAGCATAGCCAAGGGCTGCGATGGGCGGATGGTCTAAAATATTTCTACTTATCTCTTCAGTGCAAAGACCCATGAGATAACTGGGGAGAGCTGTATTGCAAAAATGCAGGATTTTTCTCCCGGGTTGGGTGTATTTCCTCATCAATTGGGCATAAAACTCAAGTTTTTGGGGGCCTTTTAACTGCGGAGCTTCTGTCAAGTAGAAAGGACTGATGCCTCTATGGCGACGGTCCCTATTGAACTGATCTAAAAGCTCCATCATTGCCAGAGAAGTTGTATTGCCATAAAATTTTATGGTCTCCATAAATGGAGAAAAAAGTCTCTGAAGTTGCAAAGCATGTTTTAAAAAAGTGTCAATATCGGATTCATTCGCTTCTGCGAGAACTCTCATGTGTCGAGCCTCCACCCCCGCGTCCTCAAACAGGTCCACGGCTGCAATCACAAGGAAACCCTCTTTAACCTCTGGCCAGGCAAAGCCACCCACAATTTCCCCATACTTTTCCCCTGTCTCCGTATTAAAGTAGTACGGTTCTCCATCCTCATAAACTTTTTTCTCGATAATATTCATTATGCGTCCTCCTGTTTGAAGCTGTTCGACTCATCGTTCAGATCGAGGAAATCCTGACATCCTTACTCTATGAATCATCCTTGCGCAATAGCGTTTTTCCTTACCTCTTCTGGGCATCATAAGCTTTAATCACCAGATCTGTAAGGTCGGTAGACTTGGAAGTGAAAAGCACAATCTCATCGCTTTCGTTTTTCTTCAGAATAACCGTGTAGCCCTCCTTTGCCCCAATCTCTTGAACTACCTTTACAAGGCCACTTGAGATGTTCCTTTCCATCTCAATCCGCTTCTGATTGAGCTCATTCTGAACATCCTCACCCCACCTCTGGGAATCTCGAAGCTTAGTCTGGAACTCTTTTTCCCTTGATGCCCTGGCTTCAGGGGTCAACATCAGACCCTGCTTCTCCAGTGATCCTTTCATCTCTTGAAGCTCTTTCTGCTTCTCAGCGATGAGGTGCTGGAATTTTTCCGCCTCTTGGGTGAGTACCTTTTTGGCCTCTTTCCCTGCATTACATTCATTCACTGCCCTCTGCATATCAACGCATCCGATCTTTATGTCAGCAGAGTAAACCCTTCCGGCAAGTAATCCTCCTATAATTATGAGAACGAGGATTCCAATGAATTTTCCATATATCGCCATTTCTTCCCCCTCGTAGTATTATTTAATGGCGTGCCTTTCTGGCGCCACTGTTGACAATTTGTGTTATTAGTTGGGATGGGGACCATGGATCAAGTTTTCCAAGCTAAAATTTCCTGATCTCAGTGAGTAATATCCTAAAAGAAGGCTTAAACGGGCATTAAATTTAGATGAAGATTTCTTAACAATATTGGGAAAAGTTGCCGTTTTATGATTCTTTAAGTCTCCTGCAGCCTTGTGGCGCACTTACAGGTTGAATCTGCATCATTATGGCAAGGCCTGTGAAAGGAGTGCTGCTTTTTGGACATCTAATGATTTTTTGATATCCTTCCGTACCCAGACGATGTCTTTTCCATTGGTCAGATGAGACAGGCAGAACTTATTTAACTTGTTTCCGAGACGACACCGCTAACAATACTTAATCAAAAAAGAAAAAAAGCTATGGCGAAAAGGAATCGTAATGTCTTGATTCATGTTTTAATACTCTCCTTTTTCTTATAAAATAAATTTAAATTCTCAAGGTCTGTTAAAATTTGGCTTTGGCCATCTTCAGATTGAAGGATAGCCATGCTTTTCACAATTCTTTTAACCTTATAGTAATTGCCATTTAAGAGACTTTTTACTGTATCCCCATCTTTTGTTTTCATGGTGGTTTCTCCTATTATCCCCTTTCGACCACAGCTTCATAACTTAACCTTTCTGATCAATTTTCAGATGATTCATAGAGAATCATCTGCCGGCCGAGGAGGGCCTTCCTGTTAAGATTCTTAATTGCCCCTCGCGCCTCAGCCTGGACAGGCATCTCTACAAACGCAAACCCTCGTAACTGGCCATTATATCTGTCCTTAAAGACTGTTGATGAGATTATTGCAAAGCTGACCTGACCGAAAGCTTCAAAGGTCTCACGAAAAAAATCCTCTGCTACATCAGGGGGTAGGTTCCAAACAAAAATGCGCATGGTTTCCTCCTTATTTTAAATTCTTATTGGTAACCGACGAACCCGCGTTCCTTCACATATAAGGCTCAAAGGTGATACTCGGTAAGCCTTCCTTTATAAAGCCTGATGTGCTCATTCATCCCGAAGATTTCTGGAATGACCAACACACAACTATTTAGATCTCCCGCCAAGGATACCTTCGAGATTTTAGGGGGATTCAAATTGAATTGAACCTTCTTGGCCTTAGGTTTGGCTTTCTCAGATAATT
>Ga0335070_10010290_pt1 | contig 10936 bp, 9 predicted proteins | sample Lox_Sample_13_FD_206722 | JGI IMG/M metagenome (GOLD analysis project Ga0335070, IMG submission 206722) | Soil microbial communities from Loxahatchee National Wildlife Refuge, Florida, United States - Lox_Sample_1.3 | ecosystem: Environmental > Terrestrial > Soil > Wetlands | place: USA: Florida... | reverse complement strand
GGACGCCGAAGCCCTCCATCGCCTCGACCGGCGCGCGATTCAACGTGCACATGACGGCGACCGCCTCTTCGAGTGCCGCGTCGGACAGGCGGCGAGGCGCCGGCGCGCCGCCCGGCGCCGCCGAGTCCATGCGCCCTGCCCGGATCGTGATGCCCATGCCGAGAGGCTTGGTCAGCACCAGCGCGTCGCCGGCGCGTGCGCCGGCGTTGCGCGTCACCTTCGCTTCGTCGACCACGCCCGTGACCGACAGGCCGTAGAGGGGGATATCGTGGTCGATCGAGTGGCCGCCGGCGACGACCGCGCCGGCCTCGGCGACCTTCTCGGCGCCGCCGCGCAGGATCTCCTCGAGGACCTCGCCGGGCAGCACCTTCATCGGAAAGGCGACGACCGCCAGCGCGAGCAGGGGGCGCCCGCCCATCGCGTAGACGTCGGAGAGGGCGTTGGTCGCGGCGATGCGCCCGAAGAGCCGCGGGTCGTCGACGACCGGCGTGAAGAAGTCGATGGTCTGGACGATCGTCTGGCCGCCGCCGAGACGATAAACGGCGGCATCGTCGGACTCCGCGTTGCCGACGAGCAGGTTCGGGTCGTGCGGCGAAGGCAGCCGGGAGAGGAGAGCCGCGAGGTCGAACTGCCCGATCTTGCAGGCGCAGCCGGCGCTCGAGGCGAACGTCGAAAGCGCGGGATGACTCGCCGTCCCGGTCGTCATGCCGAGATTCTAAGCCGGCCGCGGTCGGGGGCCCGGAGGCTCCCGCCTAGTCGTCGTCGCCGCGCAGGAGGAACCCGAGAACGAAGCCCGCGGCTGCCGAGAGAGCCAGGGCCGTGCCCGGGTTCTCGCGCACGTAGCCGCGCACGTCGTCCCAGAGATGGCCGTAGTCCTTCTGGATGTTCTGCGCCGCCGACTTCACGGACTTGCGCACGTCGTCGCTGACGTCGTCGAACTGCTCGCGGGCCTTCCCGTAGGACTCGCCGAGCACTTCCTTGGTGCGGTCGATCTTCTCTTCCACGAAGTCCCGCGCCCGGTCGAAAGGGGTCTCCTTGGCCATGTTCACCTCCGCTCCGAAGAAGCGGCATCATATACCCTTGGGCGCTCGAATGGCGGACTTCGGAGCCCGGACTTGAGCAAGTCGACCGAGATCGAGCGGCGCGAATGGACCGGCTGGTCGCTCCTCGAGATCGTCGGGGACACCTATCGCGGCTTCCGCGCCGACCGCGGCTACGACCTGGCGGCGTCGCTCGCCTTCACCACCCTGCTGACCGCCGTCCCGATGCTCGCCGCGTTCTCGATCTTCCTGGTGACCTTCTTCCGCGAGAACGACGACCAGATCATCGCCGTCGTCAACGCGCTGCTCCCCTACCAGACGGTCCACCTGACCGAGTCGCTGCGCGACTTCATCACCGAGTCGACCGCGATCTCGGGCGTCGGCCTCGTCATCGCGCTCGTCGCCTCTCTCCGTCTCGTGTTCGTGGTCGAAGGCGTCGTCAACGCGGTCTGGGGCGCGCCGCGGCGGAAGATGAGTGTGCGCCGCGTCGTCCTCTACTCGTTCGCCCTGCTGGCCCTGGGGCTCGTCCTCGGCGGCATCGGGCTCGGCCTGCGGAGCCTGCGCCACTCGGTCTCGATCGATTCGGCGGTGAAGTCCATGAGCGTGACGGCGGCCCCGTTCGTCCTGAAGGGGTTGCTCCTGACGCTCCTCTTCCGCTACCTGCCGAACACGCGCGTGCGCTGGGTCGCCGCGGCGACCGGCGGCACGGCGGTCGCGCTGGCGCTCGAGCTCCTGCGCGTGGCGTTCAACGTGTACGTCGAAGCCATGATGCGGATGAACCTGATCACCGGCTCGATCGGCTTCGTCTTCCTCGCGATCCTGTCGCTGTACCTGGCCTGGGCGCTCATCCTCCTCGGCGTCGAGCTGACCCACGTCCTCCAGGCCCACGTCGTCCGCGCGTCCGGTGGCCTCGCGGGACAGGGCCGCGCCGAGCGGGCGATCCGGATGCTCCTGAAGATGTCGAGCGGCGAGTCCCGGTCCGTCGCCGAGATCCAGGCCGACCCCGACGCGCCCCCCGCCGAGACCATCGCCATCCTCGAGGAACTGCAGCGCGCCGGGCTCGTCGCCGGCGACTCGACGGCGGGCTACCGGCGTGCGCTGCCGTCGAACGAGATCACGGTGGCCCGCGTCATCGACGCCCTCGCGCCGGACCTCTACCGCCTGAGCCCGCAGCGTCAGGACCGCGTCGCGATGGTCCTCGAGCCGCTCTTCTACCGGATCGACGCGGAACGGCGCGGCCTGCTGCGTGCCACGCTCGCGGACCTGAAGCGGCGCTCCTGACTTCTAGGCCGCGGCGCGGGGCCGCAGCATCTTCAGGAGCGGCGGCGCGACGAACGTCGTCAGGAAGACCGCGACGAGCACCGAAACGAACGCCGGCTGCGGCAGCGCCCCGGTCGACAGCCCGACCGACGCGAAGATGAGGCCGACCTCGCCGCGCGGCACCATGCCGGCGCCGATGAACGACCGCCGCACCTTGCCCCACGCGCAGTAGCCCGCCGCGAACTTGCCGAGAAACCCGACGACGGTCAGCAGCAGGCCGAGCAGAATCGCGGGCCGGTTCGCCGCGACGCTCGGGTCGAGCAGCTTCACGTTGACTTCGGCGCCGACGTAGACGAAGAACACCGGCGCGAAGACGTCGACGACGGGTTTGAGCGCGTGGTCGATGTCGTGGCGGCGATTGGTGCGCGCGAGCGCGGCGCCGGCGGCGAACGCGCCGACGATCGGGGCCGACTCCGCGACCGTCGCCAGCCACGCCACCAGCAGAGCGAAGGCCACCGACATGGCGCCGAGGACGCCCCGCACCTTCGCCTTCTCGACGACGCCGATCAGGCGCCGGCCGAGCGGGATCCCGAGGGCGAGAGCCACGACGAGAAACCCCAGGGCGAGCCCCGTGGACTTGACGATCGTCGCGGCCTCCAGCCTGCCGCCGCCGGCGAGCTTCGAGACGACCGCGAGGATCACCAGCCCGAGAACGTCGTCGACCACCGCGGCGCCGAGGATGATCTGCCCCTCCCTCGTCGCGAGCACCTCGAGCTCGGAAAGCACCCGCGCGGTGATGCCGATGGACGTCGCGGTCAGCGCGGCGCCGATGAACGTGGCCGTCAGGCTCGTGTGCCCGAGCGCCGCGGCGACCGCGTAGCCGCCGGCGAAAGGCAGGAGCATGCCGGCCAGCGCCACCGACAGCGCGGGCGCCCCGACGCGGCCGAGCTCCTCGATGTCGGTCTCGAGGCCGACCTCGAACAGGAGCAGGACGACGCCGATCTCGGCGAGCTCGAGGATCGCGTCCGAGAGGGGAACCCAGCCGAGCATCGACGGCCCGAGCACGACGCCGACAGCGAGCTCGCCGAGGACCGCGGGCTGGCCGATCCGCTCGGCGAGCTCGCCGAAGAGCTTGGCGCCGATCAGCGCGGCGGCGAACGCGAGAAACAGGGAGCCGACGTCGAGCCCGTGTTCCATCGGGCCGGATCGTAGCCGATCCGTTCGCATAAGCTGCGTAAAGATGGCGACCCCGGGCGAGCGGGCGAACCCCTGGATCGTCGGCGCGGCGGTCGCGGCGGCGGCCCTTCTGCTGGGGCTCCAGCTCTTCGTCCCCCCGGTCGTGGGCCTCGCGGACAACGGCGACTACCTGCGGGTGATGGGCGTCGCCGGCTTCGACCACTCGACCGACGTCGACGCCGAGCGGTACCTCTCGTTTCTGCGCACGACGTACCGGTTCATGCCGCCCGGCTGGACCGGAAACGGGTACCGGACGTCGGAGGCCGCGCTCGCGCTGGCGGCGCGCGCCGTGAGCCCCGCGCTCTGGCGAGGCGGATTCTTCGACCTCCGCACGCTCGCCGCGCTCCACGCGGCCCTGCTGCTGCTCGCGCTCGCCGGCATCCTGCGCGCGGCGCGCGGCCTCCCCTGGCCGGCGCAGGCGGTGGCCGCGATTCTGCTCGTGTTCTTCTTCACCGACGTCGGCTACGCCGCGCCCCTGAACTCCTTCTACAGCCAGGTGGCGTCGCTTCTGGCTCTGCTGCTCCTCGCGGCGGTGGCGCTCGCGGCCGTGCGCCGCGGACGCCTCGAGGGAGCGCTCCTGGCCGCGTACTTTCTGCTCGCCGCCGCCTTCGTCGGCTCGAAGCCTCAGGAGGCCGCGCAGGGACTCGTCCTCGCGCTTCTCGGCTGGCGCCTGGCGGGAGGAGGCGCGGCGCGCCGGGCCGCCGGCTGGCTCGCCGCGGCCCTCGTCGCGTTCTCGGCGTGGTACGGCCGCTCGACCCCGGACACGCTCCGCGCCGCGGCGCTCTACCAGGTCGTCTTCTACGAGATCCTGCCGCACTCCCCCGACCCGGCGGGCGACGTCGCCGCGCTCGGCCTCGATCCGGCGTGGCTGCGCTACTCGGGCACGGATGCCTTCCAGCCCGGCACGCCCGTCCTGGACGACGCCTTCCGGGCGCGCTTCCTGCGCGACTCGGGCTACGGCAAGGTCGCGCTCCTCTACGCGCGGCACCCGCGGCGGCTCGCGGAGCGGCTCGGCCGCATCGCACCCAAGGTCTGGTCGCTCCGGCCGAGCTACGGCAACCTCGAGAAGTCCGCCGCGCACCCCGCGCTCACGCTCACCGACCGGTTCGCCGTCTGGAGCCGGTGGCGCCTGCGGCTCTTCCGACCGGCCGCGTGGGGTTGGCTCGCGGCGCTGCTCCTGGGCAACGCCGCCTTCGCCGCGCTGACGTGGCGCCGCGCGACGCCCCGCGGACGCCTCGCCCGCCAGACGCTGCTCGCGGCGGTCGCCATGGCGGCCACCGCCTACGGCGTCTGCGTCCTGACCAACGCGCCGCCCGATTTCTCCCGCGTCTTCTACGTCGCCGAGGCCCTGGGCGACCTGATCCTCGCCGCGGACGCCACCTGGCTCGTCGCGGCGCTGACCGGACGGCGCTCCAGCACGGCGGCCACGCCCTGAGTCGGATCTCGAGCGAGCGACGGCGGCGTGTTGGTGGAGCTGACCGGGATCGAACCGGCGACCTCGTGAGTGCGATTCACGCGCTCTCCCAAACTGAGCTACAGCCCCACGCGGAAGGGGGCGGAGGATAGCATGGGGGGTCCGGGCGCGGCAAACCCCTACAGCGACAGCACCCCGCGGCGCGAAAGCAGCGTGGCGGCCCCGACGAGCACCATCACGGCGCCGTTGGCGACGAGCACCGCCGGCGCCGAGAAGACGCTCGCCAGCGCCCCGGCCACCAGGTTCCCGAGGGGCATCGCACCGCGGAACGCGAGCGTGTAGACGGACACGACGCGGCCCCGCAGGTGGTCCTCGACGTTCGACTGCACGAGCGTCATGAAGAGGGCAAACACGACCATGAGCGCCGCGCCGGCGAGCGCGAGGAGACCATAGGAGAGGATCATCGAGCGCGACAGGGCGAAACTCGCCATGAGGGCGCCGAAGAACATCTGCATCCCGACGGCCAGGATGCCCTTCCGGCGGACGTTGCCGAAAGCCGCGACGCCGAAGGCCCCGAGAATCGCGCCGACGCCGAACGCCGCGAGCAGCACGCTGTAGCTCTTCGCGTCCCGGTGGAAGATGTTCCTCGCAAAGACCGGGAGGAACGTCACGAGCGGCATCGCGCAGAAGCTGCCGACGAAGGAGAGGACGATCAGCCCGCGGAGCGAACCCGTCTTCTGAACCGCCCGGAGCCCGGTCTTCAGGCTCGCGAGCACGCCTTCGGTCGCCGGTGTCGTCCCGCCGCCGCGGCGCAGCACGAGCAGGGCCGCGATCGGGGCCAGGAACGACAGCGCGTTCAGGCCGAAGCAGGCCGCGGCGCCGAGCTTGTAGAACGCGACGCCGGCGAGCACCGGCCCGACCACGCGGGCGAGGTTGAACTGGATCGAGTTGAGCGCGATGGCGTTCGGAAGATCCTGCCGATCCACGAGCGTCGGGACGAGCGCCTGGTAGGCCGGGCCGCCGAAGGACTGCGCCAGGCCCACGACGAAAGACAGCGTCAGGATCATCCACACCTGGACGGCGTGGGTCAGCAGCAGCGCCGCGAGCAGCGCCGCGCTCGCCATCTGCACGTACTGGGAGCGCAGCAGAATCCTCCGCCGGTCCACGCGGTCGGCCATCACGCCGCCGAAGAGCGAGAAGAGGAGAAAAGGCGCATCGCCCAGGAACGCGTCGAGGCCGAGGAGGATCGTCGACCCCGTCATCGTCAGGATCAGCCAGTTCTGCGCGACCTCCTGCATCCATGTCCCGACGCTGGAGGTGAAAGCGCCCGCCCACATGAGGCGAAAGTCGCGGTAGGTGAAGGCCTTGAGGGTGTTGCGCAAGCGCGCGTAGCTTATGTCGGTTCGCGCCGCGCGCCCGTTTGCATGACATCTGGATTACGCTCGGCGCCGGGAATCGGGTTCGCGGCCCGCGCGTTAGGGCGCATTCCAGGAGGCGATCATGGCGAAGGCGACTTTCGGCGCCGGATGTTTCTGGGGAGTCGAAGAAGTGTTCCGCAAGATCCCCGGCGTCCGGGCCACCGCGGTCGGTTACAGCGGCGGCACGCTCGACCACCCCACGTACGAAGACGTCTGCTCCGACCGCACGGGCCACGCCGAAGTCGTCGAGGTGGACTACGACCCGCTGGCCGTTTCCTACGACAAGCTCCTCGACGTTTTCTGGGAGAACCACAACCCCACGCAGCTGAACCGGCAGGGCCCCGACGTCGGCACGCAGTATCGGTCGGCCATCTTCTTTCACGACGCCGTGCAGGAGGCCGAGGCACGGGCGTCGAAGGCGCGCCTCGAGAAGAGCGGCCGATTCGCCCGCCCGATCGTCACGGAGATCTCCCCCGCGAAGCCCTTCTGGCGGGCCGAGGAGTACCACCAGCGGTACTTCGAGAAGCGCGGCGGCGGCTCCTGCCACGTCTGATCGGTCCGCCAAAATCCATCGTTTCCGTTATAGGATCCGCCGGACCGAAACGGGACCGGTCCGCCCCGCGCGGCGCCGGCCTTCATCGCAATAAGGAGCAGATATGAAGAAGGTTCTCGTTCTTTCTCTGGCGGCCGGGCTCGCCGCCGCCGGGGCCCGCGGCCAGCAGGCCCAGTCGTCCCAGTCTTCTCAGCCGCAGATGTCGGGCCAGGGACAGGAGGCGCTCAACGTCGCGCGCTACAAGATGGCGGTGTCGGACGCGCGCAAGAAGCTCTTCGCGGCCGGCATGAGCGACCTGACGCCCCAGCAGCTCGAGACGTTCTGGGCCGTTTACGCCGACTTCGAGAAGGAAAAGAACGCGGTCATGGCGTCGCGCGTGGACCTCGCCAAGAAGTACGCCGACAACTTCCAGAACCTCTCGGACGCCGACATCACCGCGCTCGTCACCGACTCCGCGAACCTGCAGAAGAAGGGCACCGACCTGCGCGTCAAGTACTACGGCATCCTGAGCCAGAAGATCAACGCGCACGCCGCCGGCCGCTTCGCGCTCATCGACGACTACACGACGACGGCGGGACGGCTGAACCTGCTCAACCAGCTCCCGATTCCGACCGGCGAAGCCGGCAAGTAACTCCCCGCTAGATTCTCGGACGGCGGCCGAGGCGCTCCCGGATCACCGCGAGCGCCTCGGCCCGTTCCGCTCCCTCGAGAACGAGCCGCGGCGGCCGCACGCGCTCGGAGCCCAGCCCGCACTCCTGCTGCGCGAGCTTGATCAACTGGACGAACTTCGGCACGACGTCGAGGCGCAGCAGCGGCAGGAACCACTCGTAGAGGGCGCGCGCCTCGGCGCTCCGGCCGGCGGCGGCGAGATCGAAGAGCCGCACGGACTCGGCGGGCAGCGCGTTGACCAGGCCCGCGATCCAGCCGGCCGCTCCCGCCGCGATCCCTTCGACGATCAGGTCGTCCACGCCCACGAAGAGCGCGAGGCGCTCGCCGCAGAGCGCGCGGATCGCCGTCACCCGCCGCACGTCGGCGCTCGACTCCTTGACGGCCGCGAGGTTCGGGTGCCGCGCCGCGAGCGCGGCGAGATCCTCCGGCAGCACGTCCGTGCCGTACGCGATCGGGTTGTTGTAGAGCATGCACGGCAGGGGCGTCGCGGAAATCACCGCCGAAAAATGCGCGAGCATCTCCCGGCGGTCGGGCCGGTAGACGTACGGCGGCAGGACCATCAGCCCGTCGCAGGCTTCGTCGGCGGCCAGGCGCGCGACGGCCACGGCCTCGGCCGTCGAGAGGGCCGCGATTCCGGCCACCAGCGGCGCACGGCGGCCGAGCGTCTCGCGGCACGCGGCGAGCACGGCGGCCTTCTCGTCGAAGGAGAGCGTGGCCGACTCGCCGAGAGAACCGAGCGGGACGAAGCCCCGGCAACCCGCCGCGAGCATCGCCTCGAGGTGGCCGCGGAGAAACGGCAGGTCGAGCGTCAGGTCTTCGCGAAACGGGGTCGTGATCGCCGGGAAAACGCCGCGCCATTCCATGCCGACTCCTTCACTCGGTCACTCGGTTGCGGCCAGATGGCCGAGCCGGGCGGGTCCGACCGGCGGGCGTACCGTATCCGATTCCCATCCGAACAGAAACCGAAGCGCGGGACCGCAGACGCGGCCCTGGCACGCTCCCATCCCGGCGCGGGACACGAGCTTGGCCTCGCGCGGGCCGGCGGACCCGGCGACCGCGTCGAGCCGAACGTCCTCGCACCGGCACACGATCGTGTCCGGCGCGGCGAGCGCGCGGAGCTCCTCGCGCAGGGCGAAGGCCCGCTCGAGGCGGACGCCGAAGCGGCGCGCCTTCGCGCGGGCCGCCGCCAGCGGGGCCGAGCGCGCTTCGTCCGCGCGCCCCGCGGCGGCGAGACCGGCGATCTGTCCTTCCGCGACCGCCGCCTCGAGCCCCGCCACGCCGCACGGCTCACCCGCGGCGAAGACGCCCGCGACACTCGTCTCCTGCCCGGAATCGACGGCCACGCCGCCCGCGTCGAGCCGGCAGCCGAGAAGGCGCGCGAGCTCGAGGTTCCCGACGAGCCCCCACCCGACCGCCGCGAGGTCGCACCGGATCTCCCGCCGCGCGCGGCCGTCCGTCACGACGACGCTCGCGAGCGCGCCATCCCCCCGGGCCTCCGCGATCCACGACCCCGCCCGATAGGATGCTCCCGCGAGCCCGTAGCGGAGGGCTTCGAGAATCTTTGCCGGCGTGCGGACCAGGCCGGCGGCGAAGGACGCGACCGCGCCGTAGCCGGCCTGCTCGGCGACGAGGGCGACCCGGGCGCCGGCTTTCGCCAGCGAAGAGGCGGCCGGAAGGAGCAGCGGCCCCGACCCGCCGACGACCACGGTGCGTCCGGCCAGCGACGCGCCGGACTTCCAGAGCGCCTGGGCCCCGCCCGCGCCCATCACGCCGGGCAGCGTCCAGCCGGGAAACGGCAGGAAGAGCTCGCGCGCGCCGGTCGCGATCACGACGCGCCGGGCGCGCACCGCGAGCGCCCGATCACCGCGCTCGGCGGACAGGAAAAAGCCGTCGCCGTCGGGCGCCGCGTCGACGACCGAGACGCCGGAAAGGACGCGGGCGCCCGACCGCGCGAGCCGCGCGTGCCAGGCGCGCGCCGCGGGCGGCGGCTCCGTCCCGGGCCGATGCCGGTGGATCTGCCCGCCGGCGGCGAGGCCGTCGTCGAGCACGATCGTCGGGGCGCCGCTCTCCGCCGCGCGGCACGCGGCGGCGATTCCCGCCGGGCCCGCGCCGACGACGGCGACCTCCGCCTGGACTCTCTCCGCGAGAATCGAAGAGGGGGAATGCGCGACGCGGGAGGGGGGAGGCGGGGACCCGCCGGTCGCCACGGCCATCCCGTCGCGCACCCGCTCGAGGCACGCGCGCCGGTGCGCCTCGCCGTCGACCGTGACGCGGCACTCGAAACAGATTCCCATCGCGCAGAGCGCGCCGCGCTTCTCCCCCGACACGGACGTCCGCCACGCGTCCACGCCGGCGTTGCCGAGCGCCGCCGCGACCGTGGCGTCGGCGTCGGCCGGAATGCCGCGGCCGTCCACCGTCAGGCGCACGCGCTCAGGCATGCGGCCCCTCCGGCAGCGCTCGGCCGGGTTGGTACGGCGCCGGATCGACCGGGCTCGAGCGCCCGAGCACGGCGTCGGCGAGCAGCCGCGCCGTCCCGAGCGACGTCGTCACGCCGAGGCCCTCGTGGCCGGCGGCGACGAAGAGGCCGGGCGTGTCTCCCCAGGCGCCGATCAGCGGCAGGTTGTCGGGCGTGGCCGGCCGAAAGCCCGTCCACGTCCGGATCGCCGAGAGCCCCGAAAGCGCCGGCATGAACTCGAGCGCGCGGCGCACCATCTTCCCGCGCACGCGCCGGTTCACGGCCGCGTCGAACCCGACGAACTCGCGCGAGGAACCGAGGAGCATCTGTCCCGTCGCGCGCGGCTGGAGGTTGAATGCCACCGACTCGGCCGCGGCGCCGTGGGCGCTCGCGAGGTAGCCGAGCTCGACGAGCTGCCGGCGGCAGAACCCGGGATACCGGTCGGTGATGACGAGGTGGCCCTTGCGCGGCGCGACCGGCAGGCCCGGCGTCAGCAGCGGCGCGGCGGCGCCGGCCGCGTTGACGACGCAGCCGGCCTCGAAGTCGCCGACGCGCGTCACGACGCGCCGGCCGACGATCGCCGTCGCCTCGGCGCCGGCGACCAGGCGCGCGCCGCGCGCCAACGCGCGCTCGAGCAGCCAGCGCGCCGCGCGGACCGGGTACACGACGCGGTCCTCCGGCACGAGGAGCGCCCCGGCCAGTCCCGGGCGCAGGTTCGGCTCCTCGGCGGCGAGCGCGCGCGCGTCGAGGAGCGACGCCGCGACGCCGCGCGTCCGGTAGAACGCCTCCTTGCGCCGCGCGATCTCGAGCTCCGCGGCGTCGGCCGCGATCCACAGTGTGCCGGTCGGCACGTCCTCGCAGGCGGCCGGCAGCTCCGGCGACAGCTCCTGC
>Ga0335070_10010288_pt1 | contig 10937 bp, 7 predicted proteins | sample Lox_Sample_13_FD_206722 | JGI IMG/M metagenome (GOLD analysis project Ga0335070, IMG submission 206722) | Soil microbial communities from Loxahatchee National Wildlife Refuge, Florida, United States - Lox_Sample_1.3 | ecosystem: Environmental > Terrestrial > Soil > Wetlands | place: USA: Florida... | reverse complement strand
ACTATAAAGATATATGATCTCCTAGGAAAAGAATTAAAAACATTAGTATGTGAAGAAAAACAGAAAGGATATTATGAAATCAGCTTCGACGGCAGTGAGCTTTCAAGCGGTATTTATTTTTATAGAATGCAGGCCGGAAAATTTACGGCTGCAAAGAAATTTATATTGATGAAATAAGAAAATCTAAAATTATTTTTGCTTGGGTATTCTTTAGATAATAAGATATTTGATGTTAAGCGTTCAGGCAGAAGATGAAGTTAAATAAACCATTTTAATATTATCTTATTCTTCTAAAAAGAGTAAAGTGATAATATGAAATATTTATTTTTTATTATTATCCCTCTTTTCCTTCAGGCCTGCAATACTAATGAATCTGATCATTCGATTATTAGTCCTCTCTCGGCAATAAAAATTGATAGTGTGCAAATAAATGGTAAACACGTTACAATTACAGTGACCTGTATGATTGGAACACCTTGTTGGTGTTATTACAAAAGTGAAAGCAGTAATGATGGTAATGTCTTTACTTCAAAGATTTTTGGTAAATATGATGGAGAGACTTGTATCGAAGTTGTAAGTTCCCTGAAACATATTGAACAAGTCAATTTTTTTACTTCAGGGACCAAGGAATTAAGATTTTGGCAAAATGATTCTACATATTTAGATACTGCAATTATTTTATAATTGGTTTATTCATAATATAGAGGTGCAATATAACCGCCGAATCAACCCGAACTCAGCCCAGGCGTGGTTGTTTTGAATTTTTTATAGTTTATTTAACTAATACAGTCCAATTTTTCAAAGTGTTATTTAACTAAACAAAGTTTTTTAATTTACCGGCTTGGGCTTTTCAAACTTAGATGTGGTTATGGACGGCGGGTTAATTGCAAAACCATTAGACAGCATTAAAGCTAATATGAAAAAAATATTCTTTTTATTCTCAATATTAATTTTCTTTTTGATTTCCTGTAAAGAAAGAAATGATCAGGAAAAATCCAATAGATCATCTTCCGGCATTTCCGAAAAATTAAAAGATAAAGAAAATCCAAATGCCGATTCATCTTATAGTGATCAATCCGGGATTTTGGATAGTTTAGGAATTAATTTAAGATATTTGTATGAGATTAGGCCTGAAGAATATAAATTGAAATATGGAGAACCAAATTCTATTAAAATAGATTCCATCAGGAATGTGCATACCGGTGAAAATGATGAATATTACAGGCTTAGATATAATGGATTTGAAACTATACTATATCATTTGGTGAGTGAGGATAAATATTTGCTTTGTTCAGTGGCTATCTCAAAGGATATTGAGTTCGGAAGTTTATCTTTAAAGATAAATTCTTTAGAAAGCGATCTGCTTTCCCGGCTTGGCAGACCGTTTTCCGAAACAACCGAAAAAAATGAAATTATTCTGATATACAATTCAAATTATTCGGATCAATTTAATTTTCATTTTTTAAATCATAAGCTGAGCAAAATTGAATTTTTACCATATTTTGATTAGAGGTTTATCTCTTAATTAAAAAATATAATTTATCCGTTCGGGTTCCTATAATCTGCATCTAAAATAAAACAGGCGGAATTATGAAATTTATCTCTCCAATTCTATTTTTTATTTTTTTCGAATTAAATGCGAGAAGGAATTAAATTCCAAAACAATTAAGGAATTCTAAAATTGAAAAATTGCATCTTATTTACTGCCGTACTAATATTTTCTTTTTACTCAAATGCACAGGACAAGCATCCCTATGCATCGGCTCAGCCGATTAGCGAACCAATTTTATTTGAGGAAGGGATAATATCAACCCCCGGCGCTTTTGGTTCGGCATTCATGCCGGACGGAAAGACAGTCTACTTTGCAAAGTATGATTCTATTGCCCGCAAAGCTTCAATAATGAAATCTTCGTTTAAAAACGGAAAATGGCTGACTCCGGTAGTTGCAGAGTTTTCAGGTAAATATTTTGAAGGTGATCCTTCCATTTCACCCGACGGCTCGAAAATATTTTACTGGTCGGTCCGGCCGAAAGATGAGAAAATGCAACTGCCCGGGGCTGCAAATCTTTGGATGGCGGAAAAAACAGATGATGGATTCGGTAACCCGACTTTTCTAGGCGACAAATTAAAGATTAATAACGGCGGAGCACCATCTATTTCTTCCGATGGAAATATCTATTTCTTCACGGACAAAAAAGGAGTAACTAAAAACAGAGATATATGCAAAGCTAATATTTTTAATCCGGACTCAGTACATGTCGAAATACTGGGTGAAGAAATTAATTCCGATTCGCATGATTATGACCCCTACATTGCACCGGACGAAAGTTATATAATATTTACAAGTGAGCGTGCAGGCGGATTAGGCAAAGGAGATTTATATATCTCTTATAATAATAACGGTGTATGGTCGAAGCCGGTGAATCTTGGTAAAAAAATAAATTCACCCGGTTATGAATACTGTCCTTCGGCTTCTCCTGATGGGAAATACTTTTTCTTCACCAGCGATAAAAGCGGTAGAAGCCTGATTTATAAGATAGATACAAGCGAGCTACCTGGTTTTCCCCCGGGCAAATGAACTCTCCCCAGCGTACTAAAAAAATGGAAATCAAACCCTGAAGTCTAATTATCCTGGATTAAGATCAAGATTACGAATAAGATTAATAGCTACTCCCTACTCAATACTCCCTACTCAATACTATTTTACGAGTGCCCGGAACAGGACTCGAACCTGCACTGGCTTGCGCCAACTAGCTCCTGAAGCTAGCGTGTATACCAATTTCACCATCCGGGCGGAAAAAACGGCTAATCAAAAATAAAAATTATAAAGGAAAGATAGAACTCTAGATGAAGGAATGGATGAGAGCATGAATGCATGGCTGCATGAATGCATGGCTGCATGAATGCATGGCTGCATGAATGCATGGCTGTATGAATGCATGGATTCATAGTTGAATGGGTGTATGAATGCCTGCCGATTGATCAAAATGATAAATGACCAAGAATTGACCGCTGGCTATTAAGCAATGACCTGGGAATAAGATTACGAATCTTCCTTCTCCTCCCTACTCAATACTCCATACTCCCTACTTGTCCTCTTACCATCCTGCATCCCCTCTTTTATCTTCACGAATGATTGCGTCGTTGTTCTGGTGTATTTCACATTCCCTCGGCATATACTTGGTATTAATTATATCCCTGTAAACTGTCGGGCAATTCGGTGTTGCAATCCTGGGATCGCCGAGGTTCATGGATTCAAGGCAGAAAGAGACTGTATCGACTCCCGCCGCATGAGGAAAATACTCCAAAGGCAGATCAAGGTTCTTGTAAGTCTCTTCCATAAAAATTGCCCAGATAGGGAGTGCCGCTCTCGCTCCCTGCCCATACCAGTCAGTAAACTTGATCTGGTGATCATCGAACCCGACCCAAACGCCTGCAACGAGCTGGGGTGTATAACCAACAAACCATGCATCGGCAAAATCCTGAGTGGTGCCCGTCTTGCCCGCGGCAGGCCTGTGAAAATATCTTCCGACACCGGCTCCGGTTCCGTACGCAAGCACGTCCTGCATCATTGCAGTCATTATTTCTGCAGTCTGGGGCGAAACTGCTTCGCTATATTCGGGCATAAATTGATCGATTAAAATTCCGTTTTTATCTTCAATCTTTAAAATACTGATGGGATTGACATGCACCCCGTTGTTCGCTAAAGTTCCATAAGCTGAAGTTAATTCCAGTGGAGTAACTTCTGAAGTACCAAGTGCAAGGGAAGGATATGCAGGCAGGGATGAGTTAATTCCCATCCTCTTTGCATATTTAACAACCTTAGTCGGTGGAGCTACCTCACTAATAGTCATTCTTCCTGAAACAACATTTACGGAATGCGCTAATGCCTCTCTTAGAGTCATATATCCGCCATATACACTGTCGGAATTGCTGGGTGACCAGCCGTTATAATCGAATTTTTGATTTAAAATCGTATAAGCAGGATAATATCCGTTATCTATTGCGGTAGTATAAACAATTGGTTTAAAAGCCGAGCCCGGCTGTCTTCTTATCCCTGTTACATGATTTAATCCCCTGCCAGAATTTTCTCCTCCTACCATTGCTTTTATCTGCCCGGTCGACGGTTCAATTGCCACAAATCCCACCTGGACTTTAGTCTCGGCAGTTTTTATTGAATCTACAAAAGATTTATTATTCTTTAAGCTGTTATAAATGCGGGCCTTGTCTTCTTGAGTAGGTGCATCCCTGTATATCTGCAAATTTTTAATGGCCTTATCAATAAGAACAACCAATAAACTTTTATTCTCATTCCAATTCCAATGTTTATCAAAAAGCGCCTGGTATTCCTTTAAATGCTGCACTACAGCATCATTTGCATATTTCTGCATCCTGTAATCTATTGAGGTGTAGATATTGAGCCCGTCCCTATAAAGATTGTAGCCGTATTTATCTGAAAATCCTTCAAGCTGCTGCCTGATATATTCCATAAAATGCGGGGCAATAGATCCTGCCATACCTGACTTTTCGGAAACCGTTACTATAGGAACGTCTTTTAATTTTTCATAACTCTCCTCCGAAAGCATCCCGTTAACAACCATGTTACGCATTACAAGATTTCTTCTTCGAAGAGAGTTTACCTTATTCTTAATAGGATCATAATATTCGGGAGACTTAAGCAGCGCGACAAATACTGCGGATTCCGGCAAAGTCAATTCGCTCGCTTTTTTGTCAAAGTAAACTTTTGCAGCCGACTCAATACCGTATGCACTTCTTCCGAAATAAGAGACATTGAGATATAATTCCAGTATTTCATTTTTTGTGTAATTCTGTTCTATTTGAATGGCAGTCATCCATTCTCTTATTTTTCTTACGATAGTGGCAAATATGTTTTCATCTTTTCCTTTCAGCTTGTAAAGATTTTTCGCAAGCTGCTGAGTAATTGTGCTCGCCCCTTCCCTAGAAAAAGTAAAAACATTTTTGATCATTGCCTTGGCAAAACGGCTTAAATCGACTCCCCAATGATTATAGAAGCTCCTGTCTTCAGTAGCAATCAGAGCATTGATTAAATAAGGAGGAAGGCTGTCAATATTTGTCTCTATTCTGTTCTCGATAAAAAACTGTCCCAGCAGCTCGCCGTCAACTGAATATACTTTCGTAGCCAGTTCAGGCTTAGGGTTTTCCAGCTGTTCCAGTGAGGGAAGTCCGCTTATTATATAAATCATAAAAGCTGCGATAAGAATAATAAAAGCGGCTGCTGCTATTAATTTTGTCTTTAAGGAGATATTGCCTAATAACTTCCTTCTGCGTTTTTTTCTATTCATAAAATAACTCTTATATTCGGAATCGGATATTTTTTTGCTCATTTTAATCCCATTAAGCTTTTTCCCTCAGGCAGATCAATTATCTCGAATTTATCGTTTTGAAAAATGCCGTAGCATGGTGTATCCAGCCAGGAACCGAGATTTACGTAATATCCCGATTTATATTTCTCAAAGCATCTTCTGTGCAGATGCCCAAAAAGAACATAATCGAATCCTTCATCAATTTTTCTTTGCGCAGCTTCAAACAATCCGTCGACTTCACCGTAATCTTTTTTTGAAGTGTATGTACGGCTCGACTTGCTAGTTCTGCTTGCAATAGCAACACCAATATCCGGATGCAGCAACGCATACAATCCCTGAAGTGTTTTGTTCCTTAATATTTTCTTCAAAATATTATATCCTGTGTCGTTCTTCACCATCCCGTCGCCGTGAGCTATAAAAAATTTTCTGCCGTTCAGCTCTCTTGTTAAAGATTCCTCGTATAAATTAACGCCGATTACATCTCGGAAAAAATTCCCATGCATAAAATCGTGGTTGCCGATTAAATAATGAACCCTTACACCGGCTTCCGTAAGATTCTGAAGAGCGGTTAAAGTTCTGAAAAATCCCTTCTGGTAAACCTTTTTATATTCGAACCAGTAGTCAAAAAGATCGCCCACAATGAATAACTCGCTTGCATTTGAAACGGAATTATTAAGAAATTTCTCCAAGAGCCTCTCTTTCATCTTTTCAATATCCGGAGACTGAAGGCCTAAATGTATATCGGAAATAAATAAATACGAATTATTCACATCCTAAAATAATTACTGATTTTTATAAATGAAAAGCATATAAAATTAATCAATAGTCTTCTTATCCCTGATTTTTGCAAGCAGCCAATTATTCGGATCAAGGATTAAAGTATCAGGCTTTTGATCCAGGTTAATTTGAAAATTTTGGGATCTGGAATCCATATAAAATTTCCTATAAACTTTTTCTGCCCCGTTAAATCCGAATGCCGCCTCAATTGTAAAATTATAAACCGGGTAATCTTTTTGGATCTGTTCAAGATTTAGTAAGATATTATAACCCTTATCTCCTTTCTTTGTTTCCCATGAATAAACCAGATCTATTTGATCATCTCCCTTATAAACCCACTGATCAAAAAACTTAGATAAATCTTTGCCGGAAACCTGTTCGCAGACATTTTTGAAATCTTCCGTCGAAGCATTTTTGTATTTAAATTTTTGAAAATAAGTTCTCAATATTTTGAAGAATGCGGAATCCCCTGTTTCCCACCTGAGCATATGAAGCACCCATCCTCCTTTATCATAAACAGTGCTGCTGAAAAGGTTGTCGCCGGGATCATAGAGAGTCCCCGTAAAATTTTCATTGTATTTGCTCTGCATTGTTGATTGAAGTGCAGCAGGCCCAGATTTGTTTTCGGCATAGAGGGCTTCACAGTAGGTTGCAAATCCCTCGTTGAGCCAGATATCTTTCCAGGTGGCCGGACCGACACAATCGCCCCACCAATGATGAGACAGTTCGTGAACGTAAACATCATTAAAAAACTTCCTGCCGTTCAAAAAATTGGATCCGATACCCGTAATCGTCTGATGCTCCATTGCACCCAGCTGCCATAAAAATTCCGCCACTCCGTATTTTTCACCAATAAATGGGTATTCGCCGAAAGTATCCGAAAAGTACTTAATCATTTTCGGGTGGTCTTCAAAGTCATTTTTGGCAAAGGCAAGATGCTCGGGAAAAACATAGTATTCAATCGGCATAGTATCCTTATCGCTGGAAATATATTTATCCTCGTAGGTAACATAATCGGCGGAATAAATGCAGATTAAATAGGTCGAAATGGGGTAAATGGTTTGCCAATGATATGTTTTTCTTTTTCCGTCATTAACTACTTCAAGTAATTTGCCGTTGGATACCGAAGTTTTCGATGAATCGTTAGAAATATAAATGTCCAGCAAGGCCTTATCTGTGGGCATATCGTTGCAGGGGAACCAAGTTGAAGCATAGATCGGTTCATTCAAATTATATACGACAGATTTATTAAAAATTTCACCAAAACTTAAGGCGCCTAATCCGGCTCTAAGAGGTTTCCCTTCGTATTCAATTTCCAAATTTAGTTCATCTCTATTTAAGTCTTTACCGTCTAAAGGAATAGTCAGCCTTGTTCTTTCATTTATATAATTTGTTTCTGCATTATCCACAAGAAGCTTAGAGATTTTCATATTATCATAGAAATTCAGATCAATGGATTTTAAATCTCTGCTCAACAGTTTTATTTTTAAATCGGCTTTGCCTTTTATTGATTTTTGAGAAGGATAAAGATCAATATTCAGATTATAGTGAAGCACATCAATCATCTTCTGGTTTTCAGAAATATATCCGGGAGGCATCTTCATTGAAGCACCGTGAAGCTCCTGGATACTTTGCAGAGCCAGCAGCTTCCCCGCTTCATTAATCTTCCGGAAAGTACTGTAAAGAGGATCAAAGGCATATTTCCAGCCGATAAATATTAAAAATAATAATATAGCTAGTCCGGCGCCTAAACGAAGCCGCTTTTTAGTCATATTAAACTGCTCCAGTATATAAAATTTTATTTTACCGGGAAACCTTACGTTAAGTTGCTCTATTTTATACAATTTTTTCCAAAAACTTTTTTAATTATGTAAATGAAAGATAAATAATTTAATAATCTCTTAAATTGTCAATCAAATCATATTTCAATATATTTATTTAAGTGCTTAAGAGATTCTATTTCAGTCATCCCATCATCTAAATATTTTTTTATGATCGGTTTTTCATGAAATTAGCCTTTAGGAGTTATAAATGACATACCCAGGTTCTTCAATTTTAAGAGATACAATTACAATGCTGCTTGCGGGCGGACAAGGAGATAGACTTCAGCCGTTAACGCTGCCGCGAAGCAAACCTTCAGTTCCCTTCGGAGGTAAATACAGAATTATTGACTTTACCCTTTCAAACTGCCTGAACTCCGGGCTTCGCCGGATATATGTCCTGGTCCAGTATAAATCCGATTCACTTAACCAGCATATATTTGAGGCATGGAGCATATTTAACCCGGAATTAGGTGAGTTCATCTATTCGGTTCCGCCGCAGCGCAAAATGAATCACGACTGGTACATGGGAACGGCAAACGCTATCTACCAGAACATGAATCTCTTCTCAAGCGATAAAAAAGCCAAGCGTGTTTTGATCCTCAGCGGCGATCATATCTATAAAATGGATTACTTGAAGATGCTTGCATATCACCAGGATATTAATGCCGAGCTTACAATGGCCTGCATTGATGTACCTAAAGAGGAAGCAAGCAGGTTCGGCATCGTCGGGGTCGATGAACATGATAAGGTGCAGTCTTTTATCGAAAAACCTGACAACCCGCCGGAAATACCCGATGAACCGGGAAGATGTTTTATTAATATGGGAGTTTATGTTTTTAATGCCGATCCTTTAAGAAATATTATGATGGAGATGCAGTCTAAGAACATTAAAAGCCATGATTTCGGGAAAGATATAATTCCGTACATGCTTAAATCCGGCCTGCACATTCAGGCTTACAGGTTTGAAGATGAGAATAAAAAAGTTAAGCCTTATTGGAAAGATATAGGAACAATCGACAGCTATTACGAAGCAAGCATGGATCTGATCTCAATAACACCTGAATTTAATTTTTATGATTTCAGCTGGCCAATGAGGACCTATCAATACCAGTATCCTCCGGCTAAAACGGTTACTCACGGAGGCGAGCGGGTGGGCCGGACTCTTAACTCTTTGATATGCGACGGATGTATTGTCTCGGGAGGTTTGGTGGAAAGAACAATTTTAGGCCCCGGGGTTAAAGTGAACAGCTTCAGTTATGTCTCCGATTCAATAATAATGAATAACTGCAATATCGGCAGACATGCAAGAATCAGAAGGGCAATAATCGATAAAAATGTAAATATCCCTGAAGGATATGAAATCGGTTTTAATCTTGAAAATGACAGGAAGAAATTCACTGTAAGCGAGGGCGGAATTGTTGTAATTGCAAAAAATTCGGTATTGCCTGTCTAAATTGGAGAGAAATTAATTAAACCGCTCTTGGGCCGACTTTTTATGTTTCAATTTATCTAAATTTTTTCCACCATTCGGGGAACAAATAGAGATACTTTTACCTAAATGAACGAAAGCTTGGAATCAAAATTAAAGAATCTGCCTTCCAATCCTGGTGTATACCAATTCAAGAATGAAAAAGGAAAGGTAATATACGTCGGGAAGGCTAAAAATCTTAAGAATAGGATTAGAAACTATTTTCATAATGATTATACAGATGCGAAAACGGCTGCATTGGTTAGCAAAATATTTGATTTTGAGCTGATTGCAACCGACAATGAGATTGAAGCACTGGTTCTTGAGAATAATCTTATAAAAGAATTAAAGCCTAGATATAATGTTAACCTGAAGGATGATAAATCCTATCCTTTTATAAAAATAACCAATGAATTGTTTCCCAGGATTTATCCGACAAGAAGGCTGATTAAGGATGGATCAAAATATTTCGGCCCTTATACCGATGTAAAGAATATGAAATCATCCCTCAGGATGATTAACCAGATATTTAAAATCCGCAGCTGCAGACTTGATATAACCCAAGAATCTATTGAGAAAAAGAAATTCAGGGTATGTCTCGATTACCATATTAAAAAATGCGACGGACCGTGTGAAGGATTCGTCAGCCGGGAATCCTATAATGAAATGGTAAATGAAGTTGCAAAAGTATTAAAAGGAAAAACCGACGACCTGATAAAAGATTTAACTGTTAAAATGAATAACCAGGTTGAAAATCTTGAATTCGAAAAAGCTGCGGAAATAAGAGACAGGATTGAACAGCTTATAACCATTTCGGAAAAACAAAAGGTTGTCAGCGACGATTTTATTGACAGGGATATCTTGGCAATCGCATATGAAGGAAAAGATGCCGCATGTTCGGTATTCAACATAAGAAACGGGAAACTCGTAGGGAAAAAACAAATCAGGTTATCAATCAATGAAGGGGATGATCTTCCGGGGATTTATTCGGCCGCAATTAAGTTTTATTATGTTGATTTTGTTGAAGTGCCGAGAGAAATAGTAATAGAAGCTGAACCGCCCGATTCCGAAACTCTTTGCGAATGGCTTAATCTTAAATTTGTAAGCACTTCAGGGAAGGGAGGAAAAACTAAATTTGTGCTGCCCCAGAGAGGAGGGTTGAAATCTCTTCTCAAAATGTGCAAAGAGAATGCTCTGCTCCAATTAAAGGATATTCAGCTCCAGAAGATGAAGAATGAAGGTCAAACTCCCTATTCTGTCGCAGCGCTTCAGCGTGATCTAAGACTGAATGTTTTACCTAGAAAAATTGAATGTTTCGATATATCAAATATCCAGGGATCGGATACTGTTGCAAGCATGGTGGTTTTTGAGGACGGGAAACCGAAAAAAAGTCTTTATAGGAAATTTATTATAAATGATGTCAGCGGGCCGGATGACTTCTCCAGTATGCGCGAAGTGATTAGAAGAAGATACACAAGGGTTATTGATGAAGGTATTCCGCTTCCCGATTTAATAATGGTTGAC
>Ga0335070_10010287_pt1 | contig 10937 bp, 11 predicted proteins | sample Lox_Sample_13_FD_206722 | JGI IMG/M metagenome (GOLD analysis project Ga0335070, IMG submission 206722) | Soil microbial communities from Loxahatchee National Wildlife Refuge, Florida, United States - Lox_Sample_1.3 | ecosystem: Environmental > Terrestrial > Soil > Wetlands | place: USA... | reverse complement strand
CGGGACGGACAGATTCGAACTGTCGGCCTCCTGCTCCCAAAGCAGGCGCTCTGACCAGGCTGAGCTACGTCCCGCGCAGCGGAGGCTACCGGTAGGTTCGGAGCGTGGCTGCGACGGCGGCGGTGGGGGAAGAGGCGCGGGCGGCGGACGGGCGCCGTCCCGTGCTCGGCTACGCGATGGTGCTCGTGGCCGGGTTCCTCTTCGGGCTGAACGGCGCCGTGTCGAAGGTCGCGCTCACCTCCGGGATGTCGGCGCTCCGGCTGACCGAGGCACGGTCGGCCGGCGCGTGGCTCGGGCTGACCGCGTACCTCCTCGTCGTCCGGCCCGCGACGATTCGGCTGCGGCCGGGCGAGTGGTGGCGGCTCGCGATCTTCGGCGTCGTCGGCGTCGCGTTCGTCCAGCTCTTCTACTTCCTCTCGATCCAGCGCCTGCCGATCGGGATCGCGCTGCTGATCCAGTACCTCGGGCCGCTCTTCGTCGCGATCTGGGCGGTGTCGTTCGGCCACGAGCACGTGCGGCGCCGGATCTGGGTCGCGCTCGCGCTCTCCCTCGTCGGCCTCGCGCTGATGGTGCAGCTCTGGCAGGGCGTGACGCTCGACGGGCTCGGCGTCGTCTTCGCGCTGATCGCGGCGGTCGTCTTCGCGGTCTACCTCCTGCTCGCGGAGAAGGAGGTCGCGGGCCGCGACTCGATCTCGCTCCTCGCCTGGGGCTTCTTCTTCGCGACGGTCTTCTGGACGGTCGCGCAGCCGTGGTGGAGCTTCCCCGCGCGGACGGTCGGGACGACGGTCTCGCTCCAGGGGCGGCTCGAGACGTGGCACCTGCCGGTCTGGGCGCTCGTCCTCTGGGTGATGGTGCTCGGGGCGATCGTCCCGTTCGTGCTGATCGTCGGGGCGCTCCGGCACGTCTCCGCGACCCGGGTCGGGATCGTCGCGATGCTCGAGCCCGTCGTGGCGACGATCGTCGCCTGGATCTGGCTGAAGGAGTCGCTGGCGCCGGCGCAGCTCGTCGGCGCGGCCGTCGTCCTCTGCGGGATCGTCCTCGCCCAGACCTCGCGATAACGGTTGCAAAGATGGGTCCTCCGGCCCATTGATCCGTCGCGGGCACCAGGGTTAGCGTCCCCGCACTGGGCGATGCGAACCGCGATCTCGGCCTTCCCAGGCCCCGCGGGGAGCAGACGTGGGAGAGCCCGCCGCACCGACCCCCCGAGCGGCGGGCTTTTCCATTTCGGGGTTGACCGGCGCCGCCCGCCGGGATCGGAGCTATCGTGGCCGCGGTTTGGTGAAGCGGGTCCTCCTGGCCTCTCCGCGAGGCTACTGCGCCGGCGTCGAGCGGGCGGTCGAGACGGTCGAGCGGGCGCTCGAGCTGTACGGGCGACCCGTCTACGTGCGCAAGCAGATCGTCCACAACGTGCACGTCGTGCGCGAGCTCGAGGAGTGCGGCGCCGTGTTCGTCGACTCGCTCGCCGAGGTGCCCGAGGGAGCGACCGTCGTGTTCTCCGCGCACGGCGTCGCGCCGGCGGTGCGCATCGAGGCGCTCGAGCGCGGGCTGTCTGCGATCGACGCGACGTGCCCGCTCGTGACGAAGGTGCACTCGCAGGCTGCGCGCTACGCGCGGCTCGGCTACACGATCGTGCTGATCGGGCACGCGGGCCACGAGGAGGTCGAGGGGACGACCGGCGAGGCGCCCGACGCGATCGTCCTCGTCGAGTCCGTCGCCGACGCGGAGTCGGTCGAGCTGCCGGACGGCCCGCTCGCGTACATCACGCAGACGACGCTTTCCGTCGACGAGACGAACGCGATCGTCGAGGTGCTGGGACGGCGGTTCCCCCGGATCGAAGCGCCGGAGAAGGACGACATCTGCTACGCGACGTCCAACCGGCAGTGGGCGGTGAAGGAGCTGCTGGGCGAGGTCGAGCTGCTGCTCGTGATCGGGTCGTCGAACTCGTCGAACTCGAACCGGCTCGTCGAGGTCGCGCGGTCGGCGGGCGTCGACGCGTATCTCATCGACGACGAGTCGGACATCGACGAGCGGTGGCTCGCCGGCGTCGAGAGCGTCGGGCTGACCTCCGGGGCGTCGGCGCCCGAGCGGCTCGTCGCGCGCGTGTGCGAGTGGTTCCGCGCGCGCGGGGCCGGGCAGATCGAGGAGTTCAAGTCGGTCTTCGAGGACGTCGTGTTCCGGCTCCCGGTCGAGCTCCGGCGCGCCTCGCGTCCGGCCGCGTAGCATCGCGCGGGTGCGCGACGCACCCGACCGGATCACGCGGCTTCCGCAGCAGTACTTCACGGCGCTGCTCGCGCGTGTCGCCGCCTCGGCGGCCGAGGCGGGGCCGCCGCTCGTCGACCTCGGGCGCGGCAATCCCGACATCGGGCCGCCGCCGCACGTCGCGGAGGCGCTCGCGCGCACGGCCGCGCTGCCGGACGCGCGTGTGCACGGCTACGCGCCGTTCGCGGGGCTCGCCGCGCTGAAGGAGGCGATCGCGGCGCGGTACCGCGACGTCTACGGCGTCGTCGTCGACCCGGCGCGCGAGGTCGCGGTGCTCCCCGGCTCGAAGACGGGGCTGATGGAGTTCGCGGCGGTGACGACGGAGCGCGGCGGGACGATCGTGCTCCCGGACCCGGGGTATCCCGACTACTTCTCGGCGGTGGCGCTCGCGTCGGCGCAGCTCGGGACGCTGCCGCTGCTCGACGACGGGTCGCCGGACTGGGACGCGGCGCCGCGCGCGGCGCGGGCGCTCTACCTCAACTATCCGTCGAACCCGGCCGCGGTTGCGGCGCCCGCCGGCGTGTTCGCGGAGGCGATCGCGTACGCGCAGCGCTCGGGCGCGTGGGTGCTGCACGACTTCGCGTACGGCGACCTCGTGTTCGACGGGCGACGGCCGGCGAGCTTCCTCGCGGAGGACGGCGCGCGCGAGGTCGGGCTCGAGCTGTTCTCGATGTCGAAGTCGTACGGCATGGCGGGCTGGCGGCTCGGGTTCGCGGTCGGGAACGCGGAGCTCGTCGCGCGGATCGAGGACCTGCAGAACCATGTCCTCGCCGGCGTGTTCGTCGCGACGCAGGACGCGGGGATCGCGGCGCTGACGGGCCCGCAGGAATCGGTCGAGGCGAGGCGTGCGCTGTACGAGGCGCGGCGCGACCGCGCGGTCGCGGCGCTCGTGGGGCACGCGGCGCGCGGCGAGGGGACGTTCTTCGTCTGGTTCCGCCTGCCGGACGGCGTGACGTGCGAGCGGCTCTTGGAGGAGCACCGCGTCGCGCTCGCTCCGGGCGAAGGCTTCGGCGCGCGCGGCACCGGGTGGGCGCGGCTCTCGCTCGCGGTCGCCGACGAGACGCTCGACCTCGGGCTCGAGAGGTTGGGCGGGGCGCTGTCGAACCCCTAACGGTGCCAGTCACCGTTAAGAGAACGGCCGCGCCCTGCGCGGCCGTGTCCCGACGCTGAGGCTAGTCGGCGTCTGCAGCATCGACGAACGCTCGGAGCCGGCGGCGTGCACGCTCCGGAGCACGCCCGAAGTACGCGACCAAGCGCGATGGGTCGACGAACGGGAACACCGACTTGCGCGGCGCGATCGAGCCGCAATAGCTGCTCCAGTACCAATCCTCCGGTCGCTCGCAAAGCCCGGCGCGGACGGGGTTGCGCGCGATGTAGCGAATCAGTTCGCGCATGTGCTCGTCCGACTCCGCGCGAACAGCGTTGTACCGCTCCCCGAAGAGATGTCCCGTTCGGCCATGACGCAAGTTGAAGTTCCGCGCATAGAAGCCGTTCAGGCGCTGCATCCCGACCGGAAGCGACGCGTCCGGTACCTCGAGCAGGAGGTGGAAGTGCGTCGACATGAGGCAGAACGAGAGACACACCCAGCTCTCGCGGACGAGCTGCTGGACCAGCAACGAGCAGAACAGCGTGCGGTCGTCGTCGTTGAGGAACACGTCGCACGGACCGGCCCCTCGCGTCGTGACGTGGAAGATCCCGGAGACCGTGTCACGAAGCGGACGAGGCACCGCGTTACCGTGCCGGTTCGAGCGCGACGCCGCAAGACGCTCTTGCGGACACGACCGGAGCGGAGCGCGTTCTTAACAGTGACTGGCACCGTTAAGAACGAGCGAGCTACTGCTTCGCGATCGAGAGCTCGGTACCGACCACGATCTCGAGGGCGAGGACCTCGTGCTTGATGCGGTCGCCGTGGGCGGCGACGACGTCGGCCTCGCTCCCCGGGACCGTGAGGACGATGCGGTCCGTCACCTCGAAGCCCTCGTCCTTCCGGAGCGCGTTCACCGTGCGGATCAGGTCGTAGGCCCGGCCCTCGAGGAGCAGCGCGTCGTCGAGCGCCGTGTCGAGCGCGACGGTGACTCCGTCCGCGGCGGCGACGGCCCAGCCCTCGCGGCCGCTCCGCTCCACGATCACCTCGTCCGGCTCGAGCTCGTGGCCCGCGACGCGAAACCGCCCGCCCTCGAGCTCGTCGAACTCGCCCCGCGCGAGCGCCTCCTGCACCGAGCGCAGATCCTTGCCGAGCTTCGGCCCGAGCACCGGGAGGTTCGGCTTCACGCGCAGGTCGGCGTCGACGCTCCCGAAGACGACCTCCTTCACGCGCACCTCGTCCGCGATCTCGTCCGCGTGCGCGGCCGCGCCGCCCGCGCCCTCGACGACGAGCCGCCGCAGCGGCTGCCGCAGCTTCAGCCCCGCCGTCGCGCGCGCCTGGTGCGCGAGCGTCACCACGCGGCGAACGTCCTCGACCTCCTCGAGCAGCGCGCGATCGGGCTCCGGCGTCTCCGGCCACGGCGCGAGGTGCACCGACTCCGGCCCGTCCTGCACGAGGTTCCGCCAGAGATGCTCGGTGAGGAACGGCAACACCGGCGCGAGCACGCGCAGCGTCTGGACGAGCGCGTACCAGAGCGTCTGAAGCGCCGTCTCGTCGCCGTCCCAGAACCGCGACCGCGAGCGGCGGATGTACCAGTTCGAGAGGTCGTCGAGGTACGCCTGGAAGTCGCGGATCACGTCGACCGCGAGCCACGACTCGTAGCCGCGCTCCGCGTCCGCGACGAACGCGTGCGTCCGCTCGACGAGCCACCGGTCGAGAGGACGCAGCTCGCTCTCCGGCTCGAGCGCGGACCACGAGGGACGGAACGCGCCGATGTTCGCGTACAGCACGAAGAACGAGACGGAGTTCCAGAGCGTCAGCAGCTCGCGCTTGATCTGATCCGCCGCGCGGAACCCGAACAGGAGATTCCGGTCGGGCGGCTGCGCGCAGTACTGCCACCGCATCACGTCTGCGCCCATTCGCGCGAACGCGTCGTCGGCCGTGATCGTGTTGCCCCACGAGCCGTGCATCTCGCGCCCGTTCTCGTCGAGCATCTTCTCGTAGCCGAGCACGTTGCGGAACGGCGCGCGTCCCTCGAGCACGACGGACATGAACAGCTGCGAGTAGAACCAGAGCCGGATCTGCTCGCGCATCTCGGACACCCAGTCCGCCGGGAACCACTTCTCCCAGTACTCGTGATCCGGGAGATCGGCCGTCGTCAGCCCGCGCGCCGCGCCCGTCGCGTAGCCCTGCGGGACGAACTCGGGGTTCTCCCAGCCGAGCGTCGAGAACGGGACGATGCCCGCGTCGAGCCAGACGTCGCCGACCTCCGCGACGCGCTCGACCGGCTCGCCGCACTCCTCGCACCGGACCGGCACGCGGTCGATCCACGGGCGCCGCAGCTCCTCGAGCTGCTCGAGCCCGCCGAGCGCGCGCTCCTCGAGCTCGGCGCGCGACCCGATCACGTTCAGGTGCCCGCACGAGCACGGATAGAACGGCAGCGGCAGCCCGTAGTAGCGACGGCGCGAGATGTTCCAGTCGCCCATGTTGTGGAGCCAGTCGTCCATGCGCTTGCCCATGTACTCCGGCGTCCACGTCACCGTCGCGTTCGCGTCGAGCATCTGCTGCCGCAGGTCGCGGACGGAGATGAACCAGTCGTCGGCGATGCGGAAGATGAGCGGCGTGTGGCAGCGCCAGCACTCGGGGTAGCGGTGCTCGTGCAGGCCCGCCTCGACGAGCACGCCCTTCTCCTCGAGGTTGCCGATGATCTGCTCCGCCGCCTCCGAGGTCGAGAGCCCGTGCAGCCAGCCGTACTCGTCGTAGAAGCGCCCCGACTCGTCCACCGGCGTCAGCACCGGGAGCTCGTTGACCTGCGCGAGCTCGAAGTCCTCGCTGCCGCAGCCCGGCGCGATGTGCACAACGCCCGTCCCCTCCTCCATCGAGACGTCGTCCCACGGGATCACGCGGTGCTCGACCGCCCCGCCGGGCGCGAGGTCGTCGAAGGGCCCGCGGTAGCGCCAGCCGACGAGCTCCGAGCCGGGCTTCGTCTCCTCGAACGTCTCGCCCGGGTAGAGCGCCGTCGCGACCCACTCGCCGTTCGCGCGCCGGCCGTACTGCGCCTCGGGGTTCACCGCGGCGGCGACGTTCGCGGGCAGCGTCCACGGCGTCGTCGTCCAGATCACGAGCGACTCGGTCGGCCGGTCGAGGAGCGGGAAGCGGACGTAGAGCGACGGGTCGGCGCGGTCGACGTATGACCCGATCAGCTCGTGTTGCGAGATCGACGTGCCGCAGCGCGGGCACCACTCGGTCGAGCGGTGGCCGAGGTAGAGCCAGTCCCGCTCGTGGACGACCTTCAGCATCCGCCAGACGTACTCGATGTTCGTGTCGCTGAACGTGAAGTAGTCGTTCCCCCAGTCCATCCACATGCCGAGCCGCTTCGAGCCGCGCCAGAGGTCGTCGGCCGAGCGGACGACCGCCTCGCGGCAGCGGCGCGCGAAGTTCTCGAGGCCGTACTCCTCGATCTCCGGCTTCGAGTTCAGCCCGAGCTCGTGCTCGACCCCGACCTCGATCCAGAGGCCCTGGCAGTCGAAGCCGTTCTGGTAGCGCTGGTCGTAGCCCCGGAGCGCCTTGTACCGCTGGAAGACGTCCTTCAGCGTCCGGCCCCAGGCCGTGTGGACGCCGAGCGACTTGTTCGCGGTGACCGGGCCGTCGAAGAAGCTGAAGCGGGGCCCGCCCCGGTTTCGGTCGCGGAGCTTGCCGAAGGTACCCTGGGCCTCCCACCACTCGAGCACCTCGACCTCGAGCGCGGGATGATCGGGTTTGTCCGGCAGCGGCTGGAAGATTGTCTCGGCCATCGGGAAGAGCAGTGTAGAGAGCGGCGTTACAGAAGTAGGAACACCCCGAAAGGAACGTGAATGGCAAACGACGTCACCGAGGCGACCTTCGAGGACGAGGTGCTCGGAGCGAACGGGCAGGCAGTGCTCGTCGACTTCTGGGCGGAGTGGTGTGGCCCGTGCCATGCCGTCGCCCCCGTCCTCGAGAAGATCGCCGAGGAGAAGAACCTCAAGCTCGTCAAGGTCAACATCGACGAGAACCAGGGGCTCGTGCAGCGCTACGGGGTCCAGTCGATCCCGCTGATGGTCCTCTTCGAGAACGGCGAGCCGAAGGCGTCCGCCGTCGGCGCGATGCCGAAGGGGATGCTCGAGCGCTCGCTCGGCCTCGCGGAATAGATCGGGAGACTGCGGCAGGGGCCGTCCCGGCCTCTGCCCCGCCTCCGCTAGCGTGAGGCCGTGCCTCGCTCATCCGCGACACAGCACGAGCTCGCGCGGGTCGAGCTCCTCGCCGGCCTCCCCGGGCAGGTGCTCCAGCAGCTCGCGAAGCGGATGGAGCGGGAGGAGATCGCGCCGGGGACGACGATCTTCCGGGAGGGAGACGACGGCGACCGGTTCTACGTCGTCTTCTCCGGGATGCTCTCCGTCTCGCAGCGCGACCGCGGGAACCAGGGCGTGCTCCGGCCCGGCGACTACTTCGGCGAGGTCGCGCTGACGATGCCGGTGCCGCGCACCGCGACGGTCGCGGCGATCACGCCGTCCGTCGTCGCGAGCTGCGACAAGGAGACGTTCGACGAGCTGCTGCGCCCGCTGTTCGCGGACGACTAGCCGTGGTGTGAGGTCACGAGGACCTTCAGCAGGATCAGCACGACGCCGAGGCTGAGGTTCAACGCGACGACGAGCGCCGTCCGCAGGACGCCGAGCCTCTCGATCCGCGCGAAGACGACGCCCTGGAGCGCGAGCACGGCGAGCCCGACGCCGATCGCGGCCCAGACCGAGGCCTTCGGCGAGAGGACGCCGATCTCCCCGAGCACGAGCATCAGCACGGGCGGGACCGCGGCGGCGATGAGGGACGCCTCCTGCCACGCGATGTGCTTCACCGCCGAGAAGCTCAGGTGCTGCCCGGTCTGCGCGCTGTGCCCGAGCGCGTGCGCGTACACGTGCGCGAGGTAGAAGACGGCGGCGGTGACGAGCACGAGCGCCGCGACGTGGCCCATGCCGCCCGGGAACGCCTTCGCGCCGGCGATCACCGCGGACAGGACGACGATCGTCCCGTAGATGAAGCCTGCGAGCCGCTCGCCGCGCACCCGCCGGACTCTAGTCCCACCAGCCCTGGACGATGTCCGCGTCACCGTCGGCGTACGGCGCGCCGAACGCGACGAGCTCGAGCCCGTCCGGGCCCGCCTCGAACGCGCGCCCGGTCCCGGGCGCGACGCGCACGACGTCCCACCGTCGGACCGGCACGACCTCGTCGCCGAGCTTCACCGAGCCGCTCCCGTCGACGACGACGTAGAGCTCCTCCTGCGTCCTGTGCGTGTGCCCGAACGGGACGCGAAAGCCGGGCGCGATCCGCTGCCGGCTGACGCCGGTCTGCTCGCACCCGAGCTGCTTCTTCGGGAACCGGGCGTCGAGGTCCGGCGAGAGGCCGAAGCCGGCCGCCGCGTCCTCGACGTCGTCGAAGTTCACGATCGTGTATCCGCTCATGCCTGCATTCTCCCTTCGCCGACGACCGCGTCGCTGAAGCGCGGCCACGCCTCGATCGCCCAACCGCCGAACTCCCGGTCGGTGAGAACCGCGAGCGCGAGGCCCGCGTCCGGGTCGGCCCAGAGGAAGGTTCCCGCGGCGCCGAAGTGGCCGAACGTGCGCGGCGACGCGAGCGTCCCCGTCCAGTGCGGCTGCTTGCCGTCGCGGAGCTCGAACCCGAGCCCCCAGTCGTTCGGCTCCATCCGCCCCCAGCTCGGCAGGACGCCCGCGAGCCCGGGGAACTGGACCGTCGTCGCCTCGGCGAGCGTCTCCGGCGCGACGAGCGTCGGCGCGAGCAGCTCGGCCGCGAGCGCGAGCAGGTCGTCGAGCGGCCCGCGGTAGCCCCACGCCGGCGAGCTCCGCAGCGAGCCGACGAGCCCGAGCGGCTCGAGCACCGCGCCGCGGAGGTAGTCCGCGAACGGCATCTCCGCCGCGTCCGCGACGAGCTCGGCCGCGAGCTCGATCCCGTAGTTCGAGTAGAGGCGCCGCCGCTCCGGCTCCATCAGCGGCGGCCCCTCCTCCGGGCCGAGCCCGGACGCGTGCGAGAGGAGGTGCCGGAGCGTCGAGCCGGGCGGCCCGGCCGGCTCGTCGAGGTCGACGACGCCCTCCTCGACCGCGACGAGCGCCGCGAGCGCCGTCAGGAGCTTCGTCACGGACGCCCAGCGGAGCTCGGCGTCGCGCGGCCCGTGCGTCTCGACCGCTCCGCCGCGCCGGACGACGCCGGCCACCGCCGTGCGCGCGCCCCAGTGGTCGATCTCGCAAAGCGAATCCACGGCGGGGGATACTAGGCGCGTGAGCCGCCGCATCGTCCCAGCGGTCTCGCCCATGGCCGCGACGGTCGGGTACTCCCGCGCGGTGCGCGACGGGAGCCACGTCCACGTCGCCGGCACGGCGGCGATCTACCCCGACGGGACGGAGACGCCGGACGACCCGTACCTCCAGGCGAAGCGGTGCCTCGAGATCGTCGCGGCGGCGCTCGCCGAGGTCGGCGCCGCGCCCTCCGACGTCGTCCGGACGCGGGTCTATCTGATCCGCGCCGAGGACTGGCAGGAGGTCGGCCGCGCGCACGGCGAGGTCTTCGGGGACGTGCTCCCCGTGACCGCGTTCGTCGTCGTCGCCGGGCTGCTCGACCCGCGCTGGCTCGTCGAGATCGAGGCCGAGGCGATCGTCACGTGACGCCGAAGCAGATCTTCCCGCCGTCGATCACCGGCAAGGGCGCGCGGTTCCCAGAGGGCGGCAGCGTCCTCGACCACGCCTTCGGCAAGAGCGACCCGTACACGCTCGGCGTCGAGGAGGAGTACATGCTCCTCGACGCGGAGACGTTCGACCTCGTCCAGCACATCGACACCGTGCTCGCTGCCGTCTCGGGCCACGAGCTCGAGACGCGGATCAATGCCGAGCTGATGCAGTCCGTCCTCGAGGTCGCGACGCCGGTGTGCCACACGCCGGCCGACGTCGAGGAGCAGTTACGGCAGCTGCGCGGCTTCGTCTGCGAGATCGCGCGCGGGCAGGGCCTCCGCGTCGGCTCGGCCGGCACGCATCCGTTCTCGCTCTTCGAGCGGCAGCGGATCACGGCGAAGGACCGCTACCGCTCGCTCGTCGACCAGCTCCAGTACATCGCGCGGCGCGAGCTGATCTTCGGGCTCCACGTCCACGTCGCGGTCGACGACCCGGAGAAGGCGATCCAGGTCGTGAACGGGCTCATCGCGCACCTGCCGGAGCTCGTCGCGCTGTCCGCGAGCTCGCCGTTCTGGCGCGGCGAGGCGACGGGGCTCCATTCGTCACGGCACATGGTCTTCGCCGCGTTCCCCCGCTCCGGCCCGCCGCCGCGGTTCCGCGACTACGCGGACTACGCCGAGGTCGTCGGCCAGCTCGAGCGCACCGGCTGCATCGCGGACTACACGCACATCTGGTGGGACATCCGGTTGCACCCGCGGCTCGGCACCGTCGAGATCCGGATCTGCGACGCGGTCACGCAGCTCGAGGACGTGATCGCGATCACGGCGTACTGCCAGGCGCTCGTGAAGCACTACAGCGAGCGCTTCGACGCCGGCGAGGGGATCCCGTCGTACCACCGCATC
>Ga0335070_10010286_pt1 | contig 10938 bp, 9 predicted proteins | sample Lox_Sample_13_FD_206722 | JGI IMG/M metagenome (GOLD analysis project Ga0335070, IMG submission 206722) | Soil microbial communities from Loxahatchee National Wildlife Refuge, Florida, United States - Lox_Sample_1.3 | ecosystem: Environmental > Terrestrial > Soil > Wetlands | place: USA: Florida... | reverse complement strand
GCACCTTCGAGGACGCCTTCGACGCCCAGGGCAACCCCGTGAGCCGGCCCGAGCCCAGCTCCGAGCGCGTCATCGATGCCGGGACCGCCTTCCTGGGCGTCTCGCTCCTCGAGGGCGTCGTGGACCGGGGCACCGCCGCCTCCGTCCGCAGCGCAGGGATCGAGGGGGCCGTCGCCGGCAAGACCGGCACGACGGACGACGGGCGCGACGCCTGGTTCGCAGGCTTCACACCCGACCTCGTCGTCGTGGTCTGGGTGGGCTTCGACGAGCCGCGCAAGACCGCGCTGACGGGCGCCTCCGGCGCCCTTCCGATCTGGACGCGCTTCGTGCTCGACGCGACGGGCGGACACGTCCGAGGCAGCTTCGAGCCGCCCGACGAGGTGCAGCTCGTGGCGATCGAGCCGGCGACGGGCGCCCAGGCGCTCGACGGCTGCCCGGAGAGAGCGAACGAGTGGTTCCTGCTGGGGACCGAGCCCACGCGCACCTGTCCCGAGGGCTTCGGCGGCTGGTTCGGTCAGGCGGGCGACGAGCGGCCGGGCAGTCGCACGAGCCCGGGCCCGGCGACGCGCGCCACGCGGAAGATCTTCGACTGGCTGAAGGGTCTGTTCTGAGGTCGTCACGATGCGGCCCGGCGCACGCCGGCGGGCCGTGATAGGGTGCTGCGCCGATGAGTCCGAAGCTCTGGACCTTCCTGATCGCGCTCTTCGTCTCGGTCCCGCTCGACCAGGCGAGCAAGATCTGGATCGATCGCCACCTGACGTACGCCGATCGCATCCCCGTGATCGACGGCTTCTTCTACATCACCCACGTGCGCAATCCCGGCGCGGCGTTCAGCATGTTCGCGGGCATGGAGCCCACGCTGCGCACGGCGTTCTTCGTCGGAGTTTCGCTCGTGGCGATGGCGATCGTGGTTTCGTTCTATCGCAAGCTTCCGCCGGGCGACCGCCTCTCGGCGCTCGCCCTCGGCTGGATCCTCGGCGGCGCGATCGGAAACCTGATCGATCGCATCGCGCGCGGCGAGGTCGTCGACTTCCTGCGCTTCCACCTGTGGAGCGGCTACACGTGGCCTGACTTCAACCTGGCCGACAGCTTCATCGTCGTCGGCGTCGCCCTGCTCGTGCTCGAGCTCCTCGCCACCGAGGGAGAGAACCGCAGCGGAGACGCGGGCGCGCCGCCGAAGGCGCTCTCCGACGCGCCGCCGCCATCCCAGTCCTGATTCTTCGCGTCGTCCTCGCGGGGCTCGCGCGCCGAAAGCGGTTCGGGTTCGCCGCCACTCCGGGCGCAAGTCGAGACACTTCTTGGCGTCTCGCGTGTTCCCGTCACTCGGTTTGCTTGACACCCTTCCTGCGACTGCGATAGAAACGTTCCGCTTCGCCGGTGGCTCCGATCCGCATGCGCGTGCGCGCGACAGCTCGAGAGAGCGGAGCGCGCTGGCGAGAGGTGGACGCAAGTCACCGAATCCATCACCGAGACCAGGTCCATGACAGACCGCCACCACAAGAGGGATCGCAGCGTCGTCGAAGGCGCGTGTACCCCGAGGGGCCTCGCGTCCCTGGAGACTGCGCGATGAAGCGCACCAAGAGCGACTACTCGATCCAGACGGTGACGAACGCGCTGTCGTTGCTGGAGGTGTTCGAGACGGAGGCGTCGATCGGCGTCTCCGAGCTCTCGCGTCGACTCGGGCTCCACAAGAACAACGTGTTCCGGCTGCTCGCCACGCTCGAGGAGCGCGGCTTCGTGGAGCAAGAGCCCGGCGGCGATCGCTACCGGCTGAGCCTGCGTTGCTTCGAGCTCGGCCAGGCCTTCGTGCGCAGCCACGGCCTGCTGCGCGAGGCGCAGCCCGTGCTCGACGCGTTGGCCACCGAGCTCGGCGAATCGGCGCATCTCGCCGTGCTCTCGTCCTTCGAAGTCGTCCATCTCGCCGCGGGCCAGCCCGGCCAGATCCTGCTCGCCGGGGCGCGCGTCGGGCGCCGGCTGCCCGCCCACTGCACCGCCCTCGGCAAGGCGCTCCTCGCGTTCGCTCCCGAGCCGCTGCGGCAGGCGTACGACGTCGAGATCGTCGCCGCTGCGGGGCTGGCGGCGCGCACCGCCCGTTCGATCACCGATCGCGAGAAGCTCCTCGAGCACCTCCACGCCGTGGCGAGCCGCGGAGTGGCTTTCGACGTCGAGGAGTGCGAGCGCGGCGTCGCCTGCGCCGCAGCGCCGGTGTTCGACGGGACCGGGCGGCTCCTCGCCGCGATCTCGGTCTCCGGCCCGAGCTCGCGCCTCGGCGAGGACGTGCTCGAGGCCGGCGTCGGCCCCCGGGTCGCCGCGGCTGCGGAGGCGCTCTCCGCGCGCCTGGGAGCGCGACCTGCGCTTGCCCGGGGCTCCCTCGTCACCTAGCTTCGATCACGCAACTCTCCGTTTTCAAAGAAATATTGACCGAGAGTCAGGTCTCGAGGAGCGGCCATGGACTTCGCTCTCACCGACGAGCAGCTCGCGCTGCAGGAAACCGCCCGTCGCTTCGCGCGCGAGGAGATCGCGCCCGTCGCGGCCCGCTACGACCAGAGCGGAGAGTTTCCGCGGCACATCATGGAGCGGGCCTGGGAGCTCGGACTCTCGAGCACGTGCATCCCGAGCGAGCTCGGCGGCGTGGGCCTCGACTCGGTCGCGAGCGCGCTCGTGACCGAGGAGCTCGCCTGGGGCTGCGCCGGCATGGCGACCTCGATCATGTGCAACGACCTCGGGCTGATGCCGATCCTGGTCGGCGGCAGCCCGGAGCAGCAGAAGGAGTGGCTCGGCCAGTGCGCGTCGAGCTTCAAGATGATCTCGTTCTGCTTGTCCGAGCCGGCGGCCGGATCCGACGTCGCCGGCCTTCAGCTCCAGTGCGAGAAGGACGGCGACCAGTACGTGCTGAACGGCACGAAGTGCTGGATCACGAACGGCGGCGTGGCCGACCTCTACACGGTCTTCGCCACCCTCGACCGCTCGACGCGGCACAAGGGGGTCTGCGCGTTCGTGCTTCCCTCGAGCACGCCCGGCATCACGATCGGCAAGAAGGAGGACAAGATGGGTCAGCGGGCGAGCGACACCCGCGTGATCCACTTCGACAACGTGCGCGTCCACGCGTCGCAGCGCCTCGGCCAGGAGGGCGAGGGCTTCAAGATCGCCATGAAGACCCTCGACCGGACGCGGCCGTCGATCGGCGCCCTCGCGACCGGCATCGCCCAGCGCGCCCTCGACGAGAGCGTGAAGTACGCCCAGGAGCGCAAGGCCTTCGGCTTCCCGATCGCCGGCTTCCAGGCGATCCAGTTCATCCTGGCCGACATGGCGAAGGACATCGAGGCGGCGCGCCTCCTCACGACCCAGAGCGCCTGGATGATCGACCAGGGCCTGCGCGCCTCCAAGCACTCGTCCTTCGCGAAGTGCTTCGCGACCGACATGGCCATGCGGGTGACGACCGACGCCGTGCAGGTGTTCGGCGGCAACGGCTACACGAAGGAGTACCCGGTCGAGAAGCTGATGCGCGATGCGAAGCTGATGCAGATCTACGAGGGCACGAACCAGATCCAGCGGCTCGTGATCGCCCGCGAGCTCCTCAAGGGCTGAGGGCACGGGCGGCCGCCCTCGGGTTTCCCCTCGGTCGATCGCCGATAGACACCCGTCGGCCCGTTTCGTAGACTGATTTCCCCGCCGCGGCCGAGTTCGCCGCGACGCAAGGCAGGTCCGACCTCCCCCGGACGCAAGAGGTACCTCGAAGTGGCGATGATCACGAAGGAACAGGCGCTGGCGTACCACTCGGAGGGCCGCCGGGGCAAGATCAAGGTCGTCCCGACCAAGCCCACCGTCACGGCCGCCGACCTCTCCATGGCCTATACGCCCGGCGTCGCCGAGCCTTGTCGGGCCATCGCCGCCAACCCGCTCGACGTCTACAAGTACACCGCCCGCGGAAACCTCGTCGCGGTCGTCACCAACGGCACCGCCGTGCTCGGCCTCGGCAACATCGGCCCCGCGGCCGGCAAGCCCGTGATGGAAGGCAAGGGCGTCCTGTTCAAGCGCTTCGCGGACATCGACGTCTTCGACATCGAGCTCGCGACGGAGGATCCGGAGGAGGTGATCCGCACCTGCCAGCTCCTGGAGCCGACCTTCGGCGGGATCAACCTCGAGGACATCCGCGCTCCCGAGTGCTTCGAGATCGAGGAGCGCCTGATCGACACGATGGACATCCCGGTCTTCCACGACGACCAGCACGGCACGGCGATCATCTCGGCGGCGGCGTTCCTGAACGCGCTCAAGATCACGAAGCGCGAGATCCACGAGACCAAGGTGGTCTTCTCCGGCGCGGGCGCGGCCGGCATCGCGTGCGCCAAGCTCTACGTCGACCTCGGCGTGCGGCCGGAGAACATGGTGCTCGTCGACTCGAAGGGCGTGATCCACAAGGGCCGCAAGGACGGCATGAACAAGTACAAGGAGCAGTTCGCGCACGAGACGCCCCTGCGCTCCCTCGAGGACGCGCTGCGCGGCGCGGACGCGTTCGTCGGCGTGTCGAGCGCCGGGCTCATGACGCAGGCGATGGTGAAGAGCATGGCGAGCCAGCCGATCATCTTCGCCATGGCGAACCCCGACCCGGAGATCACGCCGAAGGAGGTCGCGGAGGTGCGCAAGGACGCCATCATGGCGACCGGCCGCTCCGACTTCCCGAACCAGGTGAACAACTGCCTCGGCTTCCCGTTCCTGTTCCGCGGGGCCCTCGACGTTCGCGCGCGGAAGATCAACGAGCCGATGAAGCACGCCGCGGTGCAGGCCCTGGCCGAGCTCGCGAGGCTGGGCGAGGAGGGCATCCCCGACGCCGTGCGGCGCGCGTACCCGGGCGAGAAGTTCGACTTCGGGCCGAGCTACATCATCCCGAAGCCCTTCGATCCGCGCGTGCTGCTGCACGTCGCGCCCGCCGTCGCCCAGGCCGCGATGGAGTCGGGCGTCGCCCGCGAGAAGGTCGATCTCGCCGCCTATCGGAAGCGGCTCGAGGGGACGTCGCGAGAGCTGGCCCAGCTCTGAGCGAGGCTGCCGATCGCCACCGGGCGCGGCGCGGGACTCCGTCCCGCCCGCGCCCGGTCCTCTTCGACACGGACATCGGGAGCGACGTCGACGACGCCGTCGCCCTCGCTCTGCTCCTCGCGTGCCGCGACGCGCTCGATCTCGTCGCGGTCACGACCGTCGCCGGCGACACGGCCGAGCGCGCGCGCATCGCGGCCCGGCTGCTCGGCCTCGCCGGCCGCGCGGACGTCCCGGTCTTCGTCGGCGCGAGCGACGCGGTGCTGCGTCCCGCGCGCTTCGCCGTCTGGGACCACGTCGGGAAGGGGCTTCCCGACGGCCCGGACGCGCCGGTCCAAGACGAGCCCGCGCCCGAGCGCATCGTCCGCGCGGCGAGGGAGACGCCGGGCCTCGAGCTGCTCGCGGTCGGGCCGATGACGAACCTCGCGCAGGCCCTCGCGCTGGATCCAGAGCTGCCGAGGCGAGTGGCGGGCCTCACGGTGATGGGCGGCCACGTCCGGCGCGCGGCGATCGGCGACAAGGTCTTCGAGCCGGGCATCGACTACAACCTCTGCTCCGACCCGGAGGCGAGCGTCGCCGTGCTGGGCGCCGGCTTCGCGACGACCCTCGTCACGGCGGACGTCACGCTCCAGACCTGGCTTCGTCCCCCCGACGTGGCGCGCTTCGAGGCTGCGGGACCGCTCGCCCGCGCGGTGGCGGCACAGGTCCGCATCTGGGATCCGATCCAGCGCAAGCTCTTCACGGACTTCGGCGCCGAGATGCCGCTGGACAACGTGGCGTTCCTGCACGACCCGCTCACGGCGTGGGCGCTCGTCGACGAGCGCTCGCTCGCGTTCGAGGACCTCGAGATCGTCACGACGATCCAGGGTGGTGTGCTACGCACGATCGAGGCACCCAAGGGCCTCGGCCTCGGCGTTCCGATGCGCGTCGCGACGGGTGTGGACGCGCACGCGGCCGAGCGGGCGATCGTGGAGCGGATCGTGCGGGGCGGGGCGACCGGGCTCGATCCGGAGAGCGGCCTCAGGCCGGCGTGATGCCGGTCTCGTCCGAGGTCGCTTCGGCCTCGCGCCGACGCGGCGCGAACAGCCATGCGGCACCGACCCCGAGCAGGTAGAGCAGGATGAGCGGTCCGGCGAGGAGCGACTGCGTGACGACGTCGGGCGTCGGAGTCAGCACGGCTGCCACGATGAAGGCGGCGAGGACGGCGTACTTGAAGCCGCGCATGAGCCCGCGCGCGTCGACGATGCCCGCCACCGCCAGGAAGAACACGACGACCGGGAGCTCGAAGGAGACGCCGAAGGCGAGGAACATCTGGACCGTGAAGCTGAAGACCTCGTGCATCGTCCAGGCCGCCTCGACGTAGCGGTTCTGGAAGCTCGCGAAGAAGCTGAACATGATCGGGAAGACCACGAAGTAGCCGAAGAGCGCGCCTCCGAGGAAGAGCAGCGTCGAGGTCAGCACGAAGGGCAACGCCACGCGCTTCTCCGACGCGTACAGGCCGGGCGCGATGAACGCCCAGAGCTGCCAGAACACGACGGGCAGCGAGACCACGAAGCCCGCGAGCAGCGCACACTTCATGTAGGTGAAGAAGATCTCGGCCGGGGCGAGGGCCTGGAGGTGTCCGCCGTCCGGTCCGAGGGACGTGAGCGCCGGCCAGAGCAGGACCTCGAAGATCTCCTCCCGCCAGTTCCACGCGGCGATCGTCCCGACGAGGAGCGCGATCAGCATCTTGAAGATGCGATTGCGCAGCTCGGCGAGGTGATCGGTCAGCGGAAGGCGGGCGTCATCCACCGGTCGGCGAGTCGAGCGGCGTCGAATGCGTGCTCGTGGACGCCACCTCCGTCGTCGTCGGCCCGGCCGGGACGGCGTCGGGCGGCGCGGAGGGCGTCGCAGGGCTCGAGGCGACCGGGGGCGCGATCGCCGGCCCGGGTGCCGTGCGCGGAGGCGGCGGGGGCTCGGGCGGGTTCATGACCTGATCGCGCAGCTCGTTCGAAGCGCGACGGAACTCGGCGAGACCCTTGCCGATGGATCGCGCGAGCTCCGGAAGCCGATTCGGCCCGAAGATCAGGAGCGCGACGACGAGGATGAGGAGGAGCTCCGGCATCCCGATGCCGAACATGCGTACCTCGAGCACGCCGGGGGGCGTGTCGGGATCCTACGCCAGAGGTCCGGCGGGTGCTATGCGCCGGTCGCCACGCGCAGGGTCGAGGTCGACGCCGGGCGCCGCACGAGCCGCATCCCCGCGCGCCGCTCGCCGACGAGGTGGAGGCCGACCAGGAAGCGACCCTCGGAGTCCGAGGCGCACCACGCCACGCGAGCGAGCGTCTCCAGGGCCGGACGGCCGTCGATGGACCGCACCGTGAGATGGAGGACCGAGCCCACGGGCTCGGCGCTCGTGGCGCCGAGGCAAAGTCCCGAGAGCGAGACGTCCCGTGTGAACGCGATCCGCGTGCGCTGCTCCGCGCTGCTGCGCGGAAACGGCGCGTACTCGACGAGCCGTACCAGCTGCTCCCGCGTCTCTCCGCGCGAGGCTCGTTGCAGGGTGATCCGCTGCTCTTGGTCCGAGAAGTCCAGCGCGAGCTGAAGTCCCTCTGCCGCTGCCACCGTCCCTCCCCCTGGGCCGATCACCGGATGTCGTCGTTCCGCCCGATGCCGCGCCGGATACGCACCCGAACGGCATCGGGCGAATGTGTTAGCAACCCTCGTGCCACGATTCTGTCCGGCGACAGAGCTCTCTCAAATCCGTGATGCCGCACACAGTTTCGAGCGGGAGGGACAAGACGCCGTCGGTATCGCGAGGCCTGCCGGCGTTCCGAATGGAACGGCGGTTGGCCTCAGAGCCCGGGCCAGCGCGCGGAACCCGGCGAGGCGGAATCGCTTTCCGAAGTTGTTCCGGCTGGAACGCTGGTTGACGGCTCGTTGGGGCGAAGCGCACCGACCGGAACGGCCGTTGCGGCGACCAGGGGTCCCTGCGGCTGCAGCCCGAAGCGATCCATCTTGAGCTTGAGCAGGCGTCGGGTGATGCCGAGCAGCTCGGCCGCCCGTGTCTGGTTCCAGGCCGAGCGCTCGAGGGCCTCGAGCAGCAGCGCCGACTCGAAGCGACCGACTGCGTCTTCGAGCCCGATCTGGCCTCGCCGGACTTCCTCGTGGAGCTGGCCGACGCGATCCGAGTGGACGAGGTTCCGGGGCAGATCGTCGAGCTGGAGCACGTCTCCCTCCGCCAGGGCGACGGCTCGCTCGATCACGTTCTCGAGCTCGCGCACGTTTCCGGGCCAGGAGTAGCGCTCGAAGGCGGCCAGCACGGAGGGCGAGACCCGCGTCGGCCCCCGCCCCGCCTCGACCTGGGCCCGTGCGAGGAACTCCTCGCACAGCAGCCGGATGTCCTCGCGCCGCTCCCGCAGCGGCGGCAGGGCGAGTCCGACGACGTGGATCCGGTAGTAGAGGTCGCTGCGGAAGCGGCCCGCCGCGACCTCGCGCTCGAGCTCGCGGTTCGTCGCGGCGACGAAGCGCACGTCGATCGGAACGGATGCCGTTCCCCCGAGTCGCTCGATCGAGCGCTCCTGCAGCGCGCGCAAGAGCTTCGCCTGCACCGCGCCCGAGAGCTCCCCCACCTCGTCGAGGAAGAGCGTGCCCCCGTGGGCGGCCTCGAGGCGTCCGATGCGTCGGTCGCGCGCGTCCGTGAACGCGCCGCGCTCGTGACCGAAGAGCTCGCTCTCGATCAGCGTGTCGGGAATCGCCGCGCAGTTCAGCGCGACGAACGGACCGCTGCTGCGCGGGCCGAGCTCGTGCAGCGCGCGCGCGACGAGCTCCTTGCCCGTTCCGCTCTCTCCGGTGATGAGCACGTTCGCCTTCGAGATCGCGAGGCGCTCGACGGTGCGGAAGACCTCCTGCATCACGTCGCTCCGACCGACGAGGTGACCGAGCCGCGTGCGTCGCTGGATCTCGTCGCGCAGACGCAGCACCTCGCGCTCGAGGTCGCGGCCCGCGAGCAGACGCTGGAGCTTGATGCGCAGCGCACCCGGCTCGAAGGGCTTCGTCACGTAGTCGGCGGCGCCGAGCTTCATCGCCTCCACGGCGGTCGCCACCGTACGCGTCGCGGAGAGGACGACGACCGGCGGAAGCGGACCTCGCTCTGCGAGCTCGGGCAGAAGCGAGAGCCCGCTGCGGCCGGGAAGCACCAGATCGAGCAGGATGAGATCGACGGGCGTACGCGCGAGGACGTCGAGCGCCTGGTCGACGCTGCCGGCGACGACGACGTCACATTCCCCCTTCAGCAGCATGCGAAGGGATTCCCGGACTCCGGGTTCGTCGTCCACCACGAGGACGCACGGCATCGGGCGCACTCTACCACGCCAACCGCGCGGAAAAGCCCCGAGCTACGCGGGTATATCCACCACCAGGAGCGTCTCGTCGGCGTCGGTCGAGTCGATCGTGAGGCGGCCGCCGAGGCCGCGCAGGATGGACTCGGCCATCACCAGCTCGAGGGAGTTCTCGGCGACCGAGACCCCTTCGAGCGGCTCGCGACGCGCGAGGCCGCTCGGGCTGTGATGACGCAGCAGGATTCGAACGGAGGGAAGTCCCCGCAGTCCCGAGGCATGGTGCTTCGACGCGAGGTAGAGATCGCCGCGCTCGGGGATCAACGCCAGCGCCTCGCCCACGATGCCCGCGAGGGCGAAGCGGAGGTGCTCCGGGTCGCAGTGGACGAGCGGCTGGCTCCGATCGAGCTCCTTCAGCACCAGGAGCCGTCGCTGCTGGATGTCGCCTCGATGCGACTCGAGGATCTCGTCGAGGAGCTCGGCCACGTCGACGATCCCAGGGCCCGGGGCGGCGAGGTTCGCGAAGGCGGACATCCGGTCGATCACCGTCGCGATGCGATCGACGTCCTCGCCCACCTGCGCGGCGAAGCGGCTCCGGAACTCCGCGTCTTCGAAGCGCTGGGGGAGGAGCTGGGCCAGGGTGCGGATCGGCACGAGCGGGTTCCGGATCTCGTGGGCGATCGCGGCGAGGAAGCGGCGGGCCAGGGCGTCGGCCGAGTCTTCGCGCGGCGGCGGAACGGGGCTCACGCCTCGATCGGAGACGAGGAACCCGCCCTCCATCGGAGGTGCCGGCGGCGGAACGACCGGGGGCGAAGCCGGCGTCGATCGGCGGGGCTCCGGAGGCGGCTCGAGCTCGCCCGCCGGGAGGAAGTCGTCCGGGCCGAGGAGGCGCCCTCGGCCGGTTTCCTCGGGGCGCGGGGCGGCGGCTCGGGCGTGGCCGGTGGCGGCGGCCGGCGGCGGCGACGGCTCGTCGGAGAAACGCAGCGAGGCGGCGGGAATCGGATCCGCCGGGTCGGCGGCCAGCGTCCGCGCGACGACCTGCTCGAGCTCGCGCAGGTTCCCAGGCCAGGGGTACTCCTGGAGCGCCGCGATCGCCTCGTCCGAGAAGCGGCGCAGGCGCTGCCCCTGCGTGTTGGCCCACGCGAGCGCGGCATCGGCGACCAGCGCGGGCAGGAGCTGCAGACGCTCTCGCAGGGGCGGGATCTCGAGGGTGATCCCGGCGAGCGCGCTCAGCGCAGGCGCCTCGCCGTCGGTCGGCGCCGCCGGATCGAAGGTGGGCCCGGCCGTGCCGATCCAGCGCAGGCACGCGGCGTGGAGCACACCGCTCGGCGGCGCGATCTCGATCCACGAGCGGAGCTCGTGCTGGAGCGGCACCGCCAGGCGATCGACGTCCTCGAGGCAGACCGAGAGCGACTGGCCGGCCGCGCCGCGGGTCGACGCGCGCTGGAGCTCCTCCCGCAGCCCGTCGAGGCTCTGGAGGCCCGGGCACGACACGGGCAGGAAGGCGCCGCCGGTCGTCCCGCCGAAGACGTGGACGTAGCGTGCGAGGACAGCGCGGCCCGAGCCCGGCTCCCCGCGCACCAGCAGCGGC
>Ga0335070_10010285_pt1 | contig 10939 bp, 7 predicted proteins | sample Lox_Sample_13_FD_206722 | JGI IMG/M metagenome (GOLD analysis project Ga0335070, IMG submission 206722) | Soil microbial communities from Loxahatchee National Wildlife Refuge, Florida, United States - Lox_Sample_1.3 | ecosystem: Environmental > Terrestrial > Soil > Wetlands | place: USA: Florida... | reverse complement strand
CGAGCCCGGCGCGGAGCGCCCCCCGCGCCGCCGCCCCCCCCGCGTAGCGGTCGAGCGCGGCGGCCAGCCGCAGCGCCGCGTAGCGCTCGTAGCCCCCGAAGCTCTCGTCGCCCCCGTCCCCGTTGAGGGCCACCGTGACGTGGCGGCGGGTCAGCCGGGCGACGTAGTAGGTCGGAACCGCCGAGGAATCCGCGAACGGCTCATCGTAGTGCCAGGCCAGCGCGGGGAGGATCGCCGCGGCGTCGGGGCGCACCCGCAGCTCGTGGTGCGCGGTGCCGAAGCGCTCGGCCACGAGGCGGGCGTAGCGGAGCTCGTCGTACTCCGCCTCGCCGAAGCCGATGGAGAAGGTCTGCACCCGGCCGGCGGCGCGGCACATCATGGCCACGACCGCGCTCGAGTCGATCCCCCCGCTGAGGAAGGCCCCCAGCGGCACCTCGCTCACCAGGCGGATGCGCACTGCCTCCTCCAGCCGTGCCAGCAGCTCCTCACACCAGGCGGCCTCGGGCCGGCCGCGCCGCGGGGCGCGACGCAGGCGCCAGTACCGGCGGAGCTCGGCCCGGCCGTCGCGCCAGAGCAGGACGTGGGCCGGGGGGAGGTGGCGGATCCCCTGGAAGGCCGAGTCGGGTCCGGGCACGTAGCCGAAGGTCAGATACCGCGACAGGGCGGCCGCGTCGGGGCGGGGCGTGAGCGCCGGGTCCTGGAAGATGGCCTTCACCTCGGAGGCGAAGCGGAAGGCCTCGCCGTCCCACTGGTAGGCCAGCGGCTTCTTGCCCAGGCGGTCCCGCGCCAGGAGGAGCTGGCGGCGCCGGGCGTCCCAGATGGCAAAGGCGAACATCCCGCGCAAGGCCTCCACGCAGCCGTCCCCCTGCTCCTCGTACAGGTGCAGGACCACCTCCGTGTCCGTCCCGGAGCGGAAGCGGTGGCCGCGCCGGACGAGGTCCTCCCGCAGCGCCTGGAAGTTGTAGATCTCCCCGTTGAAGACGATCCAGCAGCTCTCGTCCTCGTTGGCCATGGGTTGATGGCCGGCCGGGCTGAGGTCGATGATGCTGAGCCGGCGGTGGACGAGCCCCACCGACCCCTGGCGGAAGCAGCCGGCGTCATCCGGGCCCCGGTGCGCCAGGACGGCGCCCATCCGCTCGAGCACCTCCGGCTCCACGGCCCGGGTCGAATCGCGGTACAGCTTTCCAGCGATCCCACACATGTCTATCGCGCTTGGCTCACACAGTCGAGTTTCGTCGCAGGCCGTCCTCAGAGTCTGCGGCAAATGCCGAGCAGGCTCTGGCCCAGCGGCGGCTCAGCGCGGTGTTCGAGGGGAAACAACCAGGGGACTACCAGCCGATCATACAGCACGACGGATATCCGGCCGATCGACCTCCGGCCCAGGACCTTGGCGAGCAGAATCCACATGAGCGCCCCCACCAGGTTCCAGTACTTCAGCGTGACGATGGAGAACCCCGCGCCACGCACCTTTCGGGCCAGCTCCGCTCGCGTATAACGGCGGACGTGACCGAAGGCTTGGTCGAGACTGCCGTAGAGTTGGGGCAGGGCCGGCACGAACAGGAGCAGGTACCCCCCGGGCCGAAGCACTGAGAAGGCGAGCCTGAGCGCGTCCCCGTCGTCCGGGAGATGCTCCAGGACGTTTACGAGCAGCACGCTGTCCGCGGGCCGCAGGCGCAGCTCTGCGGCGGCGTCCTCGAGACTCCCCCGAACGAGCCGAACACGGCGCTGGTCCGCGAAGCGGCGATGGAGCAAGGGGAACAGGTTGCGGGCAGGCTCGAGCAGGGTCAGCTGCTCGATGGCCTCCCGGAGGAGAAACGTGCTGACCGTCCCGATACCCGCGCCCACCTCCACGACGTGCTTCCCCAGGTAGGGCCGGAATTCCCGCAGGATCCAGCGGTAGTAGTTTCGTGCCCGCTCCATCGCCTCGAGTTCCCGGCCCGAATATTCCACGGCCTGCTCCCCGCTTGGGTGGACGACTTACTCCGCCAGCCGATAGCGGATCAGATAATACAGGGCGGCCAGGCCATCCTTCCAGGTGATCTTCTTGCCCTCCTCGTACGTGCGGCCATGGTAGGAGATGGGGACTTCGTAGATCCGCGCGCCAAGCCTGGCCACCTTGACGGTAATCTCCGGCTCGAAGCCGAACCGGTCGGACCGGATTCGAACCCGTTGGAGCAGGGAGGACTGGAAGACCTTGAATCCGACCTCCATGTCGTTGAGATTCAGGTTCGTGATCATGTTTGACAGCAGGGTCAGCACCTGGTTCCCCAACGAATGCCAGAAGTACAAGACCCGGTGCGGTCCGCCATGGAAGCGGTTTCCATAGACGACGTCGGCGAGGCCGTTCAAGAGAGGCTGCAACAGGATCGGATAGTCTCGCGGGTCGTACTCAAGGTCGGCATCCTGGATCAGGACAATGTCTCCGCTTACGGCCGTCAGGCCCGTGCGGATGGCGGCCCCCTTGCCGCGGTTTTGCGCATGCCGGAGGAATTGCACGGGGCTGCGAAGAGGCTGCAGGGTGCTCAGCATCTCTGCTGTGCCGTCGGTCGACCCATCATCCACGACGATGAGCTCCTTCTCCAGGCCTGCCGCCTCAGCCTCGTCCACCCGGCGAAGAATTTCCCGGATGGTCTGGGCCTCGTTGAACACCGGCATGAGAATCGAGAGGCGTCGAAGGGCCATTCGCTTCCCCTTTGGGGTGCCGGGCCGGCACGGGCAGAGCCTGGCGTTCAGAGCCGGAGCACAGGAGGCCGGGGCGTCCGCCGCGGGCCTCCATCAACCCCCGTCCTGTTGGCGTGTCGTCGCCCGGGTCGGGCATGGCGCGCTAGTCAAGCGCCCACACGGCCTCCGCCCGGAAGAAAAGCCAACCGCTCGTGGTCCGCCAGCTCCGCCCGCAGGCCGCACCAAACAGACCCCCGGACGACACCAAATCGCCCGGCGCTGTAAAAAGGGCGGACATCTTGCGTTCGAAAAGGTAGGCGTTGGCAAGGACATCCCCAGGCGGCAGCTGCCGGAGAGCAGCAGCCACCTCCTCCGGGTCAAAACCCCTCAGGCCTCTCCGGAAATCGTCGATCCGCACGTCCGGGACGTGGGTCGTGGAGGATGCCGCGTCCGGCCCGAGCCGCAGGAAGGAGCCGGGGGCGAGCCGAAGGAATACCACCTCACGCCCTGGAGCGCACGGGGGCATCGCGGGCAGAGCGATTGGGCGGGCGGTGAGGCGGATGAGGAACGTCCCTGCAAGGATAACCGCCACCAGGCCGACTCCCCAGGCGACCCACACCCGTCCAGGGGACACGGCGTCGCAGGCAGCGGGGGACGGCGGCGGCACCGCCGTATCGCCGATCCCACGGCGGCGAGAGGTCAATTGCGCCATTCCGACGGCGGCGAGCAGGGCCAGGAGCGGTACCGCCGCCGCGTACGGCCGGATGCCCGCGTCGCGGGGGGGGACGAACGGCACGGAGAGCAGGAGGCCTCCGAGCGCCCACAGCAGGAGGCGACCGGCCGGACCCTCGCGCCCGCGTCCACATCGAAAGACGCCCAGGCCGAGGAAGATCCAGAGCGGGAGGCGGAGCCATCCCCCTCCGGTCATGAAACCGAATGCCCCCACCCACCTGAGGCCCAGGAAGTCGCGCCAGCAGCGGAGGATGCCCTTGGCGAGCGCGAGGGGATGCCGGCGAGCGGCGTCGAGGGCCAGGGCCAGGACGGTCTGCGAGAGCTCAGGCTCCGCCAGCCGTCGCACCTCGGGGTGGTCGGCGAAGACCTGCAACCAGCCGGTGTTGCCCGTGACGACGCCGTAGAGGATGTAGGGGAACCGTCGGTCATATCCCCCGCTGGAGGAGCCGGTGGCCCAGGTGAGCGCCACGCCGAGCACGAACGGAAGGGCGACGGCCAACCCCGCCGCGAAGAGCCGCCGGGCGGCGGGCCGGGGACGAACCTCAAGGGCGTAGCCCAGTGCGACGCAGGGCAGCAGCAGCAGCGGCCCGGGTCGGGCAGCCTGTGCGGCGCCGAGCAGGAAGAGGGCGCCGATCGCCCAGCTCCCGGATCCGCCGCTGGCCCAGAGACCCCCGACCCCCAACACACCCAGGGCCAGCCCGAGATGCTCTGTCAGGAGGCTGCCACTCAGAGGGCGCAGGAAGAGGTAGAGGAGCAGCAGCAGCAGGACCCCCGCGGCCGGGCCCAGGCTCCGAGCGATCGCCTTGCTGAAGAGGACCGACGCGACCGCCGGTGCCAAGTAGAGCAGGGCCAGCGTCCATTGGAGGTTGTGCTGGACGAGCGTCTGAAGGATCGCCGCCAGCCCGACGAACCAGGGGCGGCTGACGGCATCGGACAGTCGTTCGCCCGCCAGGAGGCGCTGGCTTTCCACGTAATAGGCGCTTGCATCAAACCATGGGAGGAGCCCTCCGATGCTCCCGTCGCTGACCCCGCTGGACCAGAGTCCAGAAAGGGGCAGGGCGAAGAGGACAAGCGCAAAGGCGGGCGCGAGCAAGTCCCGCCATGGCACGGGGAGGCGGAAGGCTGGCCAGAGGAGGAGGATGCCCGCCGCCAGGACGGGGAGCAGGTCCCAGCGAAACGCGAGACCGACCCCACCGGGGACCGGGCCGACGAGCAGGGCGGCGCCGAGCGCGCACCCCATCGCGAGGCCCAGGAGCAGCGGGATACGACCTGCCATCCGGAGCATCAGTTCCGCACCGTGAGAGTTCTCCAGCCCCCCAAGCCCTGGATCACGCGATCGGGAGCTGCCAGCCTCATGGCGGTCCGCGGCTCCCGGGTCACGAGGGAACGAGGTCCGCAGCCGGGGCCGCCGCGCCCTGGCCCAGGGCGCGGAGCAGTGCCTGCACCCGGTGGGCGTAGGTGTGCTGCTCCAGGACGTAGGCGTACGCCCGCTCCACGATCCGGGTCCGTTCCGCCCCGTCCTGGAAGCGCCGGATTGCCTCGCGGAGGTCCGAGAGGTCCTTGCGGACGGGGATGTAGTGCTCGCCCGGCCGGAGGATGCCGTTGTACTGGCCCTGCAGCAGCAGCTGGCAGGTCTTGGTGCCGATGGGCTCAAAGTGCCGGGAGGAGATGGTCTTGCCCGAGACGTAGGGCAGGGCCGGCGCGCGGTAGAAGCGCGCGCGGATCTCCTCGACCGTGGCCCCAGGGGCCCGCCGGCAGTAGGCCTTGGCTGCCCGAATCATGCGGCCGTGCCGGTCCAGGTAATAGGAGCCGGACTCGGCCCCCACCGTCCCCCAGCATCGACCCAGGAAGCTCGCCCACTCGGTCCGCCCCATCCGGGCGTTGAGGCGGATCTCGGTGCGGAGCCCCAGGTCGTGCCCGTGCCGCTGGATGTGGGTGATGAGGTCGGTCCGCTCGCTGTCCCCGATGAAGGGGTGGTACACGTCCCCGCAGAAGCCGATGTCCACCACCCGCGCCGCGGCAGGGCCAGGGGCGTAGAGTCGCGGGTTCAGGGCGTGGGGCAGGGACAGGACCCGCGTGGGCCGGCACTCGGCGTAGACCCACTCGGCTGCCTCCAGCGGGAGTTGGCTGCACACGATCTCGGCCCCGGTCGCCCGCAGGAAAGCGAGCTTGTCCTCCATCAGGTCGTACTCGTTGCCGAGGAAGACGACCAGGCGCCCCCGCCGCCCGTCGAACCAGTGGGCCGTGGCCCGCAGCAGACCCATGCTGTCGCCGGTGGCGGAGTGCAGCACGATCAGCAGCGGGTAGCGGCGGATGGCCTCGCGACGCCGCCGGTAGTCCACGAGGTTGTTGACGTTGCAGATCTCGACCTCGAGCCCGGGCGCGGCACACAGGGCCTCACGCCAGTCCAGCACATAGGAGAGGTGGATGTAGCGTGGACCCAGCATCCGGCGCCACCACTTGTTGCCTCGCAGGCTCGGGGGCAGGCTCGCGGTGTCGATCCGGCTGTGGAGCAGGCCGCGGAGCAGACTGTCCACCGCGACGTAGGACCATCCGCCCCCGTCGGCCTCGAGGACCAGGGTCTTGAGCCGTTCGCTCATGCCGGCATGTGGGCGGCGTGCCGCTGGATGCAGGCCTCGATCAGGGGGAGCTTCTCCCGGGTCCAGGCCACGGTGCGGCGCAGGCCCTCCTCCAGGGGGACGCGGGTCGTGAAGTCGAGGTCCCGCGCGGCCTTGGCCGTGCTGCCGAAGCGCTTGCCGGAGCGGTCCCAGGCGCGCTGGGGGCGCCACTCGATGGGCGCGCGATTGCCAGTGAGCTCGTTCACCAGGCGGGCCAGGTCCCGGATGGGTGTCTCGACCCCACTGGCCAGGTTGTAGGCCTGCCCCGCCGTGCCTCGGCTGGCGCAGGCGAGGAGCCCCGCCACGATATCGCCCACGTAGATGAAATCTCGCGTGGCCTCGCCCGTGCCCTCCACCGGCAGCGGGCGGCCCTTCACCGCAAGGTAGACGAAGGTGGGCGTCACGTTGCGCCAGACGGTAGCCGTCGTGCCGCGCCAGCGCCCGGCGCCCAGGATCTCCCCGGGCCCGTAGACGTTCTGGAAGCGGGCCACCACCACCGGCAGACCGTGGCGCGCCGCGTAGTAGTAAGAGTACATCTCCCCGATCAGTTTGGAGATCTGGTACGGGCTGTCGTGGCGCAGCGAGACCGGGTCCTCCTCGCCGGTGGCGCGGGCAGGGCCAAAGGTCTTCTCCGCCGCCGTGCAGCCCGCCCCGGAGTAGACGACCTTCTTCAGCCGCTGGAAGCCCCGGATCCGCTCGTAGAGCCGGAGCGTGGTGTAGAGGTTGTTGGCGTGGTCGGCGAGCGGGTCCTGGATCGAGTTCTGGTTGCCGTGGAAGGTGGCCAGGTGGAAGAGGTAGTCCAGGTCGTCTCGGAGTGCGGCCAGGACTGCTTCGTCGGTAATGGAGCCCTCCAGGAAGCTGACGGCGTCCGCCTCGGGCAGGTTCGCCCGCTCCGCGGAGAGCAGGTTGTCGACCACCAGGATGGCGGCGGCACCTTGGGCCAGGAGTTCCCGCACCAGGTTCGCCCCCACGAACCCCGCACCTCCCACCACCAGGACCCGCTGTCCGGCGAACGGGTGCTCCATCACTGGGCCTTCGTGCCGGGGAGGTTGAGGTGGGTGAAGGTCTGGGAGACCCCATGCTGCCGGTACCAGGTGATCGCCGCCTGCACGCCCGTCTCCAGCGGCGTGGCGCCCTGCCAGGCGAAATCCCGGGTCGTCTTGGAGGGGTCGAGCAGGATCGTGAAGGCGTCGTCGGCGCCGCGGGGCCGCACCTCCACCTCGTCCACCCCTCGCAGGCCGAGGGCCTTGACGGTGGCGGCGTACAGCTCCTGGATGGCGTAGTCCCGGCCCGTGGAGATGTGGTAGATCCCGCGCTCGCCGCGGCCGTCCACGGCCTGCAGAACCACCGGCAGCATGTCCTCGATGAACAGGAAGTCCCGGCGGGTGTCCATCACGAAGCAGGGCTTGCCACCGGTGAGGCGCTGGAAGAAGGTCGGCAGGGGCCCGCTCAGGTTCCGCGGCCCGTACACGTTGGCCAGGCGGAACGAGAGGTACTCCAGCGGGCTCAGGCGGATGTAGTACTCGCCGGCCGTCTTGCTGATGGCGTAGCTGCTGCCCTCCGGCCGCAGGGGATGCTGCAGGGTGATCGGCTGCTCCAGGGGGTGGAGGCCATAGCAGAGCGCGGTCTGGAAGTAGATGAGCCGCCGCACCGCCTGGCGCTGGCTGGCCTGCACCACCAGGGCCGTGCCCAGGGCATTGGTGCGCGAGTCCTCCGCCCAGTTGGTGGGGTCCTTGTAGGAGGCCGCGGCGTGCACCACGACCTCGGGCCGGAACTCCGCCCAGGTCCGCTCCACCAGGTCGGGCTCCGCGATGGAGCCCTCCACGACCTGCAGGCGAGGATGGGCCGGCAGGCTGTCCCGCCGGGCCGTGGCAAAGTTGTCCACGACCAGCACCTGGTCACCCCGCGCCAGCAACCGCTCCGCCAGGTGGGAGCCGATGAACCCCGCCCCGCCGGTGATCAGCACCTTGCTGCTCATGCCTCGACCCTTTCCTGTTGGACGACGCGCTTGAACTCGGACTCCCGGTCGTGAAAGGCTCGCTGCCACAGCTCCAGGCAGAGCAGACCCCAGACCTTGCGGCCGAACTGCGGCTCGCGGTCCAGGGCCTGCAGCACCTTCCGGTTGTCGATCAGGGGGCGGCCCCGGGCGGCCACCGACGAGAACAGGTCCCGCGCGAAGTCGCGGGCCTCGCCCTTGACCCACTCCGTGAGGGGGGTGGGGAAGCCCATCTTGTCCTGCCGATCCAGGATGCTGGCCGGCAGGAAGGGCCGCGCGACCTCCTTGAAGATGTACTTCATGGTGCCGTCCTTGAACTTGAAGTTGGACGGGATGGTGGCGGCCAGCTCCACGATGGGGTGATCCAGCAGGGGGACCCGCGACTCCAGCCCGTGGGCCATGCTCATGCGATCCTCGACCTGCAGCAGCGCCGGCAGCAGCGTCTTGAAGTCGAAGTGCGTCATGAGGTCGAAGTAGGACTCCTTGCGGACGTTGCTGCCCCGGAAGATGGCGCGGAAGGTGTCGAAGGGCGAGTAGTCGCCCAGCAGCTCCCAGCGGATCTCGCCCGCGAGTGTCGGGGCCCGGTTGATGAGGCGGAAGTAACGATGGTCCATGTCCTCGAACAGGCCCTCGCGCCAGAACTCCTGCAACAGGGGCTTGTAGTTGCGGAGCGCCGTGAGGTTGGGGATGATGGACTCGTAGGTGACCACGAAATTCCCGCTGTGCATGGTCCCGTCGATGGCGCCCCGGATGCACTGCTCGAAGTAGGCGATCAGGTAGCGGGTGTAGCCGCCGAAGATCTCGTCGCCCCCCTGGCCGCCGAGGGCGACCTTGCGGTGCCGGGCCGCCAGGCGGGAAACCAGGAACTGCGGGAACGAGCCCGGGCCGGCCACCGGGAAGTCGAGGTGATAGATGACCTCAGCGATGTGGGCCAGGAAGTCCGCGGCGGTGATGTCCACCTCGTGGAGGGGGAAGCCGAGCCGTCCGGCCAGCTCCCGGGCGTAGCCGCTCTCGTCGTAGCCGGCCCCGTAGGCCGAGAAGCGCCCGGTGAACCCGACCATGTCGCCGGCGGCCTGCTGGGTGGTGGCCATGGAGGCCACGGTGCTGGAGTCGAGCCCCCCGCTGATGTAGGCCCCCACGGGCACGTCGCTGCGGAGGTGGAGGGCCACCGATTCCTGGAGCAGCGCCCGGAGCCGCTCCTCGAAGTACTTGGCGGTGTGGTCGAAATCCGGCTCGAAGTAGACCTCCCAGTAGCGCGCGGCGGTCACGGTCCCCTGGGCGATCCGCAACGTGTGAGCCGGCAGCAGCTCCTGGATCCCCTGGAAGAGGGTCTTGCCGTCCAGGCAGAACTGGAAGGTCAGATAGTCCTTGAAGCCGTCCAGGTCCGTCTCGATCCGGCCCACGAAGGGGAGCAGGGCCTTGATCTCCGAGGCGAAATAGAGGAGCCCGTCCTGGACGGTGTAGTAGAAGGGCTTGATCCCGAAGCGGTCCCGGGCGCAGAAGAGCTCCTGCCGCGCCTCGTCCCAGAGGGCGAAGGCGAACATGCCGCGCAGGTGCGTCACGCACGCCGGGCCCCAGCGACGGTAGGCATGCAGGATCACCTCGGTGTCCGAGGTGGTGCGGAAGCGCTCGCGGCCCAGCTCGTCGCGCAGTTCGATGTAGTTGTAGATCTCCCCGTTGTAGACGATCCAGTCGCCCCCCTCCCCCTGCATGGGCTGCTCGCCGGTGGTGAGGTCGATGATGCTGAGCCGCCGGTGAGCGAAGCCGACGTGGCAGCGCGGATGCTGCCAGCGCCCTTCGCCATCCGGGCCGCGGTGCCGCTGCAACTCGTTCATGGCCTGCAGGGCCGAGCCCAGCCCCGGGATCGGCGCCGAGGAGAGGGCAAGGATTCCGGCGATGCCGCACATTAGGCGTGCTCTCCCCGCACCTGTCTCAGCCGCTCAAGGGCGGGGCCCGCCAGCCGCCTGATCAGGCGCCGCCCGGGGAAGGGTCGATATCGCACCGAGGCGATCTGGGCGCGGAGCTGCCGGCCGGCTCGTCCTCGCTCCAGGAGGCGACTGACCTCCTGCACTTGTCCCGCGGGAATCTCGGGGGTCAACCCCGCCGCCAGCAACTCCTGATCGAAGCCCTCGATGAAGCGCCGGTAGCTGTAGCGGCCCGAGGCGATGAGGTCGCGGTAGGCGTTCTCCGTCAGCGCCTCCCGCCGCCCGGCGTCCCGGAAGAGGCGGATCACCTCGGCAAAGTTCGCAAAGTCCTTCTGGAGCGGGATGTAGTGCACCATGGGCTGCAGGATCCCGGAGTAGCGCCCCTCGAACAGGATCTGACAGACGCGGAAAGCGGCCGCCTCGAAATGCCGGGGGCTGATGGTGCGGTAGTAGATGTTGTCCTCGTATCGCCCGAGCAATGTGGCCGACGCCTCTTCGAAGCTCAGATGCGGCCGCTGGGCCCGGAGGCGGGCATACTCGCGCCAGACCACGTCGTCGATGTCGAAGATGGAGACCCCCGCCTCGACCCCCAGCACCGCCCGGCAGTTGGCCAGGAACTCATAGTAGCGATCGCCGTAGAGCCGCCGCTCCTCGTCCGAGGTAATGTCCAGGGCGAGACCCAGACCCTCCGCGAGCTCCCGGAACCGTAGGCCGATCCCGTGCTTCTCCTGGGATCCCTTGCCGTAGACGAAGGGAAGCTGCCGTCCCCGGTAGCCGATGTCGATGGTTCGTTCCGCTGACGGCCTGCCGAGGCGGCGGGCCGCCTGGACCAGATCCTCGCTGACGTAGCCGGGCAGGGTGTAGATCAGCTTCGGCGCGGGGGAGTACCGCCGGTAGGTCGCAGCGAACTGGGCCGGCTCCACCAGGGTGTACACGCACTCAACCCCGCAGCGCTGGATGAGCCCCGTTCGCTCGGGCCAGTACCGGCACTCGTCCTGGAAGAAGGC
>Ga0335070_10010283_pt1 | contig 10939 bp, 9 predicted proteins | sample Lox_Sample_13_FD_206722 | JGI IMG/M metagenome (GOLD analysis project Ga0335070, IMG submission 206722) | Soil microbial communities from Loxahatchee National Wildlife Refuge, Florida, United States - Lox_Sample_1.3 | ecosystem: Environmental > Terrestrial > Soil > Wetlands | place: USA: Florida... | reverse complement strand
TTCACCTGGCCTTCGCCGCCGACGCACGGGCCGGCGTACCCGTTCTTCCTCACGCTTCTGCTCAAGGCGTTGAATTCGACCGACGCCGCGCGAATCGCCCAGGCGGCCCTTGCGTCCGCGACCTGCGTTCTCGTCGCGAGGGCGGGAGAGGTTCTCTTCGAAAGGAAAGCGGGAATCGCCGCGGGTCTCCTCCTCGCGATCTCGGGCCCGGCCGCGCTCGTGGACGTCAGCTTCTGGGAGGAGGGCTTCGTCGGCTTTCTCCTCTCGGCCTCTCTCCTTCTTCTCGCGACCCGGAAAACGCCGGCCGGCGCGGCGCTCGCGGGCCTTCTTCTCGGCGCCGCGTGCGCGGCGCGCCCCACGGCGCTTCTCTTCGTCCTTGCCGCCCTCGCGGCGGTCCTCCTTCTCGAGGGCTGGCCCCGGCGCGGGCCTTCCGCAGCGGCGCTGCTCATCGGCGTCGCGGTCGTCCTCACCCCGGCGGTCGTCGCCTCCTCCAGGGCGTCGGGCCGCTTCGTCTTCGTCCGCGCGTACGGCGCCGTCAACCTCTGGCTCGGCAACGACCCGGCCTCGGGCGGCGTCCAGAACGCGCGTCCGAACGGGCCGTGGGACGTCGTGATCGCGGCGCCCGCTCGCGCCGGCGTCGCCCCGAAGGACGAGGAGGCCTGGTTCACGCGGAAGACGCTGGAGCGCGCGCAGGCGGACCCCGCAGGCCTCGCGCGGGCCGTCCTCTCGAAGGCCGTCTGGCTCACGCAGGCCGAGGAGCCGCGCGACAACCACGCGTACGCGTTCTTCGCGCGGGAATCGGGGATCCTGAGAGTGCTTCCCGGCTTCGGGGCGCTCCTCGCTCTCGCCGCGGCTTCGGTGTTCGCGTGGCGGGGCCTGCGCGGAAAGGCGCTCCCGCTCCTTTGGATCGCTGCAGGAGCCGTCCCGGTTCTCGCGGCGCTCGCGGGGCTGCGCTACCGCATGCCGCTCGTGCCGCCGGTCGCGATCTTCGCGGGCGCCGGGGCCGCGCTTCTCACCGAGCGCATCAAGGAGCGCCAGCCACGGCGGCTCGCGGCGCCGGCTGTCGTTGCGCTTCTCGCGCTCCTCGCGACCCACCTTCGAAGGCATCCTCCGTCCCACGTCTTCTCGGAGGAATGGACCCTCGACGGGAACGCGTGGATGGAGCTCGGGCGACCGCAAGACGCCGAACGATCTCTTCGCAGGGCGCGAGATGCCGACCCCGCGGCCGCTCTTCCGGTGGAATTCCTCGGACGGTTGCGCCTCACCGAGGGACGCGCCGCCGAAGCCATGGACACCCTCGAAGAATCTCTTCGATTGGATCCCTCCTCGCGGTCGGCTCACTTCTTCCTGGGGCAGGCCCGCGAGGCGCTGGGCCGGCCGGCCGAGGCGGTCTCCGCCTATCGGGCTGCGCTCGCGATCTCGCCGGACTTCTTCCCCGCTCGCTTCCAGCTCGGCCGCGCGCTGCTCCTGTCGGGCGACGCGGCCGGGGCCGCGGCCGAGCTGGAGAAGGCGGTCGCCCTTCAGCCCCTCGAGGGACCTCCACGGGAGCTCCTCGCGCGCGCCCGCCAACTGATGGAGGCGAGCCCCGCGCGCTGATCAGCGCGCGCGCGGGTCGCGCACGCCGGCCTCGGCGAAGCCCTTCGCCCGGAGGAGGCACGAGTCGCACGCGCCGCAGGGACGGCCCGCCGGCGACGGGTCGTAGCACGACGTCGTGAGGCCCGGATCGAGGCCGAGGGCGAGCGCGAGGCGGACGATGTCCGCCTTCGTCATACGGAGGAGCGGCGCGCGGACCGAGAAGCGCCGGCCCTCGTCGCCCGCCTTCGTCCCGAGGTTCGCGACGCGCTCGAACGCACGGAGGAACCCGGGCCGGCAGTCGGGGTAGCCCGAGTAGTCGAGGACGTTCGCGCCGATCACGATCTCCGTTGCGCCCGCGGTCTCGGCCGCGCCGAGGGCGAACGCGAGAAAGAGCGTGTTGCGCGCCGGGACGTACGTCGCCGGGATGCCCGCCTTCCCGAGCGCCTTCTTCGGCACCCGGATCGAGCGGTCCGTCAGCGCCGAGCCGCCGAGCGCGCCGAAGGACGGGATCGCGATCACGCGGTGCGACGAGGCGCCGTACCTCTTCGCGAGCGCCCGCGCGGCCCGGAGCTCGACGCGGTGCCGCTGGCCGTAGTCGAACGAGAGCGCATGGACCGTCCAGCCCCAGCGCGTGACGAGCGCGAGGCACGTCGCGGAGTCTAGGCCGCCGGACAACAACACGACGGCCGTCCGCGCCCCGCGTGCCGGACCTTCGGGAATCGGCGCTGAAGACTTTCTTAGAAGGGTAAGAGAGCGGCGGTTCATCTTCCCGGAACGTCTCCCCAGAGGGTCTTGTGGATCTGCAGGTTGAGGCGGAGGTTGCGCTTCGAGTCGCGCACCCACTCGGCGACCCGCGGAGCGATCGCGCTCGTTCCTCCTTCGAAGACCGGCGAAATCAGGACCGAGTGCCGTTCGTCGAGCGCGTGCGCTCCGACGAGCTCTTCGGCCCAGAGAAAATCCCTCCGGTCCGCGACGACGAACTTCACCTCGTCCCTCGGACCGAGGAGCTTCAGGTTGTCGAGGTCGTTGCGGCTCTCCATGCCGGAGCCGGGGCACTTCACGTCGACGACCTTGACGACGCGCGGGTCCACGCGGCCGATCGGGACGTGGCCGCCTGTCTCGACGAGCACGGTATAGCCCCGGTCGCAGAGCGCGGACGCGAGCGGGAAGAAGCCCTCCTGCTCGAGCGGCTCGCCGCCCGTGATCTCGACGAGCGGCGCCCCGAGGCGCTCGACTTCGGCGAGCACCTGTCCTTCGCTCATCGCGGCCCCGCCCGAGAACGCGTAGGCGCTGTCGCACCAGACGCACCGGAGCGCGCAGCCCGTCAACCGGACGAACGTGCACGGAAGGCCCGCATACGTCGACTCCCCCTGCAGGCTGCGGAAGATCTCGGTGACGACGAGCGTCGCGGGGACGGCGGGGGCGGGGGCGGCCATCGCCCCGACGATAGCGCGGCCATAATCGCCGCGTGCGGGTGAAGCTCGAGATCGCGTACCTCGGGACGTTCTTCGAGGGGTGGCAGGTGCAGGCGCCCCGCGCGGGCGGTGAGACGCCGCGCACGGTCCAGGGCGTCCTGGAGATTTCTTTGAATGAAATATTTCAGAGGGAGATCCGGGTGCACGGCTCGGGGAGAACCGATTCCGGCGTGCACGCGGACGGGCAGGTCGCCCACTTCGACGTGCCCGAGGGCGCGCCCCTCTTACCTTCTAAGAAAATCCCCGGTGCTCTCAACTCGAACCTGCCATGGGACGCGCGGGTCCTGTCGGCCTCCGAAGCAGCAGACGACTTTCATGCGCGCTTTTCGGCGACGGGAAAGGTCTACGTCTACCGCCTCCGCCGGGGCGACACGCTCCTTCCGCACCGCGGCCTCGTCGAGGCGCTCGCGAGCGAGAAGCTCGATGTCGGCGCGATGCGCGAGGCGGCGGCGCGCCTCGTCGGAACGCGGGACTTCGCGCCGTTCTCGATCACGGGCTCCGACCCCGGAACGACGGTGCGCACGCTCGCCCGGCTCGACGTCGAGGAGGACGGCTCCCTCCTCGTGATCACGGCCGAAGGCGACGGCTTTCTCCGCGGCATGGTGCGCCGGCTCGTCGGCACGCTCCGCGACGCCGGCCGGGGCCGGATCCGCCCCGAGGAAGCGCCCGAACGGCCGGGGCCGACCGCCAAGGCCCGCGGCCTGACACTCGCACGCGTGCTCTATGCGCCGGACGCGCTCCCGGGTGTCGCCCCCGCCCCGCCGCGCGCGCGATAGAATTCAGCGTTCGGGCGCCTCGCGCCCGGCCCGATGATCAACAAGGATTCCATCGCCGCCGCCGGGACCCCCGACCGGGCGCTTCTCGACGCGCTCGACCTCGGGCGCCTGCCGCGCCACGTCGCCGTCATCATGGACGGCAACGGCCGATGGGCGCGCCAGCGCCGGCTGCCGCGCGTGGAAGGGCACCGCGCCGGGATCGATTCGGTGCGGGCGACGGTCGAGACGGCCGCGCGCCTCGAACTGACGGCGCTGACGCTCTACGCGTTCTCGACCGAGAACTGGAAAAGGCCGCACCTCGAGGTCGCGACTCTCATGGCGCTCCTCAAGGAATACCTGCGCCGCGAGTTGAAGACGCTTCTCGACAACGACATCATGTTCCGGGTCGTGGGCCGCATGGACGGCCTCGACTCCTCCGTCCAGCGCGAGCTGCAGCGCGCGCTCGACGCGACCGCGCCCTGCAAGGGGATGGTCTTCAACATCGCCCTCAACTACTCCGGCCGCACGGAGCTCGCGGACGCGATGCGGTCGCTCGCGGCCGAGGTGAAGGCCGGGCGCCTCGAGCCGGCGGAGATCGACGAGGCGGCGATCGAGTCGCGTCTCTACACGGCCGGACTTCCCGACCCGGACCTCCTGATCCGGACGAGCGGGGAGATGCGGATCTCGAACTATCTCTTGTGGCAGATCGCGTACGCCGAGATCTACGTGACGCCCGTCCTCTGGCCCGACTTCCGGGCCCGGCACTTCCTGGAGGCTCTCGCGGAGTTCCAGAAGCGAGAGCGCCGGTACGGCGGCGTCCTGGACGACGAGCAGCCCCTGCGCGAGGACGGCCCGCGCCCGGCGGCGGCCACCCGGTGAAGCTCCAGCGGGAGGTCACGGCCGCCGTGCTGATTCCGGCGGTCCTCGCGGTGCTCGTTTTCGCGCCGACATGGGCGTTCACGCTTCTCGTCGCGGCGGCGGCGGTGGTCGCGCTCATCGAGTTCTACGCGCTTCTCGAGACCGCGGGCTGGCGAATCCCGCGCACGGCGGGGGTCGCGCTGTTCTTCGCGCTCCTCGCCGCCGCCCATGTCGCCTCGCCCGTCGCCCTCGTCGCGCTCGCGGGCGCGGCGATCCTCGCGCTCCCGACGCTCGTGATGTTCTCGTCGGCGTCCGTCGCCGCGCTCCTCCCGTCCTCGGCCGGCGCCGTCTTCGCGACGCTCTACGTCGCGCTCGGCGGCGGCGCGATGATCGGACTCCGGGCGCGCGGCTGGGAGCCCGTCGTCTTCCTCCTCGCGGTCGTCTGGGCGGGCGACTCGGCGGCGTACTACGTCGGCTGCCGGCTGGGAAAAAGGAAGCTCGCTCCGGTCGTGAGCCCGAAGAAGACGTGGGAAGGGCTCTGGGGTCAGCTCGCGGGCGGCACGCTCTTCGGGGCCGGCGCCGCGGCTGCGCTCGCGGCGGCGGGGCGCCCGTCGCCCGGGGCCGAGACCATTCCGGCGGTTCTCGCGGGAGCGATTCTGGGGCTCCTCGTCTCCGTCGTCGCGGTCGTCGGCGACCTCGTCGAGTCCACGTTCAAGAGGAGCGTCGCCGTCAAGGACTCCGGTGGCGTCCTCCCGGGGCACGGCGGCCTGCTCGACCGGCTGGATTCGTTGCTCTACGCTTCGCCCGTGCTTCTCCTGGCCCTCCATGCCCTCGCCCTCCTGCCGGGAGGTTCGCGATGAGCGCGAAGAAGCGGATCGCGCTTCTCGGGGCGACGGGCTCGATCGGCGATTCGGCTCTCTCGGTCGTGGCGCATTTCCCGGAGCGCTTCGAGATCGTCACGATGTCGGCCGGCTCGAACCTCGAGAAGCTCCTTGTGGCCGTCGCAGCGCACCGCCCGAAAGTCGTGTCCGTGAAGACGCCAGAGGACGCGGCGCGGCTCCGCCGGGAGTTTCCGGGAACCTCCGTCGGATTCGGCGAGCAGGGACTCGTGGACGTCGCGACCCATCCCGAGGTGGACGTCGTTCTCGGCGGGATCGTCGGATCGGCGGGCCTCGTGCCCGCGTACGAGGCGGTCAAGCTCGGCAAGACGCTCGCCCTCGCGAACAAGGAGACGCTCGTCGTCGCGGGCGAGCCGCTCATGCGCGCGGCGCGCGCGGCGGGCGCCGCGGTGCTTCCCGTGGACTCGGAGCACTGCGCGCTCCACCAGGCCCTTCGCGCCGGCGCCCCGTCCGAGGTGAGGCGCCTCGTCCTGACGGCCTCCGGCGGCCCGTTCCGGACGCGGGCCTTCGAGTCGTTCTCCGCGATCACGGTCGACGACGCCCTCCGCCACCCGACGTGGAAGATGGGGCCGAAGATCACGATCGACTCGGCGACGATGATGAACAAGGGTCTCGAGGTCATCGAGGCGCGGTGGCTCTTCGACGTCGAGGTCGAGCGGATCGGCGTCGTGGTCCATCCGCAGTCGATCGTGCACTCGATGGTCGAATACGTCGACGGCTCGGTCGTCGCGCAGATGTCCCCGAACGACATGCGCTTCCCGATCCTCTACACGCTCTGCTACCCCGAGAGGATCGAAACCCCTCTCCCGCGCCTCGCCCTCGCGGGCCTGGGAACCCTCACGTTCGAGCCTCTCGACGAGGCCCGCTACCCGGCGGTCCCGCTCGCCTGCGCCGCGCTCCGGACGGGCGGCTCCGCCCCCGCGGTCCTCAACGCCGCCAACGAAATGGCCGTCGAGGCCTTTCTCCAGGGCCGCATCCCGTACCTCGGGATCGTCGAGGCCGTTGCGCGGATTCTCGCGCGGCACAAGGTCGTTCCGATTTCCTCCGTGGCGGAGGCCCTCGAAGCCGACGCCTGGGCGCGGCGCGAAGCCGAAACACTCCTCCCCGCCCTCCAGAAGCCGACGTCCGGAACCGCGCGCGCGGTGCCGGCGTAACTCCCCCGAGGACCCATGACAATTCCGACCAACATCCTCGCCCTCGTCTTCGTCCTCTCGTTCCTGATCGTCTTCCACGAGGGCGGCCACTTCGCCGTCGCGAAGCTCTTCAAGTTCCCGGTCGAGGTCTTCTCGCTCGGGTTCGGCAAGAGGCTCTTCGGCTGGAAGCGGAAGGAGACGGACTACCGCGTCTCGCTCGTCCCGCTCGGCGGGTACGTCAAGGTCGTGGGCCTCGGACCCGACGAGAGCGACATCGTCTCCGGAACGGCCGAGACGGCCCCGGTCCAGCCCGGGTCGCGTTTTCAGCGCCTCCTGATCCTCTTCGCGGGGCCGGGCGTGAACCTCGTCCTCGCGTTCCTCCTCACGGCGCTCGCGTTCCTCGTCGGCGTCGAGGTCGCGTCCTACAAGGCGGAAACGCCTGTCGTGAAGGTCGTCGATCGCGGGAGCCCCGCCGACAAGGCGGGCATCAAGGAAGGCGACCGCATCGAGACGATCTCCGGCAAGCCCGTGAAGACGTGGGAGGACGTCGAGATCGAGACCGGTCTCGCCCCGCGCGAGAAGCTCGCGGTCGGGATCGTCCGCGACGGCGTGCCCCTCACGCTCGACCTCACGCCCGAGCCGCGCACGAAGTACGACATCGGGTACACGGGCCTCAACCCCGCGATCCTCGCGGTCGTCGCGCGCGTCGTCCCCGGGTACCCCGGCGCGAAAGCGGGCCTCAGGGTCGGCGATCAGATCGTCTCCGTGAACGGCCGGCCCGTCGTCCTCTACTTCGAGGTCGTCCGTTACATCCGCGAGGCGGCCGCCGGCTTCGACAAGGACGGGCCGAAACCCATCGAGATGGTCGTCAAGCGCGGAGGCGAGACGCAGGTTCTCAACGTCGTCCCCGTGAAGGAGGGCGAGAACTGGCGCATCGGCTTCGCCCCGAAGGAGGAGACGACGGTTCGCCGTCTCGGCCTCGGCGCCGCGCTCGGGGCCTCGTGGCGGGAGAACCTGCGGCAGGTGCAGGTGACCGGGCAGATCGTCGGCCGCCTCTTTCGCGGCACCGGCTCCATGCGGCAGCTCTCCGGCCCGATCGACATCGCGAAGTTCTCCGGAGAGGCGGCGCGCTCGGGCGTCGCGCCTCTCGTCATGCTCATGGGCGTCCTCTCGCTGCAGCTCGGCCTCCTGAACCTCCTTCCGATCCCGCTCCTCGACGGAGGACAGATCTTCGTCACGCTCCTCGAGGCCGTCGCCCAGCGCGACTTCTCGCTCAAGGTCAAGGAGCGACTCCTCCAGGCCGGCTTCGTCTTCCTCGTCCTCGTGATGGCGACGGTCCTCTACTTCGACGTCCTCAAGAACGTCACCTTCTGATGTCCTTCCCGGCCGTCCCGTCCCCCGCGTCCGCGCACGGCCTGGCCCGGCCGCGACACCGGACGGTGGGCGTCCGCGTCGGGAAGGTCACGGTCGGGGGCGGCGCCCCGGTTGTCGTCCAGTCCATGTCGAACACGGACACGGCGGACGTGGAGCGCACGGTCGCGCAGTGCCTCGAGCTCGCGCAGGCCGGCTCCGAGCTCGTGCGGATCACCGTGAACGTCGACGAGGCCGCGAAGGCCGTCCCGGAGATCCGGCGGCGTCTTCTCGCGGCGGGCTGCGACGTCCCGCTCATCGGGGACTTCCACTACAACGGCCACATCCTTCTCACGAAATACCCGGAGATGGCCCGCTCGCTCGACAAGTACCGGATCAACCCGGGCAACGTCGGGACGGGGAAGCGGCGCGACGAGCAGTTCGCGACGATCTGCGGCGTCGCGAAAGGCCTCGGCAAGGCCGTGCGGATCGGCGTGAACGGCGGCTCCCTGAACCAGGAGCTCGTCATGCAGAAGATGCAGGAGAACACGGACCGGGACCTCGGCAGGACGTCGGAGGAGATCGTCGCCGAGTGCATGGTCCTCTCCGCGCTCCAGTCGACCGAGCTCGCCCTCGAGTGCGGGCTCGGGAAGGACCAGATCGTCATCTCGTGCAAGGTCTCGCGCCCGAACGAGCTCGTCTCGGTCTACCGGGACCTCGCGGCGCGGACGGACCAGCCGCTCCATCTCGGCCTCACGGAAGCCGGAATGGGGACGAAGGGTCTCGTGTGGTCGTCGGCCGCCATGGGGATCCTCCTGAACGAGGGGATCGGCGACACGATCCGTGTCTCGCTCACGCCGCGCCCGGGCGGCGACCGGCGCGAGGAGGTCTACGCGGCGTGCGAGCTCCTGCAGGCGCTCGGCCTGCGCAGCTTCGCGCCGTCCGTCACGGCGTGCCCGGGCTGCGGCCGCACGACCTCGACGACGTTCCAGGAGCTCGCCGAGAGGATCCAGGGCTACGTGCGCGAAAAGATGCCGGCCTGGAAGGCGGAGCGCGAGGGTGTCGAGACGATGACGCTCGCCGTCATGGGCTGCATCGTGAACGGGCCGGGCGAGTCGAAAGCCGCGAACATCGGGATCTCGCTCCCGGGCACGGGCGAGGAGCCGAGCTGCCCGGTCTACGTCGACGGCCAGAAGTTCGCGACGCTCAAGGGCAACTACGACGAGCTCTCCGCCGCGTTCCGCAAGCTCGTCGACGACTACGTCGAGACGAAGTACCCGCGGAAAGGCGCGTCCGCCTAGCTCCCCGACAGCCCCTTCTTGTCGAAGTGCGTCTTGAGCCGCTTCGAGAGGGCGACCTGCTTGGCGTAGTTCAGCGAATAGACGGCCGCGGGGACGCCGGCCGCGTTGAACGGCACGGACGCGAGCGCGATCAGGAAGTGGCGCGCCTTCTCGCGCGCCGTGAACTCGGGATTCCGGAAGTCCACGACGCTCGTGTAGTACTTCCCGAGCATCTTGTAGACGTCGCCAAGCACGTTGGTGAAGCCCATCTCGGTCCCCCACGAGAGACACTCGCCTTCGCGGATCGACGCGAGGAACTCCCGCCACGTCGCGCCGGGCGCCATCGTGAAGACGCTCGCGACCGGCGGGTACGTGTGCGCGTCCGAGCCGCCGATGAGCGCGAGCGAGCCGCGCTTCTCCTTTGCGGCGGTCAGGAGGTCCTCGACGAGCGCGTTGTGCTGGTAGGCCATCGAGCCGTTCTTCACCTCGAAGACGTCGAAGAGCTCGAGCATCTTCGTGAAGAAGTCCTCCGGCGCCTGGCGCATCCGGTAGGACTGGAAGAGGTGGTTCGCCGAGTAAAGGAGGTTCTCGGCCCTGAGGTACTCGACGAGGTCGAAGATGTTCCGACGCCGGACGTTGATGACCCTCCACTGCGCGAGCGTCAGGTCGAAGACGTTCACGTGGATCCGGTGGCCGGTCCGGGGGAAGAACGTCTCGATCTCGGCCGAGACGAAGAAGTCGGCGTAGTCGGGGTGGCGGTCCTGGAACTTCAGGCAGCCGTCCACGGTGTCGTGGTCCGTAAACGTCACGAAGTCCATGCCGTGGGCCTTCGCGAGGCGGTACGTTTCGTCCGGGTCGTTGTACGAGTCGCGCGTGTTCCCCGCGCGGAAGTACTTGAAAATCGACGCGTTCGTGTGGAGGTGGAGGTCCGCCCGGGAGAGCGGGAGCGCGGGGGAAGAGGGTTCCGGGGGGGAGGCCTCGGCCATGGGGCGTCGAGTGTCGGCGCCCTCCCGGGGCGAGTCAAGGACGCCGGGCTCCTGCTAGAGTGCCGCCATGGGAGGAGTCTTCGGGAGAGTGCTGTACGCGATGGTGTTGGCCGGTGTCCTCGCAACCGCGACCTGGGTCTCGTTCACGCGCTTCGTCGCGGGCAAGTCCCTGAAGACCCCGAGCTTCGTGACCCTCACGCCCGACGAGGCGGCGGCGCGCGCCGCCGAGCTCGGCCTGGCCGTGCAGGTGGACGCCGCCCAGGAGGCGTTCGACGACGCCGTGCCCGCGCACCGCGTCCGTGCGCAGGCGCCCGCGGCGGACACGGCCGTCAAGAGCGGCCAGACGGTGCGTCTGTTCCTCTCCCTGGGGCCTCGCGCCGTGCGCATGCCCGACCTCACGGGACTCCCGGCGCGCGCGGCGACGCTCGCGCTCTCGAAGGCCGGCCTCAAGGAGGCCGCGGTGGCGTCCGTGCGGCTGCCGGGGCCGACCGGCGTCGTCGCGCAAGGCGTGTCCCCCGGAACGATCGCGGGCCCCGACACGCCCGTCGACGTCCTCGTGAACCGCGGGGCGCCGGACGTCGCGTGGGTGATGCCCGACCTGATCGGCCGCGACTTCGAGCGCGTCAAG
>Ga0335070_10010282_pt1 | contig 10940 bp, 10 predicted proteins | sample Lox_Sample_13_FD_206722 | JGI IMG/M metagenome (GOLD analysis project Ga0335070, IMG submission 206722) | Soil microbial communities from Loxahatchee National Wildlife Refuge, Florida, United States - Lox_Sample_1.3 | ecosystem: Environmental > Terrestrial > Soil > Wetlands | place: USA... | reverse complement strand
CAGAGGCGACGAATTTCTCGCCCCCGCCATAATTTCAACCCTATTTCACGCGCTTCAACGCGCTCCTGAATCCGAAATTCATCGGCCCGAAAACCTGCACCGACCGGTGCAGCTTGAAAATACGCCTGAACATGGAAGAGAACGAGTAAAACGACCTGTTGAGCCGGTCGTGACCTTCCTGCAACTCCTCCACGGTCATGGCCGAAGGCCTGAAGGTCACGTGACCCATGTCGTAGTCCCGCCATTCATTGGACAGAATCCTCCCCTCGGCCAGAAGCCGGGCACGCACCGAGGTGCCCGGATACGGCGTCAGGATCGGAAAGATGGCGGCCTCGAGGCGCGCCTTCTCGCAGAAACCGAGGATTTCATCAAATACCGCCGGAGTATCGCCGTCGCTGCCAAGAACAAAGGAGCCGAGGATGCCGATGCCGCTGTCCCGGAAAATTCCGGCGGCCTCCAGATAGTCGAGCTCCAGGTTGGTCTTTTTCCCCATGGCGGCAAGGGTCTCGGCCTTGAGCGACTCGAACCCGACAAACATGCCGATGCAGCCCGCCTCGCCGGCAGCCCTGATCAGCTCAGGGTCGCGGGAAAAGTCGATGGGAGCGTGGGAAAGCCATTTGAAACCCATACCACGCATTCCGTCAAACAGGGCCATCGCGTAGGCGCGGTCGGCGACCAGGTTGTCATCGACGAAGAAGGCGAAAGAATTTTTTCGGCGCAGCACTTCCAGTTCCGAAATGACCGAATCGACCGGCCTTTTCCGGTATTTCCTTCCGTAAAAGGCGGTCACGGAACAGAATTCGCAATCGTGGGGACAGCCGCGGGTGGTCTGCAGGGTATTGGTCAGCAGGTATCTTTTGCCGTCGAATATCTCCCGGCGCGCGACGGGCACTTCCTCCATGGCCGCCGGCAGGTCCGACCTGTAAGTATTCCGGAGCGTCCCCCGTTCCAGGTCGGCCAGAAGCCGCGGCCAGACGAGCTCGCCCTCGCCCGTCACCACGGCGTCCGCATGCAGGAGGCCCTCTTCGGGAAGATTGCTCACATGGAACCCTCCCATGACTACCGGAACATTTCTTTCCCTGAATTTATCCGCTATCTCGTATGCCCTGGGGGCTTGAGGGGTCATGGCGGTGATAGCCACCAGATCCGCGTCCGCCGAAAAATCTATCCGTTCGATATTTTCGTCGCACAGCCCGACATCCCAATGGGGGGGCGTAACCGCCGCGAGAGCGGCGAAGGACAGCGAGGGGAATTTGAAAGCGAGCTCACCCCATAGGCTTTTTCTCGGCCAGCCGGGGGTTATCAGGAGCAGTTTCACTTCCTGTTTTCCGCTATGTACCCGGCCATGCTTCGCACCGACTGGAAGACTACCGCGCCGGTCTCGGCATCAGGCACGATGACGCCGAAATCCTTTTCCATGGCCACTACCAATTGCAGTGCATCTATGGAGTCCAGCCCGAGGCCCTCCCCGAACAGCGGAGCGTCGGTTTCGATGTCATCCGGCGTCATCTCCTCGATGCGGAGACTGTCTATTATAAGCTGCTTGACTTGTGTAATCAATTCATCGTTTATCAAGAAATCATATCCTCCCATAATTCCCGTCTTTCAGCCGCAGGCAGCTTGCCGACGGCTTCTTGATTGGTCTGTATATGTTCTTCACGCGTCACAGTCGATCAACCTGACCGCCGTTTCTCGCGTTATCCGACACCCGCCAATAGTCGTAAAAATTGTACCATTGATCGGGGTATTCCCGGATATACCGTTCGAATACGCGTAAAATCCGCGCCGTCCCTTCCAGGACCGCATTCTTGTGGGAAGAGTGTCCTCCGGCGAAATAAACCGGGGCCTCCATGACAGTCGAGTAACGGTTTCCTTCCAGCGGGACGAATACCGGGAACACGGGCGCGCCGGAAGCAAGCCCGAGGTAGGCGGCGCCCAGGGGAATGGCCGCCGGCCTTCCGAAAAATTCCATGACCGCGGTATGGGAAGAACCGTCCCTGTCGCCCAGCAGCGCAAGGATCTCGTTGCGCCGCAAGGCGTTGACCGCCTCTATAATTGCAAGCGGAGACGTATCGTTGCGGTCAACATATATGAAATTTATTCCGCGTTCGGCCCGGACCTTTTCGCGCAGTTCGTTGACCTTCTCGTCCGGTTCCCGGAAGGTGAGCACGTTGATCCGGTATCCCATTTCCGCGAGCCCGAGGCCGCCCAGTTCCCAATTCCCCAGATGGGGGGAAATGAGGATGGCCCCGTTGCCGCGAGCCATGGCCTCATCGAGATAATGCCCGCCCGACCTCCTGCCTATCATCGAATTCAGCCGCGACCCCCGCCATCTCATCATGAGCAGGATGTCGACCCAGTTCCGTGAAAATTTGTAAAAGGTCGAAATAACGAGACGTTCAACATCGCGCCGGCCGGTCACGGCACGGATATTGGACCTCACATGGCGACGTATATCCCGCAGCAACAGGTAAAATATGCATCCTGTAAACATTGCGCAGGCCGGATGTAGAAACCTCGGCACAAGCAAGGTGAACAGCTTTATGAAAAAGAGATTCAGACCGCTGTACAGTCTCACCGTTTGCCGCTCAGCATCCCCGATTTGCCCTGCCCGGCGTTTCCGCAGAAATCCCTTTCCCACACCTGATCGGCTATCTCCGCGTAGCGACCGGAATATTCGTCCATTCGCGAGGAAAGTCCGGTAAATATTTCGCCCGCTCCGGCATGGGTGGGGTAGACTCCCTCCGTTTCGAACAATTCCCTGCCCACTTCCGGGTGATCGATGAGCATGCACGGACGGAGCAGGTTCCTGTGTTTGCCCTGGACTTCCCGTATGGTACGGAACAGGGGTGAATTCAAGGCCTCTTTCAGCGTGGTCCGGCGGATGTTGTCGACGGCGAAATGGCCGAACACGCAGGGTTCGATGTCGCCGTTGGCGTTTATGTGAAAATATTTCCTGCCTCCGGCGATGCATCCGCTGATGATCGGGCCGTCATTCCAGAAATCGACCATGATCAGGGGTTTGGAGGCGCGAAACTCTATGGTGCGGCGGCGCATCAGGTCGCGCTGTTCCGGAGTGGGCATGAGGGAAAGATCCGGATTCCTGCCGATCGGAACATAGGAAAACAGCCACAGGGCAAAGCATCCCTTTTCCACCAGCATATCCATGTACCTGTCGCTGGTTATGATGTCGGTATTGCGGCTGGTCTGGGTAAAGGAGCCGCAGAATGACAGCCCCGCTTCGCGCAGCATGTCCATGGCCCGCATCACTTTCCCGAAATGCCCCGGACCACGCCGCTCGTCCGTTTCTTTTTCATACCCTTCGAGGGAAAAAGCAGGCATGACATTGCCCGCCTCGATCAGCATTTTCACCATCCGCTCGTCTATGAGCCCGCCATGGGTGAAAACGAGAAAGACCATGTCGGAATGCTTCCTGAAAATTTCGAATATGTCCTTTTTGAAGAACGGTTCCCCACCCGAGATGACGGCGAAATAGACTCCCATTTCCTTCATCTGTTCGAGGATGGAATCGATTTCCTCCAGGGTCAGCTCCAGGGACCTTTCGTAATCGCCCGCGTAACAACCGTAACAGGAAAGATTGCACTTCATGGTGGGGCTGATTACCACCGTGGACGGGGGATAGAAACCTTCCCTGTCCGCCCATGCCTTGCGCTTGTTGGTCCCGGAGAGGAGATGATTCACCGCCAGGTTGGTAATCCACTTGTCGCGCTGGTTCGGGTGGAGATCACGCAGGATGCGCCGGGGAAACTCTATGCTGGGATGGTTTTCCCGGATCAGCCCGCGTATCCACCTGATGCGCTCCCGGTAATAGTCCTTCTTCGGCAGCAATTCCATGAGGTAGGTCATCCGCACCAGGTTTTCCGTCGATGAATTGGTCGCCATCGACAAAAGGAGCGAAACGATCTTTTCCATCGAATAGTTTTTCAGATTCTGCAGCATGGTAATGATTTCCCGTTTGTTGATATCCCCGCGAAAAGGCAGACTGAAGGCAGTAGAAGCACGGACGTGAGACGTAAAAAGTTATACGCATTACTCCGCACTTCACATTTTCCGTCTTACATCTCACTTTTCACTGCTTTATTCCCTTGTGCCCTCTGCCTTGCTCACATATACTTCAAAAACGTCATGCATATTCTCCATGTATCCCGGACAGGCTTGTAATGGCTTGTCGCCCGGCCGTCCGCGACTCTGGCCGCAACCGGAATGGAACCGATCCTGAAACCTCCCCGCCATGCCTTCATGAGAATTTCCATCTCCATGTCGTAACCTTCGGCGGAAAGTTCGATTCCACCCAGAAGCCGGGAGGAGTAATAACGATATCCCGACTGGCTGTCGTTTATGACAAAGCCGGTCCTTTTCTGAAAGCACCAGACGCCGAAACGGTTCCAGTACCTCCGCAGGCCGGCCATCTGCTCGAACTGCGACCTGCGCGAGGCGACAAGGATATCGTAACCCTCCCGCACCGCGGTGGAAGCAATGAGCGGGATGGCGGTCGGGTCATGCTGGCCGTCCGAGTCGAGGGTTATCACGCCGGAAAACCCCTTCCCGACGGCCCAGGCGAAACCGGTGCGCAACGCGGCGCCCTTGCCGAGATTGACGCAGTGACGGATAACCGTCACGCCCAGGCGCTCCAGGCGGTCGGCAGTGGAATCGGTGGAACCGTCATTCACCACGAGGATCGGCATGTCTAGACGCCGCACTTCCTCGACAACCCCGGTAATGGTTCTTTCGGCATTAAATGCCGGTATTACTATACAAATTTGCACTGTTCAACCAAGTCACAAAGCGTGCCAAAACGAAAACGCTCAAACAGATATTTAATTCTTTCGCCGGCATCCTTCCTCGGGCCGTAAACGGCAAACGCCCTGACCGGCGGAAGCTCTAACCGGGGTCCGTCCGGTTCCATTTCCCGTGGATGGAGATAGAGCACCGCGGGAAAACCCTCGTCGTTCAAACTCCGCACGGTACCGCAAATCATTTTCATCGGGAATAATCTGAAGCCCCATCCCCCTCCGGTTGGGAGGTTGCAAAACATGGAAGGAGTGACCATCGGCGGGATTTCCACGATGCTGCCGGCGCCTGCCCGTCTTCGAAAAGGAGTTCGGCGCCCCGAGCCGTTTCCGATCAGGGGAAGCGGATTCAGGCTTGAATCGTATAAATACCCCTCATCCCGGAGTATGTCGAACGCCCAGGAAACCCTATCTCCCATTGACCACTGGGGCGCCCTGAAGCCTGTCGGCCTCTTTCCGCACTGAAGTTCCAGTATTTCAGCCGTTCGCTTCAGTTCGTCCCTGAACCGCCGGGGATCCAGGCTGGTGACCAGTTCGTGCGAATATCCGTGCGAAGCGATCTCATGCCCCTGCGCAACTATCATGGGAACCAGTGCCGGCTCATTTTCGGCCACGCTGCCGAGAACGAAAAAAGTGGCCTTCACACCGTATTGCGAAAGGAGGGACAAAATCTTTTCGGTGTTGCGCAAAACCCTCCATTGAGAAGGGTGAACAGCAGGTTTCCGGCCGGGCCCGCAGACATGGAACCAGTCTTCAACATCTATGGTAATGGCGTTAATTACCGAAATAACCCAATTTTCTCCGATACATGCAAAGTGACTGTACAAATTACACTATTTGACAATTCAAGTCAAGTCGGGGGTGTCCCGGGCTCCGAGCAATTGTTTTGACAATTGCCCCTCTTTTCGATAGCTTGTTAAGGAGAGAACTGCTATCACCGTGTGATAAAACAGTCATCCGCAAACGGGCACGGATCTTTTTTCATGAAAACTGTTTCCATTCAACAGGTTAATCATGCCGGTTTTCTCCGTCCTCGCCCACTGGGGGCACACAAGCTGTTTTTTTGTACAACTTCAAAATTTCATAACCGGCAAGACAGACTGGAGGTCCCATGATAACCTGCCATAAAACCACGCTCCCCAACGGCCTTCGCCTGATCGCCGCGGAATTGCCCCACCTGCACAGCGTCGAAATCGCGGTATACGTAAAGGTCGGGGGACGTTATGACGCACCTGAAAAGGCGGGGCTTTCGCATTTCCTGGAACACATGCTGTTTCGCGGGACCCGGGATTATCCGACCACGCTCGAACTGGAGGCCGCATTTGAAGAGATCGGCGGCAGCGTCAATGCCGCCACCGACTCCGATTCCACCTGCTATTATTCCCGCGTTCATCCGCAAAAGACGGCCGAAGCGGTCGGGATTTTTTCCTCGATGCTGCTCCGCCCCACCATGCAGGGGATCGAAACGGAGAAAAAGATCATCACCGAAGAGGCGCTGGAGGACATAAACGAGCGCGGAGAAGACATAAACCTCGACAACCTGGCGAGCAGGCTCCTGTGGCCGGCGCACCCCCTCGGCATGCCGACGGTCGGCACCCTGGAAACCATCAACGGATTCACCGAAGAAGACATGCGCCGACACATGAAAAAATACTACATCCCCGGCAACGCCGTCATCGTCGCGGCGGGCCGGGTCGACCGGGATTCTTTCTTCGCCGCCTGTGAAAGGCATTTCGGTTCTTGGAAAGGGACCCTGTCGGACTCCGCGGAGGACGCGCCCAACGGCCAGGACTCGGCGCAAAGCCTGTTCATGAAGGACTTTGACAGTCAGGTAAGCCTGCAGATCGCCTTCCGCGGTTTCTCGCGGGACGACCGGCGGATCATGGCGTGCAGGCTGATCCGGAGGATTCTTTGCGGAGGGGGAAGTTCACGGCTCCTCATGTCCCTGAGGGAGAACCTGGGTATCGTCTATTCGGTAAGCGCCGGAATTTCGGCCTACGAGGAGACCGGATGCTTTGCCCTCGAGCTCTCCACCGCGCCCGAAAATTTCCTGACCGCGGTGGACGAAGTGCTGAAGGAAACCTGCCGCCTGTCAACGGAGCCGGTCGGGGCGGAGGAACTGGACCGGGTTAAAAGCGGCTACTATTTCGACCTGGATTACAGCAGGGATTCCACCTACGAGATGGGTGTGCGTTACGGATGGGGCGAATTGATGGGCATCCTTCGCGATATCGAAGAGGACCAGGCCGAAGCGGCTGCCATTACTTCCGAAGCGTTGCGGGAAACGGCGCGCACCCTCTTCGCGCCGCACAACATCAACATGGTGGCGGTCGGTCCATGGAAAGCGGCGGACAAGCGGGGAGTGAAGAAAATCATCGACCGTTACGTGAAAAGCTTCCCTCAGTAAGCGTCCGCGACCTTTCCGTCAATAAAAACAACCTTCAGGTCCCTGTACACAAATACGGCCTTTTTTCCGAGAAGAATCTTCTTTTCGGGCTCACCCAGGATCGCGGTCACTTCCTGCTGCGATTGTCCGAGGTTGACGGTCCTTGTGGCGGCGGGTCCTCCACCGGGACCGTTGCCGCCGTCCTGTTCGGTCTCCCGGTCCGCTCCGGCGCCGCCCTCTATCCGGAACCACGCGCCGATATCTTCCATGACCTGTTTCGACGTGACACCGGCTAGCCCTTCGTCGTAACGGTATCTGACGGAAGCCTGCAACGGGGTCGGCCCTCTCGTTCCGGTCACGATGAATGTCCTGACGGTGAACAAATCCAGTTGAACGAAATCATTCCCGGTACGGACGCCATAGAGATAGAGCCTGTCGCCCGTCTTCAGCACGCCATCGGCATTGCCGCCGGGCGGAAGGTCGCCGCCCCCGGCCGTCGCTGCCCCGCCGTTCGTTATCACATTCGGACTGAATGAAGCCGAAGGCCTGTTCGCCCTCAATCCCTCTTTCCGGACCACGAGGACCGAACCGATTTCCTTGTAATCGCCGAGAAAGCCCGGCTTCGTGATTTTGCAGCGTGTCTCGACCGCCGACCGGATCTCTTCCTGTGTCACGGCAAATGCTGCTCCTCCAAAAAGATGAAGAAGCAGCATGGTTGACGCATAAATTATGAGGTACCGCATGTCGTGCCCTCCCGGTCAGTGTAATTGAGGCGATCTCCTTCCCGCCAATTAATATGAAGCATCCTCGAATTCTCGCCACGGCGAGCCGGCAAATTATAAGGATCCATAACCTTCATTATGCCGAAAGCTTGACGATCAGTCCCTTGATGCTCGATATTTTAGCCGCGATCTGTATCCGTGCCCGCTGTCCCTGCATGACGAGGTGATAAAGTTCGTCCACCTCCCTGTCGATTACGGTGACGATATCCAGCGGCCTGCCTCCGTAATCGCTCTGGAGGGTATCGATCCGGTACGCCATGGACGTCGCCTTTTTGGCAAATGCGCCTATCATCCGGCGGAACTCCGACAAATTGGCAATCGTCGGGTCCTTTTCCAGTTTGTCGCCCGCGTCGAGAAGCCTTTCCCTGAGCTCTTCCAGCGCCTGTCTTTCGTTGTCCAGCAGACTCTCTTCCTGCCGCTTCAATTCACCGGTGAAAATCGTGGAAACGCTTTTCTTCGGCACAATCCCGCGGCCTTCACCTCTACCGATTGCCGAAGGCTTATTGCCTCTTATTTTCATGATTGACCCGCCCATATCCTGCGCTGATGCATTCCTTGTCGACAAAAGATTCGCGGCCCAGCTTGGCGGCCCCATGATAATGTTTCGTCGCAATTTTCAAAAACATTAGCATTATTTTTCGGCTATTCATGCTATTTCGCCAGGAGCACCGGGCATTTCGCCCCGAGGAGCACGTGCCGCGCCACGCTTCCCATGAGGTATTTCGAAAGGCCCGATGAGCCGTGGGATGATATTACTATCAGGTCGACATCCCTCTCTTCGGCCTCTTTCAATATTTCCCGGTAGGGGATTCCGATTTTGACGTCGGTTGCGATCGCGGCCGGGTCTATGCTGGGAAATTTGGCGAGCTGGCTCCGCATCCCCTTCCGGACGGACTCGAACATCTGCTCCTGGAGGCGGACCCACAGCTCCTCGCTTATGCAATAGTCGATGGAACATTGCTGGACCGGGTCCTGCACCACGTGGAGGAGAATAACTTCCGCATTGTAGCGTCCGGCAATGTCGAAAGCATTCCTTACGGCTTTGTCCGAATGCTCCGACATATCCGTCGGCACGAGTATTCGTGATGGTTTGAACATGGAACCCCGCTCCTTTCCCAGACTTGGTCCAACCCCCAAACGGATTCAGGAAGCTTTCAGATATTGTACCATCCGGGCGGGCACTTGCTACTCCTCCTCCCGGAGCCCCACTTCCACGTACCTGCACACGGCGCCGAAGTCGCAGAACTCGCATTCCCTGGGAGTGACCTGGAAATCACCGGACTTCATGGCTTCCACCTTGGCACAGAGGCGATTGAGGAAATTTTCGTCTCCAAGATCACGGCGGCGCCGCGGGTCCGTCTCGAAAAACCCGGTCATATCCTCCTTAGCGCCTTCGCCCATATCCCTGTCAAGGGCAACGACCCTGCGCAGCAGCCAGTAGCGGGCCAGCATCCTTTCGCAGGAAACCCCGAATTCCCGTTTCACGGCGTCACAGGCGGCGAGAAGATACGCAGGCATCTGGAACGAAATTTCGCCCATGTTCTCCTTTTTCAGCAGGTTCGAGTATTTCTGCCTGTTGGAAGCCATCTTGTAATCGACTATCCTGATGGCGCCGGCGGCAGCGTCCACGTCCATCCGGTCCAGCTTGCCCTTCAGGTAAAGCCTGGAGCCGTCGGGCGCGTCCACTTCCATGGGCGGGAACTCCATCTCGAAATCGTGGGGAATGAAGCCGGACCGTTCGGCGGCCTCGGACGCCAGCACCGCCTGGAGAATAGCACGGAGCCTCTTCTTTTCGATTTCCCAGAGCAGCGGTTCCCCGGTGTATTTTTCCGCGTCCCAGCGGGCGAAGACCTTCCCGGTCTCCTCTTCCAGAATTTCCTTTTCCCCGGCGGACCCCACGAGGGGCAGCTTTTTCTCCGCCTTCAGCCTGTTGAAGAAAGAGAAAAGTATCTCGTGGATGAGCGTCCCTTCGTCCCTGACCTCGATTTCCATGTCAGGCTTTTCCACCGGGGAAAGCCTGACCATTCTCTTCAGGAAGTACCTGAACGGACAGCATCCGTATTCTTCCAGGCCGGTCGGCGCGAACGTGTTCCCTTCGGGCGACTCGAAAAAGGTCTTCAGTTCAGACCTTATGTCGTCCCTCTCCAGCGTCCCGGTATACGGAGTGGACAATTTCGAGCGTTTCCCCATGTCCTCTTCCATGAAGAATGCCTCCCGCAGGGCTTCGATACGGCAGCCGGCTTCGATGCGGCGCAGCGGCTCCCTGATATCATCCGTCTCCGCTTCCTCAGGCACGGTGAAGGCACCTTGCGACGCAAGGGAATTCAGCAGCTCCTCCCTTTCCAGGCAACTTTCAGTCTCCTGCGTAACCCTGCCCGCCGGCACCCGGGTTTCCCCGAGCGGCAGGATACCAAGGATTTCATCGAGATAGGGGGAACGGAGCATGCCGTTGCCGTCGGAATCCGCATAACTGTAGGAAAAAGTCAGGGATTCGGTCGCGCATCCCACCGCGAGGCCGAAAAGGAGCGGCTCCTCCAGCGACTTTTCCGCGGAGGTTGTAAAAACGTTTTTCCCCAGGACCCCGCGGAACTGCTTTTTGTCGGAGTCCTTGAACAACGGATGGCCGATGTGGCCGGCCGGGCAGATCCCTTCGTTGAGGCCGCCGATGAAGACATGATCGAAAAACAGGCCGCGCGAATCATGGAAATTCAGGATGGCTACGCCCGCCCTCCTCTCCCCCGCCAGGAACTCTTCCTCCATCCCCTGATGCAGGAGAGCGACGAAATCCCCGGGACTGAAGACGGACTCCGCAAGTCCCAGCATCCTGATGTCGGTCTCCAGGTCCCCGAGGACCTTCCTGAATTTCATGACCGCCGAAGCATCCCTCTTCAGGGCTCGGCTGTCGGTCGCAGCGATTCCCTTTTCATAAAGGGAATGTTTTTCGACGTAATTTTCCAGGAG
>Ga0335070_10010279_pt1 | contig 10941 bp, 16 predicted proteins | sample Lox_Sample_13_FD_206722 | JGI IMG/M metagenome (GOLD analysis project Ga0335070, IMG submission 206722) | Soil microbial communities from Loxahatchee National Wildlife Refuge, Florida, United States - Lox_Sample_1.3 | ecosystem: Environmental > Terrestrial > Soil > Wetlands | place: USA... | reverse complement strand
ATGCCTCTCCCACTTTATCTCTTTGTGACTAGTCTTGTGCATCTTTCATCCCTGATAGACGCATAGGACTATGTCACAAAAAGATAATTACACAAAGCATCCAGTGGAAAAAATTATGCAGGAGCAGGGATGTGAACATACGAAACTTATAATTTTTCTTTATCCAATTTTTTTCAATAAAAGGTTCAATGTCGGGCAGTGAAAAATAAATCGTTTTTCTCCTGTTGAGTATTTAAATAAGGTGTCGGGGGCGGACATCAGTGTCAATTCTTCACTGTCGGTCATAAAAATATGGAATATCGTAGGGTTCTGGTGCAGGATGCCAATCAAATTCCACCCATGGAAAGAGGAATATGAATCGAAAATACTCACCGTACAAATCCAAGGATACAAATCCCAGGATTGTCTTTGGGCCACTGCCTTTCCATGTATCCCAGTAATTTCCTATCCATTTATTTTTCCAAGGCCTCAATAAATTTCTTTGAAACCAAAATCCGATTTTGCTGTAATTTTTAAAGTTATTCTTTGTAAAGACGTTTCTAATGCCCCCACATCGAATCCCGAGAGAGCAATTTTCAATATCATTTCCATAAACACTGGTGTTGCTAGCTGCGAATTCTATCCCCCATTTACAATTGCTGATTCTATTAAAGGAGACATTCTGATGGTCGTGGCCATCGAAAGTAATACCACAGTTACGACAGTCGGTGATGACATTTCCTGCGATGATAAAACCACTGACGGGGTTGTACGCCATAATGTTAATTCCACTAAGAAAGCAATGACTGACGTGATTGCCAATGATTCGAATATTATCTCTTGTATACGTAACATAGATCCCTGTGCTCGATGAATTCGTGATGACACAATTCGATATGGTTACGTTGTTTTGTTCATAACTAGGATTATGGTTGACGAAAATGCCAGCAGTATACATATCTTCAGTCTCTGGATGTTCGATGGTAAAATTCGAGACAACGACATGGCTTGCATCGATTTTAATGACGGTGTCAATGCCGTTCCCTTTGATAAAAGGTTGTCCGCTATCATTCCCTTCGCCGAGTTCATAAGGCACGCCAAGAAGACTCACATTGTCTTCCTTTACGAGAATCCCGTCTTCAGGATACGTCCCACTGTACACCTCGATCGTATCACCAGGGCTCGAAGCATTCACTGCTTCCTTTACGGATGTGAAGTCCGCATCGCCGGGTTCATCGTCAACAGTGATGATATTCTTCTTGTAAGGAACTTCTGATTGTAGGGATGGAGCGATGCTTGTTCCAATGAAAAAAAAGATGACTCCAATTGTGAAATATTTCCTTCCAAGAGCATTTTTTTTCATCTTTTTCCTACCCTATGGGAAAATAAACAGTCCTTCGATATTTAAATCTTTGTTGCAATAAAAAAAGATGCAGGAGAATGGATGTGAACTTACGAAACTTTTCCTTTTTCTTTATCCAATTTTTTTTCCAATAAAAGGTTCAATGTCGGGCAGGGAAAAATAAGTCGTTTTTCTCCTGTTGAGTATTTAAATAAGGTGTCGGGGGCGGGAGTTGAACCCGCGGCCTCCTGATTTCTTAGCGCTAAGTACGCTCGAACCTTTGAGCTGGGCTTATGAGTCAGGCGCTCTGACCAGGCTGAGCCACCCCGACAGGACTGGAAGCAGAATAGAAGGAGTGTTTATAATAACTTTCTTGGGCCTCTTTCATTCTTCGAGAGCTAATTTTTTACGCCCACGTAACAACAAAACTGGAATGTGTTCTTTCTGAAGGCGGTGACGTAACGCCGTGTCGTTCGTAAACACGATTCCCTGCACTTTTTTTACTGACTCGACCACTGCCTCATCGGCGTGCGTCGCCTTTGTCTCAACAGTCTTGTATCGCGAAGCATAGGTCAAAGCAGCATTGGCTTTTTGCCGTTTCTCCCCACCTTTGGATGAAAGCAAGGCGAGCTCTTGGAGAACCGCCTCTGGAACCGCAATCTCGTACGCATCAAGCAACCTAGCAAGCTCCTTTTCCCAATCCACGGAAAACTCAAAAAACGAAAGAAGCGCGCTGGTGTCCAGAATCACTGTTTTGCGGATTTTATCTCCCCGTATCCTATCAGATGCCATTTCCCTTCGATGCGCCTGCTCACCGCGATCCGCTGGCCTTTATCGGCGCAGACCGGTAGCTTGAGTTTCACCCGAATCCAGTTCGGCCGTAGCTCCGAGATGATCCCCACAGTCGTCGCGGTACCCACCGTCAGCATCAACGGCTCGTTAGTCTTGAGCGGCTCCACGTTCTTCTCATCAATCGTTCCCACGACGCGTTTCAACAGACACATGGAGAGGTCAAACGTGTCAAGCACAGGCGGCAGTTGCCCTGGCCGGCCCACGATCTTACCTGCGAGAGAGTCGGATTTCACCATGGCAGCGTCAAGCTCTGTGCCTATCGCAAGCAACCCTCCCGGCAGCGCCTTCTCGGTCATGGTTCCGCCCGTGACCAAGGAATGCGCGGTGGTGAAGATCGGCTCAAGGACCTGTTTTCCTTCAACCTCCCGTTTCCTGCCAGGCGCAATCTCGATCTTCTCTCCCTTTTTTAGTACGCCTTGCAACAGTGACCCGCCGACGACACCGCCTTTGAGTTCACTCGGTTTCGCCCCTGGCTTGTTCACATCGAAGCTACGAGCGACGTACATCAGCGGTGGTTTATCCATGTCGCGCTTCGGCGTTGGGATGTGTTCCTCCATGGTCTTGATGAGCACGTCGATGTTGATGTCATGATGGGCGCTAACCGGTATAATGGGCGCTCCTTCGGCGCAGGTGCCTTTCACGAACTTCACGATCTGCTCGTAATTCTTGATCGCGTCCTCTTCGGACACAAGATCAATCTTGTTCTGCACGATGATGATTTTTTTCGCCCCGATGATCTCAAGCGCCATGAGATGCTCCCGCGTCTGCGGTTGCGGGCAAGGCTCGTTGGCGGCAATCACAAGGAGGGCACCGTCCATGATCGCGGCACCCGAAAGCATCGTCGCCATGAGCGTCTCATGACCAGGTGCATCAACAAAAGAAACAACACGAAGAAGTTCGCATCCCTCTTTACAGTTCGGGCAGGTCTTCTGCGTCGTATAGCATGACGGATCGCTGCAGTGCTTGCATTTATAGAACGCCGCGTCCGCGTATCCGAGTCTGATCGAAATCCCACGCTTCAACTCCTCAGAGTGCTCATCGGTCCACTTACCGGTGAGTCGTTGGGTGAGCGTGGTTTTCCCATGATCGACATGCCCGATCATCCCGATGTTCACTTCAGGGGGCTTCGGGAAACTCATCGGTTACTCTCCCTTCTTCACCTTGGCTGCCGGTGGTTCCTCTTTTTTCTCAGCGGTCGCCTCCGCCTTGATAATCTCGTCGATAGGTTTAGCTCCGGGTTTCGTGACCTTCATGTTGACCTGCACGATCTCCTGGTTGATGGTGTTGCCACGAACTGATTTCTTTTTCCGCTTGCCGTGCTCCTTAGGTTTGAACCCGACCCCTTCGCTAAGCAACAACCTTCTGCGGGTACCTCCAGGGACATCCATGCGCATGGGGAATCCGTCTTTGTCGGTCCCACCAGTAATTTGAAGCTTGTAGCCTGGGAGTGACACGAAGATGCCGTCGACCTCGTCGTTGATCTTTTTCCCGATGAGAGAGTTCGCATGGTGACCACTCACAGGGATCGTGTACGATTTCCCACCTTTAGTGTCATTGACAACCACTTTAAATTCAACCATGATTCTTTCTCCTGACAAGGTTTGTTTCTTCACAAGAGGAGTCGTATTGCTCGTTGTGGTACAAGATGTGGAATGGCGGGTGTTTTATAAACCTTCTCCCAGCTGAGGAACAGAGGGGAACACATCGTGATACTGGGCGGTTTTCCTTCCCGTGGTACGTGTAGTTACCCACTCAAAAAGAATTTAAGGGATAAGACCATTCCTGTTCGAACCTGACAGTGGATGAGAGAATGTACAGTTTAGTCAAGATTCATGATACCATCCGGGTACCTCCTGAGCGTTTCGGTGAGGATCTGGATGAGGCAGTCAAAGATATCGTGCAAAAAACCTTTGAGGGGACGATCCGTCGGAACTATGGGCTCATCGTGGTGGTTGACAACATCGTATACCTGGACGAAGGCATCGTCATCCATGGTGACGGTGGCATGTACCAGAAGGTCGAGTTCGAGGCGCTCACCTTCAACCCAATACTCCAGGAGCTCGTGGACGGGATTGTCGCGGAAGTTGTCGAGTTCGGCGCGTTCTGCCATATTGGGCCTTTGGATGCCCTTCTACACATGAGTCAGATTATGAATGATTACGTGGATGTTGATGTGGAGAGCGGCCGCATCATGGGGAAGGAGACGAAGCGCGTGCTGAAGGTTGGTGACCCCATCCGTTCCCGAATCGTTGCTGTGAGTCTGAACGAGCTTTCCGCGCGGGAAAGCAAGATTGGGCTTACCATGCGGCAGCCAGCGCTCGGCACGCATGAGTGGCTCGCTGAACCGAAAGAGGAGAAGCGCGGTGAGCGGCGCCGTGAGGAGAAAAAGAGGGACAAAGAGGAACGGCGAGACGAGAAGAGGGAGCAGAGATGAAGACATTGAACGCCTGTAAAAACTGTCATTTTCTTACCGAGAAGGACCGCTGTCCGAACTGCGGTGAGCAGACCGTGAACCGCTGGCGCGGGTACGTGATCGTCCGGGACCCTGAGCATTCGCAGGTCGCGAAGAAGATGAACATCACGAAACCAGGGAAATACGCGTTAAAGGTCAGCTAAGGATGTATGTGTTACCAGCTGGACTGAGGGAGCAGCTGCAGCAGCCGATCGGGCACCTGGTCGATGAACCTGGCCTTGTACGGCTCGTTTCGCATGAAAATTACGTGGTCTCGGTTGGGGATCGGGTCACCTATACGTTACTCAAGCATGAGATCACACCGGTCCTTTGTATCATTGATTTTCTCCTGGAGCGCAAGTCGTATCCGGAGGAGATGCGGTCGGTCCTATCCCGCTTCGGTCGCATCCGCCTCAGGGTGAAAAACCCGATAGGGACGATTTCTGATGACCTCTGGGAGGCGATCGAGTCTGTGTACAAACACTTGGAGAACGGTCCGTACTGCATCGAGGTGGACGGGGAGGAAGATCTCGCCTCTCTTGCCGCTATTTATCTAGCTCCAGGAGGCGTAACAGTAATATATGGATTGCCGAATAAGGGGGTCGTGGTCGTGAAAGCGACACGGTCCTATAAACAGAAAGTGAAACAAGTACTGGATCAAATGTGATGTCCTATGGAAATTGAGATTCAATCGAAAACCGACAACCCGCTCCTCGGACGTACCGAGGTGCGGTTTGTGATTCTGCATGAGGGTGAAGGCACGCCGAAACGTGAGCTGGTTCGTACGGAGCTAGCGGAGAAGCTGAACACGAAGAAAGAGACGATCATGGTTGATTTCATGCGGTCCAGCTTCGGCACACGAAAAACTATTGGGTACGCGAAGATCTACAAGTCCGTGGAGGAAGCGAAAGCCGGTGAAGCTGATTTCATCACGGCACGCAACGGCCTGGGGACGAAGAAGAAACGAAAGAAGGAAGCCAAGAAAGAAGGTGAGGAGGGGAAAGAGGCTCCCAAAGGAAAACCACCCAAAGCCGAGGCGAAAGAACCAGCGGTCGAGAAGCCAAAAGAGGCGCAGAAACCGGCTGAGGAGAAGAAGGCGTAGCGTATGTTGAAACGTGAAGTGTTCAAGGTGGAAGGCGACAAGATCGTCCGTCAGCGCAGGAACTGCCCGAAATGCGGGGACGGCGTGTTTCTCGCAGATCACAAGGACCGGTTCAGCTGCGGGAAATGCGGGTACACCGAGTTCAAGACGAAGAAGCCAGAGGCACCCAAAGCATAGTCGGTTGCGTCACCATTGATTCGTATGGGTGAGTTTTTTCACGTCGATTCTTGAGGTTGGTTGCGGCATGTTCTGCGGGTACCCTAAAGGGATGATCGCGACCGGCCTGATATGATCTGGGAGGTTCAGGATGGCTGCAACCTCGGCTTCGTTGAAGGCACCCACCCAACAGGTGGCGAGTCCGTACTCGACCGCGAGTAAAATAATATGGTCGACTGCTGCTGCTGAATCCTGGATACAGTATAGTTCCCTGCCACGTTTTCCGTAGGGTTTGATGCGGCTGAGGTTCGCGCAGACGACAATATCAACTGGCGCCTCTATGAGGAACTCTTGGTTCAGGGCTGCCTGACAGAGCTTTCGTTTAATCTCCGGGTCGTCCACGGTAATGAAATCTCTTGCTTGAAGGTTCCCTGCGGATGGTGCTTGATGTGCATGGAGGATGATATCATATATGATATGGTCCGGTATTTTTCTTCCAGTAAAACTGCGCACACTTTGACGACGCATGATCGCTTCTTTCACGTTCATGTTAACCCATCGTCATCGTCATGAGTCTCCCAACTTTAAAGCTTGCGAGGAAAACCTATTAATCGTCCTGCTGATTAGCCGCATTTGTTGGGCCTGTAGTGTAGCTTGGATATCACAGAGGCCTCCGGAGCCTCTGACTCGGGTTCAAATCCCGACAGGTCCGTCCTAATTTTCTTTCCCTGAAAAAATGTATGTATTAAAACTGTATTTTTATTAAAATAAAACAATGAATCATTGGATTGTCAGACGCTGTAACTTGTATTTTTGTACATTCCACCGGAGCATTTCGCTGAGCTGAAAATCGTATTTCGTCCGATAGTACAGGAGAAACGTGAGGCAGTCGAAGAAAAGCAGCGGGCCTGAAAGTCTCATCCCGACCCTGAGGTACTCCCGTATCTGCCATCGTTTCGCCTTCTTGATGATACGAGTCAGATGAGGCTGTGACACGTATTTTGTACGTGTGACTGCCTCAACCCCGTAGGAGAGCTCTCTATCATCCGCTTGTTTGATGATCTGCTCCTCCTGGCATACCTTCCGAATCTCAGTTCCAGGCAATGGATACAGCGTTCCAAAGAGGGTATCGTCGGTGGGCGATTTCTTCACCATAGCAAGAGTCTCCTTCATCATGGCGTTTGTTTCATCTGGTGCCCCAATCATGAAATAGAGCCGGAGCTCTAAACCGTTTTTGCGGATGATGGAAAACGCATCGAAGATCTGCTGGTTAGTCATGTTCCGATGATAGACCTCGTTGCGGATGTACTCGTTCCCTGATTCCACGCCCATTCGGACCTGATAGCATCCAGCCTGTTTCATCGCTTTCATGAGCTCATCGGTGATGAGGTTCGCCCGGACGTTCACGGTCCAGCGGATCTTATTGTGATAGCCTCTTTTGATGAACTGCTGGCAGAAGTCCAGGACGTAGTCCTTATCCAGAATGAATGTGTCGTCAAAGAAATAAAGAAACCGCAGTCCCTTCCCATAGTAGTGCTGGAGTCGAAGACCAATTTCCTCCATAACATGTTCCACGCTACGAAAACGGACATATTGTCCTTTGAGGGCCTTTTTTAGAGCCAGGTTACTGCAGTACGTACACATGTAAGGGCATCCCCGGGATGCCATGATCGACAGGTGGCCGTGGTTAATGAAGAAATATTTTTGAAGGTCAAAATCTTCAAAATCGGGCACCCCGAGGCGGTCTAGGTTTCGCACGAGTGTCCGAGGCCTGTTCTTCACCACCTTGCCGTCGATCTTGTACCAAATGCCTTCGACATCTTTCGGGTGAAGCGAGTAGTCGAGGAGTTCTCTGAGTGGTTCTTCCCCCTCGCCGATGCACACCATGTCGACCTCGTGATGACAGATTATATCATCCGGGGAGAGGATAGCATGGACGCCACCAAAGATAATCGGAACTGTCGTGTGTTTCTTGATGAAACGGGCAATCAACAGAGCATCAGGGTACGTGAAGCTCAGCACCGTCAATCCAATCAAATCTGGCTGCTCTTGTTTGATAATATCAAGGATGACTTGCTGCCAATCCTTTTTATGAAATACGAGGTCGAGGACGACAGCGCGATGTCGTGTTTTGGTGTTGATGTATCCCTTTAATGATGGAAGTGAGATTGTTGGGAATAACGCATGGTCATGGATATTTGGTTCGATCAGTAGAACCTTCATGAGGTTCTCCCCCTGTGGTGCTACAACTGTGTCCAGTTTAAAAAGGTTGGATGTTTCTTTAACCCAGGGAAATCGACTGAAAAAACTCGCCCGAGGCCCTCCTCTTTATAGGTGAGCTGTTCAAAATCAGGAATCCTTAAAAAATCCTTGGTATGATTCTCCAGCGCACTGTTTTCATGTAATCGCGGTACGCGTCCCCGTATTGGCGTGTGAGGAGGTGCTCTTCGTCAATGATGCTCCAGATCATAATAGGGATCGCTATCATGGCAACGATAAGGGCGAACAGCGAGTAGAAGAAGAAGGCGAGGCCGAATCCAACAATGAGGATCGAGGTGTAGTGTGGATGCCGGATGTACTGAAAGATTCCACCGGTGACGAGCTGGCCTCTGTAGGTCCTGTGCCAGAAGATCTCCCATTTGAAATACACGAATGTACCCATTAAGAAGATAGCGAGACCAAGGATAATCGATGCGAGTTTCGGGAGGGGCAGCTCCCAGACGTGGTAAAGAGCGGTGAGGGGCCCGATGAGGATGATGAGCAAGAGTGGCGCGTAATGGAGAATGAAGAGTGCGCGGAGTTCTTTGGGAGGTCTGTAGTGGAACATGCTGCGTTACACGAAGACGATGCCGCCTCTTCCGATTTCGATGTTTTGGGACTTGAGTGTGTGCTTTGTGCTTCGCATTTTCATCACAGTGAGTTTTCGTCGGTCCATGGTAGGATCTAGGCTAAGTACAACCACACCATCTGCGAGGAATTCAGAAAGGCCATCACGTGAATACGTGTTTGAGCCAGGGCTCAATTCGGAGGTGACTATCGAAGTGGTTTTCGAGGTCTCAAGGGCGTTCATGATGTAATGGAGATGTAAGCGTCGAATAGGGAATGCCCCCAAAGAGAGTTCCTCATGGTCGATGTTGTCGATTTCGCTAGAAAACTCCTTGTTATTGACATAGATAGGCATCTCGGAGAGCGGCGTGATTGAGTCAAGCACGATGCGTTGGTAGTTCCCCGAGAGGATCTCGTTGACCATGGTCTCGTAGATGAGCTTCTTGTTGATGTTAAGGAAGATGAATTTGACCTGTCCCTTGTCGATAGCGGGTTGAAAGTTTAACCCGAGTTCAAGAGCTTGTACAAGATGGGTCTCAATTTTCTTATCGAGAGTGAGGTAGAGGCATTTCTCTCCTTGCTCGATGCCTTTCATGAGAAACTGGTAACAAAGGATTGATTTTCCGCTCCCCGGCGGTCCTGAGACGAGCGTGATGCTCTCCTTGGGGATCCCCCCCAGGAGGAGTTCATCGAGACCTCGTATACCGGTCGGTATGCGAATTATTTTTCCTAGCGCAGCTTGAGTATCGGTCTGCATGAGTGCCATGAATCCATCCTCGTGGTAGGTATTCGCAAGCGTGTATAATTAATTTATTGTTGAGGAAAAGACAGTGCATGCCTCTGCGTAGCACGGGTTTTTCATTATATATTAATATTTACGAAAATATTTATATATTCATTAATATAAATATAAATACTGCAATAAGACTGATTGACATGAGTAGCAAAGGGATCAAGATTTGGATCTGGGTGCAGAACAACCGCATACTCAAAGCCATATCGAACCAAGACGCAGGCACCCTCATCATTTACGACGATTACGATAACATCGTTCTCAAGCGCACCGGCCTGTCGCGACAGCAAGTCAAAACCATCGAATTTATTTTCACAACTTATAACCTACGAAAAATCGACGACCACAAGGAGCCCTTCACCTACTTATAAATCAACGGGAACAGCACCTGGCGATCGGGATAGACCTTGATGCCCTGCCCGGTGATCTCCATGGAGAACACCTTCTTCTGATGGTTCGAGTACCTCATCTTCAGGATTTCTATCGCGTTCTCCCGGCGATCCCCCCGCTGGATATTGTACAACACCATGATGCCGTCAGCCAAAAACTCCTCGATGCCTGTATCACTGAAACGGATCGGAATCGGCTCGGTTTCGGTGATCAAAAACGAGGTCGCACCAGTCTCATCGAAAAAACTGAACAATTGCTGTAAGTAGATGCGATAGTTCTTCTCCTTGCTAATCGACGCAGAAATCACCGCGGTGAGCGAATCAACAACAATCACCTCAGGATTGAAATCCTTCGGGATGATGAGCGGCTTAATCTTATAGGACAGATCGGTCGCTGATCCTGACCCACTCACGGAACCGAACTTCATTCTCAGAATATCCAAGGGGTTGATTTTTTGAATGAGCAGATGACCCGAATTGATGTAGTTTCTTGCATCCCACCCGAAGGATTGCATGCTTCGCTCGATCTTCTCCTGCGTTTCTTCGAAACTCACATACATGCAATGCTTTCCGCGGGATACGAGGTTAAAGCAGACCTGCCTGCAAAACGTGCTCTTCCCCGTTCCAGTTCCCCCCGCGACTAAAACCGAGTTACGCTTCGGGATACCGCCCTCTTCGAACAACTCGTCAAACCCTTGAATATCGGTCTTCAATACCGAGTCTTTTTTTTTATCAGGTATGGTGTCTGCCATGGGTAAATCTCTTTGGACCTTCTGTTATCCTCGAAGGCGAGAACGTTCCATTTTCCCTAGAGAATCCAGCCTTGCCCAATCTGGCGGGGGTAGTATCGTTATTTTGTAGGTATAGTATTCGTTAGTTTTTAAGGTTCCATATGCTTTCACTGTGATGAAATATGGTAGTTCCCTGCTTCCTAAGGTTATCATCGATGAAATGGGCGCAGAGGAGCTCGTAATCCCTTGTAAATCCATCATCGATTTCAGGATTGATACTTGATTTGAAATCTGGTCCATATGGTCTGCCTCTCGTTGT
>Ga0335070_10010278_pt1 | contig 10941 bp, 10 predicted proteins | sample Lox_Sample_13_FD_206722 | JGI IMG/M metagenome (GOLD analysis project Ga0335070, IMG submission 206722) | Soil microbial communities from Loxahatchee National Wildlife Refuge, Florida, United States - Lox_Sample_1.3 | ecosystem: Environmental > Terrestrial > Soil > Wetlands | place: USA... | reverse complement strand
TCAAAAACATGAAGCCTTTGTAAGTCTTAACCACTTTGCTAAAATTTTCAAAAATAGGATGCCAAAACGCCCAGCGTTTTATGGGTTTTTTAAATTGTTACATTAATTTCACGCTTTTTTCAGGTATGAAAATCAAATCGTAGCTTTTTTGAGGTATTGGAAACAGAGGATAGATAGCAGATATTGAGCCTTCGGATAATGACGATTTTGTTCCTATGTGGAGAGGGGTTTCGATTTCGGGAAGATACTTGACATAGTTTCCAGATCATGATATAAAGTTTCCATTTTGGAAACATATTCTTTACTCCACAAACCATTTCTCAAGATTAAGATGAGAGTTCCTCACGAGGGAAGACTTCGGAGTCCAACCCGATGATTCAAGAATCAGAATTAGGAAAGAGAATCAAAGAGTATCGGATGAAGAAGGGGTTGACCCTTCAGAAACTTGAAGAAAAAACCGGCTTCACAAAAGGTTATCTTTCAAAAGTCGAAAATACAAAAAAGGCGCCTCGCGTTTCCACCTTAGTCATCCTGGCAAAGGCTTTGGAAGTCAGTCTTTCAGAGATTTTTGGAGAAAAAGAAGAAAAGGCTTCCATTTCCCTTGTGAAAAGGCATGAGCGGAAAGTTGTAGCGCGGAATGGAACCGTTTTCGGTTATTCCTATCAAACCCTGGCGCACAAATTCTACAAAAAACATATGGAACCGTATATCTTGACCCTTCCTGTCAAGCCAAAGCAGGTACCCCTTTATCAACATGAAGGGGAAGAAATCCTTTTCGTTCTTGAAGGGACCATGAAATTTTATCATGGAGACCTGGAATTCATTGCGGAAGAAGGGGACTGCCTCTACTTTGATGCAAGTATCCCCCACCATGGCATTTGTCATGGGAAAAAAGAAGTGAAGTGCTTAATGGTGATTTTTACTCCCGAATAAATGAGGGATTAGAAATTGAAAGCCGAAGAGATACGAAATATCGGAGTTATCGGGGCAGGACTCATGGGCCACGGGATTGCCCAGGTCTTTGCGCTAAAAGGGTACAAGGTCAAACTTTTCGACAACGACTTAAAGGTGCTTGAAACTGCTCCAGAAAAGATTCGTAATAATTTACAGACGTTGTTGGAAATGCGTCTGGTAGAATCCCGGGAGCTCGAAGATTGTCTAAATCACGTCGAGCTCTCTCACACCTTAGGGGAGATGTGTGAGGGGATCGAATTAGTCATTGAAGCGGTCAGCGAAAATTTAGATCTAAAAAGGGCAATTTTTTCGGACCTGGAGCGTCTGACGCCATCCGAAACGATCCTGTGCAGTAATACCTCCGGTATCAGCATTAGTCTGATAGGTGATAAACTCCGATTCAAAGAGAGGGTGGTAGGTACCCACTTTTGGAATCCTCCCCATATCGTTCCCTGTGTTGAAGTTATTAAGAGTCAATTTACAGGCGATGAGGTGTTTCATACCGTGGTTGAATTGATGAAGAGGGTTGGGAAGGAACCTGTCCGCGTCTTAAAAGATGTCCCGGGTTTTCTTGGCAATCGGTTACAGCATGCACTTTGGCGTGAGGCCATTTCTTTGGTCGAGAAAGGGATTGCCGACCCTGAGGATATTGACAGGGTCGTGAAGTACGGGTTCGGCATTCGCCTCCCCTTTCTCGGCCCTCTGGAAACGGCAGACCTGGCAGGCCTGGATCTTGTTTATGATATTCATCAATATCTGTTCTCAGATTTAGAAAACCGTTCCACACCGTCGCCCATTTTAAAGATGCTTGTGGATCAGAAGAAAACGGGCGTAAAGGCTAAAAAAGGGTTTTATCACTGGACTGACGATAGTATCAAACAAATCGTTCAGCAACGAGATAAGGCTTTGTTAAAAATAAGTGAAGTCGTCAAAAGATTAAATCGGGAAAAGAAACAATGAATGTCACAACCATTTTCATCCTTCACGGGCTGGTCTATGCTGGGCTCCTCTTTCTTGTCTCCTCTGGCTTAACCCTCGTTTTCGGGATGATGAATGTTCTCAATTTTGCCCATGCTTCATTCTATATGCTGGCTGCTTATTTTTCATACTCTCTTTTGAGGTGGACAGGAAATTTCTGGCTCTGTCTGCTCGTGTGTCCCTTTTTGTTATTCGTGATCGGGGCTTTGATTGAACGGTTTTTACTTCGAAGAGTCCATGTTTTCGGGCATCTTCATGAACTTCTCCTTACCTTTGGAATCGCTTTCATTATTTCAGAGGTGGTCAAATGGGTATGGGGGACTGCCCCTCTCCCCATCGAAATTGGGGGTTTCCTGGATGGCAACGTCACCGTACTGGGTGTCATTTACCCCACTTACCGCTTTTTTGTTTTATTTTGCTCTATTCTGATCGGGCTCTTGATGAGCTTTTTACTTCTCAAGACCCGGATGGGCATCACGGTTCGGAGTGCAGTGGATGACAGCGAAATGGTCAATGCGCTCGGAGTCAATACCCCCCGGGTCTTCATGTTTGTGTTCGCGTTGGGGGCCGCTCTATCCGGGCTTGCAGGAGTCATCTCTGGGCCCTTGTTATCGATCAACACAGGCATGGCCACCGCCATTTTGGTTGATGCCTTTGTGGTCATCGTGATCGGCGGGTTTGGAAGCCTTATCGGGGCTGTGGTTGCCTCCTTAATGATTGGCCAGCTTCAATCGTTTGGGGCCTTGCTGTTCCCAAAAATTTCATTAGCTTTGATCTACTTGCTCATGGCCATTGTTCTCATTGCGAAGCCATCAGGCCTTTTTGGTGAAAAGAAATAGTGAAAAAGGATTCTAAAGCCATCCAGATTTGGGGTCTCATCATCTTGCTCGTTCTGTTTTTTTTACCCCTTGTCGCAAGACCGCATATCATTAATCTGCTGACCGAAATGATCATCTTCTCCTTATATGCGGTAAGCTATAATTTATTGCTCGGTTTCGGTGGGCTTCTTTCTTTTGGCCACGGGATGTTTCTTGGACTCGGTGCTTTTACCGCAGGAGCGATGCTCCACCGCATTCCAGGACTTCCCTTTTTCGGAGCCGTCTTCCTTGGTACACTCGTGGCAACCCTCATTGGCCTGGGCGTCGGGTGTCTGCTGCTCAGGCATAAGGGGACCTATTATGCCCTCCTCACCCTGGCATTTAATGCCCTCTTTTATGCCGTTGCCATCAAATGGCATGCTGTAACAGGAGGCGACGACGGACTGCCCGTCAAAAGGCCAAATCTTCATCTCGGGTTCGTTCAATTGCCCATGTCGGATGTGACGGTCTTCTATTACGTAACCCTGGTCGTCATTGGATGCGCTGTCCTCTTTTGCTGGTACTTCACAAAAACCGCCATGGGGAAAACAGTCCTGCTCGTCCGTGAGAACGAAGAACGGATGCAGTTCATTGGATACAACCCTGCTGTCTCACGAATGATCTTATTTACCCTGACTGCCTTTTTTGCCGGTTTAGCAGGATCTTTTTATGCCCTTTTCTTTAAATTTGTGGGGGTCGATGCTATTGGCATCGATATGACCACAACGGCTCTTTTGATGACATTCATTGGCGGAACAAAAGACTTTTTCGGTCCTGTTTTGGGAGCAGGCTTCTATATCTATTTCCAAAACTTTCTTAGCAATCTCACGGATCGATGGCCCTTGTTCATGGGCATTCTCTTTGTCCTAATGGTTCTTTTTGCCCCTCAAGGTTTATCCGGGTTGATCAGATCCTTGGTTGAACTTTTCCGAAAGACAGAAAACGGGAAGGCAACACGAGAAGAAGCTCCTCCCTCCGGAGAATAAAGGAATGGAAATTCTTCAGGTCAAGGACATCTATAAGGATTTTTCAGGACTCGAAGTGTTAGCGGGAGTTACGTTTACGGTCGAGGCCAATGAGAAACATGCGATCATCGGCCCAAATGGGGCTGGCAAGACAACTCTTTTCAACATTATTAGTGGCAAATATAGACCTTCATCCGGATCCATTTTGTTCAAAAAGAACGAGGTGGGTGGCCTCTCACCCTATGCCCTTAATCATCTCGGGATGTGTCGTTCCTTCCAAATCACGAATATCTTCCAGAATCTAACGGTTTTTGAGAATGTTTCCGCAGGAGTGAGATCCCATGCCGGATTGCGTTACCACCTCTTTAAAACATTGGATCGCCAATCCAAAATGATTGCCAGGACGGAACAGATCATCGAGCAGGTCGGTCTGGCCGAGGTGAAACAGAGACCGGCCCATGAACTTTCATACGGCCAGCAGCGCGCCCTTGAAATTGGAATTGCTCTCTCTTCGGAGCCAGAACTGCTTCTCTTAGACGAACCGACGGCAGGAATGACCCGTGAGGAGACAGAAGAGATGGTGAAGTTGATGAGATTGGTGACGGAGAATCGGACGTTAATGATCATCGAACATGACATGGAGGTCGTCTTTTCGTTGGCTGACACCATTTCCGTGCTTCACAACGGAACCATTCTGGCCTCAAACAGGCCTGAGGCGATTCGAAACGACCTAAGAGTGAAGGATGCCTATCTCGGGGAAGAATAGATGATATTAAAAGCCAGCGTGATTCATAGCTTTTATGGAAAGAGCCATATTCTCCAGGGGGTTTCGATTCATCTGGAGCAGGGAGGCCTGGTTTGCTTGTTGGGACGAAATGGTGTAGGCAAGACTACTACCTTGAAAAGCATCATGGGAATGGTTAAACCCGCAGAGGGTTCAATCTTGTTTAAAGAAAAGGAGATTGTCGGAAGGCAACCCTATGAGATCGCCCGGTTAGGAATAGGGATTGTTCCAGAGGATAGGCGCATCTTCCCAAGTTTGACGGTTCATGAGAATCTACTGATGGGGATCGTTAAAAGGCCGGAAGATCTTTCAGAGAAAGAGAAGTGGTCCGCCGAGAAAGTATATAATCTCTTTCCGCGTCTCAAGGAACGGATGAAGCAGAAAGGAGGGCACTTATCGGGTGGAGAACAACAAATGCTCACCATGGGTCGCACCTTGATGGGGAACCCCGAGCTCATCTTAATTGATGAGCCAACGGAGGGGTTAGCCCCTAGGATCGTGGCCCTGGTCACAGGGGTTCTCGCAGCGATTCATCGTTCGGGAACAACCCTTCTACTCGTGGAACAAAATTACAAAAGCGCCATTAAACTTGCAGAACGATTTTATATCATGAGCAAAGGTCAGGTCGTTTTTGAAGGAGGTGGTGAAACGCTGATCCAGGCCCAGGAAGTAAGAAAGAGGTATTTAGAGGTATAAAGAAAGAGTATTCAATTCAAATAAAATGATAAGGAGGGTATGACGATGAAAAAAATATCTTCAATGTCCGCGATTATTTTAGCGATCCTTCTCCTGGCCTTATTTCCCATTTCAGGCCAGGCTGCAGAAACGATCAAACTGGGAGCGGTCGAACCCCTTTCAGGTACTTTCAAAAATATCGGGGATCGATACCTTGAAGGAGTCCAATATGCAGCCAAAGTCTTGAATCGGCACGGCGGTGTTTTAGGTAGGCAGATTGAGGTGATTCCCATCGACTCGGAACTGAAACCAGACGTCGCTACCCGAAAAGCGACTGCTCTCATTCTCAAAGATCAGGTTAAGTTCTTCTGCGGTGGAACGGGAAGTTCTGTCGGAGCAGCTATGTCGACCGTTGCCGAGCAAAATAATGCCATTATGTTTTCTTATGGCATGGATGCGGCAAGCTTAACAGGGGCGAAATGCAGCAAAAACTTCTTCCGCCCGGGAACAAACACCGATATGCACTCCTATGCCCTTGCAGCCTACATTGCCAAAAGCAAGTTCAAGAAGGTCTACTGCATCGGTCAGGACTATTCCTTCGGCCATGAATCGGTCAAGGCCTTCATCGCCAGACTGAAGAAACTGAATCCCTCCATTGAAATTGTTGCCGAGGTTTATCATCCTCTCGGAGAGAAGGATTATGGCCCGTACGTGAGCCGAATCGTCGCTTCCGGCGCAGACCTCGTTTTTACGACAAGCTGGGGCAATGACCTGACTCTCCTCGTCAAACAAGCCAAACCCTTCGGGTTGAAGGCTAAGTTTGCAGGCTATTACCTGAGCGACGAAGAGACCGTCTCTGCCATTGGCGAAAGCGAACTGCTCGTCGGGAGCATCGCAAGCGAGACCTATATGCTCACCATCCCCACAGAAGAAAACAAGAAATTCATCGAAGGATATTATAAAGACACAAAAACGTATCCTTTCTGGCTTCGCGGGAAAGCTTACACAGGCACCATGTTCTGGGCAGAGGCCCTGAAAAAGGCCAAATCTGATGATGTGAATGCAGTGATCAAAGCCTGGGAGGGCCTCTCCTTCAAAGGAGTTGCCGGAACCTGGACCATGCGTGCGTGCGATCACCAGGCCCAGGTGCCCATTTGGATCGCCGAGATCGCCCCTCAGAGCAAATTTATGAAGCTTCCTTATGTGGGGACCCCAATCATGATTCCGACAAAGGAGATCGAAGTCCCCTGTGAAGAAACCGGCTGTAAGATGAAATAAATTAGGAAAAGAGAAGGAAAAAGATCTATCATGTCGATCTTAATTACCGGGGGAGGCGGCCTCATCGGCGCTTCCCTCACGCAGATGATCGTTGAGCGAAGAGAATCTCCCGTTCTTTTTGACATCGCTCCCATTCACCCGATCCTAAGAAAAATTGACTTTAAGTTCAAATATTTTCAAGGATCCCTCGATCATTTACCGGAGCTACTAAATATCATAAAAACGGAAGTGATCGATACGATCTTTCATCTTGGTGGATTGCTCTCCATCCCTTCGGAAAAAAAACCCTGGGCCTCTTTTCAGTCGAATGTGGTGGGGACATTCAATGTTTTAGAAGCTGCCAGGTTAGAAAAGGTTGATAAGATTATTTACAGTAGCACCATTGCAATCTACAGCAAAGATATCCAATCCAACGGCATTGATGATTTCACCCTCCAGCGGCCCACGACCATGTATGGAGCCACCAAGGTTTTCGGTGAACTTCTGGGACGCGTCTACGCCAGGAAGTTTGGAATCGATTTTCGTGGCATTCGCTTTCCATCCGTAGTGGGACCGGGAGTGAAAACAGCCCACATGTCAATATATCATTCATGGGCTGTCGAGGAACCCCTCAGGGGCAACTCTTACGAGATCGGTGTGGACCCTGAAATAAGAATTCCTGCGGTCTATTTCAAAGATGCTGTCCGGGCTTTGTGGTTATTGTCGAAAGCGAAAAAGGAACAGATTAAAACCATGGTCCATGTTATTGCCGGCCTGACGCCTCCTTACTCCGCAAGAGAGCTGGCAGAAGTGGTTCGCTCCAGGATTCCGGGTACCCATTTAACCTTTAGACCTGATCCCGAGTTGATGGAACTTGTCAAGGAAATCGGCACCCTCAGATTTGATGAAGAAAAGGCCAGATCCGAATGGGGATGGAAGACTTCCTATTCCTTAGCCGAAATGGTCGATGACTTCATCGAGGAATTTAATCAAAATCGTTCTCTTTATCTATAAATCCACTGACTATGGAGTAAAAACATTATGGAAAAGGTGATTATTACAGCGGCCATCACGGGCGCGATCCATACCCCATCGATGTCCCCTTATCTTCCTGTGACGCCAGAACAGATCGCCGACGAAGCGATTAAAGTGCACGAAGCTGGGGGGGCTGTGGCCCATATCCATGTCCGGAACCCGAAAACCGGGTATCCAACGGCGGACCAGGATGCTTATCGCGAAATTGCAGTTCGAGTCAAGAAAAAATGTGATATCGTACTTTGTTTTACGACGGGGGGGCGGTTGGGTGAGCCCGTGGAAAAGAGGGTGAAGGTTGTTTCCTCCCTAAAACCGGAGATAGCCTCTTTAAATGCAGGGTCTTTGAACTTTGGCCTTTTTCATGTCGCCGACAAAACAAAAAAATGGAAATATCAATGGGAGAAAGAATATCTGAAAGGAACAGAGGACGTTATCTTTCCAAACACGTTTAAAACCATGCGGGAATACCTTGCCGTTATTTATGAAAATAAAACGAAACCTGAATTTGAAATCTATGATGCGGGGATGATCAACAATGTCGCTTTTTTGATTGAAAGAGGATATGTAAGAAAGCCTGTCTATTTGCAGTTTGTCATGGGGATTTTAGGTGGAATCCCTGCCACCCCGCAAAATCTGATCTTTCTGGTTGAATCAGCCAAGAGAGCCGTCGGCGATTTCGAATTTTCCGTTTGCGCTGCCGGCAAAATGCAGTTCCCTCTCTGCACCCAATCCCTTATTTTGGGTGGTCATGCCCGAGTAGGTCTGGAAGACAACCTCTATCTTGATAAGGGGGTGATTGCCAAGAGCAATGCGGAGCAGGTCTCAAAGATCATTCGCATCGCTAAAGAACTTGGCCTCGAACCTGCCACTCCGAATGAAGCCAGGAAGATATTAAACCTCAAAGGACTAGGAAAGGTTAACGTTTAACAGCTGTTGCTAATGTAAAATCAAGGCTTCCTTTTGGTCAGAAGGTTATCTGGTTTGATATTTTTCCTTTAGGTAGGTGAGAGCTTCATCTATGGCTTTGGCCGCTATGTCCAAATCTTGTTCAGTGTGCCTGTGGCAAATATATCCGTGATGGTGTGGGGTAAAAAAGATGCCTCTGCGGATAAGCTGAGTGTAAAAATCATCGCGCCTGGCTCTTTGGGTATTGGCTTCATCCTTCTTGAAGGTGATGAAGAACATGGGTGCAACACCGCTTAATTCGGCTCCGACGTCATACTTTTTAATGATGCCTTGGACTTTTTTCAGAAAACGGTCGCCTTTCTCCCATATTTTATTGAGGACATGGTCACGCTCCAAAATTTCAATGGTTTTTAGAGCAGCAATATAACCGTCACTGTTGGGGAAGAACGTAGAAGATATAAAAAGCTTCTCTGCTGCAGCCATCATCACTTCAGCTTTTCCAGTAACCACACTGATTGCATATCCGTTAGCCATTCCTTTTCCAAGGACCGTCAAGTCTGGGGTGACCCCGTAAAGTTCTTGCGCTCCACCCATTCTGAGCCTGAAACAGGTTCGGACTTCATCAAAGACCAAAACGGCGCCATGCTTGGTCGCAATTTCTCTTACCCCTTCAAGGAACCCGGGTTTAGGTTCTTCCATCCTCTGATGGAGGGGATGCCCAAAGGGTGTCATAATGATGGCAGCGGTCTGATCGCCATATCGTGCCATCAAGTCCTCGAGTTGATCGAGGTGGTTGTAACGGAATTCATAGACATCCTCGTAGAACTTTTCAGGAATGCCGCCTTTCATCTCCACGCACCAGTCATGCCAGCCGTGGTAGCCACACCGCATCACCTTGATTCGGTTTGTGTATGCCCTCGCAATACGGATGCTCGCCGTTGTCGCATCTGAACCGGTCTTTAAAAAAATGCTCATTTCTGAACAGGGAACGAGTTCACTCAGTTTTTTCGCCAGCTGATTCTGATACCTCTGTGTGAGTGTGAAGCAGAAGCCTTTGTCTCTTATTTGCTTGATAACCGCTTCATCCACTTCTTCCTCTCTATAGCCCAGGATAATTGGCCCATACCCACAGAGGAAGTCGATATATTCATTTCCATCAACATCCGTTAATCTGCTGCCCTTGCCATACTCAAGAAAGATCGGATATTCTCCTACGATAAAATCGCCAGGTTTTCTGGCACCCAGGACTCCGCCAGGAACCAATCTTTTTGCCTCTTCAAAAAGTTCCAGACTTCGAGCTATGTTCAGTTTTTCAACGTTTTTCATAGAGATTCTCCTTTTGACATGTCTGGCCCGGGCTAGAGTGCAAGCATAGACTTTATCGTTTTCGTTTGATATATTTTAGCGCCTCTTTGTAGAAATGCTGCAAGGAATTTTTCCGGATCGATGCAGCCCTCCGGGGCGACCACTCCCTTCACCGTCACATCGCCAGCATCCAGCATGAGGGCTGCGATCGAGGCGGGAAGTCCTGTTCCTGGCGCCATCCTGCCCACGATGTCGGCAGTGAATGTTACCTGTTTTCCTTTTCTCTCCCCCTTTACGATCACTTTCAAGCCGGAGGCGAAGGGTCCCTTATCTCTGTGATTGGGAATGGCATCCCAAAGCTGCAAAGTCAGATCATAGGGTGCTACTTTCGTCCCCTTGACCTCCAGCGGCTCTTTACTGAGAAAGCCTGTCTCTCTCTGCTCCCTAATGAGCTGGTCTACCCATGACGGTATGAGTGCACCTTTGATCACCACCCTTTTCACCCCTTTTATATACCGTGGTATGGTGAGGGGCTGAGGATGACCCACATAGCGAACCTGACAGGTGCCAAGGGGTTCAAGGAATTCAGCCGTCTCCTCGCCGGTACCCCCCTCAACATATTCCAGCTTGCCATCCAAATACTGAGGGATTTTACCAATCGTCATGTGGAGGCTATGATCCCAGGCTGCACCCGAGAGTTCGGCGATACTGACTACCCAGAATAAGGCGATCTCGTCAACCCGATCCAGTTGATTTGCGTACCACTTGACGATGACGTTGTTTGTTCCGGGATCCGATCCCATTCCTGTCAAGACGGTTATTCCGGCTCCTTTAGCAGCGTGATCAATATCAGAAGCAAAAAGAATGTCAGTCGCCTCATAGTCATCACAAATATCTATATAATTCACCTTCGCGTCAACAGCTGCCCGGGCTACTGGCACGGCCGTCTTGTAGAATGGCCCTGCGCAGTTGATGACAACGTCAGCACCCCTGATCGCGCTAACGAGGCCATCGTGATCGTTCACATCGATTCTGCTCAGCGATACCTTTTCACTGGCGCGCAGCTTATCTTGCACTCTACTCGGATCTGTGTTGATGTCGCCTAAGATGACTTTCTTAATCTGCTCCTGCTTAATGAGGTCCCTGGCGACTCCCTGACCCATACCCCCTGTTCCACCTAATACGAATGCCTGCATTCCTATTCCCTCCTTATCGATGATGATCC
>Ga0335070_10010277_pt1 | contig 10943 bp, 11 predicted proteins | sample Lox_Sample_13_FD_206722 | JGI IMG/M metagenome (GOLD analysis project Ga0335070, IMG submission 206722) | Soil microbial communities from Loxahatchee National Wildlife Refuge, Florida, United States - Lox_Sample_1.3 | ecosystem: Environmental > Terrestrial > Soil > Wetlands | place: USA... | reverse complement strand
TCTAATTCGTTGACAATAAGTGCGCCATGGACCGGATCGCCAGCCTGCGCGCCTTCGCCAAGGTCGTCGAGACCGCGAGCTTCACGGCGGCGGCGGAGAAGCTCGGCCAGTCCCGGGCGCTGGTCAGCAAGGCGGTGATCGACCTCGAGCGCGATCTCGGCGCGCGCCTGCTCGAGCGCACCACAAGGCGCGTCAAGGTCAACGAGGTCGGCGCCGCTTACTACGAGCGCGCCGTGCGCATCCTCGCCGAGCTCGACGAGGCCGACGCGGCGGTGCGCCGGCTGCACGAGACGCCGCGCGGCACCTTGCGCATCTCGGCGCCGCTGTCCTTCGCCATCCTGCATCTCAAGCCGGTCGTCACCGCCTATCTCGCGGCCAATCCCGAGGTGAGCTTGTCGTTGTCGTTGAGCGACCGCTTCATCGATCTGATCGACGAGGGCTTCGATCTCGCCATCCGCATCGCCCGGCCCGAATCGTCGAGCCTGATCGCGCGCAAGCTCGCGCCGGCGCGCCGCGTGCTGTGCGCCGCGCCGTCCTACCTGAAGGCGCACGGCATGCTCAAGACGCCCGGCGACCTGGCACGGCATCGCTGCCTGCCTTACGCCGCGGGCCCGTCGGTGCTCTATGAGGATTGGCATCTTGCCGGTCCCGACGGCGCGCACGTCGTCCGCGCGACCGGGCCGCTCGCGTCGAACAACGGCGACATGCTGCATTGCGCGGCCACCGACGGCCTCGGCATCGCGCTGCTGCCGACCTTCATCGTCGGGCCAGACCTGCAGGCGGGCGTGCTCCAGGTCGTGCTGCCAGACTACACGCCCGCCGAGCTCGGCCTCTACGCCGTCTACCCGCCCAACCGCCAGCTCGCCGCCAAGGTGCGCGCCTTCATCGACCTGCTCGCCGCGCATTTCGGCCCGCGGCCGCATTGGGATCTGGTGGAGTAGGGCGGCGCGCGCGCGGCCTTACCCCTTGCCGATCAGCGCGCTGACGCCGTTCCAGATGATCTGGATGCCGATGCAGAACAGGATGAAGGCGGACAGCCGCATCATGACGTTGGTGCCGTGCGGACCGAGCCGGCGCACGATGTAGTCGGAATAGCGGTAGCAGACATAGATCGTGATCGCCATGGCGATGAGCCCGCCGAGCGCACCGGCGGCGATCAGCGCGAGCTCGCCGATGTGGTCGCGCGTCACCGGCCACTGGCTGCCGAGCGTGATCGCGACCGACATCGAGCCTGGGCCGACGGTGAGCGGCATGGTCAGCGGATAGAACGCGTCGACCGCCCGGCCCGGCTGGGCCGTCTTCTTCATCGCCAGCGGGTCGCCCGGCTGATTATCGTCGCCCTCCTGCAGCAGCTTCCAGCCGAGCGCGGCGACGACCAGGCCGCCGCCGACGCGCAGGATCGGCAGGGTGATGCCGAAGAACGCCAGCACGTGCGAGCCGACGACCATGGAGCCGAGCAGCAGGGCAAAGCTGTTCACGGCCACGGCGCGGGCGAGGGCCGGCCGCTCCTGCTGTGCCGCGCTGCGCGTCAGGCGCACGAACAGCGGCGCGCTGCTGACCGGGTCGACGATCGGGAACAGCCCGGCATAGACCAGCAGGAAGGCGTCGGCGATGTTTCCGGCGGATTGCCAATCCAGCATGGAGCGGACCATAGCACGCGTCGATCGGGGCGCCTTGTTCGGGCCTGCGGAATTCGAGGCGCGGCGCGTTCCGCGTTGCCCAAATAAGCAGCTTTGTGAAACCGATCACAGCCCGCGGCCGGCGGCCGCGCGTAGGGTCCGCGCGTCTGCCACCAGCCAGCGAGGGCGCACCATGAGGGAAGCGCGTATCGGATCACACTCGCGTGAAGAGTCGGCCGGCGCCGCTCCGGCCCGGACGAGTTTGGTCGCACGACTGTTCGGCGGTCTTCTCGATTGGCGGCGCCGCGAAGCGGATCGTACCATCGGCCGCTACGACTATCTGATCTGCCAGTCCGCCGATCTCTATCGCATCTACGAGGCCGAGATTACCCGGCCCGAGCCCGCTCCGGGTATCGACAAGACCGACGCCCTGCGGCGCGGCATCGTCGTGCCCGACTGCGCCTAGGCTCGCCGCCGTCGTCCGCCGTCCGAGCGCCGTTCTCTCGCTTTGCCGTCCGTGGCGCTGGCTCAGCCGAGCCAGCGCCGGCCGAGCCGCCAAAAGAGGAAGGTGCCGAGGCCCCAGGCGCCGTTGACGATCAGCGCGAAGATGATGACGGGTGCCGTCAAGACCGGTCCCGCAGGCGCGCCCTTGAGCGGCAGGACGACCAGGACATAGACCAGAGGCAATAGAATGGCGCCGAACAGCACGGCCAGCCAAAGACGATCGACCTTCGGGACGGCGCTCATCAGCAGCACGAGCAGGATGCCCCAGATGCCGCCCCAGAAGGTGTCCGACAGGAAACGGGGCACGCCGAGCGGTTCCGTGGGGGCCAGCGAATAGGGCGCGAACGGGATCAACCCGGCTGCATAGAAGATCAGCACGACGATCTGGTAGAACAGCAGGACGCCGAGCGCGCCGGCGACGAAGCCGATAACAACGCGCCGCACAAACGGAATTGCCATGACGCGTCACCTGAAAAGGGTCAGCGTCCAATAGCTAGCACCGTGGGACGGGATTTGCCGCTCAAAATCCTGTGTGCGGCAGGATCGGAACGCCGCGTCCGGCCCCCGCGCGGAGCGGAGGGCCGGACCTCGTCGTCGTCAGTTCAGCGGGATCTTGGCGATCCGGACGTATTCCTTCCAGTCCTCGGCCGCCTTGACGAACAGCTTCTGCCCCGCGGCCGGCGTGTTGATGTAGACGTCGCCGCCGAAGCTGGCGAGGAACTTCACCGCGTCGGGCGTGGCCAGCACCTTGCCGAACCACTCGTTGATCGTGTTGACGATCGGATCGGGCGTGGCGGCGGGCACCATCGCCGCCCACCAGATGGTCTGGTCCATATTGACGCCTTGCTCCTTCATGGTCGGCAGATCGGGCGTCGCCTTGAGCCGCTCGCCCGTGCTGATGCCGAGAATGCGGAAGCGGCCTTCGCGCATCTGGCTCAGCGCGAAGACGGGGTCGTGCATGCCGTAGTCGACGGCGCCGCTCATCATGTCGTTGAGCGAATCGGGGCCGGTCTTGTAGTTGACCTCGACGGCCTCGACGCCGGCCAGCTGCTTGTAGGCCTCGCCCATGACCTTTCCTGGCGTCGCCGTGCTGGCATAGGTCGCCTTGGCGCCCTTCTTCTTGAGGTAGGCGGTCAGTTCCGCGACGTTGTTGTAGGGCGCATCCTTGCGCACCGCCAGCATGAAGGGCTGCCGGTTGATAGTCGCCGCGATGCGCAGCTCCTTGATCACGTCGACCGGCGGATTCTTGAACAGCGACATGTTGGCGGCTGTCGTGCTGCCGGCGTGGACGAAGATGGTGCGGCCGTCCGGCTTGGCGCGTGCGGTGTAGGTCGCCGCGATGTTGCCGAGCGCGCCGGCCTTGTTCTCGACGATGATGGTGCGGCCAGAGACGGGCCCGACCTTCTCGGCGAAGTAGCGCACCAGCACGTCGGCGCCGCTGCCCGCCGGGAAGGCGCAGATGAAGGTGATGTTGCCGGGCGGTATCGGGTCCTTCGCCTGCACCGCGGCCGGCGTCGCGAGCGCCGCTGCGGCACTCGCAGCGACCGCCAGGACGGCGGATCGCAACATGCGGCGAGAAATTCCAACCATAGCTCCCTCCTGTTCTTGCCGGCGCGGCTTCATGGTGCGGCCGGTCCGGTCCTCTCGATCAGTTCTGCGGGATCTTGGCGATCCGCACATATTCTTTCCAGTCCTCGGCCGCCTTGACGAAAAGTTTCTGTCCCTCTTCCGGCGTGGTGACCAACGGGTCGGCGCCGAAGCTGTCCAGGAACTTCTTCGTGTCGGCCGCGGCGACCGCCTGTTTGAACCAGCCGTTGATCTTCTGGACGATCGCGTCGGGCGTCTCGGTCGGCACCATGGCGCCCCACCAGATCACCTCGTCCATCTTGACGCCTTCCTCGGTCATGGTCGGGATGTTCGGCAGCGACTTCATGCGTTCGCCGGTGCTGACGGCGAGGATACGGAACCGGCCCTGGCGCATCTGGCCGAGCGCGAAGACCGGGTCGAGCATGCCGTAGTCGACCGCGCCGCTCGTCATGTCGTTGACGGTGTCGGGGCCGGTCCTGTAGGGCACCTCGACCGCCTGGATGCCCGTCGCCTCCTTGTAGAGCGCGCCCATCACCTTGCCGGGCGTCGCGGTGGTGGCGTAGCTCGCGCTCGCGCCCTTCTTGTTCAGATACTCGGTCAGCTCGCGGACGTTCTTCCACGGCGCGTCCGAGCGCACCGTCAGCAGGAAGGCCTGGGTATTGGTCGTGGCGGCGATTCTCAGTTCCTTCACCACGTCGACCGGCGGGTTCTTGAACAGGGACATGTTGGCGGCGATCGTGCTGCCGGAGTGCACGAAGATGGTGTAGCCGTCGGGCTTCGAGCGCGCCGTGTATTGCGCCGCGATGTTGCCGGCGGCGCCGACCTTGTTCTCGACGATGACCGGCTTGCCCGAGAGCGCGCCGATCTTTTCGGCGAAGAAGCGCACCTGCACGTCGGCGCCGCTGCCGGCCGGGAAGGCGCAGACGAAGGTGATGTTGCGGCTCGGATAGTCCTCGGCGGCCCGCGCCGTCGGCGCGGCCGCCATCATGACCGCTGCCGCGAGGACGCCAAGGCGCGCGGCCGTCTTCCGGTATGCTGGCACGCTCTTCTCCCGCTCGATCGCTGCGCCGCCGGCGCTCGGCCGACGCGGCGGCCGGGGCCGAGGCGCAACCGCCGCCGCCGATCAGTTCAGCGGAATCTTGGCGATCTGCACGTATTCCTTCCAGTCGTTGGCGGTCTTTATGTACAGCTTCTGGCCTTCCTCGGGCGTGCTGACGAACACGTCGCCGCCGAAGCTGGCGAGGAACTTGACCGTCTCGGGCGTGCTCAGCACCTTGCCGAACCACTCGTTGATCTGCATCACGATCGGCTGCGGCGTCGCGGTCGGCACCATCGCCGCCCACCAGCCGATCTGGTCCATATTGACGCCTTGCTCCTTCATGGTCGGCAGGTCGGGCGTCGCCTTGAGCCGCTCGGCCGAGCTGATGGCGAGGATGCGGAAGCGGCCCTCGCGCATCTGGCTGAGGGCAAACACCGGGTCGTGCATGCCGTAGTCGACGGCGCCGCTCATCATGTCGTTGAGCGAATCGGGGCCGGTCTTGTACGGCACTTCCACCGCCTTGACGCCGGTGAGCTGCTTGTAGACCTCGCCCATGACCTTGCCGGACACGGCCGTGCTCGCGTAGCTCGCCTTGTCGCCCTTCTGCTTGAGATAGGCGGTGAGTTCGGCGACGGTGTGCCACGGCGCGTCCTTGCGTACGGTCAGCATGAAGGGCTGCTTGTTGATGGTCGCGGCGATCTTGAGGTCCTTCAGCACGTCGACCGGCGGCTTCTTGAACAGGTGCATGGTCGCCGCGACCGCGTTGCCCGCGTGGACGAAGATGGTGCGGCCGTCGGGCTTCGAGCGGGCGGTGTATTCCGCGGCGATGTTGCCGAGCGCGCCGGATTTGTTCTCGACGATGATGGTGCGGCCCGAGACGGGCCCGACCTTCTCGGCGAAATAGCGCACCAGCACGTCGGCGCCGCTGCCCGCCGGGAAGGCGCAGACGAAGGTGATGTTGCCGGGCGCTATCGCGTCCTTGGCCTGCAGCGTGCCCGGGACCGCCGCGACGGCGGCCGCGGCGAGCGCCAGCGCCGTTCGCCGGGTGACCATCCTCCAACGCTCACTCATGGGTTCCTCCTGTTCTGCTCATTCTGTTGTCGTGTCGATGAGCTCGTTATGCGGCGCGCCGCGCCGCGATCATTCCTGGAAGGCCTCCTCCCGCGTCTTGCGGAATTGCGGCAGGACGATCAGCGCAATGATGATCGCTGCCGCGGCGAGCAGGCCCGCCGAGATGGGTCGATCGAGGAAGATCAGCGGATCGCCGCGCGACAGCACCATCGAGCGGCGCAGATTCTCCTCCATCAGCGGTCCGAGGATGAAGCCGAGCACGAGCGGCGCCGGCTCGCAATCGAATTTGAGGAGAATGTAGCCGAAGACAGTGAACGCCGCCATCTGCACCATCTGGAACCCCTCGGTGTTGGCCGCGTAAACGCCGATCACGCAGAACAGCAGGATCGCCGGGAACAGGAAGCGATAGGGCGCCTGCAGCAGCTTCACCCAGATGCCGATCAGCGGCAGATTGAGGATCACCAGCATGGCATTGCCGATCCACATACTCGCGACCATGCCCCAGAACAGCTCGGGCCGCGCCGTCATGACGGCGGCGCCCGGCTGGATGCCCTGGATGATCATGGCGCCCATCATCAGCGCCATCACCGGGTTGGACGGCAGGCCGAGGGTGAGGAGCGGGATGAACGAGGTCTGCGCCGCCGCGTTGTTTGCGGATTCGGGACCGGCCACGCCCTCGATCGCGCCCTTGCCGAAGCGCGAGGGGTCCTTGGCCACCTTCTTCTCGAGCGTGTAGGCGGCAAACGAGGCGAGCACGGCGCCGCCGCCGGGCAGCACGCCGAGCACGGCGCCGAGCCCGGTGCCGCGCAGCACCGCGGCCCAGCTCTCCTTGAAGTCCTGCTTGCTCGGCCACAGCTCGCGGAAGCGGGTGCGGATCGCGGTCTGCTGGCGCGACGGATGCTCGAGATTGTGGATGATCTCGATGATGCCGAACAGGCCCAGGACCAGCGGCAGGAAGTCTATGCCGTCCCACAGCTCCTGGATGCCGAAGGTGTAGCGCGTCAGCCCGCTGTTGGTGTCGGTGCCGACCAGGCCGAGCAGCAGGCCGATCAGCACCATGGCGATCGCCTTGACGACCGAGCCATGGGCCAGCACGACCGCCATCACCAGGCCGAGCACCATGAGCGAGAAGTAGTCGGGCGAATTGAATTGCCGGGTGAAGGCGGCGAGCAGCGGCGCGAAGCCGGCAAGAAATATCGTGCCGACGCAGCCGGCGAAGAACGAACCGAGCGCGGCGACGGCGAGCGCAGGGCCGCCGCGCCCCTGGCGCGCCATCATGTTGCCGTCGATACAGGTGACGACCGACGATGCCTCGCCCGGCATGTTGACCAGAATCGACGTCGTCGAGCCGCCGTACTGCGCGCCGTAGTAGATGCCGGCCAGCATGATCAGCGACGACAGGGGGTCGAGCCCGAAGGTGACCGGCAGCAGCATGGCGATGGTCGGGATCGGACCGATGCCCGGCAGCACGCCGATCAGCGTGCCGAGCAGGCAGCCGAGCAACGCGAAGCCGATGTTTTGCAGCGATGCCGCGGCGCTGAATCCGGTCGCCAGATGGCCGAAGATGTCGAGATCCATCTCAGTTCTCTCCCCACCACACGGGGAGCGGCTGGCCGAGCGCGTAGACGAACACGACGGTAATGACGGCCGTGAGCACGAGCGCGAAGATCACGGTCTCGCGGATGCGCACGCCCGCCTGGGCGTAGGCGGCGAGGACGGTGATCAGCGTGCCGGTCACGACCAGCCCCGCGGTCTTGATCAACAGGCCGAACAGCAGCATGGTGGCGATCAGCACGACCAGCGGCCGGAGGCGAATCTCCTCGATCTCGGGTCCCTCGATGGCCACGCCCTTGAGCGCGACCGCGAGGCCGATGACGAGGATCAGAACACTGAGGATCGTCGGGAAATAGCCCGGCCCCATGTTGCGCGACGAGCCGAAGGTGAGATCCTGGGCGAAGATCAGCCCGCCCAGGCCGATGACGATGAACAGAACCCCGGCGCCGAAATCCTGCGGCGCCTTGATCTGAATGACTGCGGGTCGGCGAAGACGGGCCACGGACGTCCTCGCCTAGCGCGCGCCGGCGTGCGCGCCGCGCCGCATGGCCGGCATGAACGATGTCGGCCGTCGGCCATCCGCCGCTGTCGTCAGTCCCACGCGTCGCCTCCCGTCTCGCACTCGGCCCGTGTTCTACAATCGAGAACCGGTTTTGACTTTATCAAATCATTGCCCGGCCTGCCGTGCAAGGCAAGTCCGGATTCCACCGGAGCCGGTCGCGCCGCCCGACGTCGCGTGGACGACGCGCGCTTGCGCCGATTATCCACAGCTCGGCGCGAGCACGGCCCGCGCCGCTATCGTTGACGCCGGCGGCGCGTGATTGCAAGCCGCGCGGACGGGCGGGACCAGGCGAGGGGAATCGGCGGGTGCGAGGCGGCCCGCTTGCCCGGCGGCGGCGTGTCCCTCATATCTTGGGACGCCGGCCGTGCCGGGCCGGCGCGGCGGAGGGACAGGGGCGGACGAGGGCTGCACCATGAAAGAAAGCCAATTCGCGGTTCTGGCCGGCTGGATCGCCGAGGCGGGGCTCGCCGGCCGGAGCGAGGCGGCGCTCGTCACCGGCGTATGCGAGCGCATGGTCGCGGCGGGCCTGCCGCTGGCGCGCGCCACGGTGCTGGTCGACACGCTGCACCCGGTCTACGAGGGCCGCGCCCTGTTCTGGCGCCGCGGCGGCGAAGTCCGCGTCACCGACTACGGCCCGAGCGACACCGGGCCGGCGGCCGAGAGCTGGCGGCGCAGCCCGTTCTACCACCTGTTCCATTCGAGCGACGCCGTCCTGCGCCGGCGCTGCACGCCCGAAGGCGGCGCGGAGTTTCCGCTGATCGGCGAGCTCGCGGCCGAGGGCATGACCGACTACATCGCCTTCGTCAGCCGCATCGCCGCCGAGGGCGTCATCGGCAATATGGATTGCGTCTACTCGTCCTGGGTTGCCGACGCGCCCGGCGGCTTCGGCGAGGCCGACGTCGCGGCGATCGAACGGCTCGTGCCGCAGCTCGCGCTCGCCGTCAAGTCGGCGTCGCTCGCGCGCATCGCCGGCACGCTGGTCGAGACCTATCTCGGGCGCGACGCCGGCCGGCGCGTGCTGAGCGGGAGCATCGCGCGCGGCGTTGCCGACCGCATCGACGCCGTCCTGTGGTTCAGCGACCTGCGCAGCTACACCCACATCAGCGACCGCTCGCCGCCGGAGCAGATCATCCCGTTGCTCAACGATTATGCCGAGGCCGTGGTCTCGGCGGTCCACGGCGCCGGCGGCGACGTGCTCAAGCTCATGGGCGACGGCACGCTCGCCATCTTCACCGACGGCGGACGCGGCGAGGCGGGTCGCGCCGCCCTTGCCGCCGCCGAGGCCGCGCGGCGTGCGGTCGCTGCGCTCAACGAGCGCCGCCGTGAGGCGGCGCTGCCGACCACCGAGCTCTATCTCGGCTTGCATGTCGGCGAGGTGTTCTACGGCAATGTCGGCAGCCAGTCGCGGCTCGACTTCACCGTGGTCGGGCCGGCGGTCAACGAGGTCAGCCGCATCGCCGCCATGTGCCGCTCGGTCGACCAGCCGGTGCTCTTGTCCTCGGCCTTCGCCGACTCGATCGGCGCCGCCGACGGCCGCTTCGTGTCGGTCGGCCGCTTCGCGCTGCGCGGCGTCGGCCGGCCCCAGCATCTCTACACCATCGATGCGGCGGGCGAGGCGGCGGCGGAAGGCGATCCGGCGGGCTGAGCCGATGCGGCTTGCGCGCCGCCGCCCGGCCCGCTAATCCAGGCCTGGGCAAACGGGCGGGGCTAGGCGGGCATGAAGATCAAGGCGGCGGTGTTTCGCGACAAGTCCGGGAAGGCGTCGATCGAGGCGGTCGAGCTCGAGGAACCGCGCGACGACGAGGTGCTGGTGCGGCTCGTCGCGACCGGCGTGTGCCACACCGACATCAAGGTCAGCACGAGCGAGGGCATGTCGCCGCGCCCGATCGTGCTCGGCCATGAAGGCGCGGGCGTGGTCGAGCGCGTCGGATCGCGCGTCGCCAAGGTCAGGCCGGGCGACCACGTCGTCATGACCTACGACGCCTGCGGCCTGTGCCCGAGCTGCCTCGAGAACCACCGCACCTATTGCGACGAGGTCGGGTCGCGCTCCTTCGGCGGCAACCGGCCGGACGGCACGAGCCCGCTGAGCCAGGACGGCCGCAAGATCCACGGCAGCTTCTTCGGCCAGTCGTCGTTCGCCGATTTCGCGCTCTGCTACGAGCGCAATGTCGTCAGGGTGCGCAAAGACGCGCCGCTCGATCTGCTCGGGCCGCTCGGCTGCGGCGTGCAGACCGGCGCGGGCGCCGTCGTCAACGCGCTCAAGGTCGGCGTCGGCAAGTCGCTCGCCGTGTTCGGCACCGGCTCGGTCGGGCTCAGCGCGATCATGGCGGCGCGGCTCATGGGCGCCGGACGCGTCATCGCGGTCGACATCCAGCCGGCGCGCCTGCGGGCGGCGCAGGAGCTGGGCGCCACCGATACGATCGACGCCAAGCAGCAGGATGCGCTGCAGGCGATCAAGACGATCAGTCGGCGCGGCGTCGACTTTGCGCTCGACACCACCGGCCTTGCGCCGGTCATTATCCAGGCGGTCAAGGGTCTCGCGCCTCTCGGCGTCTGCGGCTTCATCGCCTCGCCGGCCGAGCCGGTCGGCATCTACATCCGCGATCTCATGCTCGGCGGTCGCACGCTGCGCGGCATCGTCGAGGGCGACAGCATTCCGGACCTGTTCATCCCGGCACTGATCGACTTCCACTTGGCCGGGCGTTTCCCGCTCGACCGGCTGGTCAGCTACTATCCGTTCGAGCGCATCAACGACGCGATCCACGATTCGGAAAGCGCCGCGGCGATCAAGCCGATCCTGCGCATGGCGGGCTAGTGCCTGGCGACAGTTGGCTGACACACCCTCACCCCAGCCCTCTCTCCCACTGGCGTGGGAGAGGGAACCGCGCGGTGTGGCTTTTCTCGCGAGCGTCCCCTCTCCCGCGCGCGGGAGAGGGTTAGGGTGAGGGCGAAACACCGATCCGCGATCCAAAGCAAGGAGCAGGCGGCGATGGCCAAATCCGACTAC
>Ga0335070_10010275_pt1 | contig 10944 bp, 7 predicted proteins | sample Lox_Sample_13_FD_206722 | JGI IMG/M metagenome (GOLD analysis project Ga0335070, IMG submission 206722) | Soil microbial communities from Loxahatchee National Wildlife Refuge, Florida, United States - Lox_Sample_1.3 | ecosystem: Environmental > Terrestrial > Soil > Wetlands | place: USA: Florida... | reverse complement strand
GATTGTTGATGCCGAGATTAATCACCTCGAACCCGGCGCCCTCCATCATCATGGCGACCAGATTCTTGCCGATGTCGTGAATGTCGCCCTTGACGGTGCCGATGATCATCTTGCCGATCTTGGGGGCACCGGTCTCCGCCAGCAGCGGGCGCAGGATGAACATCCCGGCCTTCATGGCGTTGGCGGCCAGCAGCACTTCCGGAACGAACAGGATGCCGTCGCGGAAATCGATGCCGACGATGCGCATGCCCTCGACCAGCGCCTTGGTCAGCACGTCATAGGGGGTCCATTTGCGCCCGAGCAGGATGTTGACCCCCGTCTCGATCTCCTCCTTGAGACCGTCATAGAGGTCGTCCTGCATCTGCTGGACCAGCTCGTCGTCGCTGAGCGAGTTAAGGTCGAGTTCGTCGTCGGCCATGGTCATGCTCCCGAAGGGTGCGATTGATGCGACCGGCCGAAAGGCGGTTAAGGACCGGCAGCCGCAGAATTTTCCAGGCCAGGAGACTAGTCAAGCCGGGTCGGCGCACCCCTACCGGGGCGACATCAAATGGCGGACCGGCGACAGAGCGCCGAATGGCCGCTGGCAAGGGCTGCGGGCAAGGTCAAGGCTCTCTCGACCGGCCGCTCGTGCGAGGTCTTGCCCGGGGCGCTATGGGCGGCGGGCCCGGGCGGTGATATCACTCGGGGGCTCGCGCGCAACCGGCTCCGCATGTCTCAAGCCTTCATTGCAGGATCTGCCCCGCATGCCAGAAACCTTCACGCTCCGCGCCGGCCATCTCACCCTCGCCGATCTCAGACAGCTCGAAATGGGCGGCATCCAAGTGATGCTGGATCCCGCCGCATATCGGGCGATCGACGCCTCGGTCGAGATCGTGCGCGCGGTGATCCGCGAGCATCGCACCGTCTATGGCGTCAACACCGGCTTTGGCAGCCTGGCGCGCACCCGCATCGCCGATGCGGAGCTGGCCGAGCTGCAACGCCGCCTGGTGCTGAGCCACGCCGCGGGAACCGGTCCGATGCTTCCCGATCGGGTGGTCCGGCTGGTGCTGCTGCTCAAGGCCAACGGCCTCGCGCGCGGCCATTCGGGCGTGCGGCACGAAGCGATCGACATGCTGCTCAAGCTCTATGAGGCCGAGGCGCTGCCGGTCATTCCCGCCAAGGGCTCGGTCGGCGCCTCGGGCGATCTGGCGCCGCTCGCGCATATGACGGCCGCGATGATCGGGCAGGGCGAGATCAAGCTCGCCGGCGAGGTGATGCCGGCCGGCCCGGCGCTGGCAGCGCTCGACCTCAAGCCCCTGGCGCTCGAAGCCAAGGAAGGGCTGGCGCTCCTCAACGGGACGCAGGTTTCGACGGCGCTGGCCGCGGCGGCCTTGCTCGATGCCGAGCGCCTGTTCCAGGCGGCGCTCGTCTCGGGCTCGCTCTGCGTCGATGCGGCGGCCGGCAGCGACGTGCCCTTCGATCCGCGCATCCAGGCGGTGCGCGGCCAGCCCGGCCAGATCGAGGTGGCGAAGCTCTATCGCGCCATTCTCGATGACAGCGAGATCCGCCGCTCGCATCTCGATTGCGACCGCGTGCAGGACCCTTACAGCCTGCGCTGCCAGCCGCAGGTGATGGGGGCGGCGCTCGACATGCTGCGCTTCGCCAGCGGCGTGGTCGAGCGCGAGATGAACGCAGTCTCCGACAATCCCCTGGTCTTCGCCGAGGAAGGCGAGATTCTTTCGGGCGGCAATTTCCATGCCGAGCCGGTGGCGATGGCGGCCGACGCGGCGGCGATCGCGCTGGCCGAGATCGGCTCGATCGCCGAGCGGCGCATCGCGCTCCTGACCGACGCGCGCATGAGCGGGCTCCCGGCCTTCCTCGTGCCGGAGCCGGGCTTGAATTCGGGTTTCATGATTGCGCATGTCACGGCGGCGGCGCTGGCGAGCGAGAACAAGGGCCTCGCCCATCCGGCCTCGACCGACAGTCTGCCGACCTCGGCCAACCAGGAAGATCATGTCAGCATGGCGACCTGGGGCGCGCGTCGGCTCCACGACATTGCCGCCAATGTCGCGGCCATCATCGCCATCGAACTCCTGGCCGCGGCGCAAGGCATCGAGATGCGCCGCCCGCTCAAGACCAGCCCCCGGCTCCTGCCGGTCATGGCCGCGATCCGCAAGAAGGCCGCCTTCTGGGATCAGGACCGCGCCATGGCCCCCGACATCGAGGCAGTGAAGGGCCTGATCGAGATGGGCGCCTTCCGCGAGGCGTCGGGTTTCCGCTTGTTCTAGGCCCGCGCAAGCGGCTCAACGCGGCGACAGCAAATTGAAATTACAGCGGCAATCAAAAAACACATAATGTTCAGCGTAAATTGGCGCATACCACAGCTAAATCGGGGGCAAATGGCCCTTTGACGGCGGCCTGGTTTCCGCTAGAAACGGGGCCGCTATATCGAAGCGCCCGGAGCCAGGATGGCTGGCGGGGTTGCATCAGGTCCCGAACGCCATGAAGCCGACCTACTCCACGCGGCCGACATTTCTCGGCGTCGCCAACGAATCTCCGACCGCCGACTATGTCGTTGCCGGCGTCCCTTTCGACATCGGCACCTCGCATCGCGCGGGCGCGCGCTTCGGCCCCATGGCGATCCGTGCCATCAGCCGCATGCTGGTCGACGGTGCCAACACCCAGAACTGGCAGAACCCGCAGCGGCTCGACATCGCCGATATCGGCGATTTCGACCTGGCGCTCGGCGACACCGAGAAGAGCCTGAAGCTGATCGAGGAGCAGGCGGCCAAGATCGGCCATCTGATCGCGCTGGGCGGCGATCACGCGATCGCGCTGCCCTTGTTGCGCGCGGCCGCCAAGCGCCATGGCGGACCCCTGGGCCTGGTCCATTTCGATGCGCATGTCGATACCTGGCCCGACACCTTCGGACAGGTCTATGGCCATGGCTCCTGCTTCTATCACGCGATCAACGAGGGCATCGTCGATCCCACGCGCATGGTCCAGATCGGCATCCGCTCGCCCCTGGGCCGCGACGTCTATGATTGGACGATCGGCAAGGGCGTCAAGATCATCACCGCCGAGGAGGCCCATGAGATGGGCCCGGCCCATGTCGCCGAAGCGATCATCGAGCAGACCGGCAAGGGCAAGAGCTATCTCACCTTCGATATCGACGGGATCGATCCGAGCCAGGCGCCCGGCACCGGCACGCCCGAGATCGGCGGCCTCACCACGCTCGAGGTTCGCGCCATCTTGATGCGCCTCGCCCCGGTGAACTTCATCGGCATGGATATCGTCGAGGTGTCGCCGCCTTATGACGTGGCTGAGATCACGGCCTTGGCCGGCGCCACCGTGGCCTGGCTCTATCTGAGCCTGCAGGCGCAAAAACGCGGCGTCGGCTGTTGAGCCGGCCCGCCCTTCCCCCTACCCCCTCCCGCAAGGGGAGGGGGCGTTGAGGTCTCGAATACGGATTTGCGACAGACGATGACCGAACTCCGCCTCGCCCATGACCTCGCCTTCGAGGATCTCTATCGCCCCGAGGGCTTGGCCCGGCTCGACCGGCTCTTCCTCGAGAGCCTCGAGGCCGAGCTGCGCGGCAAGCTCGAAGCCGCGCGCGCCGCGCCGGCCTCTCTCGCGGCGAAGGCCGAGTCCGAGCTGCTGCTGGCGGTCGCCCCCCATCTCGACGATTTCATGGCGAGGCTCTTCGGCATCGAGGCCGAGGTCCGGGCGCTGGCCCAGCGCCATAACCGGCTGGCGCCGCTCTTCGTCTGCAAGCGGCTGTTCGTTCAGCGTCGGGCCCTGAAGGGCGCCAAGCCGGAAGAGCTGGCAGGCCTCGATGCCGACGCGCTGCTGAACGATCTGGGGCTCGCGGTCGCACCCTTCGACGAGCTGGCCTTCGCCAACGCCGTTCAAGGCTGGCTCGAGAACGAGGCGGCCAACGCCGAGAAGATCGAGAAGGCGGCGCGCTATGCCGCCTGGGCCACGCTGACCGAGCCTGGCAGGCGGCGCCATCGCCAGGGCGTGCTCTTCAAGCAGCCGCGCAAGCTCGACCACCTCCATCTGGTGCCGCTCCATGCGGCGGAGACCCATCCGGTGCATGCGCTCGAGCTGGGTGCGACCGGCCATCACCGCCATCGCGAGGGCTTCGCGCTCACCGACAAGGGCACCGATCTGATCGGCGCGCTCGATCAGGCGAACTACTGCATCTTCTGTCACAACCAGGGCAAGGATAGCTGCTCGAAGGGGCTCAAGGAGAAGGATGGGAGCTTCAAGAAGAGCCCGTTCAACGTGACGCTCGCCGGCTGCCCGCTCGAAGAAAAGATCTCCGAGATGCATACGCTCAAGGCCGACGGCGTGGCCCTGGGCGCGCTCGCGATCGCCGTGGTCGACAATGCGCTCATCGCCGGGACAGGCCACCGCATCTGCAATGACTGCATGAAGGCCTGCATCTATCAGAAGCAGGATCCGGTCGACATCCCGCAGGCCGAGACGCGCACGCTCAAGGATGTGCTCGACCTGCCCTGGGGCTTCGAGATCTACGGCCTGATGACGCGCTGGAACCCGCTCAATCTGCGCGTCCCCGTCGCCAAGCCCGCTTCGGGCCGCAAGGTGCTGGTGGCGGGGCTGGGCCCCGCCGGCTACACGCTCTCGCATCATCTCCTGAATCAGGGCCATCTCGTGGTGGCGGTGGACGGGCTCAAGATCGAGCCGCTGCCGGCCGAGATCTCGGGCGTCGACGCCAGGGGCGCGCGCGTTCCCTTCAAGCCGATCCGCGACGTGACGACGCTCTATGAGACGCTCGATGCCCGCGTGATGGCGGGCTTCGGCGGTGTGGCCGAATACGGCATCACCGTGCGCTGGGACAAGAACTTCCTGAAGCTGATTCGCCTGCTGCTGGAGCGGCGCCCGAACTTCGCCATGCAGGGCGGCGTGCGCTTCGGCGGCACCATCACACTCGACCAGGCCTTCGAGATGGGCTTCGACCATGTGGCCCTCGCCCTGGGCGCCGGCAAGCCCACCATCCTCGAGATGCCGAACGGGCTGGCGCCGGGCGTGCGCCAGGCCTCCGACTTCCTGATGGCGCTGCAGCTCACCGGTGCCGCGCGCACGGAATCGATCGCCAATCTGCAGATCCGCCTGCCGGTGGTGGTGATCGGCGGCGGCCTGACCGCGATCGACACCGCGACCGAGGCGCTGGCCTATTACCCGGTGCAGGTCGAGAAGTTCCTGCAGCGCTACGAGACGCTGGTGGCCGAGCGCGGCGAGGCCGAAGTCCGCCGCGCCTGGACGGCCGCAGAAGTGCAGACGGCCGACGAGTTCATCGCCCATGCCCGCGCGATCCGCGCCGAGCGCGAGCTCGCCCGGCGCGAGCTCCGACAGCCGCACTTGACCCGGCTGATCGACGGATGGGGCGGCGTCACCATGGCCTATCGCCGCCGCCTGATCGATTCGCCGAGCTACACACTCAATCACGAGGAAGTCGAGAAGGCGCTCGAGGAAGGCATCCGCTTCGCCGAGAGCCTGACGCCGAGCGAGATCGTCGTCGACAAGTTCGGCCACACCAGTGCCATCCGCTTCAAGCGCAGCGAGGCGAGCGAGATCGAGCTGCCGGCGAAGGCGGTGCTGGTCGCGGCCGGCACCAAGCCCAACACGGTGCTGGCGCGCGAGGATAGCGAGAATTTCGGTGTCGACGGCTCCTATTTCCAGGCGGTCGACGAGGCCGGCCAGCCGGCGCGCCCCGAGCGGCTGGCCAAGCCTTCGGCCGTGCGGGTGCTGCAGCAGCTGCGCTCCGACGGGCGCGCCGTCAGCTTCTTCGGCGATCTCCATCCCTCTTTCGCCGGCAACGTGGTCAAGGCCATGGCTTCGGCCAAGCAGGGCTGGCCGGTGGTCGATGCGATGCTGAGCAAGCTGCCTCAGGCCAAGCCCGGCGGCGAGGCGGCCTTCCTCGCGACGCTCAACAAGCGCCTGCGCGCGAGCGTGCACGCGGTCAACCGCCTGACGCCAACCATCATCGAGGTGGTGGTCGAGGCGCCGCAGGCCGCCGGCAATTTCGAGCCGGGCGAGTTCTATCGCCTGCAGAACTACGAGGCCAACGCCTACAAGGTCGACGGCACGCTCCTGGCGATGGAAGGGATCGCGCTCACCGGCGCCTGGGTCGACAAGGAGAAGGGCCTGGTCGGGCTGATCGCGCTCGAGATGGGCGGTTCCTCCGATCTCTGCATGATGATGAAGCCGGGCGAGCCCGTGATCCTGATGGGGCCGACCGGCCATCCGACCGAGACGCCGGGCGACGAGACCGTGCTGCTGGTGGGCGGCGGACTCGGCAATGCGGTGTTGTTCTCGATCGGCCGCGCGCTCAGGGCCGTGGGCTCGCGCGTGCTCTATTTCGCCGGCTACAAGAAGCTCGTCGACCGCTACAAGATCGAGGACATCAAGGCCGCGGCCGACGTCGTGGTCTGGTGCTCCGACGAGGCGCCGGGCTTCCAGCCCGACCGGCCGCAGGACCGTGCCTTCGTCGGCAATATCGTCCAGGCCATGACGGCCTATGCCGAGGGCAAGCTCGGGGCGCCCGACATCCATCTGCGGGACGTCGACCGCATCATCGCGATCGGTTCGGACGGGATGATGGCCGCCGTGGGCCGCGCGCGCCACACCGCGCTCAAGCCCTACCTCAAGCCCTCCCATCACGCGATCGCGTCGGTCAACTCGCCGATGCAATGCATGATGAAGGAGATCTGCGCCCAGTGCCTGCAGACCCATATCGATCCCAAGACCGGCGAGCGGCATGTGGTCTTCACCTGCTTCAATCAGGACCAGCCGATCGACCAGGTCGATTTCAAGGGCCTGCGCGAGCGGCTATCTCAGAACGGCACGCAGGAGAAGCTGACCGCGCTCTGGATCGATCGCTGCCTGAAGCGCCTGTCGTTGCGCGATGCCGCGGCGGAGTGAGCGTAGCGCGCTCGCGCCTTCACAAGGCCCTGCCTCTGCCGCGAGGTTTTCTGCTTTCGGACCGATTGGTGTCATGGGTGCGGGCGATGCTGCTCGCCGCCGCAAATGGCCCGGCGCACGGCGTTCTCATTTTGTTCTTGACCTTCCATACTAAGAGTGGTATTATATTGTAATTTGACAACTGACAGGGAGCTGCCCGTCGATGGTCAAGCCACGCGACCCTTTGAGCCTGCCGGACGGGCGGACCTATGGCCTGCTCGGGGGCGGGCCCTCGCAGCCAAGCTCACCCGCCGCTCCGCGAACGCCGCAGGGCCTGCTCTCCTATATCGAAGCGCTCCATCGCCAGGCGAACGACAACCCGCCACCCTCGGCGCCACGTCATGCGCCGATGCTTGCGCAGGCTCCGACATCGCTCGACCAGGCACATCGCGCCGAGAATCGCTGGCCGGTGCTTGACGCGACGGATGAGCGCGCCCGGCGTCAAAGCATTCTCGAGAACAGCCCGGCACTGTTCTCGATCGAAGACAATCCCGCGGCAAGCGGTACCGCGCCTGTATATCGGGCGCCTTTCGTGGGGCAGCTGCTTGTCCGAAAATATGATCGCGAGATCGAGGAGGAGGCTGCTCGCGCTGGCGTCGCCCCCGACCTCTTGCGGGCGATTATGTTTGTTGAAGAATCTCAGGGCAACTATGGCGGTTTGGGCTGGCTTGCCGATGAGCTGGGAAGGTCCAGCTCCATTTTGCCGATGAATGTCAAACCGAAACTCTGGTCAGGGCTTCTGAATGACGGCGTCGGTTATTCTCGCCGATATGTAGAGGCAGGGCACGACAAGGGCCGCGTAATCGATCAGGGGCGCGATGCGCTTGACGATCCGCGGCTCAATATCCGCGCAGGCGCCATTTTGCTGAAACGCATTCAGGACCGGTTAGAAGAGCCCAGCATTCGCAATATCGCGACCCTCTATAACGGCCTGGGCAAGGACCATGTGACCGACTATGGCGCGCAGGTGGAGAAGGTTTATCGGAATCGAGAATGGGAGCCGGCGGACAAGCCCGTTGGGCGCGGACCTCGGCTGCGCTGACGTCTGCGGTGATTGCGGGTGATCAATGATCCAGCCCGTAACAGAGCTTTGCCTCGTGAGATAGTCAGACATGGTAGCCCTGTTCGCCTTCCTTGTTACACAGTGTCCTCTTCTTGTCGCCCTGCTGGCGATTGCCGTGCTCTGGCCCCGACACCGCCTCTGGCTCCTGCCGCTTTCGATATTGCCGTGGGTCGGTTCCAAATTCATAACAACCACATGGCACAGCAGCAGTCTCGTCCTCGTGCCGTCCGGCCTCGCGATCATGCTTCCGTTGCTGGCGGTCGTGATCGATCGTTGGAAATCGCTTCGCATCCGTCCTTTGTTCTGGATCGGCTCTGCGATTATTGCCGGTGTGATCGGCTTCATCGCCGTGGGCGGTGCCGCCGGGGGACTGAATCTGAACCATGACGGAGAGTATTGCCTCGATACCGTCTCCTCGCAGGGGGACTGCCCCCTCGACCCACTCAAGGTCGCCAATATTTACCTGGCCATGTTTGGATACACGATCTCGGTGATAGGACTGATTCCGTCGGTCATTCTCTTCAGTTGGATCGGCTACCGGCGCTGGTTCGGGCGAGCGAATTCATGAAGAGTGCCGGCTCGCTTCTGGTCGTGTCCTGGGCCGGTGCGCTCCTCGGGACTCTCGTCACGCCGCTCTTGGCAGTATCGCCGTCGTTCCGGCAGTGGCGAGGGCCCGGCCAACATGGCTCGCGCTTGACGCCGCTCTGTCGCCCCGGTGGCAGGGACCGTCGCGGGCCGTCTAGTCGGGCTTGTTGCCGGCGCCTAGCCTGATCCTGGAAGCTGGCATGGCGCCTCCGCCGCCCGGTGCCCATATGATGGGAACCCGGCATTTCGGAGCTCTCGGCGACGACAGACATGGACAAGGCCCCGACCACCCTCATCATCGCCTGCGGCGCGCTCGCGCGCGAGATCCTGGCCGTGATCGAGCAGGCGGGCTGGAGCAACCTGTCGATCACCTGCCTGCCCGCGATCTGGCACAACTATCCCGACCGCATCCCCGAGGGCGTGCGCCAGAAGATCCGTGAGAACCGCGAGCGCTACGACCGGCTGTTGGTGCTCTATGGCGATTGCGGCTCGGGCGGCGAGCTCGACCGCGTGCTGGAAGAAGAAGGCGGCGTCGAGCGCATTCCGGGCCCGCATTGCTACGAGTTCTATGCCGGGCCTGCGAACTTCGCGGCGATGCAGGAGGCCGAGCTCGGCACCTTCTACCTGACCGACTATCTGGTGCGGCAGTTCGACAAGCTCATCATCGAGGGCCTCGGGCTCGACAAACATCCCGAGCTGCGTGACGCCTATTTCGGCAACTACAAAAAGCTGGTTTATCTGGCACAGGTCGAGAATCCGGCGCTCGACGCCAAGGCCGAGGCGGCTGCGGCGAAGCTCGGTCTCGCCTATGAGCGCCGCTTCACCGGCTATGGCGACCTCAAGACCTTCCTCGATCGCTGGCAGGCGACGCCGGCTGGCGCCGCGCCGGCGCCGGCGGCCGCTTCGGCCAAGGCCGCTGCCAAATCTCACTGACCTTCGCTTCCCTCAGGAGCCTTCCCCTGATGCCCCAGATCACCATCGTCTATTGGCGCGACATCCCGGCCCAGGTCATCGCCAAGGCCGGCCGCAGCACCGCCAAGCGCGTCCTCAATGAGCGTTTCGAGAAGGCGATCGACCGGGCGGCGATGCGGGCGGGTCTGCGCGACACGGACTCCTATCTGGCCGAATGGCGCCGGGCCGATCCGGTCGAATGCGGCACCGATCTCGAAGCCGAGGCAACCGCCGTCGCGGCCCGGCTCGAGGCCGAGTTCCCTGAGGAGCGGCTCAACCAGTTCGTGATGGCGGGCGGCAAGACGCCGACCTAGCGGCCGGGCCCTCGATTTCGCCCGTTTGCGCCATGCCCGAACCGGCCACAAGGTTGGCCGGCCCGGGCCGGCTGGCATTAACCATCCTGGATTGGCCTTGGCCAAACCCCCAGAAGAACTGGCCCTGGCGCGCCTTTCTGCAGCCCGGAGCCGGTCCGGTGGGTAAGGCTCCCGCGGCGCTTTGGAGCGGCCGAGCCCCATGTCGCTTTCGGACCGATGGAGGGCGTTGTACGGCGTGTGCCCAAGGGCCCTTGGGAGGATTGTCAGGTCCGCCCGCCGGCAGGCCCGAACCCCCGTTTTCCGCCGGACGGAACCAGGCATCAGGACCCAGGCCCCATGGCGACCGCGCAGCAGATCATCGCGCTCACCCGCGACTACTCCATCGAGACCACGCCCGGCACGGCGGTGAAGGTCGAGAGCTTCAAGGCTCTCCTGCCGCTTGGCACCTGCGTCAATGTCACCTTCCTGCCGGGCACGGACTATAGCGACACCGTCGCGACCGCGCGCCGCCTCAAGGACGAGGGCATGGTGCCGGTGCCGCATATCGCGGCGCGCTCGATCCCCACGCGCGAGGCGCTCGAGACCTATCTCGGCCGCTTGCGCGACGAGGCCGGTGTCAGCCAGGCGCTCGTGATCGGCGGTGGTCTCAAGAAGCCTTTGGGCGTGTTCGATGCCGCGCTCCAGCTGCTCGAGACCGGCCTCTTCGAGAAGCATGGCATCCGCAAGATCGGCATCGCCGGCCATCCGGAAGGCACACCCGACATCCTGCCCGACGAGGTAAAGCGCCACACGCTGGCCAAGGCGAAGTGGGCCGCCGATCGCGGCCTCTCCATGTATCTCGTGACCCAGTTCTGCTTCGAGGCCGAGCCGGTCATGGCCTGGATGAATTGGCTCGCCGACAACGGCGTGACCCTGCCGGTGCGCATCGGCGTGCCGGGTCCCGCCAGCATCAAGACGCTGCTGCGCTTTGCCCAGGAATGCGGCATCGGCCCCTCGATGCGCGTGATCACGCGCCAGGCGGCCAACATCGCCAAGCTGCTGACGGTGCAGACGCCGGACGGGCTG
>Ga0335070_10010274_pt1 | contig 10944 bp, 8 predicted proteins | sample Lox_Sample_13_FD_206722 | JGI IMG/M metagenome (GOLD analysis project Ga0335070, IMG submission 206722) | Soil microbial communities from Loxahatchee National Wildlife Refuge, Florida, United States - Lox_Sample_1.3 | ecosystem: Environmental > Terrestrial > Soil > Wetlands | place: USA: Florida... | reverse complement strand
TTTCTTAGTACTTCGCTTCGCACATTCAGTGGCTTATTTTAAGTATTTCCCCGGTATCGAGCCCCCGACTCAGCGAGAGGTCCTGAGTGAATTAAGATGTCGCAAAACGTAAGAATCGAAGGGCCTGGCGGTATCTATTGCCTTAAATCGAGCTGAAAAACCTCCCTTAGTCTGGAGAGGAGGTTTTCGTGGTATCGATTCACCTCTTCATCCGTTAGCGTCCGGTCGTTCGCTTGGTATCGGATCCGGTAGGAAACCCCCTTCTTCCCACCCGGGATGGGAGGCCCTTGATAAATATCGAAAACGGTGACCTCTTCGACAAAAGGTTGATCAAAGGTCCGTATCGTTTCTACGACTCTTGATACTTCCAAGTCTTTGTCGACCACGACAGAAAGGTCTCTGTAAACAGCCGGGAATCTTGGCAAGGGCTGAAACCGCCTTCCCTCCCCTGCCCACTTTACCATTATACTAAAGTCTATTTCAAACAAATAAACCGGCCCCTGAACCTCGTAATGGCCCACCACCTGAGGGTGGGCTTCTCCCAAAACTCCCAAGACTTCATGATCCAGGACGACCTTCGAGGCTTTTCCCGGATGAAGATAAGGAACATCATCCACTTTGCTGAATGTTGCTCCCTTGATTTGCAGGTTGTCTAAAAGGTCCTCCACGCAGCCTTTGATATCGTAAAAATCGACCGGCCTCCGCGGAGAAGTCCAATGGGGACCTCTGTCAAATCCCAAGGCCACCCCGGCCAAAAACTTGACTTCCCTCGGAAGCCTCTCTCCCTCCTGAGGAAGGAAGACCTTCTTCAGTTCAAAGAGCTTGAGATTCGAATTCTTACGGAAGAGATTAAATTGTACCGTCTCCATCAGACCGGGAATCAGGGTGGTTCTCATCACGGATAGATCCTCGGCCAAAGGGTTAAGGATCCGGAGAGTCTGTCGCCTCGGATCGTCCGGAGGGAGTCTGATCCGGTCTGCGAAGGCCGGTGAAGTAAAGCTATAATTGATCACCTCATTGTATCCGTGGAAGTTGAGAAGATTGACCGTCTTCCTTTCCACAAGGAACTCTTTGCTCCTTTTCTCCGACGAGGGGGGCCCGGTCGGAAGGGTAATTGGAATTCGATCATATCCGTTCAGGCGTGCCACTTCTTCGATCAGATCGATCTCTCTCTCCAAATCCCCCCGAAATGTGGCCGGCACGACGACGAGGACATCTTCCTTCTCTTCCCAGACTTCCAGCTCCAGATTTTCCAGGTAACTCCATGCCTCCTTGGTGGGGACCTCTGTTCCTAAAATCTGGTGAATTCTTTTTGTCCGCAAACGGATCGGCTTGGGCCGGATCGGCGCCGGGTAGGCGTCGACGACTCCCTCCACGACCCTTCCTCCTGCCCATTCCTGAATCAATTGGGCGGCCCGGTTCGCTGCGGCGACGCATCCTCCGTAATCGATCCCCCTTCCGAAACGGTAGGCTGCTTCCGTCTCCAGACCGAGCTTCTTTGAAGTCCTCCGATTCCCTGCGGGGTCGAAATAGGCGCTTTCCAGGAGGACGTCTGTGGTGTCATCCTTGATCTCTGAATTGAGTCCGCCCATGACGCCGGCGATGGCAACCGGTTTGACGCCGTCGCAGATCATGAGCATTTCCCCTTCCAGGATCCTTTTCACTCCATCCAGGGTAACGAACTCCTCGCCGTCCTTTGCCCTGCGGACGACAATCCGACCTTCTTCCAGGAATGCAAAATCGAAGGCATGGAGAGGCTGTCCGTATTCCATCATGACGTAATTGGTCACATCGACCACATTGCTGATCGACCGTATGCCGACCTTTTCCAATCGACTGCTCACCCAACTGGGCGAGGGACCGATCTTTACTCCCTCAATCATCCTCGCGACATAACGGGGGCAGAGATCCTGGTCCAGAATCGTGACGGAAGTCTTCTGATGGATCTCTTCTCCCCCGTCGGTAAAAGAAAGGAGCGGATACTTCATTTTTTGGCGGGTGAGTGCGGCAATCTCTCGCGCCACGCCGATGACGCAGAGGCAGTCCGGACGATTCGGGGTGATGCTGATATCGAGAACGGTATCCTTTAAGCCTAAGGCCTCGCCTAATTCCACTCCCAAGGGAACAGAAGCCGGAAGGATCATGATCCCGGAAGCATCCCGGCCCAGGACGAGCTCAGTCTCCGAGCAAAGCATCCCGTCAGAGGTCACTCCTCTGATCTTAGATCTCTTGATTTCAGTTCCGTTCGGAAGCCGGGCTCCGACAAGGGCTAAAGGGACTTTCTGGCCTTCTTTGATATTGGTCGCCCCGCAGACGATTGAAAAGGTCTCTCGATCCGTCTTCGCTTCAACCAGAGAAAGTCGATCTGCATTGGGATGTCTCCGAACCGATTGGATCTCCGCCACGACCACTTTTTCCAATCCTTCCCCCGTGGAAACGGCCCCCTCGACCTCCAGACCCGCCATGGTCAGAAGGTGGATCAGATCCTTCAATTCCATCCGAATCTCAACGTAATCCTTGAGCCAATTCAAACTGACTTTCATGTAACTCCAATTGCGTATTCCCCCCTCCCCTGCCTACCGGCAGGCAGGCTCGCCCTCCCCCCAAGGGGGAGGGGTGGGTGGGGGCGCAATCTAAAATTGCTTTAGGAACCTCAGATCATTCGTGAAGAAGAGCCGAATATCATTGATTCCGTACTTGAGCATGGCGATTCTTTCGACGCCCATCCCGAAGGCGAAACCTGTCACTTCTTCCGGGTCATAATTCACAAACCCAAAGACAGCCGGGTCTGTCATTCCAGAACCCAAAATTTCTAACCAGCCCGTGTTCGAACAAACCCCACATCCCTTTCCGCCGCACATAATGCATTCGATATCAATCTCCGCGCTCGGCTCGGTGAAGGGAAAAAAGCTGGGTCGAAATCGAAGCCTCGTTTCCTTGCCGAACATCTGATGAACGAAGACGGTCAGGACCCCTTTCAGATCGGCAAACGTAATCCCCTTGTCAACCAGGAGCCCCTCGACCTGGTAAAACATCGGGGAATGGGTCGGATCCGAATCCCGCCGGTAGGTCGGACCGGGAGAGATGATTCGCACGGGAGGCGGATGCTTTTCCATTGTCCTCACCTCCATCGGCGAGGTATGCGTTCGGAGCACCACCTCATCCGAGATAAAGAAGGTGGCTTGCATTTCTCTGGCGGGATGCCCCTTGGGTATGTTCAGGGCTTCGAAATTGTAGTAGTCCAGCTCGACCTCGGGCCCTTCCGCAACCTCGAAACCCAGGCGGGAGAAGATATCGATGATCTCATCCAGGACCTGGGTGAGCGGATGCCTCTTCCCGAGAGGGAACCGCCTGCCGGGGAGGGTCACATCGATCTTTTCTTTCTCCAGGGCCTCTCTTCTCTCTCTTTCCTGAATCTGCAAAAGGGTTTCTTCGATCCTCTTCTCCGTGCTTTCCTTAAGCTGATTCGCCCTTTGACCTGTCTCTCTACGTTCTGACTCAGGAAGCGTTCCCAAACTCTTAAGGATCTGCGTGATACTCCCTTTTTTCCCCAAATACCTTACACGGATCTCTGAAATCTCTTTCTCCGTAGAGACCCCAGAAAGGGAAATAACCACTTCGTTTTGAAGCCTGTCCAACTCCTCTTTCACGAGGCAATTCTCCTCTGTTAAGCCTTCCCTGCCCTGCTCGTCTTTGCCAACTCGGCAATTTTGGAAAAGGCGTTAGGATCATTGACTGCCAAATCCGCTAATATCTTCCGATCTAGCTCGATATGCGCTTTCCTCAAGGCATCCATCAACCGACTGTAAGAGAGACCATGAGTCCTTGCTGCCGCATTGATCCGAGTAATCCATAGCCTTCTAAAATCCCTCTTTCTGGCCTTTCGGTCTCGATAGGCATAAGCCAGTGCCCTATGGACAGCATCGACAGCCGTTCGATAGAGTCTGCTTCGCCCTCCCCGATAACCCTTGGCCATTTTCAGGACCTTTTTCCTTCTCTGTCTTGTCTTCGGTCCTCCTTTTACCCTCGGCATGATTGGTTATCCTCCTGATAGAGATAGAATAAGTGTTTCGTGGCTCGTGTTGGTGATTCGTAGTTCATAGCCTCATTGCCAAATACGACTCACGATTCACGGGTTTAGATGTAAGGGATCAACTTCTTGATTCCCTTCGAGTCGGTTTTCTCGATAAGCTTTGGCCTCCTGAGACCCCGCTTTCGACTGGTCGCTTTCTTCGTCAGAATATGCCGGGCAAATGCCTTCTTGGCCTTTATCCTCCCCGTCCCGGTCTTCTTGAATCTTTTTGCTGCTCCTCGATTGGTCTTCAATTTTGGCACGTGATTCTCTCCTCCTGAAATAGCGTTCGTGGGGGGTGTGAATGAAAGGGTTACTAACACCAGTCACAAACACCCGCCACTGTCTTCTATGCTGTTTTTTGGCTCTGGACGGGAGCTAAGATCATGATGAAGTTCCTTCCCTCAAATTTGGGAGCCTGTTCTACTTTTCCCCATTCCTTCGCCTCGTCGGTAATCCTGCCGAGCATGTTCTTCCCCAGGTCCGGGTGGGCTAACTCCCTTCCCCTAAAAACAACCGTCACCTTGGTCTTATTTCCCTCCTTTAGGAATCGCTCGATGTGGCGAAGCTTGAATTGGAAATCATGCTCCTCCGTCTTCGGCCTCATCTTCACTTCTTTGAGATGAACAACCGTCTGCCTCTTCTTTGCGTCGTGCGCCTTCTTGCTCTGTTGGTATTTGAACTTTCCATAGTCCATGATTCGGCAGACAGGAGGTTCCGATTTAGGAGAAACCTCTACAAGGTCGAGCTCCTCATTCGCTGCCAGCCGAAGTGCTTCTGGCACCGGGAGGATTCCCAGTTGCTTCCCTTCGGCGTCGATGACCCTCACTTCCTTCGCCCGAATTTCTCGGTTAATTCGAACATCTCTTGCGATAAGCATCACCTCCTTTTTCTTGTCGCTATGCGCATAGCGTATTTCATAATTTCGGGTATTCAGACTCGACTTGTTTGATGAAATCTTCAACCGTCATCGAGTTCAACGTTTCCCCATTTCGTTTCCTGGGAGCAAGGGTTCCCTCTCTTACTTCTCGATCACCAATCACCAACATGTAGGGGACCTTTTGGATCTGGGCCTCTCGAATCTTGAACCCCAGCTTCTCATTACGGAAATCTTTTTCGACTCGGACCCCCCCTTGAATCAATTGCTTATAGGCGTGTTCTCCATAAGGCACCTGTCGATCGGTGACCGTCAACAGAATCGCCTGGGTGGGGGCGAGCCAAACAGGAAATGCTCCGGCATAGTGCTCAATCAATACCCCGATAAACCTCTCCATGGCTCCGAGGATGACCCGATGAAGCATGACCGGTCTGTGCCGTTCCCCATCACTTCCCACATAGGTCAGGTCAAACCTCTCGGGCATCGCGAAGTCCGTCTGAATCGTCGCGCACTGCCACCTTCGGTTGAGGGCATCTTTTAGCTTGACATCGATCTTCGGACCGTAAAAGGCCCCTTCCCTTTCGTTCACGTCGTACGGAAGGTTTTTCGATTTAAGGGCATTCATAAGGGCCTGGGTGGCTTTTTCCCAATCTTCATCCGCGCCAATCGATTTTTCTGGCCGCGTGCTGAGTTCCATCTCATACTCGAAACCAAAGATCCTCATCACCTCGTCCACGAATTCGATGATCGCGCCTATCTCATCGTTCAATTGATCAGGCCGGCAGAGGATATGGGCGTCGTCCTGGGTAAAGCCTCTCACGCGTAGAAGACCATGGAGCTCTCCCGATTTCTCGTGCCGGTATACCGTTCCCAATTCAAAATATCGGATGGGGAGATCTCGATAACTTCGAATTTGAGATTTGAAGATGAGCATATGGGCCAAACAGTTCATCGGTTTGATCCCATACTCGATATCCTCCACTTTTGTGAAGTACATCTTGTCACGATAGTTTTCGAAATGGCCGGATTGTTTCCAAAGATCGAGCCGGAGAAGATGGGGACCGATGACCATCTGATACCCTCGCTTCAGATGCTCCTTCTTTTCAAAGTCTTCCAAGATCGTCCGGAGGATAGCGCCTTTGGGGTGATAGATCACCAGGCCCGGGCCCGCTTCTTCGCTCAGGCTGAAGAGGTCGAGTTCTCTTCCCAATTTTCGGTGGTCCCGTTTCCGAGCCTCTTCAAGCATGCGCAGAAACTCCTCCAGGGCCTCCCGTGCAGGAAATGCAGTTCCATAAATTCTTTGGAGGACCCTATTCCGGGCGTCTCCTCTCCAATACGTTCCCGATACGCTTAAGAGCCGAAAGGCTTTGATCCTCCCCGTCGAGGGGATATGGGGGCCTTCACAAAGGTCTGTGAAGCTTCCCTGCCGATACAGGGAAACCCGATCTGGAAGCTCTTCCAGGTGCTCCATTTTATATGCTTCACCCATCTGTTGAAATGTTCGGATGGCCTCTTCTTTTGAAACCTCCTTGCGAATAAAGGGCTCGTCCTTCGCCACAATCTCAGACATCTTTTTCTCAATCACCTCGAGATCCTGAGTCGTAAAAGTGCGATCATAATCGAAATCGTAATAAAAACCGTTCTCAGTCGAAGGACCAAAGGTGAGCTTAACCGTTGGGAAGAGTTCTTTCACTGCCTGTGCCATGACATGGGAAGCAGAATGACGCAGTATCTCCAACCCTTTCTTAGAGCGAACGGAAATGAATGAAACCGCAGCATCTTTATCCATCGTTCTGCTAAGATCAAGGAGGATCCCATCCACTTGTGCAGCGATGGTTTCTTTATCCCACTGGTCGGCCAGATCTTTAAGCTTCGTGCCCTTTGAAACCAGCCTTTTCTTCCCATCGGGCGTTGTGATGGTAATCTGCTCTCCCATTTCTCCGCTGTCCCGCTTGAAATGAAAATGGAGAGGCATCACTCAAGATAGATCTGAATGATGCCTCTCCATTTCGTCTTCACCAAAATGTCTGTTTCTTCAATGACTTATATTTCACTTTTTAATAAATTGGTTTCAATGGTAGGCACGTGGGGATTTGAACCCCAGACTTCTACCGCGTCAAGGTAGCGCTCTCCCCCTGAGCTACGTGCCTTCAGACCTCCATGCGCAGCAGTGTGCGCCTTTTCAGAAGTATTTGTTTCCATAACAGTTTTTCGAAATATTGTCAAGAAATTTCTTAAGTTGCGACTCTATGCCCTGAATACCAATTTCCCTTTCCTATCATCCAAATCTGCTGTAATCATGTCGCCTTCCTTAAATTTGCCCTCTAACAATTTCATTGCCAATTTATCCTGAATCTCTTTTTGAATCACCCGCTTAAGAGGTCGCGCCCCATAGGCAGGATCAAATCCTTCCTTGGCCAGCCATTCTTTCGCCTTTTCAGTCATTTTCAATTGTATTCGTTTCTCTGTTAGTCGTTGCTCGAGCTTTTTCACCTGGATCTCAACAATCGCCTTGATCTGTGCTAATCCAAGGCTGTGGAAGATAATCAGTTCGTCGATCCGATTCAAAAATTCTGGCTTGAAATGGGCCTTGACTGCATCCATCACCCGACGCCGCATCTCTTCATAGTCCTTCTCACCTAAGTCCATGATCCACTGGCTCCCGATATTGGAGGTCATGATCACCACGGTATTCTTGAAATCAACCGTTCGACCATGACCATCGGTCAGCCTTCCATCGTCCAGTATCTGTAGAAGGATGTTGAAGACTTCCGGATGGGCCTTCTCAATCTCATCCATCAGGACAATGGAATAAGGTCTCCTCCGAACCGCCTCAGTAAGAAAACCGCCCTCTTCGTACCCGACATAACCCGGCGGCGCGCCGATCAATCGGGCTACAGAGTGTTTCTCCATATACTCCGACATATCAATTCTCACCATGGCCTGCTCATCGTCGAATAAAAACTCGGCCAGGGCGCGGGCCAGTTCTGTCTTTCCCACCCCGGTGGGTCCCAAAAAGATAAAGGAGCCAATGGGCCGGTTAGGGTCCTGCAGACCTGCCCTCGCTCTTCTCACGGCGTTGGAAACGGCGATAATCGCGTCATCCTGGCCGACGACCCTCTGCCGGAGCCTCTCTTCCATGTGAATCAGCTTCTCGACTTCCCCCTCCAACATCCTTGAAACGGGGATGCCGGTCCATTTCGACACCACCTCAGCCACGTCTTCTTCGTCCACCTCTTCTTTCAACATCTTTTCACTCTTCTGAAGTTCGGCAAGTTTCCCTTCTTCCTTCTTCAATTCGCCCTCGAGTCTGGCCATCTCTCCATACTGCAGCTCTGCCAACCTCGAATAGTTCACCTCTCGTTCTGCCTCTTTCATCATCTGCTTCGTCTTTTCGATCTGTTCCTTAATCTCGCGGATTCTGGAAATCGCTTTCTTCTCGTTATCCCACTTGACTTTCTTCTCGGCGACTTCCTCCTTCAGGTTAGCGAGCTCTTTTTCCAGTTTTTTAAACCGCTCGAGCGAAGCTTTGTCTTTCTCCTTTTTCAACGCCTGACGTTCGATCTCAAGTTGCATGACCTTGCGCTGTACTTCGTCGATCTCCACCGGGACGCTATCGATCTCAATTCTCAGCCTCGATGCCGCCTCGTCAATTAAATCGACGGCCTTATCCGGAAGGAAACGATCTGAAATGTACCGATGCGAAAGCATGGCTGCCGCAATGATGGCCGAGTCTTTGATTTTAACGCCATGATGAATCTCGTAACGCTCTTTTAATCCTCTTAGAATGGCGATGGTGTCTTCGACAGACGGCTGGCTGACGTAAATCGGCTGGAATCGTCTCTCCAGCGCGGCATCTTTCTCCACATACTTCCGATATTCATTGAGCGTGGTGGCCCCGACACATCGAAGCTCCCCTCGCGCCAGGGCGGGCTTCAACATATTCGAAGCATCGATGGCACCCTCTGCGGCGCCCGCTCCAACTAAGGTATGGAGCTCATCAATGAAGAGGATGATATTGCCCGCGGCGTTCGAAATCTCTTTCAAAACGGCTTTCAACCTGTCTTCGAACTCACCCCTGAATTTGGCGCCGGCAATCAGCGCTCCCAGATCAAGGGCGACCAGTCTCTTATTCTTCAACGTCTCCGGGACATCTCCTTTGACGATTCTCTGCGCCAATCCTTCCACAATGGCCGTCTTACCGACTCCCGGCTCCCCGATCAACACGGGATTGTTCTTCGTCCTCCTTGAGAGAACCTGAATCACCCTTCGGATCTCGTCATCCCTGCCGATCACCGGGTCGAGCTTTCCTTTCCTTGCCTCCTCGGTGAGATCCCTGCTGTACCGTTTTAAGGCCTGGTACTTCTCTTCGGGGTTTTGATCCGTGACACGATGAGGCCCGCGAATCTCCTGCAGCACTCTGAAAATCGCATCCTTCGTCACCGCGTTTCTTTGGAGGATCTGAAAGGCAGCCCCCTGCTTCTCATCAGCAATCGCAATGAGCAGGTGTTCCGTTGACAGGTATTCATCCTTCAACCTTTCGGCTTCTTTCCAGGCGTTATTGAGAATTTCATTGAGCCGGCTGGATAGATAGACCTGACCTGTCCCTCTCCCCGTCACCTGAGGAATCCGGTTTAACTCATCCTCCAACTGAGAAGCGATCAAATCCGGGTTGGACCCTAATTTTTGGAGAATGGGGATGACGATCCCTTCCTTCTGTCCAAGGAGGGCCAGCAAAAGGTGCTCCACATCGATCTGCTGATGGTGCTTTCGTTCCGCAATGGATTTGGCCTCTTGCAAAGCCTCTTGAGCTTTCAATGTGAATTTTTCTATATCCATCTCATTTTCACCTCCCCGATTCAATTGCCCCCTATATTGGCGCCTCCCTGCCCTGTACCATGTTAGGTTCGGGGCCTGCCGGTAGGCCGAGGTGACCACGCACTCATGAAGAATTACTTTCTAAGGTAATCATCTCTTCGGGGTTTTGCAAATAGAATTTTCCAATTATTTTAAGACTTCTGCCAAACTGGCAAATTCTCCAATCGTCAGGGTTTCCGGCCTTCTTCGTGGGTCTATTCCAATCTTCTCCATTTTTAATCCGATGGATTCGGGGATAGAGAGTTCTGAATGTCTCAGTGCATTGATCAGTGTCTTTCTTCGGTACCCAAAACAAGCTCTGACAACTCTCTTGAACCACTCCGCATCATTCGTTTCGATCATGGGCTTTTCTTTCCAAACCATATGAACTACGGCTGATTCAACCCTTGGTGGCGGAAAGAAGGCAGAGGGTTTGATGTGGAAACGAATAGAGACGTCTAAGAACAATTGCACGAAGATCGACAATGGGCCGTATTCTTTCCTGCCCGGAGGAGCTACCATCCTCGCTGCGACCTCTTTCTGAAGCATTAAGGTGAATGTAGAAAACGCTTTTTTTGATTCGATGAAGCGGAAGAGAAGGGGCGTGGAGATCTGATAGGGGAGGTTGGCCACCACTTTGATCGGATGTCCTTCCTTTTCAGAAAAATGTTTGAAGTCCACCTTCAGAATATCGCTTTCTATCACCTCTATATTCCGATGACCAGCCACTTTTTCTTTAAGCATCGTCACTAATTTTGAATCGATCTCGACGGCAATCACTTTTCGAACCTCACGGGCAAGGGCTAGGGTCATCCCACCGAGACCCGGGCCTACCTCGAGAATCACATCCTCCTTCCCAACCCGGGCGGTTCGGATCACTTTATCTAATATGTTTGGATCAACGAGAAAATGTTGCCCCAGTCTTTTCTTGGGGAACAAACCATATTCTCTTAGCTCACGGCGAATTGATACCATAGTCATTAAATCCAAATGCCAAAACCCAAATGTCAAAGGAATGTCAAAAATGACTCAATGTCAAAAGTATTTCTTCTTAACTCATTTTGACATTTCGGCTTTGGGTTTGATTTGAACTTTGCGCTTTGACATTTGACATTCTTCATCAGAGGGGTAAATTCGA
>Ga0335070_10010273_pt1 | contig 10944 bp, 10 predicted proteins | sample Lox_Sample_13_FD_206722 | JGI IMG/M metagenome (GOLD analysis project Ga0335070, IMG submission 206722) | Soil microbial communities from Loxahatchee National Wildlife Refuge, Florida, United States - Lox_Sample_1.3 | ecosystem: Environmental > Terrestrial > Soil > Wetlands | place: USA... | reverse complement strand
TTGCGCGGCTCGCGCATCGCCATGATCTTCCAGGAACCCATGACAGCCCTCAACCCCGTCATGCGCGTAGGAGATCAGATCGCTGAGGCGGTCCTTGCGCACAATCCCATTTCGAACAAAGAAGCCCGGAAACGTGCCGTCGATGCAATGAACGACGTCGCCATTCCCGATCCGGCGAAGCGAGCGCGGGATTATCCTCATCAACTTTCCGGCGGGATGCGCCAGCGCGTAATGATCGCCATGGCCATCGTGAACCGTCCGCAGCTGCTGATCGCCGATGAACCAACGACGGCCCTGGACGTCACCATTCAGGCTCAGATCCTCGACCTGCTCGCGGAACTGCGATCGAAGTTCGCACTCGCCATGCTCTTCATCTCGCACGATCTGGCAGTGGTCTCGCGGGTTGCGGATCGGGTCGCGGTCATGTACGCCGGATCGCTCGTGGAACTTGGGGCGAAAAAGGACATCTTTCAGTCTGCGGCCCATCCATATACACGGGGACTGCTGCACGCAGTGCCCGATCTCAAGACAGACCGAAATCGTCCCCTCGAGACAATCGAAGGAACTGTCCCGCCTTTGCAGGCATTGCCTCCCGGATGCGCGTTCGAACCCCGCTGCGATTCAAGGACCAGTGACTGTGCTCGCTCTCTTCCGCCGCTCATTGAGGTAACACGAGGCCACTGGGCGCGCTGTCCGGTGGTCAATGCCCAGCTCAGCGTCTAGCTCCAACTCAAGTTTCCGTCCGGCCGGACAGCCAGCACCGCTTCGCCCGCAAGAGCCACTTCCGTTCTATAATCGGCAATTTGCCCGGTGATCCGTGCGCATACTGCTGCTCAGTGATATTCACGCCAACCTCGAAGCTCTCGACGCCTGCCTCGCCGCAGCGCCTTCTTTCGATACGATCGTCAACTTGGGCGACATCGTAGGCTACGGCGCAAGCCCTAATGAAGTAGTAGACCGCTCCCGCGAACTGGGGAAGACCTTCGTTCGCGGAAACCACGACAAGGCTGCCACGGGACTGATGAACCTGGACGACTTCAATCCCATGGCCGCAGCCGCCGCCATCTGGACACGTGACGCGCTAAGTCCAGAAAACCTGCAGTGGTTGCGGGAACTGCCTCATGGGCCCGTCGCATTGCCCGATTTCCCGGACATCCAGTTAGTGCACGGCTCGCCCAACGACGAGGACGAATATGTCGTCTCCCTGGGAGACGCGCTCGCTCCGCTCATCACCTTGACCATGCCCCTTACCTTCTTCGGGCATACGCATCTGCAGGGAGGCTTCTTCGCCAACGGCTCGTCAGCCGACGGATTCCGCCCCGAGTACCGCACCGTCGGCCAGTCAGAATCCGTGGCATTGCATTTAAAGACCAGCGCGCGCTATCTCATCAATCCGGGCTCCGTAGGCCAGCCCCGCGATGGCGACTGGCGCGCTGCCTTCGCGCTTTACGATACGGAGGCGCACGTCGTGCATTTTCATCGCACCCCGTACAACTTGCGGTCGGCGCAGGACAGAATCTTCGCCGCCAAGCTGCCGCCGAGGTTAGCGACGCGGCTCGCTGCCGGGCGGTGATTCTCCGCCACTGGTTCGAACACATCGACGACAAGGGGATTACACTCACAGGATGCCTTTGCAGGAACGCTTCAAGTCTCTTCTCGAGCCTCACGACAGTCCGCCGACACATTACCTGATCGCCCATAGCGACGGCGGCGCGCGCGGGAACCCCGGCCCGGCAGGCTTCGGAGTCGTGATAAAAGACGAATCTGGCAGGAAGGTGGCCGCGCTGAGCGAATATCTCGGTCATCAGACCAACAATTTCGCCGAGTATCAAGGACTCATCGCGGCTCTCGAATACGCGCTTCAGCACGGACCGAAGGCGCTCAAGGTGATCAGCGATTCCGAGTTGCTGGTCCGCCAGATCAAAGGCATCTATAAGGTCAAGAACGCAACTTTGCAGGATCTCCACGCCCGGGCCAAGGAGTTGATTGCCCAGCTCGAATGGTTCTCCATCGGCCACGCGCTGCGCGAGCACAATCAGGAAGCGGATCGCCTGGCCAATGAAGCCATGGACCGGGGCATGGGCCGAACTGCCCCGCCTGCGGCACAGGTTCCCGTGCACGGTTCGCCTGCCCAGGAATTTGAGGGCATCGTCCGCGCTGGAAAGATCGAACTGACCGGCGGCAGCCTGCCCGATGGGACGCGGGTCCAAGTGCGGGTCAAGCGATAGCCTGTCATCGCCCTTCGCTAATCCGCGGCTGAAGTATGATCGTGGATGATCTTCCACCCGTCGGGAAACTTCCGAAAGATCAGCGTAAAGCGGCCGTGAGGCGTTTTCCCGTCCGGCATAGTGAGTTCCCACACGCCTCGTACAAACGCCGCGTCACTGCCCAGAACCTCTACCCGTAAATCTGTGAAGTCCAGTTTGCCCATCTCGTGCCCCGGACTCGCATAAGTCGCTCGGTAGCGATCGAGCGTAGCTTGCCACCCCTTCGATTCTTTGGCGCCGGAAAAGAAAGTGAGCTCGGGAGAATTCCAGTATCCCTGCATGAAGGCATCCAGGTCGTGGTGGTTCCAGGCCTCTTGTTGCATGCGGAGAACGTGTTCGATATCAGATTCTGCATTCCCCGATCGTTGAGCCACGCACCAGAGAGCCACCAACATCATCGGTACGAGCGCCACGACGGTCAGTTTCATCGAGCCTCCGGTGCCTGCATTGCCGAATCCCACAATATTCCTGTAAAATCAACGTTTGCCCTACAAGATCTGAACCTTCTGGGAGCAGCAGTCCAATGGCACAACAATGTGATATCTGCGGCAAGAAGCCGCAAGCGGGCAACCGCATCAGCCACGCCCATAACGTGACCAAGCGGCGCTGGAACATCAACCTGCGTCCGGTTCACGCCAAGGTCAATGGCCAGGGAAAGCGCATCCGCGTCTGCACGTCCTGCCTGCGCAGCGGTAAGGTAGTGAAAGCCTAGCTTTCCACTAAACAGAACGAGAAGCCCACGAGCCGCCGGAAGTCCCTCAGTGTCCTCTGTGGTGAGGCTTTACTTCTCGATCGCCAGCAGCTGCACGTCGAAAATCAGCGTGGAATTCGGCGGAATAATGTTCTTGTATCCCTGCTCGCCATAGGCCAACTCCGGCGGGATGCGAAGTTGCCGTTTCCCCCCGACTTTCATTCCCGCCACACCTTCGTCCCATCCTTTGATTACATTTCCCTGACCAAGGGTGAAGCTGTAAGGCTGATGCACATCCACCGAACTGTCAAACTTCTTTCCGCTCGTGAACCAGCCGGTGTAATGCACCTTCACCTTGTCTCCGCTCTTGGCCTCATCTCCGGTACCCACCTTGATGTCCCAGTACTGCAATCCGGAATCAGTTTTCACGCCCTCTCCGGTCACCTTCGTCGGAGCGCTCGTAGACGGCACTCGAACGGGCGTCGTCCGATGGTTTGCAGTCTGCGCTACGACTTGAACCGTCATGAATAAAACCACTCCACAAAGTCTTATAACGTTCATGCTCACTCCAGTGCAATGACATCAATTTCAACCAGCACATCTTTGGGAAGCCGCGACACCTCGACCGTCGATCGCGCCGGAGGAGCCGAACTGAAATATCTCCCATACACCTCATTCATGGCTGTGAAGTCATTCATGCTCTTCAGGAACACGCCGCAACGCACGACCTTGCCCAGCCCGCTGCCCGCGGCTTCCAGGATCTCCGACAAATTCCGTAGAACCCGATCGGTCTGCGCCGCCACGTCTCCCGTGATGACCTGCTGCGTGGCCGGATCGATGGCAACCTGCCCCGATACGAAAACGAATCCCTTGGCCTTGATGGCCTGCGAATATGGCCCGATGGCTTGCGGAGCGTCCTTGGTGGAGATGATTTCGCGCATAAATTAGTAGCCAGTTGCCAGTACCCAGTTGTCAGGGGCTGACCGGGCCAGAGTACCACAGGGGAATTGTTGATTCTTGATTGTTCTCTGAGCAATGAGCTGAGAGCAATGAGCGATGAACCACCGGGGCTGCTCATCGCTCATTGCTCATGGCTCATTGCTACATAGCAAAACTTCGGTGCGGCCAATGACGTTCGTAACCTTGTCACCACGTTACGTGCGACCTAGGATCGGCGTGGGATACGAGTTTCTTCGCGCCGCTGCGCGAAGGCTGAACCCAGACATCCGAAACAACTTGGAAGTCCTTTGCGAATCGCTCCGATTCGCAATTGGTGTCGAGCACAGGAAGTGGAGGCCGTTCATGTCGATGAAGGTTCGCGCACTGTTGGTGGGGGTCATCATCATGACCGAGATGTGGCTGGTTGGTTGTGGCCACTACAACTGCGGAGTAACCCTAGGAAACTCAAGCTGCTCATCCAGCGGCGGCGGCTTCAACCAGGGCGGAAACGGCGGGCTCAAGGTCACCGCCTTTGTGTATTTCATGTACGACCGTGACGCACAAATGGCAGCTGAGGCTTTGAACTTCAACAACTCCGGAACATTTGCGCCCTACTCGCAGTTCGTGTCGCCCGCACTGCCGCTATCTCTGGGTAGTACCGATGGAGGCCTGATAGTCGCCGCCAAGAAGTATCTGTATATCCCATTTGCCAATGGCGTGCTCTACGGATACTCCATCGACTCGACAGGTCAGCTGACCGCCCTCACGGGAAGTCCCTACACACTGTCAAGTGGCGGTTATTCGATAGCGGCCGATCCCGCAGGAAAGCTCTTGTTCGTTGGTGGTCAGGGAGAAATCATGGTCTACACCATCAATGCGGACGGCTCACTGACGACGGCGCCCGGCTCTCCGGTTTCAAGCGGTGGCGGACTGATTGCCACTCAGATGGTCACGGACGGATTGGGCAAGTACCTTTATGCAGTTCAAGGCTCCACCGTGGCCGAATTCTCGTACTCGCAGGCTGGTACCCTGGCGTCCCTCGGAACTCCTCCGAGTCTCGGCATGTCGATGCTTGCGCCAGATGTTAGCGGCAAGTACATCCTGGGAATCACGGGGCTCGACGGATCACAGAGCGGCCTGGTCGACAATCACATTTACGTCTTCGGCATCTCGGGAAACGGTACTTTGAGCGCCGTTCAGAATTCGCCATTCTCAACCTCATCGTCACCGGTATGGCTGGCGGCAAGTCCGACTGCGGAGCTCGTCTACACGTGCAATGACAGCGGCCAGCTCGGCTCGCAGTCGATTACCACCGAACCCATGGAGGGTTATTCGATCGACGCTTCCACGGGGGCCCTGACTCCGGTTTCGGGCTCACCATTCACGACCCTCAGCACGCAGTTCGCTCGGTTCGAGCAAAGCGGACAGTTCATGTTCGCGGCAATGCAGGAAAACAATTCTGGGTCGACTGTCCCGATTGGCGTTGACAGCAGCACCGGTGCCCTGAGCAACACCCTGCCTTTTGCCGGAAATCCGAGCTATAGCTTCGTTGCGACAGACGAGCCATAGGTCCGAAGTATTGATGATCAGGAGACCCGCATGCACTGCGGGTCTCTTTTCGTTTGGAGGTGCGGGCGTACAATTAAAAGGGCTCTACGACGCAGGTACATGTGCGTGACACGCCGCTGGGGCGTTGGAACGCGGCTCCTTCGGCCGTCAGTCGCGCGTGTTTTCGAGGCTTCGGCCGGAATGGACGCTGGGTGTTAGGACATGTTAATCCACCCGCCACTCGGGAGCTTCAAACCTTTTCGCCGCCCCCGCCGTCTGAATAGATTCCGGGCGTAAAGTCGAGAACTGTGGCCATCAAGATAAAAATCCCGAAAAGTGGGACCGAGAATGGCAAAACCATCCGCGGGCTCCCCCGCGACCCGGTGCTAAGGGCCGCATTCGTCGCATTCCTCATCCTCGCCGTCTCATTCACGATCTTTTTCTCGTATTTCTACATAAAGTACGATCGCATTATCGAGAAGCGCTTCCGCACTCCGGTCTTTGCCAATTCCGCCAAGATCTACTCCCTGCCGCGTGTCGTGCGCGATGGCGAAAAGATTGACGCCAAAGACATCGCGTCCGAACTGCGGCGCGCCGGATACTCGGAAAAACAAGGCGAGTCCAACCTCGGCACCTATCACTTGGTAAAGGGCGGCATCGAGATTACACCGGGCCCGGAGTCCTACCATGCCCCCGAGCCTGCGCGCATCACCATCGAGGACGGACAGGTTTCTCAGATCACCAGCCGCGGCAATGAGCTTTCGGCCTATGAACTGGAACCCCAGCTCGTGACTGCTTTATTCGATGCCGAGCAGCGCTCCAAGCGCGAACTGGTCAAGTACAACGACATCCCTCCGATCATGGTCCAGGCCACGCTCGCCATTGAGGACCGCCGCTTTTTCGAACACAGCGGTGTGAACTATCTGCGCATGCTCGAGGCGGCATGGATCGACCTGATCCGCGGACGCCACGAGCAGGGCGGATCAACCATCACTATGCAGCTGTCGCGCGGCTTCTTCCTCACTCCGGAAAAGACGATCAAGCGCAAGCTGACCGAGATGCTCATCGCCGAGGAACTCGAGCACAAGTTCTCGAAGCAGCAGATTTTCGAGTTCTATGCCAATTGGGTCGATCTCGGACAGCGCGGATCTTTTGCGATCAGCGGTTTCGCCGAGGCCTCGAAAGCATACTTCAACAAAGATCTGAAGGACATCACCCTGCCTGAGGCGGCTCTGCTGGCTGGATTAATCCAGCGCCCGAGCTACCTGTCACCCTACCGCCACCCCGAGCGCGCCATGGACCGCCGCAACCTGGTTCTGGAGTCCATGGTCGAAACCCACGCCATCACGCGCGAGCAGGCCGATAAGGCCAAGGCCACGCCGCTGAAGCTGGCACCTCCGAACGTAGAGGCGAGCGATGCTCCCTACTTCGTAGACATGGTGCGCGAGCAACTCATCACCAAGTTCAGCGACAACGAGCTCAACGATTCCTCCTACCGCGTTTACACAACCCTCGATCCTGATTTGCAGAAAGCCGCCGCGCAGTCCGTCGAGATGGGCATCAAGCTCGTCGACGAACAGGTAAAAAAGCTGCGCACCAAGAAGATTAAGGTCGGAAAGAAAGTCGAAACAAAAGTTGAATCTGGCCCGCAAGCCCAGGTCGCCTTAGTGGCCATTGATCCGCACACCGGAGCAGTCCTGGCCCTTGTCGGCGGCCGCGACTACGGATGGAGCCAGCTCAACCACGCGGTCTCGAAGCGTCCCACCGGATCCATCTTCAAGCCATTTGTCTACGCCGCGGCAATGAACACCGCGCTCGACGGATCGGCCAACGTGATCACTCCCGCATCGACCGTCACCGACGAGCCCTCCACCTTTACGTACGGAGACTCGATCTACGAGCCCCGCAATTACAAAGAGGAATATCACGGCGAAGTTTCACTGCGGTATGCGCTCGCCATGTCCCTGAACAACGCGACAGTGAAAGTGGCGGAAGAAGTCGGATACGACAAGGTCGCAGACCTGGCAAAATCCGCAGGCATCGCGTCGGTCAAAGCGACTCCCGCGATGGCCTTGGGATCTTACGACGCCTCTCCCCTCGATATGGCTGGTGCGTACACCGTTTTTGCCAACAGCGGCATTCGCTTATCGCCCATCCTGTTGCGCTCAGTCAGAACGAGCAAGGGCGATGTGATCGCAAACTACAGCACCGATCAGAAGCCCGTCATGGATCCGCGCATCGCCTATGTCATGACCAACATGATGGAGGGCGTCATCAACAACGGGCTCGGCTATACCGCGGTCCGGTTGCGCGGCTTCACCCCTCCCGCAGCAGGCAAGACCGGCAGTTCGCACGACGGCTGGTTCGCCGGATACACCTCAAACCTGCTGTGCATTGTATGGGTGGGGTATGACAATTACGACGATCTGAAGCTCAGCGGCGCTCAAACCGCAGCTCCGATCTGGGCCGAATTCATGAAGAAGGCTTCATCGCTCCCCATGTACGCGGATATGAAGCCCTTTTCTCAGCCCGCCGGCGTAGTCGACGTGCAACTGGATAAGGCCACCAATCGGCTGGCCACTCCGAATTGCACCGACGACTACGTTTCTGCCTTTGTAGCTGGCACCGAGCCACGCGATACCTGTGAGGCCCAGCAGGGATTCAAGGGCTTCCTGACCAAGATTTTCGGCGGAGACAAGCCCGTCATGCCAACCCAGCCCAACGCGCAAAACCAGAGCATTCAGGAAGATCCCAAGAAAAAGAAGGGCTTTTTCGGCAAAATTGCCGGCATTTTCAAGGATGACAAAGGCTCGGCTCCAGTGTCTAAACCACCGGACACGGGGCCTCACTGATCGGCTTCCGGCTAGGCTTCCGCCTTTCGGATCACTCGAATCGCCCTGGAACCCTCGCCTGACGCCCTGTCCTGTGCCACAATAGATACAACTTGGGGGTGGCCTATGGCGCTCTACCCGAAAGTTTCGCTGGTTCTTGCCGCTTTGTTTCTTGCCTGTCTCTGCTTCAATCCTCCTTCCTGGTCGCAGGTTTCTCATGCAGATCCAGTCCAGGTCAAGCCACCATTGCTCCGGACCATCGATCCTCCGGCTGCAGACGCAAATGCCGGTGACCTCGAATCACGCGCCGACGAACTCCACGCGCAAAAGCTTTACTTCGATGCCATCGATTATTACCGCGCGGCGCTGGGCAAACTTACCGCATCGACCGATCGTGCGAAGGTCCTCAATAAAATCTGCCGCACCCAACTGGTCATGACTCGCTGGAAAGAGGGCCAGAAAAGCTGTCAGCAGGCGATCAAGGCCGATCACACGATTCCCGATCCTTACAACAATCTCGGCGTCGCCTTTTACGAAGAGCGCAGGTACGGAGCCGCCATCAAGCAGTATCACAAGGCCATCTCCCTCGACGCCGATGCCGCATCTTTCTACAGCAATCTCGGTGCTGCGCTGTTTTCCAAGAAAGACTTCGAGGAGTCCGCCAAGGCCTACCAGCATGCCTTGGAACTCGATCCCGACGTCTTCGAACGCAGTTCGCGCCAGGGAGTACAGGCTCAGGTGCCGCGGCCCGAGGATCGTGCCCGCTATGACTACACCGTGGCAAAGCTCTACGCCAAGATGGGCTTCTCCGAGCGCTCCCTCGAATATCTCCGCAAGGCCATGGAAGAGGGATACAAGGATATGAAGAACGTGTACACCGACGTTGAATTTGCCGGGTTGCGCAAAGACAAGCGGTTTACTGAATTAATGGCGTCCAAAACGCCGGCACTAGCGGTGCAATAGCCGAAAAGCGATCTCGAAATTCCATTCACGTCGCGTATTAAGGCAGGCACCAGTGCGGATAGGCCCATTTCATGCGGCAAAGCACAAAACGTAGCGCCCACCTCTTTTACAAAGCTTTACAAAAATAGACGGAACTTCTTCCGAAGACGGTGTTTAATTTTTCTAACATACTCCTGAAAACAACAGGGTGAGTAAGGAGAAACGGTAGCCCACCGGAACGCTGACCCGAGCACGCCCCAAGCAAGCTTCCGGTGGGGTTTTTTCTTGTACTCCCCGCGACGCAGCCCGTAGCCGCTTTCGTTTACCATCATCGGCAGCTTTGGCCCATCCGCATGAACATTCACCTGATTGACGGCACCTACGAGTTGTTCCGCCATTTCTACGCCGTGCCATCCTCGAAGAACGACAGCGGCCAGGAAATTGGCGCTGTACGCGGCGTCTTGACGTCCCTATTGTCAATGATCGAGACAGGAGCGACTCACTTGGGTGTTGCCACGGACCACGTGGTCGAATCATTCCGCAACGAACTCTACTCCGGTTACAAAACCAGCGAAGGTGTACCTCCGGAGTTGCTCTCGCAGTTCGCTATCCTGGAGGAGGCCCTGCGTGCCATGGGCGTAGTGGTCTGGGCTGAGACCTACTTCGAGGCCGATGACGCACTTGCCGCGGCAGCCGCCAAGGCCGCTAAAGATGATCGCGTCGAGCGGGTGCTCATCTGCACTCCCGACAAAGATCTTGCGCAATGTGTCGTGGGGTCGCGGATTGTGCAGGTAGATCGACGGCGCAATATCGTGCGCGACGAAGCCGGCGTGCAGGAAAAATTCGGCGTCAGGCCTGAATCGATCGCTGACTATCTGGCGGTGACCGGGGACAGCGCAGATGGCTATCCCGGAATTCCCGGCTGGGGCCCAAAAGCAGCCGCGGTTGTCCTGTCGAAATATGGTCATCTGGAGAATATTCCGAAGGACTGGGCAGATTGGGACCCCTCGATCAAGCGAGCGAGCAGGCTGGCAGAGTCGCTATTTAGTTCCTGGGATGACGCCTTGCTCTATCGCACTCTGGCTACGCTGCGGCTCGATGTGGAAGTGTTTGGCTCCGTGGACGAACTGCAATGGAGCGGGCCTATGGCCGAGTTCCAGCAATGCTGCGAGCAACTGAGAGCGGCCGATTTGTATCGTAGGACTTGCAGCAGAATTTCCTCAGGCGCAAAGCCGGCAGAGCTTCCGGCGCGCTAGCCATTCTGATCACGCAGAGCTCGTTATGGTCAACGAAAAGATCACAAGCCGCTGGCGACGATGATCTCAAACTGTTTGACCACCCTCCCGAGCCCACGATAAAATAGTCAGGTTTGACTGTACTCGCCGACCCGTTCTGGGGACGCCTGCTCTGGCTGCTGAAGCGCCGGGGCGGAAACACAGCAAGCACAGGAAATCAGCTGCGCCCGGGGCAGCAACAGTGTGCGCCCTGAGGGATATGCATTGTAAGTAAGGCCGTTTCGGAAGTGCCGCTCACGCGCCTGATTTCAAACGACATTTGACGGAGGCAGACGTATGTACGCGGTTATCCGCGCCGGTGGAAAGCAGTACCGGGTGGCGCCCGGCGATGTGATTCGAGTCGAGAAACTCAATGGCACCGACGGCCAGGTTGAGTTCCCCGTAGTAGCCGTCTCGGGCGAAGAAGGACAAGTCGGCCAGCAGTCCGACGC
>Ga0335070_10010272_pt1 | contig 10944 bp, 10 predicted proteins | sample Lox_Sample_13_FD_206722 | JGI IMG/M metagenome (GOLD analysis project Ga0335070, IMG submission 206722) | Soil microbial communities from Loxahatchee National Wildlife Refuge, Florida, United States - Lox_Sample_1.3 | ecosystem: Environmental > Terrestrial > Soil > Wetlands | place: USA... | reverse complement strand
CTTGAGGGAAGTTTTTCGTGTCCTCGTCCGCGGTGGCGTTTTTCTGTTTCACACGCCAAACCTTAGAAGCTATGCCATTACACTTGCCAGATGGTTTCCTGGCTGCATCAAGCGGGCTGCAGCGCAGCTATTGGAAGGACGCAAATCTGAAGACGTGTACCCGACGTACTACCGATGCAATTCTCAACGTTTCATCTATGAGAACGCGAAGGCTACCGGTTTTGAGGTATCTTCCATTCGTCTAGTAGCAACTGACGCGGTATTTGCGCTTGTCATTCCTCTGGCGATTATAGAGCTCTTGTGGATTCGCACAACAATGCGGGAAGGGATGTCGTCTCACCGAACGAATATCATCGCTGTGCTGCGGAAGCCTGAAGCTGAGGGAGCGTGACGATGCGGACCGTATTTGGCGTCGGTCTCTGGAGATTTGGCCGTAACCCGGCAGACAATATGAGGACAAACCTAGAGAAGTCTGCAGTGCTTCAGATCATCCGCACACCCTGCCAAGCACAAAACCGCCCATCGAAATGCTGAAACTGAAACGGCAGCAGGTTAAACCGCGCTATCAGAGCTTCGTACAGATCTCTGCCAGACCGATTGATGACCGGCGTCAATTTGCATTGGGCAAAAGCGTGCAGAACCCGCTTGTCGTCGAGCTTTACTGGCTCCGTCACTGTCGGGATGTGGTATTCGACTTCAAAGTGGAGGCTCCCACCGGGCTTGATGACACGTTGCATCTCTCGGGCAACCTGTTCGAAATTATCCACATGATCAAGCGCGTTCACAGAGATAACCGCATCAAAGTAGCCGTCGTAATACGGCAAAGATTCAGCGCCCGTATTGAAGAACTTCGCATCGTAATCAAACAGAGGCCATCCCGCGGCCATATACAGGTCGACCAACGGATCCACACAGTGCCGCACGCAATCTTGGAACTGCAGAATCGGGGCCAGCGGTCCACAGCCGATTTCCAGCACTCGCTTGCCACGAAAATGATCTCGCTCGATCCGCAGCCTCTCGGTGTAATGCGGGCGCATCGCGTGCATGGTCATGACTGCATTCACGACCCACGATTCAGAGACACTGACTTTCTGAGCCGGAGTCGGGGGCCGGATTCCCGACCGTCCGGTTGCCCCATCATGAAACCAGCTCTTGAGGTACTTCAGTGAGCCCTGCCAGAAAGCGAGTTCGGCTTCATGTTTCCGGACCACGCGGTAGGATGGACTAACGCGACGCCAAAAGCGATCAGCATGTTCTCGAAGCAGTTGCATGAGGCAGTGTCGCAGCGCGCCAGAACCTTCGTCCTCAGACTCAGGGAGCGGAGCCTTCAAAAACCATGGTTTCGAACTCATTCGTCCATTCGCCAATCGCCTGGCCATGATGTTCCAGCATGCTAAGCTGCGCATAAGAGCTTATGCCAGGTTGTAGCTGAACAATGTCGCGAAGTCCGGCTTGGGCCATCGCTTCGCCTAAGGTTTCAGGATCATAAACGAATTGGTGACCCCAGGATCGAAAGAAGTTGTTAATGACCATTGGCGCTTTTGGAAACGGTTGCGTCGGAAGCCCGAATGTTTGCACCGCCCAATGAAGGTAGCGCTCGATGTCCGGATGATGATCAGCGATCAATCCTAGGATGTTCCTCAGATTTGGAGTTGCAATGCGGACCACTCCTGAAGGTTTCAGGACGCGGCGACATTCCGCCAAAAGCCGCAGCCCTGAAACGAATGGGATGTGTTCGATCATATGTTCGGAAAAGACAAAATCGAAAGAGCCATCGGGAAACGGAAGCGGTTGCGTTGCATCCACATAGTAGACTCCCTCGGTGACAGGTTCCAGATCTGTGTTGAACCAGTTCGATAAAACGAAATTTTGCGCGCCGAGATGCAGGCACCGAGGGGAATGGTTCCGATAAGCGGCAAAGGCAACATTCCGCTGCCGGATCAACCGCTGATATCGTATGGATCGCCGGTACTCAGCGCGAGCGTAACGGGCAGCCGCGTATGCGGATCCGATACCAGCTTTGAGATTGCTCATCATGGTGTCCGGCCTTTCAGTCTGTCAGCTCCTCACCGCTATGGACTGCTCCTGGCCGTTCGAGTGGATGGGTTCGTGGTAGCCGGGCCTGACCCGCCATTTCACTTCGAAGACTCGCATCGCGAACCTGACTGCTCCATCGACGTATCGAGTCTTGTAGCTCGCTATGTGCAACGTCGCTAGGAGAAAATTCACGAGCCCACGCATCCCATAGACTTGGTAGTAGAGCGCCTTGTGGAGCCAGACTATTCTCATGTGCACCACAAACATACGCCATCGGCGCTCGCTCAGGCTGCTGTGGCCGATTCGGCGAAAACGAACCAGGGGCTCGGGAATGCCTTCGATCCTGTAACCTGCCGCTGCACACCGAATCATGAAATCGCGATCCTCGCATTCTCGAAAGCGAACATCAAAGCCCCCAAGTGCGCGAATTACGGGAGTGCGAATCATCAGCGTCGAAGGAATTACCCAGTGAAGCTCGGTAAGAGCTTGCGCCAACGTCATTGTGCCAGGACCAAATTGCCTCCAAAGTTCATCTTGCCTATCGGAAAAGAATGCCCAAACCGCAGAGTGAACCGCAGAGCAATCCGGGTGCTCCTCCATGTACTTGCGCTGGATCTCGAGTTTTTCAGGCAACCAGACATCGTCGTCATCCAGAAGCGCGATGAACTGTCCGCCGGCAACTCGAATTCCAGCGTTTCGTGACCCGGCCAAACCAACATTCACGGCCAAGTCAACGATCTTGCAGATCCCAGTGTAACGATCCAGATATCTGCGCGAAGATTCACATGAACAATCGTTAACAATAATCACTTCAAGAGGCTGTAGAGTTTGTGCCAAGACAGACCGCACCGCCTCGTCGATGAACTGCTCGCGATTGTAGTAGGGAATGATGACGGAGATATCGCTGGTTACGGGCATAAGTGCCAATTACTCCCGATTCACTTCGACCACTAATGCGCCCAGGCGGCGGCGCGCCCGTTACCTAGGTGCCGGATGTGACTGGTTCCTGGTATCCATCCTGTATCCGGTATCTCACGAAGAGCCGGAGCAGAAGCCGTACGCCTCCATCCAGATAGCGCGTCTCGCAGACCGCGGCATGCAGCTTTTCCAGGGCGAAATTGGGAATGCCGCGCATGCCATAAACGCGCAAATAGGTGACTCTGTGTTTCCAACACATCTTAAGATCCGTATAGAGTACTCGCACCTTATGACGTGTCAATCTGTCGTGGCTTTCTCGCCGAAACCGAACCAATGGCTCGCGAATGCCCTCAATTCTGTGCCCAGCAGCGCAACATCGGATCACGAAATCGCGATCCTCGCATTGCCGAAATGCCGAATCAAATCCCCCCAGAGAGCGCACGGCCTGAGCGCGGAACATCATGGTCGAAGGGACAACCCAATATCCGTTGGTGAGAGCTTGCGCCAGTGTCATAGGTCCAGGCCCGAACCGTATATAGAACTCATCCGGCTTGTGTGAGTGGAGCCACACCGCACTGTGCACAAGAAAGCAATCCGGATGCTCTTCCATGAATCTGCGCTGCACTTCCAGTTTCCTGGGCAGCCAGATGTCATCATCGTCGAGGAGCGCGATAAATTGTCCGCGTGCCACACGAATTCCGGCGTTTCGTGCTGCTGCTAGGCCGACGTTGGCAGGCAAGTCGATTATCTTACACACCTCGGCGTAGCGGTCGAGGTATCTGCGGGAAGATTCCCGGGAGCAGTCGTTGACGATGATAATCTCGAGCGGCTTGAGAGTCTGCGCCAGCACGGAGCGGATAGCTTCGTCAACATACCGTTCCCGATTGTAGTAGGGAATGATAACCGACACGTCGCTAGTGGGCGGAGTCACAAGGAATTCCCTCCAGCCACGGTCGTCGTGTCGGCTGGCCATGGCGAAACTCGCAGCGGTTGCCGCCGGCTTCCCGATAGTACAGGGTCCGTGTAATTCGACCTAAGTTCGTACTTGATCCTGACGAATCGCATCAAGAGCCGCACACCTCTCCTTAGATACCGGGTCTTGGTGCTTGGAAGCTGGACCTTCTCTAGGACGAAATTTACGATGCCTCGTGGCCCGTATGCTCGCAGGTAATATCTTTTGTGTTTCCAGCACATCTTTAGGTCAGATCGGAATACACGCCAATGATGCTTGGTCAATCCGTCCTGGTCTTGGCGGCGAATGCGGGCCAGCGGTTTGCTTATCCCTTCGACCCTGTAGCCTGCAGCGCAACATCGGACGATGAAGTCGCGGTCTTCGCATTCGCGAAAATTGACATCAAACCCTGTGATGTCACGCATCACCTCGCTGCGAATGAGTGCTGTCGGAATGAGGGCACAGTAACCGTTGGTGAGAGATTGGGCGAGCGTCATTGGTCCGTCGTCAAAGCGTTGGAAGAACTCCTCGTGTCCGTCTTGAAAGAAAAGCCATGCGGCCGTGTGAACGATTGCGCACTCCGGATGCTCATCCATGAACCGGCGCTGCATTTCCAATTTTCGCGGGAGCCAGAGATCGTCGTCGTCAAGAAATGCTATGAACTGGCCGCGTGCACGACTAGCCCCTGCGTTGCGCGCTCCCGCCAAGCCCACATTCGCCTGCAGATCAACGATCTTGCACACGTCGGAATAGCGATCCAAGTAGCGGCGCGACGACTCCTGGGAACAATCGTTCACAATGATGATCTCGAGCGGCTTGAGAGTCTGCCGCAGGACGGATTGCATCGTCTCGTCTATGTACTTGTCCCGATTGTAGTAAGGAATGACTACAGAGACGTCACTAGACCCGGTCACGGTGCCTTCCCCTCCGACTGCCGCCCACTAATAGTAAGCGATTTGGGCGACTCTTCCGGTCGCAGACGCCAAGAATTAATCAAACATTCATCTGTGAGTCGCGGAACACCAAGGGTTCGAACTGTTATGATGCGCCTTCTGTTGCGTCCTGGCGGCCGTGGCATGGTTCCGCTTCCAACAGCATCGAATTCGGTTGACTAGCAATGAATCCACGGTGACGGTATGGCCCGGCTCTACGTGCTTGGAGGGAGACAGCGCAAACTCGGAATGAAGGAGGCAACCCCGGAGGACGAGTGGTGTTTGTATGAAGCAGCTCTTATCTTGCTGGTGGACACCGCAGGGACGGCCCAGATTTGCGTCGAGTACCAAAGTCCTCCGGACGCACGCGCCGGTGACCACCCGGCCGCTCACTTTCATAGTGGTGCGCTGATTGGTTCTACTCTTTACACCTGCACAACTACTGAAGTGCTGATCTATGAAGTGCCCAGTTTCAAGCAGATTGGGTACATTTCGCTTCCTTGCTTCAACGACTTGCATCATGTGACCCCTTCGGATGGGAATCTACTGGTGGCCAGCACCGGCTTGGACATGGTCGTCAAGATCACACCTTGCGGTGAGATATTGGCGCAGTGGAGCGTCCTGCAGGAAGATCCCTGGACACGCTTCTCCCGCAACATCGACTATCGGAAAGTCGACACCACGAAACCTCACCATTCCCATCCCAATTTCGTTTTTGAACTGAATGGAGAGGTCTGGGCCACCCGTTTTCACCAGCGCGATGCTATTTCGCTGAATGGATCCGGGAAGCGAATTGACATCGCTAATGAGTGTCCCCACGATGGCCTAGTGTGTGGGGAAAGGATTCTATTCACTGCGGTAGATGGGAAAATAGTGATCATCAACAGCCGCACCCTGCAAACCGAGCAGGTCATCGATCTGCGACAGATCCAGGATCGCGATCAGGAGGTATTGCCAGCATGGTGCCGTGGATTGCTGCCAGTGGACGACAGGACTATCTGGGTGGGATTCACGCGAATTCGAAAAACCATTTTTCGTGAGAATGTTCGCTGGGTAAGGAGCGTTCTGCACGAGGGCACAATTGTCAAACCCACCCACATCGCACTCTTTGACATCGTGTCCCAGCAATGCCTTCAGGAAATCGATTTGGAACCATTTGGGATGAATTCGGTATTCAGTATCTTCCCGGCAGCGAATTGAGGCTCAAACCATCGGCATCGAATGGGTGTGTGCTTTGCTAATGTCCACTCGGCTTCAATTTTAACGAGCGTAGAAGGTCACGGGACCGCGTTCGGTCTTATGGTACTGTCTTGTTATCGCGTTGACTGCGTCGCTGCATCCTGGACAGTCGCGGTCATGAAGTTCTATCGCCAGTAACTTGACGTTGTCGATCCAGTCGCAACTGGAGAAGATTTCCCGCTCCGCTCCTTCTACATCGATTTTCAAGATATCCACTGTTTCCATTTCTACTTCACGCATCAGCGTCCTCATCGTCAGAGCTCGGCAGCCATTGCCCTTGCGAACGCGGAATCCCCACTTGCCCCACGTTCTCCATCTCGGCCAGGGGGGAAAGACCTCAACCTGTCCATCGCTGCTCCAGAGTGCGGCATGAATCGGAGTGATGTTAGGGTAGGCGCGTGTGTTTCTCACCAGCGCTGCAAAATTGGACGCTTCTGGTTCGAGAGCTACTATGGCTGCCTCCGGGTAAAGATTCGCGTAGAAGACGCTCGTCATGCCACAATTGGCTCCCACGTCTATGATAGTGCGAGGGGAAAAAGAAGTCTGGTAGTAGTATTCCCTTTCGAAAAAAACATCCCGAAAGATTACTGCGTCGGAAGTTCTCAGCCTGACAAATAACGGGTGCTTGATTCCGTTGGTGGATATAGTCACGTGCTCAGGATGTGCGCAGACCAAGTTCGCGAGAATGGCCAAAATGCCCGGAAGGCCGAGCGTCTGGTAGTAAATGGTCCCTTCTTCGAGAACAACCGTTGTCTTTTTGCGTAGAACCTTTATCTCTTTTCGAAGGCCCATAGAATCGGTACTCACACGACGAAGATGACGGCAGAAAAGCACCCTAGTGTTGAAAGACAGTGATCCAACCGCGGCCGACTAAAGCTTGCCCTAGGCGAGGGATCCACCGTCATCATTGCGCGCCCCGGCCCAGCAACACGGTCTTAATGGTCTGAAATAAGATCAACATGTCGAGCCCAATCGAGGCGTTCTTGATGTAGAAAAGGTCGTATTGTAGCTTCTCCTTTGCATCTTCCACCGTATTACCGTACCGGTACCGAATCTGCGCCCATCCTGTTATTCCCGGCCGCACCAGATGCCGCACTCCGTAATACGGAATTTCCTTTGTGAGCCACTCAACAAACTCCGGACGCTCCGGTCGTGGCCCGACAAACGCCATATCTCCCGCTAGCACACACCACAGCTGTGGGATTTCATCAAGCCGGGAAGTGCGGAGGAACCTGCCAACTCGGGTAATCCGAGGATCGTCATCGCCAGCCCATGTCGGCCCAATGTCCGCTTCCGCATCCTGCCGCATAGTGCGGAATTTGTGGCAATAGAAAACCTTCTCACCTCGGCCAACGCGCTTCTGGCTGTAGAACACAGATCCAGGCGAGTCCAACCGAATAGCTAGGGCGATAAAGGGAATCAGTGGTGCTGCCACGAGCAAGCCGATCAGTCCGAGAGCAAAATTCAATAGCCTTCGCACGATGCCGAAGGTTTCGCTGAAGCGAAAACCGCTGGCGAAAATGATCCAACTGGGGTGGAGTTGCTCCACTTCGATCTTGCCGGAGATCTTTTCCAGCCACGACGTAGCCTCTTCAATATGCACCGCTCCCTGCAGCCGAAGCTGTAGGAGTTCCTGCATCGGCATAGCGTTGCGACGGTCCTGCATAGCCACGATCACGCGATGTACAACCTTGTCGCTGGCAATCTTTCGCAGATGCGAGGCCATGTTCTCGCGCGTGAAGATTGTTGCCACGTCGCCGGTCCAACCCACTACGTCAACCCCAAGCTCCGAACGGCTCTGCAATCCCTCGACCAGTCTGCGCGCACGCTCACCCGTACCCAACACGTAGACACGCTCTCGTAGAAAAGGTTGCGAAACCAACCATGCATAGGCACTCCGCCAGCCGACCAGCGCCAAGGTCAAAATACTTAGTCCCATCAGGAACGAAAAATTGCCCAACATTACCCTGGGAAATATCGCTCCCGCCACGGCCAGGCCGAAAGCTAGCAGACCAGGAATCAGGAGCAGCCGAAAGTACAATTCTCCTTTGGGATCAAAGTGGGCAGGGTCGTAGAGATCAAATCCATGAGACAGGAGTAGAATGACGACTGTGAGGATCAGGATTTTGTAATAGCCACCCTCGAAATTCAATACCAGGTAACTGTCCTCACGGAATCGCAATATTATTCCCAGCAGGAGGGAGGTCACGATCATCAGTGCCTCGCCGATAACGAGCACCAGCACGCGGATCGGATAGTACACATTGAAAAGGCGAATCACGCCCGGTCTCTCAGCTTCTTGGTTCGGGTTTCCACGTTAGCCTGACGAATAGCGCACTGCCTCGCGGTAATCATGAAACGTGCGAACGGACCGGCGGCATTTGCAGCCCTCCGCCCGGCGCAGACTATTCCAACAGAATGGGGCGGATATACCAATCGAAGCCAATTAAGGCGATATGTCGCCGCCCCACACTCCCCGGACAACTCGGAGAGCTACTACAAACGGAATTGAGCTGCCCATCGCTGAACTCGTAGCTGGCAGAAGTTCCAAATCGCCGTCCAAACCGCCGACGGATAGCCACGCCGGCAAAACCATACTGATACGCCTCTTCGCCTACCCTGTTTGAGCTGGGTTGGAGACTTCTAATCCGTGCATAGCCCGCGTCAAAGGCAGTCTGCCAGGACCGAAAGATATCGCGCGCTACCGAAAACCGGACGACATCGCTGTTTCCTCCTGCGAAGAAGCCGGAACCCGAAGTCACCAACCTCCTGTATGAGATGTCGAGACTGGCCTTTTTAAGGCGATAGCGAAGAGCGGCATTGACCGTAGCGTTAATTTCCTGAGTGTTTCCTCTTATGACGTCGTGCACTCTGGCGAGTTCCGGGCCGGCACCGAGCACCAAATCCATGCGGCCAGAGACGCGATGCTGATACACCAACTGCGCGGAATTGGCGGTGACGTTGCCAATGTAGCTCAACGGGAACTGAAAGATTCGAAATCCGTATAGCACCCCGATTGCGTTTCTTCGATCAAGCTGGTAATTGTATCCCCCTTGGACCGAAGTCTGGCGGCTATTGATGCCAATCCCAGAGTAGTCGGTGAATGAATAAGCTCCGGCGAACGAAACCGCAGAGCGCGGCGTGAGGGCCTCGGTGACATCAGCCTCCGCGACGTTGGTCAAGTACGACTCTTGTCCTCGATCGCCAAGCTGACTGGCGCCAAAGAAATCGGATGCTCCAGTGCTCGCGGGTATACCGGTACCGACCGCTGCAAAGCGCAGATTCTGTGCGTTAGTCCCGCCAAACACTCGCATTCCGAAATTTCCTCCAACGAGTTTGCTGAACGAGTCCCTGAGGGTCAGTCGTCCCCTCCGCCATAGAACACGTTGGTCTGCACTTAGCTGTTGAAGATGTTGATCATTGCCCGAACCGTTGTAACCACTGTAGAATGTGCCGCCCGCTACGTAGTCGATGAAGGTCTCGAAACGGCGACGGAGCTTCACCAGCCCAACGCTTCCCCAAACACCGGTGGTTGATGAGAACTCGGACGAACCGCCCAAAGTTCCGCTTGGATTGCTATCTGCACCTTCGTTCACGTGTACGCCCGCAACAACGTAGCTCCTTGATGGGCCTGTTGGAGGCGCCACCGAAGGGCGGTCCAACCCCGAAATCGAAGGGGTTTCGACCGTTTGGCGCGTCGAGTCCGGCTCCGAAGTCGATGATGTTATTGAGCCCTGCACCTCGTTGTCGGGAGATGCCCTTCCGCCATCGGCTCGCGACCAGGCCATTCCCAGAGCTACTCCGAGGAACACGGCCGTCCACTGGAACGTTCTTAATCTTCTGCTTGACGTCCGTTTGTTGTGAGAAGGCAAAACTGCATCACCCGCCTTTGAAATGACGCCTTGCTCCTTTGTCGCGACTCCCGATTTTCGCTCCGGAGTGACTGTGCGGAATGGTACGTGCCCAAAATTCACGAAAAATTAACTTAGGCGCTACAAGGAAAGGTTAGGTTTCGCCTTTTCGGGCTTCCAAATGGTATTGCCAGCGCCGTTCCGACTTCGGCGGCTGCCCGGCCGTACTCTGCACAAGTCAAGCGTTCGGCTCTATTAGTGGAGCCTTTCGCAGGCAGAGGCTCTTTGCCGTTTGAACCAATACCAAAATCCGATCTCGGTGCAACAACCAGAGAGTGCCGACATAGACGACCACCCCGACGCTGACCTCGACGGCCAAGTGAAGAATCAGCGGCTGCGTGGACTCGATGCTGTGCCGGACCCACCCCACAGCCAGCGTCATCGCGACCGTCCCGGTTAGTGCGGGACGAAGGGCGCGAAGATATTCACTAGTCTTCATCTCGATGGCCTGGAACGTCTTGTGATAGAGCGGCAAAACTACAAAGGGGTACGCCACAACCCAGCCCCACGCAATTCCTGTGATGCCGCGGCGGCTGCCGATGTAGAAAGCTATGGGAAGCACAATCAAGGCTGCCAGATCATTCCACATCACGTAACGGACTTTTCCGACGGCGGTTAAAACTTTGGGTAGGAGGGCCACGATGGAGCGGAATGCCGCATAGAACGAAAGGATTTCTAGGGGACCAACCATTCCGTCCCATTTATGCCCAAACACGAGGGGAACAAACTCAGGCGCGACCAGACCAAGCCCGACAGTAGCGGGAAAGGCCACCAGCGCGATTATCTCGGTTAAACCCCGCAAGTAACGCCGCAACGCGGCAGGTTGGTCTTGAACGGCGGATAGATAGCTGGGGAGGACCGTAGTCACCAGAGATGTGACCTTCTCAATTGGCACGTTGGCCAATTCCCAGGCGTTGCCATATAAACCCAGAGCGGTTTGCCCCAACACTCTGCC
>Ga0335070_10010271_pt1 | contig 10945 bp, 10 predicted proteins | sample Lox_Sample_13_FD_206722 | JGI IMG/M metagenome (GOLD analysis project Ga0335070, IMG submission 206722) | Soil microbial communities from Loxahatchee National Wildlife Refuge, Florida, United States - Lox_Sample_1.3 | ecosystem: Environmental > Terrestrial > Soil > Wetlands | place: USA... | reverse complement strand
CCTCGGGTTGTACCCGGGGAGGTTCGAGAGGAACCCCATCATCGCGCCGCGCAGCGCGATGCTGTAGATCTGGTTCGCGATGATCCCGACCCAGCCGAAGATGATCGCGTACAGGATCGGCTTGCCAAGCGTCCCGGTCAGTGACATGCGGGCGAACGCCTGGCTCGGGGAGGTGATGACGAGCTTGGCGGTCTCGTACAGGCCCTCGAGCGCGGGGTACCCCGGCTGCTCCCACGGCAGCGCGGTCGCGGCCGGGGGCGGCGGAGTGCCGCCGGGCGGGGGTGGGGGCACGGTGCCGGGCGGCTGCATGCCGGGCGGTCCGGGCGGCATCGGGGGCGTTCCGGGGGGGTAGGTCTCGGCCATGAACTCCTCCTTCGCGGTGCTGCCGTGAGTCTACCCCACTTTGCGCCGCCGGCGTCGGACCTCTCGCTTCGTTGCGGATCGCGGCCCTGCGTCCTCATGTAGCCTCCGGATACACTCCGGCACGGGCCGCTCCCACGCCTCGCGATAGGCCCAACGGCGGCGGCGCAGCTGTACGCGACTCTCGGGAGCTCTGCACTCTCTGAACAGGGAAGACGGGAGAGGGGAGACGGGGGATGGAAGGGAGAGACGGGCAACCCGGCGTGTTCCCTCTGCCCTCTTCCGTCAACCTTCTCCCTGCGTTCCGCGTCAGCGCGGCTGCACGCAATCCGCTTCGGTCCTGGTCGTTTCCTCCTTGCTGACCCCTGACTCCAGTCTGTCCCGGCCAGTGGCCCCCGGTCCCCGGCAACGCGTCTTCGACCCACGACCCACGATCCACGAACCACGGCCTTTCGCGCCCCGAGCCCCGCCCCCCGGCCTCCAGTGGTGTCTCGCCTGTGCCCTGTCTCATCTCCGGGTGTTTGCCTGGGCTGTTCGCCGCGGTGTATCATCCCTGCCGCCGGTCCGGACCGCGATCCGGGCCCGGAACCAGCGGGTCTTCCCCGTTTCTGCGTCGCCCAGAATGCGCCCGCGCTCGGGAGGTTGCCGGTGGCTGCCACGGTCGGGATTCGTCGCGAGGACAAGAGCCGCTGGGAGCGGCGGGTGCCCATCACGCCCGAGATGGCGGGAAAGCTGCACCGTGAGCACGGCGTCGAGTTCGTCGCCCAGCCCTCCCAGGTTCGGATCTTCCGCGAGGAGGAGTTCGAGCGGGAGGGCGTGCGGATCCGGGAGGACCTCTCCGAGGCCGGCGTGGTGTTCGGGGTCAAGGAGATCCCGGTGCAGCACCTCCAGCCCCGCAAGACGTACGTCTTCTTCGCCCACGTGATCAAGGGGCAGCCGTACAACATGCCGATGCTCCGCCGCCTGATGGAGCTCGGCTGCAACCTCATCGACTACGAGAAGGTGACCGACGAGACCGGGCACCGGCTGATCTTCTTCGGGTGGCACGCCGGCGTCGTGAGCATGGTCGAGAGCCTGTGGACGCTCGGGCGGCGCCTCCAGCACGAGGGGATCGCGACCCCGTTCACCGCGGTCCGCAGCACGCTCACCTACGGAAGCCTCGCCGAGGTGCGCGCGGCGGTGCGCACGGCCGGCGCCCGGATTGTCGCCGAGGGCCTCCCTCGCGAGATCACGCCGCTGATCGTCGGCGTCGCGGGGTACGGCAACGTCGGGCGCGGGATCCAGGAGATCCTGACGGACCTCCCCACGATCGAGATCGCTCCGGAGGACGTCGCGCGCGTCGCGAGCGACCCGCACGCCTCCGACCGAGCCGTCTACCGCGTCCAGTTCAAGGAGGAGCACGTGGTCGCCCGCAACGACCCGGCGGCCCGCTTCGACCTGCAGGACTACTACCTGCACCCGCACAAGTACCACTCGACGTTCGAGCAGTACCTGCCGTACCTAACGGTGCTGATGAACTCGAATTACTGGGACGCGCGCTACCCGAGGCTGCTGACCAAGGCCCACGTTCACGACATGTTCGCCGGCGGACGCCAGCCGCGCCTGCGCGTGCTGGGCGACGCCAGCTGTGACATCGGAGGCTCGATCGAGTGCACCGTCAAGGCCACCGAGCCGGACGACCCGGTGTACGTCTACGATCCCGAAACCGGCCAGATCACGATGGGCGTCGAGGGTCACGGGCCGGTGGTGCTCGCCGTGGACATCCTGCCGAGCGAGCTGCCGCGCGAGGCGTCGGAGTACTTCAGCGAGATCCTCGAGCCGTTCATCCCGGCGATCGCGAGCGCGGATTACACGGTGCCGTTCGAGGAGCTCGCGCTTCCCTCGGAGATCGCCCGGGCGATGATCCTCTACCACGGCAAGCTGACCCCGGACTACCGGTACATCGCGGAGCACCTGAAGAGCTGAACGCGCTCCGCGTTGACGAGACGTGAACGCCGACGTGTGAAAGAGGTTGCACGAGACAAGGGAGGACGCCGTGAAGAAGGTCGTCGTATTCGGGGCCGGGCTGGTCGCGAGCGCCCACGTGAAGTACCTGCTGGAGCACTCGTACCAGGTGACGGTGGCGACCCGGACCGTCGCCAAGGCGAAGAAGATCGTGGGGAAGCACCCCAACGGGCGCGCCGTCGCCTTCGACATCGAGCGCGAGGGCGACCAGCGGCTCGACGAGATCGTGCGCGAGCACGACCTCGCGGTGAGCCTGCTGCCGTACGTGTACCATACGCGCGTCGCCAAGTCGTGCCTGCGAAACCGGAAGCACATGGCGACCACCTCGTACGTCAAGCCCGAGATGCAGGCGCTCGACGCCGAGGCGAAGAGGCTCGACCTCGTGCTCCTCAACGAGAGCGGCGTGGACCCCGGCATCGACCACATGACCGCCATGAAGGTGATCCACCGCGTCCAGGCCGAGGGCGGCAAGATCACGAGCTTCATGTCGTACTGCGGCGGCCTGCCGGCGCCGGAGGCGAACGACAACCCGTTCGGGTACAAGTTCTCGTGGAGCCCGCGCGGGGTGCTCATGGCCGGGCGCAACTCCGCCCGTTTCCGCCGCGACGGCGAGGTGATCGAGATTCCCGGACCGGAGCTGTTCCTGAACTACTGGTGCGTGCCGGTCGAGGTCGAGGGCACGGTGATCCCGTTCGAGGCGTACCCGAACCGGGACAGCCTCCCGTACGCCGAGACGTACGGGATCACATCGGCGCGGACGATGTTCCGCGGAACCCTGCGCAACCAGGGGTGGTGCGCCACGCTGAAGAAGGTCGCGGAGCTCGGCCTCCTCGACGAGGCCGAGATGGACCTCCGGCGGCTGACGTACGCCGAGTTCATGGCCAGGCTGATCGGCAAGGAGACTCCGCGCGGGATCAAGAAGGCGGTGGCCGCCGAGCTCGGGCTGGCCCCGATCAACCCCATCGTCGGGAACCTCGCGTGGCTCGGTCTCTTCGGCGGCGGGAAGCTGCCCGCGAAGTGCAAGTCGCCGCTCGACGTGCTGACCGCCACGATGCTCGCGAAGATGCCGTTCGCCAAGGCCGAGCGCGACCTGCTGATCCTCCAGCACCAGTTCGTCGCCGAGTTCCCCGGCCACAAGGAGAGGATCACCTCGACGATGATCGACTTCGGGATCCCGGACGGCGACTCGAGCATGAACCGGACGGTGGGTCTCCCCGCAGCCGTCGGGGTGCGGCTCGTCCTGGAGGGCAAGATCAAGGCGCGCGGCGTGCTCGTGCCCGTCCTGCCGGAGATCTACGAGCCGTCGCTCGCCGAGCTCCAGCGCCTGGGCATCCGCTTCACCGAGAAGGTGGTCAGGGTGTAGTGGAGCGCATCCGTGGGGGCGGGCCGGCGCCCGCCCCCGCGGGGAGACGGGGAGGGCGCGTCGCCCGGGCGGGCGAATGGACGTTGCCCTCCAACCTCGGTGCTTCCCGCGGCGGTTTGGTGGGGACGGGGGAGAGCTGTCAGGCGGTCTTACGGCCCGGGGCGAGGACCATCGTGAGGTCGCGACCCTCGAGTGGACCCGCGTCGCGCTCGAGGCGGACGAGATCCGCGAGTTCGACCTTGATGCGCTCGAGCACCTCGTAGCCGTTCTCTGGCCGGCGCATTTCGCGGCGGCGGAACATGATCGTCACCTTGACGTGCTTCCCCTGCTCGAGGAAGCGGCGCACCATCGAGAGCTTCGTGTGGAAGTCGTGGTCCGCGACGCCGGGCCGGAACTTGACCTCCTTGACCTCGATCTGGTGCTCCTTCCGCCGCGCCTGGCGCGCCTTCTTCTCCTGCTCGTAGCGATACTTCCCCCAGTCCATGATCTTGCAGACGATGGGACGGGCGGTGGGAGCGACCTCGACGAGATCGAGGCCGCGCGTTCGGGCGAGCGCCAGTGCTTCTTCCACGGGAACGATGCCGACCTGGGAGCCGTCGGCATCGACGAGACGGACGGGCGAGAGCCGGATCATCTCGTTGATGCGTGTGCGATCGCGTTCGTCGGCGATGAGAACCTCCTCCTCGGCGGGCCTCCGACCCGCTCCTGTCCTAGCGCTGAAGCTGGACTGCCCGAGTATACCAAAGGGCCGCAATGCAAGGCCTGCTCGCAGGTTCCCGGGTTCGGAAGTTCGGAGGTTTGAGAGCTCGGGCCAAATGGGAAACGGCAAACGTCAAAGGAAAGACGAGGAAAGGCGGCGTATGTCGCGTCTTCCCTTTGCCCTCTTCCGTTTCCCCGTTGCCCGCCGTGAACCTGCGAACATCCGAACGTTCGAACGCTCGAACGGTCACCGGCGCGGCGTACCGCCGGCGGCGAGCCAGCGCGCGTGCTCGATCTTGAGGCACCGGTCCATCACGACGGCGAGTCCCGCCGCGCGGGCCCGATCCGCGGCCGCGTTGTGCGCAAGGCCGAGCTGCATCCAGACGGTGCGAGCCCCCCGTGCGATCGCCTGGTCCACGATCGCGGGGATGAACTCCGGCCTGCGGAAGATGTCCACGACGTCGATCACGACCTCGCGCGGGATCGACGTCACGTCCTGATAGCACTTCTGGCCCAGGATCTCCGGAACCGCGGGGTTGACCGGGACGATCGTGTACCCGTGCGCCTGCAGGTATGCGGCGACCCTGTACGAGTCGCGCTCGGGCTTGTCGGAGAGCCCCACCACCGCGATCGTCCTGGCGGTCGCGAGTATGCCGTCGATCTCGTCGTCGCTCGCGTTGGACAGCGGGAACTCGCAGCTCTCGTCACCCATGGCGCCCCCCGCGGCAGTATGCGCCCGAACGCCCGCCGGCCGCCACTCCGCACTCACCGGGGCGCCGAACGCCATACCAGGCCGACGTGGAAACCCACATCCGGGCTGTTGTCGAAGATGAGGAGATTCTCCAGCACCGAGACCTCCACCAGCACCGCCCGGCTCACGAGGTGTTTCCACCCCGCTGTGATCTCGTACGTGTTCTTGGAGAAGTCGCCGAAGTTCTCGGCCCCGGGAGAGGTGACGAGCGCCTGGACGAGCCACGAGGAGCCCGGAGAGACGCGGTACTCCAGGCCGGCGAAGTACGACAGCTGGTTCGGCTTCAGCCGGACCCCGGCGAGCTCGGTCGTGGCGTAGTGCATCGCGACAAGCGAGCCGTAGAGGTTGAACCTCCCGAGCCGCTGGCCGGCCGAGACCCCGGCTGCGACGTCGTACCCCCCGCTCGAGAAGAGCGAGGCGGTCCTCCCGGCGGGGAGCTTGAGTGTGAACGACGCGGTCACGGCGGGTGTGGAGGCGGTCCCGCGCGCGAGCAGGTAGCGCACGCCGGCCGTCGCGTCCTCGATCCCCCACCCCGCGTCGCCGCCGCTGCGCTCGAACACCTGGCCGTCGCTGCCGCGGATCAGGATCAGGTAGCGGTTGCGCGGCGCCCGCTTCCGCTCCTCGTTCGGGACCTTGAGGAGCCCCTCGAAGTTCTCGATGAACCGGTCGAGGATCCCGCCGCCGCGGTACGACACGGGGAGCGCCGCCCTCAGCTCGAGGTCCGGGGTCACGCCGTACGCCGCGCTGAGGGTGAACCGGAGCGTCTCGGCGTCGATCGTGTACCGCTGGGGGTCGACGTCGAAGTAGTTGTTCCAGCTCGTGAGCAGCCCGAGCTGCCACTGCCCGTCGCGGAGCGTCACCGGCGTCTCCGGTGTCGGCGTGAGCCGCAGGATCGCGAGCGGGGACTGCGCGCGGAGGCGGAGGGGGCCGAGCCCGACGGCCTGGCTGGCGTTCCAGTCCGAGACGTCCTGCGCGGCCGCCCCGCTCCCGAGCAGCAGCGCCGCCGCCACGATCCGCACGGCGGCGGACGGGCATCCCCCTCGTGGCCGAGCCTTCAAGGGTGAGTCGTCCAGGCGGCGATCGCCGTTACTCTCCGCGCCCGCCGGCTCGCGGCCGCCGGAACGCCATCCCGGCACCGAGCGCCGCCGTGGCGCCGAGCACGGCGGCCCCGAGAGGCGGGGCCGCGACGCCCCATGCCCCGACCGCGAGCTCCGCCGTGAACGGGCCGATCACCCTGGCGAGCGACCCGATCCCCTGGAACGCGCCGAGCGCGGCGCCTTGCTCGTCGGCACTCGCGCTGCGCGAGACGAGCGCAGAGAGCGAGGGCGTGGAGAGGCCGGCGCCGAGCGACGCAACGGGGAGGATCGCCATGACCTCGGCGAGCGTGTGAGCGAGGGCGAGCAGCACCAGGCCGATCGCGCACAGCGTCAACCCCGCGAGGAGGAGCGTCCGCTCCCCGAACCTGCGCGTGGCCCGCCCGACTAGCCCTCCCTGCACCGCCGCGGCGAGCACGCCGATGTAGACGAACAGAAACCCGACCCCCGAGTGGGGAAGGGCGAGGCGGTCGTGGAGGAACTGTGCGAACGTGACCTCGAACGCCGCGAACCCGGTGACGAACAGGAAGCCGACCGCCATCAGCGGCGCGAGCTCCGTGTGGCGGAATGCGTACGCGAGCCTCGCGAAACCCGATGCCGGCGCCGCGGTCCGGTCCGCGCCCGTGGCGGGCCGAGTCTCGGGGAGGAACAGCATCGTCATCGTCCACGCCGCCAGCGAGAACGCCGCGGCGCCCCACCCGGGCGCGGCGAGGCTGACCGGCGCGAGCACCCCCGCGAGTGCCGGCCCGGCGATGAAGCCGAGGCCGAACGCCGCTCCGATGAGGCCCATGCCGTGCGCCCGCTTCTCGGGCGGGGTCGTGTCCGCGATCACCGCCTGCGCGGTCGCGATGTTCCCGCCGCAGATCCCTGCGAGCAGGCGCGACGCGAAGAGCAGGGACATCGAGTGTGCGAGGGCGAACAGGACGAAGCCGCTCACCGAGCCCGCCAGCGAGATCAGGAGGACCGGCCGGCGGCCGACGCGGTCCGAGAGCCGTCCCAGAATGGGGGAGAAGACGAACTGCATCGCCGAGTACGAGGCCATGAGCAGTCCGAACGCCCACGGAGCCGGGTGGTAGTGCTCGGCGTAGAGCGGCAGGAGCGGGATGACGATCCCGAACCCGACCAGGTCGGTGAAGACGATCAGGAAGAGCGTTGTCAGGGTGCGGCGGGGGGACGGCATTCCACCTCCTCGGACGGGAACGAGTCTACCCGCCCCGCCATTTCCACAAGCCTGGTAGGGTCGTTGGGCTGGGGCGAAGTTAAGAGTGAAGAGTGAAGAGTTAAGAGTTGGAACGCGGAAGCGCCGAGCGGCGCGTCGGCCCTCTGTCTTTCAACTCTTCACTCTAAACTCTGAACTCTTCACTGGGTGCGGGACCGGCGGCCCGCCGGTCGGGTGGGATAGAATCCGCCGCGTGAGACTCGTTTTCTTCGGAACGCCGGAGTTCGCGATCCCGACTCTCGACGCGCTCGTCGCCGCCGGCCACGACGTCGCGCTCGTGGTCACCCGACCCGACCAGCCCGCGGGCCGCCACATGCACCTCACGGCGCCGCCGGTGGTGGGTGCCGCGCGCCACCTGGCCCTACCCCTGGCGCAGCCCGAGAAGCTTGGCGTCGACGAGTTCACGTCCCGGCTGCGGGCCCTGGCGCCCGAGGTCGCGGTCGTGGTCGCGTTCGGCCGCCTGATCTCGCCGCGGGTGCTCCGGGTCCCCCGGCGCGGGTTCGTGAACCTCCACCCCTCGCTGCTCCCGCGCTACCGGGGGCCGTCGCCGATCGAGTCGGCGATCGCGGCCGGCGACGCCGTGACCGGGGTGACGACGATGCTCCTCGACGAAGGGATGGACACCGGGCCGATCCTTCTCCAGCGCGAGGTCCCGATCGGCCCCCGCGAGCGGACCCCGGAGCTCGAGAGGCGCCTCGCGGCAGCCGGGGCCGAGCTCGTGGTCGAGACGCTCGCCGGGATGGCCGCGGGCACGGTCGTGCCGGCCCCCCAGGACTCCGGCAAGGCGACCGTGACCTCCAAGCTGGACCGGAGGATGGGCCGGGTGGACTGGCGGCTCACCGCGTCAGAACTCGCCAACCGGTGCCGGGCGTTCGACCCCTGGCCGGGCATATTCACGAGCTTCCGCGGTGCGAGGCTCAAGATCCACGGCCTCGAGGTCGGCGAGCCGAGGCCGGGCGAGGAGGCCGCCGGGACCGTGCTCTCGGTGTCGCCCGCGGGGATCGCGGTGCGCGCCGGCGCTGGAACAATCGCGGTGGTCACGGAGGTGCAGCGGGAGGGGAAGCGCCGGATGCCGGCGGACGCCTTCATCATCGGGGAGAGGGTTGCTCCCGGCGAGTCTCTCCGCTGACCCCCGTCTGGCCGCGGCGAGGGTGCTCGCGCGCGTCGAGGCCCGTGCCGCGCACGCCGCCAGGCTCCTCGGCGGCGCGGCTCCGGCCGAGCGCGAGCTGGTGATGGGCACGCTGCGCTGGCAGCTCACCCTCGACCACCTCCTGGCGCGCCACCTCCGGACGCCGCTCGCCGGCCTCGACGCCCGGGTCCGTGCGGTGCTGCGGCTCGGGCTCTACGAGGCGCGCCGGATGCGCACGCCCGCCCCCGTCGCCGTCGCCGAGGCGGTCCGGCTGGCCAAGGCGCTGGCGCCGCGGGCCGCGGGACTCGTCAACGCGGTGCTCAGGCGGTCCGTAGCGGAGCCTTGGCCGGACGCGCGCGACGAGTCGACGCCGCTCTCGATCAGGTACTCGCACCCGGATTGGCTGGTCGAACGCTGGCGCGCCTTGCTGGGCAGGGACGGCGCCGTCGCGGCCCTCGCGGCCGACCAGGAGCCCGCACCGTTGTACCTGCTCGCCGCGGCGAGCTCGCTCCGCAACCTTGATGCCGCGGGGTGCGTGACGACGCCGCACGCGGTGGTGCCCGGGATCGTCGCCGTCGAGGCCGGCACCGAGGCCGCGGTCGAGGCCCTGCAGGGCGGCCGGGCGTACGCGATGGACCCGACGGCCGTCGCCGTGGCGCGCCTGCTGCCGGAGGTCGAGGGGCCGGTCGCGGACGTCGCCGCGGCCCCGGGAGGGAAGAGCCTCGTGCTCGCGAGCGAGCGTCCCGGCGCCCGCCTCGTCGCGCTGGACCGCCACCCGGGCCGCGCCGTGCTGATGCGGGCCAACCTCGCGCTCGCGGGGCGGCGGGCGACGGTGGCGGTCGCCGACGCCGGAGCCTCGCCGCTCCGCCCCGGGAGCTGCGCGGCCGTCGTGCTCGACGCCCCGTGCTCCGGGACCGGCACGCTGCGGCGCCACCCGGAGATCCGGTGGCGGCTCCGGCGGGAGGACCTCGGCGCGCTCGCGGCGGTGCAGCGGCGGATGGCGGCCGCGTCCGCCGAGCTCCTCTCCCCGGGAGGTTTCCTTCTGTACGCCACGTGCTCGCTCGAGCCCGAGGAGAACCAGGAGGTCGCGGCCGCCCTGTCCCTCGAGGCGGTGCCCGTGGGAGAGCGCCTCCCCGCCGGGATGGCCAGGGTCGAGTTGCCGTCGGGCGGCGCCGCGATCCCGCCCGGAAGCGGCGGCGACGGGTTCACCGTTCACCTGATGAGGAGACCGGCCTGAGCCGCCTCCCGGGGGTACACTTGAGCGGGGAGCAGGGCCGTGCCGAGAGGTTTCCGCGGCCCCGCACGTGGACGGGCTCCGGCGCCGCCGGGCTCAGCCCATGGAGGAGAGGAATGGCGGGAAAGACGGAGTTGGTCGAGCGCATCGCGTTCGAGACGGGGCTGCCGAAGGCGCACGCAGCGCGGGCCATCGAGGTGATGACCGACGCGATGGCCGAGTGGCTCGGCGCTGGCGAACGGGTGGCGATTCCCGGGCTGGGCAGCTTCTACACCTCCGAGCGACCGGCGCGGGAGGTGCGCAACCCCCGCACGGGGGACCTCGTGCGCGTGAGCGCTTCCCGCACCGTCAGGTTCCGTCCCGGCAAGGAGCTCAAGAGCCTCGTCAACGCCAGGGGGTAGCCGAGTTGGGGAGCGCCGCGCTCGTCGTCGTCGACGTGCAGAACGACTTCTGCGCGGGCGGCGCGCTCGCCGTTCCTGACGGCGATGCGGTCGTCGGCCCGATCAACGCGCTGATGCCTCGTTTCCCGCTCGTCGTCGCCACCCAGGACTGGCACCCGCCGGGCCACGCGTCGTTCGCGTCGGCCCACCCCGACCGGAAGCCGCTCGAGGTGATCGACCTGGACGGCATCCAGCAGGTCCTCTGGCCGGACCATTGCGTGCAGGGGACGCGAGGCGCCGACCTGCACCCGGCGCTCGACCGGCGCCCGTTCCGGGCGATCGTCCGGAAGGGAACCGACCCGGGGGTCGACAGCTACTCGGCGTTCAGGGACAACCACCGGGCTCACCCGACGGGCCTCGCGAGCCTCCTCCGCGAGCTGGGCGCCGGCCGTCTGATCATCGTCGGGCTCACCACCGACTACTGCGCCGCCAATTCCGCGCGGGACGCCGTCGAGCTCGGGTTCGCGGCTGAGATCTGGCTGCCGGCGACGCGGCCGGTGGGCGCTCCGCCCGGTCACACCGAGCGCACCCTCGCCGAGCTCCGCGCGCTGGGAGTGGTGCTCCGCGAAGACCTCCCGGAAGTTCACAGTTGACAGTTGACGGTTGACAGTCAGAAGCTCACAGCGTCCTTCTGCGAAGGGGTTGCCTCTGG
>Ga0335070_10010270_pt1 | contig 10945 bp, 11 predicted proteins | sample Lox_Sample_13_FD_206722 | JGI IMG/M metagenome (GOLD analysis project Ga0335070, IMG submission 206722) | Soil microbial communities from Loxahatchee National Wildlife Refuge, Florida, United States - Lox_Sample_1.3 | ecosystem: Environmental > Terrestrial > Soil > Wetlands | place: USA... | reverse complement strand
GTCACGAATGTGAAGATCACCGATTATTACAACGCCATGGAGCGGGGGTTAGTCGATGCAATCTCAGGCTGCCCGTTGGATATCTGGGTTTCTTTAGGGGCCCAGGAGGTTACCAAGTATGTGATCGACCATCCGTTCTATGTGTCCACAGCCGTCGCTATCATGAACTTAAACAGCTGGAATAAGCTTCCCAAAAATCTGCAAAGCCTATTGACGGAGACCATGACCGAATATGAAAGGGAGAAAATCGGCGTTGAACAAAAAAACAGAGAAGATGCCAGACAAAGAATGATTAACGCCAAGGTAGAGTTTTATAAGCTCGCACCGCCTGTGGCGGAGTGGTATGTTTCAACAGCCTACAAGGCCGCATGGGATTACCAGCAGAAGAGATTTCCGGAGGCGACGACTAAGTTAAGAGAATTGTTGACGAAGAAATAGCCTGTGATCAAGAAGAGAGAATGGTTTGCATGTCGGGTGGGGGGTGGCGTTGGAGTCACCCCCGCCTGCATTTAACCTCTGAACGATGTCTGTTTCAACGGAAACGTGTTTAGGCTCTCCATGTTTTAACTGTCGTAGCTCGATAGGAACAATCTTTACATTAGATTTATCGCGTTGAAGGCCTTTCTTGGCCGGGCTGGACATACACGATACGGGCGGATCAGCGTAAAAACATTCTTCACAGGAATGAGAATGAGCGGAAAGATCTTAACGAAAGCCGGCAATGTTTTTGATCGCCTTCTTGACCTCTTTGCTATCCTGGCAGGGATCGTCATCAGTTTCATCACGATCAGCGTCTGCGCGGGAATTTTGTCGAGATACTTTCTGAATCGGCCGATCTCCTGGGTGGTGGAAATCAGCGAGTACGGCCTGCTCTACATGACCTTTCTGGTCGCGGCCTGGGTGCTCAGACACGAACAGCACGTTTCCGTCGATCTTGTCTACAATCGGCTCAGTCGCAAGAATCAGTCGCTCGCCAGTATCTTTACTTCGGTCGTCGCCGGGATCGTTTTTCTGATTATCACGTTCTACGGGTTCAAAGTGACAAAAAATCAATTCGATACCAAATACTTTACCCCGACGATCCTGGAGGCCCCGAAATTCGCAATCACCCTTATTATCCCCGTGGGGACTTCGCTTCTGTTCATTCAGATCATGAGGAGGATCTATCGACACGTCCAGGAATGGGTGAAAGCGGATGCGTCCCGGCTTGAAAAAGAGGAAGCCGAGGGCAGACCTCGCGTCGAACCTTGAGCCGGAGAAAATGAGGAAACTTCTGTGGGATGGGAATGGCTGCTTTTGATCATCTTTGGGGTTCTTGTCGTCCTCATGGCGTCGGGAATGCCCATTGCTTTCTCCTTTATGATCATTAACGTCGTAGGGGTCTATGTTTTTTTTGGCGGGACAATGGGATTGGAGCAGATGATCCTGAGCCTGTCCACTTCGCTGACCACTTTTGTTCTGCTTCCGGTTGCGCTCTTTATTCTTATGGGCGAGCTGCTCGTCCATTCAAACATTGCCGTCGACGTGATGGATGCTCTGGATAAATTGATGGGGCGCCTGCCTGGCAGGCTGAGCTTGCTGGCCGTGGCAACGGGGACGGTGATCGCGGCGCTGACCGGGTCCAGCATGTCCAGCACGGCCATGCTGGGACAGATCCTCGTTCCCGAGATGGAGCATCGGGGTTACAAGAAGGCGATGACCGTGGGTCCGATCATGGCGAGCGGCGGCTTAGCCATCATGATTCCTCCGAGTTCACTCGCGATTTTGCTATGTGTCATCGGAGAGATTTCCATCGGCAAAGTCCTGGTGGTTATCCCTTTTGCAGGTTTGTATCTCGCCGCCCTGCTGGCAGCCTATATCATTATCCGGTGCAAGCTTCAGCCTGATCTTGCCCCGACGTTCGAGGTGGAAAAACTGCGCTTTATGAAAAGGATTTCGGGCACCGTCAAGTTTGTTCTACCCGTGGGGTTCATCATCTTTCTGGTCGTCGGATTGATCTTCGTCGGAGTGGCCGATCCATCCGAGTCGGCAGCCATGGGGACGATCGGCATGGTGATCGTTATCCTCTGCTATCGACGCCTCACCTGGAAGGTGGTGAAAAAATCGATCCATGGCACGATCATGATCACCGGGATGGTTTTCCTGATCATTGCGGGAGCAACCACATTCGGGCAGATTTTGGCTTTCAGCGGAGCGACTGCCGGGTTGAGTGAATTTGCCGTCAATCTTCCCTTGCCTCCGGTGCTGATCATGGTGGCCATGCAGGTCATCATTCTGATCATGGGCTGCTTTATGGAGGTGGTGTCCATCATGATGATCACACTTCCGATCTTTGTCCCCGTGATCAATAAATTAGGGTTTGACCCCGTCTGGTTTGGAGCCATCGCCCTGCTCAATATCGAGTGCGCCTTTATTACGCCTCCTTTCGGGATGAACTTATTTGTCATGAAGGGGGTCGCCAAGAATACCACGATGGAGGACATTTATTTCGCGGCAGCCCCGATGGTTGCCATCAACTGCCTGATGATGGCGCTGATGATCGCCTTCCCTTCCATCGTGCTCTGGCCCGTGAAGCTGATGGGGTGACGTTTTAATTACGTTTGGGGGCGGCAGAAATCCCACGGCTTTGGACGAAGCTCCTCTTGCGATAGGTAGAAACCCTGACCCTCCTTCCCCCTTGATGGGGAAGGTCGGGATGAGGGTGATAAGGGTTCGCAGGAGGAGGGGATTTTAGGTCGAGTTAAGGCGACCGATTCTTTAAAAACCCTTCGCCTCTAAAGCAAGGGTAGCTTGGTAAGGGGAAATCAAATGATTCAGGTGACCTCGAAAATCGTCTCCAACAAGAGAATGACGGGGAACTTCTGGAGGGTGGTTCTGGATGCTCCTCACATCTCGTCCAAGGTAAAACCCGGTCAGTTCATCCACGTCAAGATTGGGGGTGAGAGCGGCCCTCTCTTTAGACGGCCCTTCAGTGTCTTTCGGCGGGTCGCCTTGAAAGAAGGTCATTTCGGGATCGAAATAGTCTATAAAGTCATTGGAACTGGGACCGGGGTGATGAAAGGATTAAGAAAAGGCGACACGCTGGATATCATCGGCCCCTTGGGCCACGGTTTCGAACTGGATCGTAGCAAATCCGTCCAGGTGGTGGTGGCCGGGGGGACGGGCGCGGCATGTCTCTTCCTGCTGTCCGAAAAAATATCGAAAGCCGGGCTCCCATTGAAAGTTCTTTTGGGTGCGGAGTCGAAGACTTCGGTCCTCCTGAAGAAAGAGTATGCGGCGCTCAAGGCTGAAGTGATGGTTTCAACGGACGACGGCACTTACGGATTTCACGGGTTTGTCACGCAAATGCTGGAGAAAGCTTTAGACGAAGGAAAGATTTCAAGAGACTGTGTCGTTTACTCAAGCGGCCCGGAACCCATGCTCAAAGCATTGGCTTCCATTTGTAAAGCGAATCATATCCGGGGTCAAGTTTCCGTGGAACGCCACCTGATGTGCGGTATGGGGGCCTGCCTTGCGTGTGTCTGCAAGGTGGATCCGAGCCATCTCTCGGAAAAAAGGGATCTGGGATCTTCCCATATTCAATCGATTTCTGGCAAAGAATTCGGGTATGCTTTGGTTTGCAAAGACGGGCCCGTCTTCGGTATTGACGAGGTGATATTCGATGATTAGGGAAAGGGTGGACTTGTCCGTCGATTTAGGAAAGCTGAAGTTAAAGAACCCGGTGATGCCCTCCTCGGGAACGTTTGGATACGGGATCGAATTCGCCGATTTCTTGAACCTGAACGACCTGGGTGCGATCGTCGTCAAGGGGACGACGCTCCACCCGAGGCTTGGCAATTTTCAGCGTCGATTCACAGAGATTGCCGGATCGGCCGAAATCAGCACCATTGGACTCCAAAACGTCGGTGTGGAGAGATTCGTTAAAGAGAAGCTTCCGCTTCTTAGCCAATTCGAGACCCCTGTTATCGTGAATATCGCCGGAGAGAGCGTTCAGGAGTTTGTTGAGATTACGGATGCCTTAACGCGCGCGGACGGGGTCGGCGGCATAGAGGTCAATCTGGCGTGTCCCAATGTTCAGGGAGGAGGGTTGCAATTCAGTGCGGATCGCGATGCCACTTTTCAAGTGGTGAAGGCGGTCAGGAATGCCACCTCTCTTCCGATCATTGCTAAATTATGCCCGACGGTGACCGATGTCAGCATCTTGGCAAGAGTGTGTGAGGAGGCGGGTGCGGACGCCATCTGTCCCATTTATGCCGTCATGGGGATGACGATTGACATCCAGACGAGGAGGTCCAAGCTTGGCAAGAATATTTTGGCCTCCGTAGGGGGACCGTGGATGAAGCCCATCGCTTTGAAATTGGCGTGGCAGGCAGCACAGGCCGTAAGAATTCCAGTCGTGGGAGGAGGGGGGATTACCTGCGCCGAGGATGCACTCGAGTTCTTCATCGCAGGGGCAACGGCCGTCCAGGTTGGGATCTACAACTTCGTCGACCCCCGAGTCATGATCAAAACCGTCGAAGGCATCGAGAAGTATCTGATCGAGCATCGCATGAAGAACATCGGCGATCTCAGAGGTAGCCTGAGCCTCTCTTAGATCATCCGGAAGTTAAGGGCATGACATAAACCTTCTCCTCCTTGACAGCATTTTCAGTATTTGTTAAGAAAACCGTGTGATGTTAATGAAATTTAAATTCATACAGGTGTCATGAGCATCATCGAAGTAAACGGGATCACCAAATATTTCGGTGGGCTGAGGGCGCTTCATGACATCGCCTTCACTCTTGAAAAGGGTGAGATCCTTGGCCTGATTGGACCCAACGGGGCCGGCAAAACCACCCTCTTCAACATCATTGCCGGGACTTTTCCCCCTTCGTCGGGTTCGATTCAATTCAACGGGGAAGAGATTACGTTTCAAGGCTCACGGCAAATCTGCCACAAAGGGATTTCGAGAACCTACCAGCTGGTTCGGACCTTTTCGAATCTTACCGTTTACGAGAATGTGCTGGTCGGCCTCTATTTCGGCAAACCTGGCAAGGAAAGGGGCATGACAGAGGAGGAGGCGCGCGAGTTGTTGCGACTGACCGGCCTTCTTCAGAAGGCGAATATTCCTGCGAGGAGTCTGACGCTGGTCGGCAGGAAACAACTGGAAGTCGCCCGTGCCTTGGCAACGCGACCGAAAGTTTTGCTTTTGGACGAAGCGATCTCCGGCCTGAACCCGACGGAGACCGAAACCATGATGGCGTTGATCCGAAACATTCAGGGTCGCGGGATTACGGTGTTCATGATCGAGCACATTATGAAGGCGGTCATGGGCCTTTCCGACCGTATTCTCGTCCTCAATTTTGGGGAGTTGATTGCGCAGGGAACTCCCGGACATATCTCGAAGAACCAGGATGTCATCGAAGCCTATTTAGGGGCGGAAGGGGCACAGGGAAAATAGACGTGCTTCAGGTTGAGGGGATTTCGACTTCTTACGGGGATATTCAAGTCTTATGGGGGGCGTCCCTGACTATTTCCAAAAAAGAGATGGTGACGATGGTCGGATCGAATGGTTCGGGCAAAACCACAACGATCAATACGATTGCGGGGATGCTCCACCCCGCATCGGGGACGATCCATTTTCTCGGCCAGCCGATCCATCAACTGCCAACCCATCGGATTGTTGAGAGGGGAATCAGCCTCATCCCCGAGGGGAGAAAGCTTTTTCCCGAGATGACCGTCCTGGAGAATTTGGAATTAGGAGCTTATTTTCCGAACGCACGGAAGAAGATTCCAGAGACGCTCCGATGGGTCTTTGGACTTTTCCCTCGGTTGGAAGAGCGGAAATCTCAACTGGCCGGAACCTTAAGCGGGGGGGAACAGCAGATGTGCACGGTGGGAAGGGGACTGATGTCTATCCCGCAATTGCTTTTGATCGATGAGCCCTCGATGGGACTCGCGCCTCTTCTGGTCGCGGAGCTTTTTCGGGCGATCCGGAAGATCAACCAGGAAGGGATGACCGTATTCCTCGTTGAGCAGAATGCCCGGTCGGCGATGGAGATCTCAGATCGGACCTATGTCCTGGAAAATGGGAGGATCGTCCGGGAAGGGAAGAGCAAAGATCTCCTCGAAGATGATGATATCCGGAAAGCTTACTTGGGGCTTTAAGAGAGCCTCATTAAAAATTCACAATAGGAGGTATGCGTTATGAGGAAGGGATGGGTTTTTTTGATTCTGGCTGTGGTGGTCTTGATGGGGGTTGTCCCGAGCGCTATGGCACAGGAAAAGAAAGAGATCGTGGTGGGAATGACCCTCTGCCTCACGGGCAGATATGCCGTGGATGTGGGAACCTTCGATAAAATGGTGAAGGCCTGGGAGAACTATGTCAATACGAAGCAGGGCGGGCTCTATGTGAAGGCCTACAAAAAGAAACTGCCGGTGAGGACCATCATTTACGATGACAAGAGCGATCAGGCCACAGCGGTCAAGTTCTATGAACGGTTGGTCACCGTTGATAAATGTGACATTCTGATTGGCCCGAAATCGAGCCCGATTACCTTTCCGGTAACCGCCGTCCCCGAAAAGTACCATATTCCGATGGTCTTGGCCACGGCAAACACACCCGCGATTTTCGGCCGCGGGTTCAAATGGTTTGTGGGAGTGAACAACCTTTCTACGGCATGGTCGGATGCTTACTTTGAGCTGCTGGAAAGTGAAAAACAGGTAAAAACGATCGGCTATGTCGCTGAAGACACTCCTCACACACGAGAGGTTTATGAAGGCGCAATCCCCAACGCTGAGAAACGGGGGTACAAGACGGTATTCCAAGAAATTGCCCCTGCGGGCACGACAGACTTTACATCGATTCTTTTGAAGCTGAAAGCCGCCGATCCGGATGTCATCTATGTTTCGTCTTTCACTCCTTTCGGCGTCACCTTTAAGAAACAGACGAAAGAGTTCGGACTGAAGCCCAGAGAATGGCATTTCACCCATTTTGACAAATCTTTTTCCGGGGCTTTAGGAAAAGATGCGAACTATGTCACGGGCGAGCATCAATGGCTTCCCGGGATGCCCTACGGCGATTTGAAGAAATGGCACGCGATCCTGAACGAAGCCAAGATCGACCCTGAGGAGTATCTCGACGTTTCCCTCCACTACGGGGCCCTTGAAGTGGCGGAAGTTGGGATTCAAAAAGCGGAGTCCTTGAAACCGGATGATTTAATGAAGGCGTTGAAAGAGGTTAACTTCGTCGGCATCATGGGACCGATGTATTTCGACCAGACCAAAGGCCATTCCTTCTTTAAGCAGATGGCCGCTCAGTACATCGACGGGAAGTATTACATTATTTCGCCGATGAAGTATGCAACCCATAAGCATGTTTATCCGAACCCGGCACCGTAATCGGCCGTCGAAAGCGTGAAACATGATTTAGGACTTTGGAAAACTCGAAATTCGAATATCGAAACTCGAAACAAATTCGAATTTTCAAAGTTCAAATTTCTCAAACGTGTATTTGTTTCGAACATTCTTAATTTGGTCATTTGAGATTGTTTCGAATTTCGGATTTCGTGCTTCGGATTTAGATCCGCAAGTGCTTAACACTAAGGGATCCGGATGCTGACGATTTTCATCCAGCTGATCTTAGCGGGAGTCCTCCAAGGCGGCACGTACGCTCTTGCCGCCTTCGGGCTCTCCCTCATCTTTTGCATTGCAGAGGTGCTGAACATCACCCACGGAGAATTTCTCATGCTGGGGGGATTGGTCACCTATATCCTCTTTTCGACCACGGGCTGGAACCCCTTCGTGATTCTTCTCATCGTGATTCCTCTCTTTATCTTCGTTGGGTTGGTTTATCAGAAGGTGTTTATCAAACCGATTCTCAATCGGCCTCCCCGGCAGCTCTTTTTCTCTTCGATCGTCGTGACTGTCGGGATTGCAACGGCCATCGAGGATACAACCTCCTTTATCTGGGGACCGACGGTGAAAGGGGTTTCCTATGCCATGCCTGCCTTCACGGCAGGCGGGGTTGTGATTTCATCTCTGCGCCTCACGATCTTGTTCCTGATCATCGCGTTGACCGTGTTTCTCCATTTCTATCTGAAAAAGACTTTTCTGGGAAAGGCGATCAGGGCGATTCTCCAGAACCGTGAGGGAGCTATGGTGATCGGGATCAACGTCCCGCGGGTGATCACTTTTGTTTTCGGGATCGCCATCGGGCTGGCCGCGGTCGCCGGCGTCTTTTATGTCCTGCAATTTACGATCGGGCCCTACATCGGCCTTCCTTTGACGATCCGGTATGTTGCCATCGTGATGTTGGGGGGGTCGGGAAGCCTGATTGGCTCCCTCGTTGGAGGGTTGATCCTGGGAGTGGCCGAGACCTTCGCGGGCTTTTTTCTCGGAGCACACTGGTCGCTTGCCGTTGCCTTTTTCGCATTGGTTCTGGTACTGCTCTTGAAGCCCGAGGGGTTGTTCAAACATGTTTAAGAGATGGGTTACTCCCTCTAACGGATTCTGGGTACTGATACTTGCGGTCATTCTGCTTCTGCCCAAATTCATCGATCCCTATTGGGTGGTATTTCTTCTTCTTCTCTTTATGTACATCGGGATTGGAGCCAGCTTTAACATCACGGCAGGCTACCTGGGCTACGTCAATTTGGGTCATTATGTCTTTTTTGGGATCAGTGCCTACGGGTTTTCCATCCTTTATGTCAAGGGAATCCCTTTCGTCTTCTGCCTGGCGACCGGAGTGTTGGTGACCCTGATTTTTGCGACGCTGATCAGCTACCCGTTCTTGAGGTTAAAAGGCGGCTACTTTGCGCTTGCGAATTTTGGGTTGATCAAGCTGTTTGAACTGGTGGCAGGGAGCCTTCGCAACTTCACCGGAGGGACCCAGGGGATTACCTTGCCTCCCGGATACCGACCTTACCAGACCTACTATATTTTTCTTGCGGTAAGTTTACTCACCGTGATCGTCTGCTACTGGATTCCCAAGTCGAAATTCGGCCTTGCCCTTTTCAGCATTCGAGAGGACGAGGAGGTGGCGGCAGCCTTTGGGATCCACGTGAACAGGAACAAGATGGCCGCCTACATTCTCAGTTCCGTCTTTCCCGCCCTTCTCGGCGGAACCTACGCCTGGTACGCGGCCTTTATCGATCCCGAAGTTGTTTTCGGTACGGACAAGGCGCTCCTTCCTGTGACCATGGTGATGCTCGGGGGAACCGGGACCTTTCTCGGGCCGATTATGGGAGGCATCTTCATGATGATCATTGAAGAATTTCTGTGGACTTCCATGTGGCTTCCAGTTTGGATAAAATCGCTGCACCTGACGATGCTCGGCCTGATCCTTGCGGCTGTTGGAATTTTTTCTCCAGGGGGCCTCGTTACGCTCCCTCCCTTCGCAAAGTTTTTCACCTGGGTGGGATTAGGTCGGTTCTTGGGGGCCTCCCATAAATCGCTGAAGCTGGATGGCACATAATCTTTCCTGTCGGCCTACCGTGGTGAGACGGTCCCCCGTATCCCGCGGTATATTTTTGCTTGTCCCTATCTCCCTTTCTCTTAAATTCAACTCAGCCCAAAGCAGAGGTTCTTGTTCATCCCAACAGATGAAGGGAGCAGTAAGTAAGGACAACCTTGTTTCAAGAAAGAGGGTGGAAAATGGAAAGCGAAAAGATCGATATTTTCTGTCATATCGTCCCGGCAAAGTACAAGGAAGCGTTACTGAAGAAAGCATCCAGACCATCGTATTATCTTGAGAACACCAAGGCCCTGCCGGCACTGTCCGATTTGGATCTTCGGTTTAAAGCTATGGACAAATACGAGGGGTATCGGCAGGTTTTGGGTATGGGCGCGCCGCCAGTCGAATTGGTCGCTTCTTCTAAAGAGGCCGCAGACCTAGCCCGAATGGGCAATGATGAGATGGCGGAGCTGTTGAACAAGTACCCGGACCGCTTTCTGGCTGCAATAGCGGGCTTGCCGATGAATGACGTGGACGCTTCTCTCCGTGAAATGGAGAGAGCCTTTAAGGAGTTGAAATTCAAGGGGGTCCAGATATACAGTTCGATCGATCGAAAACCTCTCGACCGGCCCGAATTTCTGGTAATTTACGAGAAGCTATCCGAGTATGATTTGCCCCTCTTTCTTCACCCGGTGAGGGACAGAGACGTTCCGGACTATCCCGACGAGAAATCGGCCAAATACACCGCGTTTCTTCAATTCGGATGGCCTTATGAAACGACGATGGCCATGTCTCGGTTGGTGTTGAGCGGGATCATGGAAAAATACTCCAATTTGAAAGTGGTGGTCCACCATTGTGGTGCGATGCTTCCCTTCTTCGCCAAACGTGCTCTGCTCGGCGTGCCAGAGCCTGGGGAGGTCGCGAAGCTCACTCACCCCCCTCTGGACTACTACAAGAAATTTTACGGCGACACGGTCCTGGGGGGAATACGCCGGCTCTGATGTGCGGTTATGCCTTTTTCGGCGCCGATCATATGGTTTTCGCCAGCGACTATCTTTATCCCGGCGGTGTCGCAAGGGCTGATATTGCGCTCGGGGAAGTTATCCAATCCGTGGAGGATATGAATGTCAGCAAGGAAGACAAAGCTAAAATATTCTCAAAAAACGCGAGGCGGTTATTGAGACTATCCTGATAGGGAGCGTACGGACTGAAGGCGACTTTGTTCATTGGCCCTGCCGCTTCAGAGTCTGGCTGCATGGATTGAAGGAGAGGGAGTGAGTGAGTTTCAATGTCACTTCGGGCCTTGATGCAGGTTATCCTGAACGCGAGCCTTTGGAAGCCTCAGAGGGGGTTTACCCTGGTCGCGGGCAGACACAAGCTGTGGGATAAGAAACCGATTTTACTTGACAAAGGCGGTGTTTCTTGATATCTTAATATAAAGATTTTGGTTTGCCCGATAAAGCTAAACCCTTCGTGAGAAGGGGACGGAAAGCGGCGGGTCCCGCCATGGGC